>Ga0207667_10000079_pt1 | contig 163341 bp, 133 predicted proteins | sample KBSCornC52_FD_184301 | JGI IMG/M metagenome (GOLD analysis project Ga0207667, IMG submission 184301) | Corn rhizosphere microbial communities from Kellogg Biological Station, Michigan, USA - KBS Corn C5-2 (SPAdes) (version 2) | ecosystem: Host-associated > Plants > Roots > Rhizosphere > Soil ... | reverse complement strand
TCAATGGGATTCCGTAGACTATTGCGAATGTCCGCTCCAGCAAAGGCTGCGCGACTTTGAACCCAATGAACTGGTGGTATTGGTCCGACGCGTATCGATTCTTTGCTACCTGCAGAGTATCGAACCCAAACTCCGTTTTTAGATGCGCTGTTGTTCCTTGCGCGTATCGAACAGAGTTTCCGTATCTGGCTCGCAGCGCAGGATAGCGTAGTGCGACTGCCTGATTGACTGCGGGGTGGCCGACGATGTCCGACGTATAATGCGACAGCGCACCCAATGCGAAAGCGTACTCGTTTGCATCCGAGCTTTGAGTTAGAAGCTCAAGAACGAAATCTCCAGTCCGTACATAGTGAACCAATTCACTGAATTTTTTGCTTCCGAAGGGGTAGTAGCCGAGGTCCTGAATGACCGAGCCCCCATATGCAAACGAGTGCGCCTCAGTAATTTGATCTTCAGTCAGGTCTGGAAAGCGCAACAACAGTAACGGGCGAATCTCGGATGTCCACACCAAGTCCACAATTTCTTCATGTGTAAGAACCGAATAAGCGAACAGGGATCCGCACGAGAACAATACCGCCAGGGTCAGAACGACAAGCAGCCGCATCTTAAGAGAAATCCAGTGATCATTCATTCGTTGGTATCACCGCGTTATGCCTCACACCTAAACCCGTTTAGAGAGGAACGGATGCGCACCATAGAGCCGCATCACGCATGGCTTGCGAAACGGGATTGATTTGAGTATTCCACGCGGCGAACTGAATAGCTGTTCACTTCTATACAGGATGAACTGAGGCGGTTGAACTCTTGCAGTCATCCCTTTTTCAGAAATGCCGCGATACCGGTTACTCTAGCTCCGCAATCGACATGGCTCTCTGAAGGGCCGACTGATCCAGTCAAAATCCATTGCATTTACTTTCTTTTGTCATTGGGAGGCATAGAGCTTTATTGCTCAGACGGCGGAATTGAATAGCTCTAGTATTGAAAATGCCTCGTGCGCTTGAGTGAACGAATCGCAAACGCGCTCCGCACGGGCAGAAAAAAGGTGTAATGCATGAAGAAACTTCTAGCGCTCGTGGCACTAATCAGTTTAAGTACAGCAACCACTACTTGGGCCGCAACAGATCGCGAAGCAACAATGGATCGTTTGGACCACGCAGGCAGAATTCTGCATGAGGTTATGGCTGCACCTGATAGCGGTATTCCAGAAGAAGTCCTGGAGCACGCGAAATGCATTGCCGTTGTTCCCCATATGCTCAAAGGCGGGTTTGTCTTCGGTGCGCAGAACGGTCGCGGAGTAACCACTTGCCGGACAGAAAAAGGTTGGAGCGCGCCAGCGTTCTTTGCGATTACCGGGGGTAGCTGGGGACTGCAGATCGGGCTCGAAGGTGTAGATCTGGTCATGATCATTCAGAATGAGCACGGAATGCGGCAGCTGATGTCTAGTAAATTTCAGCTCGGGGGAGACGCCTCCGCAGCAGCCGGACCAGTAGGTCGCCATGCTTCCGCCAATACTGACTGGAAGCTTGATACTGAGATCCTGACCTACTCCAGAGCCAGGGGAGCATTTGCAGGCCTCACGCTGACTGGTTCTTCTATTCGACGCGACAATGATTCCACACAGGCAATTTACGGACGTCGCGTTTCCACTCGCTCGATTCTAGAAGGTCGTGTCGCGGCGCCGGCCTCGGCCAATGCGTTTTTGGATGCTGTTCGCAGCGCGAAGGCTCAAGCTGTTGCCTCTAACTAATCTTCCGCTGTGATTGTTCCGAGTGCGTTCGAGCCCGACATTCGGCCTCGAACGCAATGGATGTCGAGAATTGATGCGTATGTTCTATCCACGCCGTGCACTTCTCGTAGCAGATCTAAGAATTCCGCGATACATTTTGGAGTCTCCGCGAACTGATTGCCGGATGCAGATTCCTGAAGATGCGGCATGATGATTTCTGGGACAGAGAGCAATCTAGCTCAGCTATCTTCCGTTAACGCTGGAAGAATGATGCTGGAGAAGAGTGTGTGTCCTCCACTCGTGGCTTTTGAGCTAAGTCGATTCCTTCCGCAACATGTCATTCCTTCTTAGCTCTCTGAATCCGTGATGAGCAAACAGCAGTTAACGAAGTGAAGTTGAGGTAACAGCATGAAAAAGATCGTAATCATCAGTGCAACTGTGTTGTCGTTGATTCTTGGAGTCGCTGCACCCGTCTATACGCAGGAGAACAAGAAAGACAAACAGGATCACCCCAACCAGCCGCAAAACGGAAACGGTCAAGGGAATCCTGAAAAGCAGCACGGTCAGCAGCAAAATCAAGATAGGCAGCAACAGCAGGGGCCGCAACAACGGCAGGCACAGCAGCAACAACAGCAGAATCAGGATCGACAGCAACAACAGAAACAGAACCAGGATAGGCAGCAACAGCAGGCGCAGCAACAACGGCAGCAGAATCAGGATAGGCAGCAGCAACAAGCTCAGCAGCAAGAGAAGCAGGACCAGAACCGCCAACAGGAACAACGCATTCAGCAACAGCAATATCAGGACAGACAACAACAGCAGGCGCAGCAGCAGCAACAGCAACAGGATCAGAGCAGGAAACAGCAACAGGGTCAGAACAGGCAAGAAGAACAGCGCGCCCAGCAACAACACTACCCTCAGCGGTCTCAAGAACAGCAGCGTGTCTGGCAAACAACCTGGCAGAGCCATCGGGCCGGAAATTGGCAGTCAGATCATCGCTCATGGCGGCAACGCGGCGGCTATAACGGCTATCGAATCCCTAATGAACGGTATCGCGGTTACTTCGGGCCGCAGCATTGGTTCAGTATCTATGGCCTCCCTTTTGCGGTCTATAACGGATACCCACGCTTCCAATATGAGGGCTACTGGATTACGCTTCTAGATCCTTGGCCGGCGTATTGGTCGAACGACTGGTACGATAACGACGACGTTTACGTTGACTACAACGACGATGGATATTACATGTACAACCGCAGGTATCCAGGCGTTGCAATAGCGATCAACATTTCTATGTAGTCGGTACTAGCGCTTACTCTACAAAAGGCCTCCAGCCGAAACGGGAGGCCTTCTTAGTGTTTCACTGCAAACACCGATTTTGGTGTCATCGTCAGGATGCTCTGGTACCCGTCCATGCTGCCGTACTACCTTGAGGAGCAGCAGTCGTAGGCTTGGCAAGCTCGACGACAAGAGCTTCAGTGGTCTCTGTCAATGCTCGGGACGATTACTTGTTACATATGTAAGCGATCGCGGTTCATGGCCCTTGCTTCTGAGGTGACGTGAGGAGATGCCTGCGGGCGTCAGGCGTGAAGCCTGTATTTGTGAATCCTGCAACATCAGTCGAAGTCAGATTGCCGACTGGATCAGAGGCAGTGATCTGGTAATTCTGATAATCGATCGTCAATTCGGCGCGTCCACCGAGCCTGATCGAAGAAATGCTATGGTTCCGTTCTGGTAGCCAGAAGTCATTCACCTTCATGTACAACTGCTCAATTTCGCTGTTCTTGGTCCAGAAAGAAGGATTCTTGGCGGGCTCAGCCTCGAGTCGGACTACTGCAAAATCGTCTGCATCAACCCACACTCTGCCGCGGAAGAGAAACTTACTTTTCGTTTTTGGGGTGACGGCAAGGATGTACATGGATCGTGAAGGCGATCTCACATAATCGACCAACTTGAAATCGTAGTTTTCCCCGTTTAAGGCCGTGCTTCGCTGGCCATCCTTTGAAAGCGCGTCCTCTTCGGCCTCCAGGAGTTTCTTGAAGACCTTGTCGATGATCAACTTGGACCCGGTCGAAGATCGAATGGTGAAATGCTTGGTTTCGGGTGCCAGATATTGCACTTCGACCAACATCTCCGCGCTCAATGTGCTCAGAAAGCTTCGATACTCTACCCGATATTTTCTGGTGCCATGGTACGAATGCAATGCTTCGGACCGGCGAAGATTCATCGCAACCAGCTTTTGGACAATTTCTTCTGTGGTTAGTGAGCCGTGAGCGGCTGAAGGGCCTATCTGAGGTTGCGCGCGGGTGGTTAGCGCTAATACAAAAAAGCCAAGAATGATGACGAGGTATGCGGACGCCTGGTGACCGATCTCAAATGGAGAACGAATTCGGATATTCTTGACATCGATTCTCATCGCGCCACCTCCGCCGAGGACTGTTCCGGAAGAAACGGGTAGGAAGCCGGCCTGTCCAGGCACATCGTAGCGACGTTAGTCGAGCCATCAGCACGACGAGATTAGTATCGAAGCTTCAGACAGCGGAAAACTGATCACAATTGACCACTTTGTCTCTTTCAGGTTCAAGCCGGCTTACGCCTACACGCTTTGCATCTCGGCGGGCAATGGCGGGCAAGGAGCCACGGGAATCATGGCATCTACGGGATTCATGGCACCTTGTTTTCTGTAAATTACAGATTCTACACGGGCTTAGAAAGAACGAATCCCACTCTCTCCGCCACGTTCTAATTCCAAAATCAATTCTATGTGCCCACTGGACCGATGATGTTGGCGGGGTCAGCGCCCTGCCAGCACTCAGAAGCGAACCCGGGTCCGGATGAAACCTGCATCCTGGTGTTGCGGCTGGCTGAAATCCTCTGAGTTGCGATTAAACTTAGGAAGTTCTCTTCACACTCATGAGCAGCCAACCTGACCAAGATCGAATCTGGATGCAGCGCGCCCTCGAACTCGCGCGTCGCGGCATCGGAGTTACCTCGCCCAATCCCGCCGTCGGATGCGTGGTCCTCGATCGTGCCGGGCAGGTAGTTGGCGAGGGGTGGCACGAGTACGATCTACTCGATCACGCGGAGATCGTTGCCTTACGCGAAGCGCAGGAACACGCGGGTAATCGCGTCGAGGGCGGCACCGCATACGTCACGCTCGAGCCATGCAATCACACTGGCCGCACTCCTCCTTGCACGCATGCGCTGATCAAGGCAAAACTAGGCCGAGTGGTATCCGCCACGCTCGATCCCAATGCGAACGTCACAGGCAATGGAATGGAGACACTACGTGCAGCAGGGCTTAAGACGGACCTGGGAGTATGTGAACAGGAAGCCCGCCGCTTGAACGAAGGCTTTGCACACTGGAGCCAGCACAAACGCCCTTTCGTCCTGATGAAAGTCGCCATGACGCTCGACGGCCGCATTGCACCTCCTCCCGGCTTGCATCATGCGCGTGAGCCCTATTGGATTACCAGTGAAACAGCCCGGGCGGCCGTGCAACAGCTACGCTGGCAAGCCGACGCCGTGCTCGTCGGCGTCGACACAGTTGTTGCCGACGATCCCATGCTCACCGACCGCAGCGGCCTCCGCCGCCGTCGTCCACTGCAGCGCCTGATCCTCGACTCCGCACTCCGCATACCGCTCAATTCGAAGCTCGTCTCCAACGCGCAAAACGATGTCGTTGTTTTCACTATTTCGACCGATGAGGCGCGCATCGCGGCGTTGCGCGACCGTGGCGTTCGCGTTGAGGTTCTGCCTGCAGATACCGGGGCCACTGGCGAAAGGTCTTCCTCGTTGGCATTGGAAGCAGGCCGCGTTCCGCTTGGCAAAGTTCTCGATCAGCTCGGCGAAGAGGGCGTTCTTACGGTGTTAACGGAAACCGGAACGCGACTCAACACAGCTCTGCTGGCCGGAGGCATGGTCAATCGTATTCAACTTTTCGTTTCGCCGCAGGTCATGGGCTCCGATGCAGTCCCCGCCTTTCGCGGCATGGCCCATCCGATTCAGATGGCTGAAGTGGAGGTGGAGCGCTACGGTCACGATCTTGGCTTGTGCTCATTACTCCGCGACCCCTGGCCGAACAGCCGCAAACTGTAAACCCGTATAGTTGTCCGGCTCTGCGCTATTTGCCTTTCCCAATTCCCTGCTCCGAGCTTTTCGCGGTTCTCCACAGGTTGTACTCGTCCTTGGCGCTTTGGCCCAGCCATGTACTTCATGAACTCGGCGTATTCGTCGGCCGATTCTTCCGCAGCGACGTGTACCACCGGTGCCGCTTTCTTCTCTTCAGTTTTCGCACCGCCGCTGAAAAGCCACTCTGCCTCAAACGGAGCCAGCCCCGGAACGAAAAGACTAATCAATCCGAAGAATGGGACGTACCTTCGCCCCATCCCGAGACCGATCAGCAGCGCTAGGCAGGCCGTATGCGTAACAATCGTCTGTACCAGCGGCATGGAGAGCCCCGCCTTCTCGTTCTCCATCACAACCAGGTAAAGAAGAAACAGATGGTAGGGGACCAGCACGCGGACATAAGCTCCCACCGGATCCGGCAAATATTGGCCCATCAGATATCCGATCCCACTGCACACAAGAAACACGGCCAGCCTCATCTGCCAAAGCTCCTTTATTTGAATGTCGTGGTTTCAACTCGATCTGAATGCCACCGATCTTACCATCGAATCGTTCATTTCCAATTCAATTCCGACCGAACTGGTGGCCCTTCGGTTACTTTGTTCAACTGCAATCTAGTTCCCTGCTTCTACAATGGATTTATGTTCACAGGCATCATCGAACAGACAGGCACACTCGTCAGCCTTACCGATCGCGGGGGCGTCCGCCGCATCAGCGTCGAAGCACCAGGTATTGCATCGCGCCTGCGCGAAGGCGACTCGCTCGGCGTTTCCGGAGTCTGTCTCACTGCGCTCGACGTCGATCCTGTTTACTTCCATGCCGATCTGGCGCAGGAAACGATGGACAAAACTTCGCTCGGTTCGCTTGCCGCGGGCGCCAAGGTCAATCTTGAATTGCCCACCGCAGCCGGAAGTCCGCTGGGCGGGCACGTTGTGCAGGGACACGTTGACGGAACTGGGACTCTCGTTTCGCTCGAATCCGTGGCCTCTGAGTCTAATCAGCAGTTCAGCCTACACACTACTGATTGGACCCTCAGGGTGCGAGTTCCTGAAAACGTCCGTCAGTGGATGGTTCCCAAAGGGTCCGTTGCCATTGAAGGCATCAGTCTGACTATTGCCGATTTCGATGGCGAGAACATCTCAATTGCCATTCTTCCGCTCACTTACTGGCGCACAAATCTCCATACGCTGGCGATCGGGTCACCCCTCAATGTTGAAGCAGATGTGCTGGTAAAGCTCGCGTCGATGCAGATGCAAGCTGTGAAAAGGCCGCAGTTTGATTTGACCGAACAGTGGCTCGTGGCGAACGGCTATTAATGCTCCACTCAGGGCTTTGACTGGAGTTTAGGTGGTTGCGTCAGATACTCATCGCCCGTTCGCGCCAGAATTTTCTCGCGACGGTCCGTCAGCACCTTCAGTTGACTGGTCAATGCAATGAATTCGTTTTTCTGATCTGCTGTCATCTGCGGAGCCGAAGCGTCTGCCTTGTTCGCGTCCACGATCTTATTCAGCCCGTCCAGTTGCGCTTGCAATTTCGGAATTTCGCGATCGATCAAGACCGGATGAATTTGCGGCTTTTTGGCGCGTCCGTTTGCAACATCATTGCGGTTGTTTTCGCCCCATACCGGCAGAATGCCCACGTGCCCCACTTCAACGCGTACGCCACCCGGTCCGTAATCCTTCTTGACCGCCGCAAACAAGCCAATCAACGAATCACGTGGATCCCCATTGCTGTCGGGCATCAATCCGTCTACGTAGGTTCGTGACTGGTTCGAAAGGAAATTTCCGAGCGAGTAGAAAATGACCGTGTCGCGGCCATCCGCAGTCTTATAAGTCTCTATCGGCTGCAGCACATGTGGATGATGGCCCACGATCACCGATGCGCCGGCATCCAGCATCTTGTGGGCCAACTCCACGTCTTCCGGGCGCGGCGCGATGGCGTACTCAGTGCCCCAGTGGATAGAGACAACCAGCAGATCGCATTGCGCGCGTGCGGCTTTGATCGCGGCCAGCACACCCTGTTCATCCATTCCCGGCGCACCGCCGGACTCGCCCGGATAAGGGAAGAAATTTACATGCGGCTGATCATTCTTCTCGGGATTGCGATTCCCGTTCAGCCAGCGAGTCATGCCAAGCCAGCCCACTTTAATCGCGCTCGCATTCGTGAAGACCGGCTGCCAAGACTGCTGCGCGGTGTCGCCTGTCCCCGCAAAGATCAAGCCGAGATCGCGCAAGTGGTCGCGCGTTTCCGCAAACCCCTCCCAGCCCTGGTCCATCACGTGATTGTTCGCGAAAGAAACAATCTTGATGCCGCTAGCCTTCAGTGCTTCAGGAAGCGCGATAGGCGCGTCGAACATGAACGGCTTGGACCCCTTCGAATGGTTCGGGGCCACAGGGGTTTCCATATTGACGAAACCGAAATCAGCCCCATGAAACACATCCTCAACATCGCTGAAAAGCGCTGCCCAGCCCTGGGAACCTTCGCCGGCCGCCGCCGCTGCCTCCCGCACTGCCTGGTGCGGAATCACGTCGCCCGCGACAGCAAAGCTGACCTGAACCACCTCGCGCGGATACGGAACCGCCACCGCCGCAACCGGCGCTGAGCGCCAGCCCGCTGAAAGAATGCCGCCGATAGCAGCCAAAGCTAGCAAATCGGGGATCAGGCGGCCGCGCAGGCGCATTGCGCTCTTGACTTTAGACCCGGCCATTGCGGCCAACCTGCCTGCTATTTTGCCGATCCCCATCTCACTGCTCCGGTTATCTTTCCACCAACTCGATTTCATTCAGGATACAAGCTCGTGAAGAACACCGTACAGCTGCAGCTGCGGCTGGCGGCGGCTGGCTGCAGCGGCGGCTGGCTGCAAACGTGGCTGGACAAAGAATCGCGCTTTCTGAACCAGAATGGCCGCCCGGCCGATTTCCCCGAAACACGGCAAGCAACTGATATAAAAAGTCCAGCGATATAAAAAGTCCAGCATGGAATCCCTTTGGAATAGCCGCTAAATGCCTCGAACGATTGAGCCATTCTCCACGTCTAGTCGATGTTGCTACTGATACCCTTGAGTTGGAGCATCTTCTGAGGAAAACGGCGCCAATTTAGCGTCACCTCAACCCGATCTATGGCAGAATTTGTCATCAAGTTGGCCGATGAGCACGGGCATGTGCTCGAGCAGGTGCAGACGGCGGCTTCGGCCGACGAGTTGCGCAACCGCTTCACCCATGCCGGTTATCACGTGTACTCCGTGCGCGCACGGAGCGGCCTTATTGGCCTGAAAAGCCGCAAGGTCAAACTCGAGCCCTTCCTCATCTTCAATCAGCAGTTCCTCACGCTCATCAAGGCGGGCCTCCCGATTCTTGGGTCGCTGCAGATGCTCAGCAAGATCCAGAAGAACGCGCAATTCTCCACGCAGCTTGAAGACGTGGCCAACCGCGTCAAAACAGGCGAGGCGCTTTCGGCTGCCTTTGACGCGCAAGGCGGCTTCCCTGTCATGTACAACACCACCCTGCTGGCGGGCGAGCGTTCCGGCAACCTGCAGGAGGTGCTTGAGCGTTATGTGAATTTCCAGAAAGTCTCGCTCACTTTCCGTAAAAAGCTTATTGCCTCGCTCATCTATCCCTGCGTGCTCATGGCGCTGGTCATCGGGCTCATGACGTTTATGCTCACCGTCGTGGTGCCGCAGTTTGCAGTGCTCTATGACGAGATGGGCTCCAAGTTGCCGGCCATGACGCTCGGCCTGCTCGCGCTCGGCAAGTGGCTGCACAGCAATTTCCTATGGCTGCTCCTGGGGGTCATTGCGATTGCGATCATTGCTTATCGTTTCGCCATCACTGAACGCGGCCGCGACTCTATTGACGCCTTTCGGGTTTCACTTCCGGTCTTCGGCAGTATTTGGCTTAAGTACCAGGTCGCGCTGTTTGCACGTACGCTCTCGACCCTGCTTACTGGCGGACTTCCACTCGTGCCCTCGCTCGAAACCGCAGCGCGTGCCATCTCATCGCGACGCGTTTCGCGGGCGGTCCACAGTTCCATCGGCACAGTGCGTGAGGGCAAAAGTCTCGCCGACTCGCTGATCAGCACCGGTGTTTTTCCAAACCTGGCCGCAGAAATGATCCAGGTAGGCGAGCAGACCGGCGCACTTCCGCAAATGCTCAACTCGGTCGCCGAATTCTTTGAAGAAGATGTCGCCACAGCGCTGACGGCGGCGCTTGCACTTATCGAACCCGCCATACTCATCGTCATGGGTGTGGTCGTGGTCTTCATTCTCATCTCGCTTTACCTGCCCATCTTTTCGCTGGGCCAGGTTAGCGGAGGCTAGTTTCTTTCCATGGCAGACTCGAACATTGTTACGCTTCCGGTTACGCCGGCACCCAGCCCAAACGGTTATGACGAACGCGCCCAGGCCGAGGCGCTGGCGCATCGTTATCACGCCGAGTTCGTTGACCTGAAGAACTTCAAGATTCAGCATGAACTGCTGCGCACCGTGCCGGTGGAACTCATGTTCCGCTACAACTTTGTGCCGATTGAGCAGCAGCAGGACGTTCTCGTAATTGCCGTCAGCGATCCTTCGCGGCTGATGGTTCTCGACGAAATCGCCGGCCTGCTCGGACATCGCATTATTGCCCGTGTTGCCACGCTCTCGCAGATTACTGAGGTGCTGAAGAAGACTGAGCAATCCCAGCGCGTGCTCGACGAAGCCAGCGAGGGGCTAACGTTCGACGTGCTTACGGGCGACGATAACACCGATGAAAACATCTCGATCGAAAAGCTGACCAGCGAAGAAGACATCAGTCCGATCATCCGGCTCGTCGACACCACGATCTTTACCGCGCTTGAACGCCGCGCATCCGACATTCACATTGAGACCAACGACGACTCCGTCGTGGTCAAGTACCGCATTGATGGTGTGTTGCAGGCCGCCATGGCGCCCATCGCGCGCGAGCACCACACCACCATTCTGTCGCGTATCAAGATCATGAGCGAGCTCGACATCGCCGAACGCCGTGTTCCGCAGGACGGCCGCTTTCGCGTTCGCTACAAGGACCGCCTCATCGACTTCCGCGTTTCCATCATGCCGACGATTCACGGCGAAAACGCTGTGCTCCGCGTGCTCGACAAAGAATCGATGAGCGAGAAGTTCAAGAATCTCACGCTCGATGTGGTCGGCTTTGCCGAAGAAGACCTGCGCCGCTTCAGGCGCTACATTCGGGAGCCGTACGGAATGGTGCTCGTCACCGGCCCAACCGGATCGGGTAAAACCACAACCCTGTATGCGGCACTCAATGAGATCAAGAGCGATGAAGACAAGATCATCACCATCGAGGACCCGGTCGAATACCAGATTCGCGGAATCACGCAAATCCCTGTGAATGAGAAAAAGGGCCTCACCTTTGCCCGCGGTCTGCGTTCCATCTTGCGCCACGACCCAGACAAGATCCTGGTCGGAGAAATCCGCGACCAGGAGACTGCGCAGATCGCCATCAACTCTGCGCTCACGGGCCACCTTGTCTTTACCACTGTGCACGCCAACAACGTGGTAGATGTGCTCGGCCGCTTCCTCAACATGGGAGTGGAGGCTTACAACTTCGTTTCTGCACTCAACTGCATCCTGGCCCAGCGCCTTGTGCGCACTATCTGCGACTACTGCGCCCAGACGGTGTACTACGACGATGCAGACCTTCTCACCGGCGGGCTCGATCCCGCCCAGTGGCGCGGCTTCGGCTTTCGTGAAGGCGCCGGATGTATGGAGTGCGGCGGCACCGGGTACCGAGGCAGAACCGCAATCCACGAGCTGCTCGATTTGACTGACCCGATCCGTGAACTCATTCTGGACAAGAAGCCCACTTCCGAAGTGCGCAAGCTGGCGCAAAAGGAAGGTATGAGCTTTCTGCGCGAGTCGGCACTAGAACGAGTGCGGCGCGGCCTTACCACGCTAAAAGAGATCAACAAGGTAACCTTTATCGAGGCGTCCCGGTAGTGAAATCTATTCTCAGCAAGACAAAAATCGGCGCGAAGTCCGGCGGCCGACCGCGAGCAGCAATTGAGCTATCGGCTGATGGCGTGCTTGGCGCGGCTTTGGACACCTCGGGGGGCGAGCCTGAATACTCTTTTGCTTCCCTGCCCGCAGGTGCCCTCGTACCCGGCATTGCTGAGCCGAACATCCGCTCCGCCGAAAAAGTTACAGAAGCCATACGCTCCGCGCTCAGCGGAATGACCTTGCATTCCCGCGCGGTTACCGTCGTCTTGCCGGATCCCTCCGTTCGCGTTTTCATGCTCGACTTTGAATCACTTCCGAGCCGTCCCGCCGAGGTGATGCCGGTGCTGCGCCTGCGCATGCGCAAGATGGTTCACTTCGATGTGGAGCATGCCGGGATCAGCTACCAGGTTCTCTCGCAAAGCCCGAATGGGATCAAGGTGCTCACCGCTATTCTGCCCGGCACAGTGCTCGCCGAGTATGAAACCGCAGTGCGCTCGTCCGGCTACGACCCTGGAGCGATTCTGCCCTCCAGCCTGGCCGCCCTGGAGGTCGTCACCTCTTTGGAAGCGGTGCTGATTGCAAACCTGAGCGCGCTGGCGCTCACCACCTCCATTACCAACGGCAGTGATCTGTTGCTGCATCGCACCCTCGATCTGCCCGAAGAGCCCAAAGATCGGCTCGCCGAAATTCAGCGTGGGATCGCTGTAGCAGCTGCCTATTATGAAGACAGCCTCCGTGCACCGGCACGCGAAATTCACTATGCAGGTTGTTACAAAAGCGCTGAATTTTCGCAATGGATCTCCGGCATGGGTTTGAATGTCATCGACCTGGTTCCACGGCCGGAAGCCGGAACGACGAGCTCGCTTGGTTCCGCCAGCATTGCTGGCGCTGCCGGCGCACTGGCCGGAGCAAGATAAAACATGCGCATCTCAATCAATCTCGCGTCGCGCCCCTTTGCCGATCTTGGACCGGCGCTCAAACGCCTGCGTATTGGCATGGCTGTTATGGCGCTGGTGGCCATCGCTCTCGGACTGGGACTGCACGCCGTTCACAACCAGGCCGAACAGGCTCGGCTGCGCGTGCACGCTCTTGACACTCAGGTTGAGCACGTAACGCAAGAACGGCAGGACTATCAGAACCTGATGAATCGGCCCGACAACGCGCAGCTGCTCAAAGAAGCCGAAGCATTGAACCGCCTTTTCGACGAAAAGGCGTTCTCGTGGACACTGGCCATGGAGAGCCTTGAAACGGTTCTGCCCGGCGGTGTTCAGGTTTCCACCCTCGAGCCTATCCGCGCCAAAGATGGCCACATTACACTTCACCTGCGTGTGGTCGGTCCCCGCGACCGCTCTGTTGAACTGGTTCGCAACCTCGAGCACTCGCGGCGTTTCTTTGAACCTCGCATCATTGGCGAAACTTCTGAAAGCAACAACAATCCAAATCAACGTCTTGAGTCTGTAAGCGCGTCCAACCGGTTCACGTTCGATCTGCTCGCAGAATACAATTCGCCCACGCTGGAAGAAACCCAGACCGCGTCCAAGCCCGCCAAGCCGGCAGGTTCAGAACAGCGCGAAGCTCGACGGCCCACAACACCCGCGGCAGGAGGAACGCCTCGCAAAGGAGGATCTCCCGTAGGAGCGCCTCCCGCCGCAGCATCTCCCGCCTCAAGAGCGCCCAAAAACACAGTGCCAGGTCCGGTAAGGGCGCCATCCACTGATCCCGGCAAAGGAGGCCCGCAATGAGCGATCAAAAAACCTCCTCCATCGGCCACGAACAGCTCAGATCCCCGCTTACATGGCATTACTTTGCCTTTACCCTGCTCCTGCTGCTCGTCATCGGTCTCGCCATCCGTCTCGGACTTGACTGGAAAGCGATCAGCACAGACTCCAGCAGTGCGCTGGCCGGCAAGCAGATTGAACTCAAAGCCATGGAACTGCAGACTGCTCCGCTACGCGGCCTTGGTAAGCGTGTCGACCAAACGCGGGCACAGATCGAATCGTTCTACAAAGATCGCATTCCGTCCAACTATTCGACGGTGTCCGGCCGCATTGGCGAACTCGAAGTAGCTTCAGGCGTGCGGATTACGCGCCTGCAGTATGCGCAGGGAATCTCCGGGCCCGATCTTACCGAAATCGTAATCGACTCCACTATCAGCGGCGAGTATCCGCAAATTATGCGCTTCATCAACAGCCTTGAACGCGACAAGACCCTCTTCCTCATTCGCGCCATGTCGCTGGCAGGTCAACAGGGTGGACTGGTCAACGTGCGGCTCAGCTTGTCTACATGGATGCGCAGCGCCGATGCTGCAGCTAGCGGATTGCCGTCGGCACAGCAGGCGTCGCGGCAAACTCCTCCTGCCACAAGGGAGGTTCAGTAGCCATGGCCATGCGTCTTGGAATTGAGAATAAGCGGCAGGTAGCGCTGGTGGTCGTTCTGTTCGCGTTCATCATTGTTTACGGCGGCATTCAGGTGTACAAGTCATTTTTTTCGGCTGACACTCCGCCTCGTACTACTCCCGCAGCCGCGGCTCGCACCGCGTCCGTAGCGGGTTCCACAAGCTCGTCAGCGCAAACCGGCCGCGAAGCTGAGAAACTTTCCAACTCGGGCATCGATCCTACGCTGCACTTTGAAAAGCTCGCCCAAAGTGAAGACGTCCGCTATGCCGGAACGGGCCGCAACATCTTCTCCGCCGAGTCCGTGCCAGTGCCCATCGAAAAACCGCTCAAGAGCGCCCGCATGACCGCGCCCTCTGTTAACGTCCCGTCCGTGCCTCATCCCCCTTCTATTGATCTAAAGTATTTTGGCTATTCGGAGGGACCGGACAAATCACTGCAGGCATTCTTTACGCACGGCGAAGACATCTTCATGGCGAAAACCGGTGAGATCGTGAACCACCGTTATCGCGTGGGGGCCATCAATCCTAATAACGTGCAGATTACCGATCTGGCGTACAACAACACCCAGACCGTTCCGCTCACTGCGTTCTAAGTAGACATATGAAGCCCAATATTCCAGCCCGCCGAACCAACCGCTCTGAAGAAGGATACCTTCTCGTCTGGGTGATGTTTATGCTGGCTGTATTCACGCTGTGGCTTTCGGTAGCCGTGCCGCGTGCTGCCAAAGAGATTCAGCGCGACCGCGAACTTGAGACCATGAATCGCGGCAAGCAGTACGTCCGCGCGGTCCAGCTTTATTACCGCAAGTTCCACCGCTATCCGCCAAATGCCAACGCGCTGGTCAATACCAACGACATACATTTCCTTCGCAAGAAATACCTCGATCCCACCACCGGCAAAGATGACTGGAAGCCAATTCGATTTGGACAGGCGAAAACGCAGACTACCGGCTTCTTCGGTCAGCCAATTGCGGGAGCAGGTTCAGCAGGTGGCTCGGTTCTGGCAGGCACGGGCCCCAGCGGCAACAGCGGCATCGGTGGCTCCTCCTTTGGGTCTTCCGCGACCGGATCAACTTTTGGCGGTAGCTCAATTTTCGGTTCCAGTAACACGCCGGGAAGCACCTCCAATTCCGGTACTTCAACCGCGGCGGGTGCCAGCCCAACCACAGGTACTGGGATGGGAGCAGCAGGAGCCAGCGGAACACCCGGGACTACCAGCGCATCCGGGGCCAACGGCAATGCAAGCAGTACCTCAGCTTTCGGTTCGTCCGACCAGACGTTCGGCGGGGCCGGAATCGTTGGGTTTTCCCCGGCCAGCACCAAGAGCTCGATCCTTATCCTCAAAAAGAAGCAGCATTACAACGAGTGGGAGTTCGTTTACGACCCATTGACTGACACACGTACCCAATCCGGCAACATCGGCCAGCCAGCCAGCAGCACCTCGACTCCGGTCGGTAGTTCCAGCTTTGGCAGCAGTTTCGGTTCTGGTTCTGGCAGCGGTTTCGGTTCGGGCTCAGGTAGCAGCTTTGGTTCGGGCTCCGGTGGCGGCTTTGGTTCCACCCCCACCGCACCAGCGCCTCCGCCAGCGCCAGCACCTCAGCCGCAGCAGTAGCCTCAAAGTTACTGTCAAAACGCATAAGACCTGCCCGGAGGGGCAGGTCTTTTAGTGCGAAAGAACCAATCAGCAGAGAGTCGTTAGGCGCTGAAAGAAGAGCCGCAACCGCAGGTTGACTTCACCTGCGGGTTTTCGAACTTGAACCCGGCAGCTTCCAGTGTCTCAACGTAATCCACAGTGCAGCCGTTCAAGTACATCAGTGAAGTGGAATCGACAAACACCTTTAAGTCATCGAAACTGAATACCTTATCCATCATGCCGCTCTGGTTTTCAAACGCCATCGAATACTGGAAGCCAGAACAGCCTCCGCCGACGACACCGACGCGCAATCCTGCGGGCATTGGATCCTGGGTGGCCATAATCTCGCGTACCTTCGCAATGGCCTGCGGGGTCAGAATGAGAGGAGCCTTCTTTTCAGTTTCCTGAGGGGTAGCGGTAATGGTGGACATGTGTTCTCCCAGTTGATTTGGTACTTCTACTCTATCGCTCATTTCGCGGGGATACAAGCCAATTTGTCACCGGCCCGCCCTCGCCTTTCATTGATTTGGATGCGATTCGTCCCCCCAGGGTCGCAAAATTAGCCTCAGGGAAACCGGACTCGGACTTCTGGCACGGACAATTTAAAGGCTTTTGCAGCACAGATTTCAGCTCATCGAAAAATAAAACAATACAGTGGGACTATTTCGGAGCTATTATGTTGGACCGAAAGGCCCCTCTACCCACGAGGGCCGCTTGAGTCAAGGGGACTCGCCGGTTCTGGGACCGTGACACCGCGGAGGTGGATCATGACGTTTGTACCGATCATGTGGACGGCGTGGGGCGTAATCGTCGCTTCAATGCTATTGCTGCATGTTTACCGTTCAAGCCTGGAGAAGAATGAGGACGATCAGATTTTCCTTGACGACTCGTTCGAACACGAAAGAGCCGCCCAGCTTCTAATTGTCGCAAAAGTTCACAAGGTCGAGCCCGCGCTCCGGATCTTGAAATGGCTGGCGGTAGCGATGACGGTAGTGGTCGTCCTTTACTATGCCCGCGACATCATGGTGCAGCTCAACTTGATTCGATAATTAGTTGCGCCCTGATTCAAGAGTTCCACATCCTCAACCCAGCCGGGCCTACGCAACCGCTGGGGTTGAGGATGTGATTGCTTATTTAGAATTACGGCCTGAATTGCCTGAAAACATCAAACACGTAATAGCCGATTACGAACACCGTGGCCACTCCGACCAGAGCCAAGGTCGCTTTGCGCACGGGCTCGACCTTGTTGACTTTCGCCACAATCGCGGCCTGTGCCAACTTCTCCTGCTCCATTGAATCGCCCAGAAAAATCTGGCTATCTTCATCGCGAGCCAAACGCTCGGTAAATATCTTCACCACGATGAACAACAGAACGAACGCACCCCATACGGACCACATCACCGGGACAAATCCCGTCATTGTCTTCACCCCTCATGTAGAGTTCCGGTCCCAGATGCCAGCGGCCGCATGTAATAGCAGCGGATTCGCAGGAAGAGGGGCCTTTCGGATCTCATCTTAGAAGTGAACGAATGCGTGCAGTCGTGACACGAGTCACAGATAGACTTCGAAGGCGCGAGACTTATCACAAAGTGGAACAGCGCACCAAATCAGGACAGAAGCTCCGTTTTAATCCGTGTTCACGGCACCTTCCAGCAGTGGCTCAACGCGAATCTTGGCAATACGGCGGCCATCCATCTCAACCACCGTATAGCGGCGACCTTGAAATATCGTCGATTCCCCCACAGCGGGCAGATGTGCAAGCCGCACGAGCAGAAATCCAGCCAGTGTCTCAACCCCTCCGTCCCGCGGCAGTTTCCATTGCATCTGCGTCTCCAGATCACGTAGATTCACGCCGCCATCCATCAGCAGCGCGCCCGACGCGGTTGACAGCACAGGCACGGCAGGCGAATCGAACTCGTCTTCCAGTTCTCCAGTCAGTTGTTCGATTGCATCCTCGGCGGTCACCAGGCCCACTACCGATCCGTACTCATCCACCACAACGGCCATGTGACGGCGCCGCTGCTGGAAATCGCGCACCAGGTTCAGCACCGACTTGGTTTCAGGTACCACCAGGATGTCGCGCATGATCTGCCGCAAGCGCAATTCAACAAAGGGCGTAGTAATGCGCGCGCCCGGCTGCGCAAGTCCGGCAACCTGCGCCGCATCGCGCAATGAGTTCTGCTCACGATTGGAAGCCGTACGAAAAAAGATCAGTCGCGCAAGATCGCGCGCGTAAACCACGCCGATAATGTGCTCCGGCCCCCGTTCCTCGTCGTATACAGGAACACGCGAACGATGCCGCGCAATGACCTTCGCGCTCGCTTCTTCGAGCCGCATGTTTGAAGGCAACGAGAAAATCTTCTGTCGCGGCGTCATGATTTCGCGGGTCGGCACATCGTCAAGTTCAAGCGCCCGCTGAATCAGCGTCTCCTGGAACTTCGGCAGCAGGCCCATGCGCCCCGCAGCTGATGCAATCAGTTTGAGCTCTTCTGACGAATGCACCACAGCGCGCTCGGCCAAGGGCACGTCAAATCCACGCAGCAATGTTGCAGCCGAACCGCGCAGCAGCCGAACCGCAGGCTTGGTCAGCGCCATAAACGCCAGCATCGGCGGAGCCACCGCCATTGAAAGCGCCTCTGACCGGCTGAGCGCCAGCGATTTTGGCACCAGTTCGCCAACGACGACATGAAAGTAGGTGATCAGTCCGAATCCGATCACCCCCGCAGCGATGTCCGCGTAAACCCTTGCATGTGGCAAACCGGCAAACAGCGGAGACAGCAGCGAAGCCGCCAGCGGCTCGCCAATCCAGCCCAACGCCAGGGAACAGAGCGTTACCCCCAATTGGACCGCGGGCAGCAGTTCATCCAACCGTCGCTGCAGAAGGCGCACTGCACGCGCTCCCGGCACCTTGGAAGCGAGCATCTGCTCGATCCGCGTTTCGCGGATGGAAACCAGCCCGAACTCGGCAGCCACAAAGAAAGCGTTAGCCAAAACGAGCATCGCCACGGCGATGGATTTAAGCAGCGTCAGCCCGTGCATCTGGGTCAGAGAATAGCACTTCGCGTCGCGCCGCCTCACGCCAAAGGCTCGGTCGGCCGCGTTCGCAGCGTTCGGAACCGAAGCGCAGCTCTGTGCGTAAGTGAAAACAATGTCCGCGCATGCACAGTCCTGTTCAGAAGCGGACATCTGCTGGCCTTGGCACTGGCTGTGATGGCGACTTACCTGCTTGAAACAATTAGAGTTAATGGATTCTGGTATTTGGAGGCCCGGGTGCTCTCTTCAGCAGCGTGAAAGCAGGCATGCAGATTGGCGCATGGCATATTACCCGGCGCTGATTATGGCGCGTTTCTTGAAAGTGAGGTTGGAGATGAAGCGGGTTCTTTATTTGACGATGGCATTTATCCTGACGGGGCTGACAGTGGTTCCGATGTTTGCTGCTGAAGCCACTTTCGACCGCACCTTGAAGGTGAACGGCAAGGTGGATCTCAACGTGTCTACCGGGTCCGGCAGTATTCGTATCACCCACGGCAGTGACGGCCAGATTCACGTCTTCGGCCGCGTACGCTCCAGCTTCGGTGCATCTGACGAGCAGGTTCGGCAGATTGCGAACAATCCTCCGATCGAGCAGACCGGCAACATCGTCCGCATCGGAGTCCGCCGCGAGAACATGCACAACATCAGCATTGATTACGAGATCCAGGCCCCGGTTGATTGCTATCTCAAGGCGTCTTCAGGCTCCGGTGAGGTAAACGACGACGGCGTTGGCGAAAACGCAAAGCTGAGCACCGGCTCAGGCAGCATTCACGCAACTGGCCTGCATGGTGGATTCTCAGTCGATACCGGCTCGGGCAACATCTACGCCGATCAGATTGGCGATGGCGAAGTGAAAGCCGAAACAGGCTCGGGCTCCATCGAACTGCGCAACGTCCATGGCGGGTTACATGCTGAAACTGGTTCCGGGTCTATCAAAGCGGCTGGAACACCTGCGGCGCCGTGGAAGCTTGAGACTGGATCGGGCAGCATTGAACTGTGGACAGGCGATGCCGGCATGACCATCGATGCAGAAACCGGTTCAGGCAGCATTCACACGGATCGCGAGCTGACCACGCAAGGAACGTCCAGCCGCCACCACGTCACTGGAAAGATCAATGGGGGCGGTCCGCTCGTCAAGCTCGAAACCGGCTCAGGCAGCATCCGCGTACATTGAATTGCTCTTCCCGGGGACTGGGCCGCTCAGGGCTGGACCCTTCTACGGAATCAAGTAGAACGGGTCCGGATACTTCACAGAGAACTCCGCCTCGGGTGCGCCCTTCAAGTCGCTCCATTGATCGCCAACATTGAGCACGATTCTGAATCCCTCCCGCACAATCTGCGCGCGCATGGAGGACTTGTACGCTGTCGTCGATTGCGACACCGCCGAATCCGGGCGGAGCATCAGTGTTCGCCGATCTGCGTAACCCTGCGCCGAGAGATTGCGCTCCGTCACTGCTCTTTGCGATTCGGGCCGGCCAGTGATGAAAAAGACTCTCACTCCCAGCTTCTGCGCTTGTTTGTAGAGCCGCAGAGTCCCGGGGATTACGGGGGCCTCCGCGCTATCAACCCAGACGTCCCAATCGCGCTTTGTATAGTTGAATCCTGATTGCAGCAGTTCCTCGTAGTTGGTGAGCGATGTCTCGTCGATGTCCAGCACCATCGCCAGCTTCTCATTCGAGCGTTTGATGGCAGCGCGTCGCCGCAGAAAAGCTATTGCGCGATTCGCCTCTCTATCCAGATCACGCGCATAACAACCGCACGCGCAAGTGCAGTCGTGGTACTGCTTAACCGAACTCTTCAGCACGTCGAGATTGATGATTCGTTCGGCCGCGGCGTTTTCAATGATTACATGCTGTTTTTCTTTCTGCCCCTGCGCGAGCACGGCCGTAGTTGCCAGCGTCATCGCGAATGTTGAGGCCAATAAAAACGTGAGTGAAGCCTGCTTTCTCAAGTTCTGTCCCCTCGTCCTTACGCGCCAAGTGAGGTTCCGCCTTGTGCCCGTAACCTTTCATCATCGCATCTTGCTGCCACTTCCCCAACAGAACCACAGCGCAATCTGCAGAGCGCTCTTGGGTAAACTGGAGGTATGGTTCATGTAATTCGCAAGCTACCGGTTGAGCGTTTAAAGCTGCTGGTGTTCGATCTCGACGGCACCCTCATCGACTCCGCGCAGGATCTGTGCAACAGTGTCAACGCCGCGCTGGCACAGTACGGTCGCGGCCCTCTTCACGATCCGGCCATTGCAAGCTTTGTCGGCAATGGCGCTCCCATGCTCATGCGGCGTTCGCTAGCGCTGGCTGATGGAATCGATCCCACACAGGTGGATGAGGACCTGCTTGCCGGCACATATGCTTATTTCCTGCAGTACTATCGCGAGCACAAACTCGATTTCACCTATGCCTACGACGGCGTGCTCGAGGCGCTTGCCGCGCTCAGGGATCTGCATGACACGCACGGCGGGCCCCCCCGCACGATGGCCGTACTCACCAATAAGCCCGTCCGCCCCGCGCGCGGCATCTGCGAAGGCCTTGGCTTGGCTGACTACTTTCTGCACATCTTCGGCGGCGACAGCTTCGCTGCCAAAAAACCCGATCCCCAGGGCCTGCGCACACTGATGCAGGAGGCTGGGGTGAACCCGGACGAAACCGTCATGATCGGCGACAGCAGAGTGGATATCGAGACGGCGCGCAACGCCGGCGCATGGGCCATCGGTTGCGCCTTCGGTTTCGGGCCGCAGAACCTGTCTGAAGTGGAGCCGGATATTATTGTCGACCGTGCTTCTGACTGGACCATAGCCCTCAACCCTGCTTCGGCGATCCGCTGAGCTGGACCAGGAAATTCCGCTACACCTCTAGCGGAACTTTTCCCCTTGTGCTTCCGTAATGAATACACGAGGAGGCGCGAATGAATCTGCGTGTGTTTATCTTCTTCTCGCTCCTGCTGCCTATCTTTCTCGTTGCGCCCGCGCGCGCACTTGCTAACGACGATGCGGTTCAATTCGGCTCCGACATAACCGCCTCGCCAGACCACCCGATCCACGATGCCGTGTGCTTTTTCTGCAGCGTTCGTGCAGACGGAGAAGTCACCGGCGATATCGTCGTATTCTTCGGAGACGTCCACCTCAACGGCACAGTTCACGGGGATGTCGTTAACTTTTTCGGACGCACACGGCTGGGTGACAACGCAATCGTCCATGGCGATCTGGTCAAGTTCTTTGGTTCCGTTCGCGCAGGCGAGAATGCCCAGGCGGCCAAGGACCTCGTCATTATCTTCGGAAGCCTGCGAGCACCCGAATCATTCAGCGTCGGCAAAGATCGCTTTGTGATGCCGGGTTGGGTGCTCTGGATTCCCTTCATCATCTTCGCCTCCATCGTCATCGTCATTGTTCGCGCATTCCGTGCATGGCAATGGCGCCGAAACATGTACGCCGGATATCCCGTCGCACCGCATGCGTAGCTGCTTCAGTCGATCGGTGCAGTGCCCGCGCTGTACGCTGAATGCATGAGCTTCATAACCGCGCCGTTTCCGCGCCGCCTCCGCATCGTCATCCCCGGTGGCAGCGGAAATGTCGGCCACATGCTTGCGCGCTACTTTCAGGAACAGGGACATCACGTCACCATCCTCACGCGCGGTCCATACACCGCCAACTGGCAAACCGTGCATTGGGACGGCGAGAACTTCGGTCCATGGATTGAGACGCTCGAAGCCGCTGATGTCTGCATCAACCTTGCCGGGCGCAGCGTCAATTGCCGCTACCACGAAGAGAACCGTCGAGCTATCTACGACTCCCGCATTGGAACCACCAGGCTTCTCAACCAGGTCATCGCCACTCTGGAACAGCCTCCACGAGTGTGGCTCAATGCATCCACTGCCACCATCTATCGCCACGCCATCGACCGCCCCATGGACGAGTTCACGGGCGAGTTGGGCGGCGGAGAAATGGTCTCAAGGCATCGCCGCGCACCGGAGACGTGGAACTTCTCTAGTGGCGTTGCCAAGGACTGGGAAGGGGCTTTCTTTGCCGCGCGCACACCGCGCACGCGCAAAGTTGCACTGCGCTCAGCTATTGTGATGAGCCCGATTCCGGGCAGCGCCTTCGCAATCTATTCCAATCTTGTTCGAATGAGTCTGGGCGGAAGGCAGGGCAACGGCCGCCAGTTCGTTTCGTGGGTCCACGAAACCGACTTCGCTCGCGCAGTGGAGTTTCTCGCGTATCACGAGGAGATAGAAGGCCCAGTGAACATCGCCTCGCCCAATCCCTTGCCTAATCGCGATTTCATGCGCGAACTGCGGGATGCCTGGGGAATGCCCAACGGTCTGCCCGCGCCGCGTCCTCTACTTGCCATCGCTGCCGCAATCATGCGCACCGAAACCGAGCTCGTGCTGAAAAGCCGCCGCGTCATCCCCGGCCGCCTGCTCCAGGCAGGATTCGAATTCCAATTCCCCACCTGGCCCCAGGCCGTAGAAGACCTGGTAATGCAATGGAAGGCTCGGGAGTAGCTGTTCGCTGTCCCTGTTCTCTGTTCCCTGCTACTTCGGCGTTATGTCCGTAACCGGCAAATCCCAATGAGCAATCAGAATTTCGAATCTGCGCTGCTCTTCCTTTAGATACGTCGCCTGGTCGGGCCACAAGTCTTTGATCATCGTCGCCTCTTCAGGATTTGAGCTTGTCGCGACGGCACCATTCTTGAAGACAATAGTCACGCGATAATCCCAGCGCCCATCTTCCGTCGTGTGATATGCCGGTGACTCAATCTTTACGGAAAGAATGCGTCCTGCCGCCTGCTCCTTTTTGAGCAATGGATAGTGATTCTTCTTGAAGAGATTTAGAAACTCCTCCTGATGACCCCACTGGCACTTGTAGTAGTACTCCACCACGTACGGCTGCCCTGTTCCGCCCTGCGGTGGCGCGCCTTGCGCCTTGAGCGGAGCGGCACATGAAGCGGAGAACGCAATAGCGAGCACGGCAACAATTAACCTGCGCATAAAAGCCTCCTAGAGTTTTGATTGCTGCAATTGTATCCTCCACGCGGGCAAGCTTTCTTGCACACGAAAAACCGGCAATGGATGATTTGTCCATTGCCGGTGTATGGCAGGAATTATTGTATAAGTCGAACGCGTACGGACGTACTTTATACGAACTCTAAATATGAACGTGCCGCGTACTTTAAGAACCTGCGTATGATGCTAGAGCAGTTTTGCTCGGAATCGTCAACGTCGAACCATGAAACGCTACAAGATGACGACTCTTGAAGATGCTCAGCGTGCGAGTGACAGTTTCACGCGAGGCGCCGATGAATTCACCAATCTCGCCGTGCGTGAGCGGAAAGCGGAAGTGCGTGCCGTCGGCAGTAGTCTTGCCGTCCTGGCTCCACTCCAGCAGAAGGCGGGCAAGCTTTTCGGGCGCCGAGTTTGACAGCCCGACCGTGCGCAGCTGCTCGCAGGCCATTGTGTAATCGCGGGTCAATTCCTCGGTCACGGTTTGGTAAACCTCGGGGTGCCGCATCAGGAAGTTGGTAAAATCGCGACGGCTAATCGGCGCGAGCTTTGCCGGATACAGCGTCTCCGCAGTAATTTCCGATCCGTTGCCGGATAGCGCCGACGCCAGCCCGAGGATCTCGCCTTTTCTTGCAATCCGCAAAATCAGCCGACGGCCGTCACTCGAGTTCATTGAGAGTTTCACTTCACCATCAAGGACGATATAGATGCTCGAAGTCGAGTCTTTCTCTGAAAAGATAATTTTGCCTGCGGGATAGTTCACAGCCGTGGCCATCGCGCTCAGGTCCTTCAGGGCTTCAGTCGTTAATTTGTTGAAGAATTCTCCAACCAACCGTGGCTGGCTCACGCTAACCGCAACCACACTCTGCATCGTCCCCATCTCACAACTCCTCACTCTGTGATTGCAGATCGCCCCGCATGACCGTGTCTGCGAGAGACTGTGACCATAGAGTTCCAGTAATTACTTCCGCGTGCGTTTGTTCGTAAATCTCACGAAGTAAATTTGTGGCGTGTGCGTCTGCATACGTTACATCACGAAGATCGATTACAAGCTTCTTACCTGCTATCCGCGGAGCCGATTCCACCCAGACCCGGCTTAGTTCTGCCGTCCATGGTCCCGCGATTCGCCCTTCCAGCTTGATCTGCGTGTCTTCCGCCCGTTCTTGCAGTGAGATCTTTAACGTATGCCGGCTCGTCCTGCGCCACGCCTGTACTAATGCACGGCGCGTGCCAAACCTCGCGCACCGTCGCGGAGCATCAGTGAGCTATTGGATTGAAAGGGGTTTACAGATCTTCTCTGGAATCTACGGCGGAGTGACGACGGCGGAAGTGACGAAGTGACGATGACGAAATCTCGTCACTCTGACGATATGTAGTCACTTCGCTCAATGCCCAGCTTCTTTAATTTCGAATTCAAGGTGGTACGCTTCAATCCCAATCGCGCGGCAGCACCATCGTCGCCGCCGATCTGCCCTTTGGTCTCGCGAAGCACGCGTAGAATGTGGTCCCGCTCGGCCGCATGCAGAGTGGGATTCTGCGCTACTTCTGCCTGAAATTCATCAGGCGATTCCAACTCAGCCAACGGGGCGAACAGCACCGAACCGCGCGTCAGAATTACTGCGCGTTCCAGAAAGTTCTCAAGCTCGCGAATATTACCCGGCCAGCTCCATCGTACGAGCGCGTTCATAATCTCGGTGGGAATCGAATCGATCGGCTTGCCCATGCGCCGGCTGTGCTTCGATACAAAATGCCGCACCAGGATCGGAATATCGCCCGCCCGCTCGCGCAATGGCGGCGCAAACACCGGAAACACCTTCAGTCTGTAATAGAGATCTGCGCGAAATGTCTTTTCGGCGACCATCCGGGCAAGGTCGCGATTGGTCGCGGCAATCAGCCGAATGTTCACTGGAATGGGCCGCGACCCACCCAGCCGCTCTATCTCACGTTCCTGCAGCGCACGCAAGAGTTTCGGCTGCAGATCCAGCGGTAGCTCGCCAATTTCATCCAGAAACAACGTGCCATCATGCGCCAGTTCGAGTCGCCCTATCTTGCGATTCAATGCGCCGGTGAAGGCGCCTTTCTCATGTCCGAAAAGCTCGCTCTCAATTAGCCCCGCTGGGATGGCCGCGCAATTCAGCTTGATGAACGTCCGCTCGGCGCGCGGGCTCAACCGGTGTGTCGCACGCGCCAGCAGTTCCTTGCCAGTCCCCGATTCACCTTGAATCAGCACCGTGGCATCGGTCGGCGCCACAGTCTCAATCTCCTTCAGAACTCTGCGCAACCCCTTGCTGTCGCCAACAATGTCCTCATAGCGGTTTTCGAGATTGATTTCCGATTCGAGATATTCTTTCTCCTGGCTTAAACGATCGCGCAGCTCAGCAATCTGCTTGAACGCCAGCGCATTGTTTACCGCCATTGCCATCTGGTCCGCGAGTTGCCCCAGCACTTCGGCATCATGCTGCACATAGGCACTCTCTCTTCTGCTCGCTACGGCCAACACTCCAAGATTTCGTTCACGATGGACAAGCGGAACCCAGATACCAGATTGCATTCCTGCCGCGGTCATGTGATTCATAGACTCCGGCGCGAACGGCCACCGAGCAATCTTATTCAGGATCAGAGGCTGCCTTGTGCGAAAAGCCCGCCCCGCAGGCGAAGCATCGGGGTCAACCTCGAGCTCACGAGATCCCGGAACCACCTCGCCGGCAGCGGAAAGAAACTGGACGAGCAACTTGCCACTGGGTTCATCGTACAGCCCGATTGTCGCCATCTCATGCGGAACCATCTTGCTGATGCTCGCGGAAAATGCTCCCAGCATTTTGCTAATCTCCCCGTTCGCCAGCAGAAGCCCGCTCAGCTCGGTGATCATCGTTTCCTGCACCTGCTTGCTTTCCGTCATGTCGCGAGTCACTTTGGCATAGCCGGTCAGTGCCCCAGTCGTGTCGTGTATGGCTGTTAGAGACGCATGTGCCCAGAAACGCGAGCCATCTTTGCGTACCCTCCAACCTTCTTCTTCAAACCTGCCGCGCTGACCGGCGATCCGCAAGATCTGTGCGGGCCTGCCCGCGTCGCGGTCTTCCTGTGTGAAGAAGCGGCTGAAGTTCTTTCCCAGAATCTCCTCGGCAGAGTATTGCTTAAGCCGCTCAGCTCCGGAATTCCAGCTCATGATGCTTCCGTCGCGGTCCAGCGTGTAGATCGCGTAGTCACGAACTGTCTCAATCATTGAGCGCAGTTGCTCGTCATTGCGGCGCAAAGCTTCCTGCGCGGCCCGCTTTTCCGTGACATCACGCACAAAGCTCAGCACCAATGGCGTACCATCGATCGTCAACGGCTTCAACATCACGTCAACCGGGAACTCGACCCCATCCTTGCGCAGGCCAAACAGATTCATCGCTGCACCCATCTGGCGAGCCCGCGGGTGAGCGTTGTAATTTTCACGATGGCTGGGATGATTTCGTCTGAAGCGCGCCGGAACCAAATTCTCGATCGACTGCCCGTAAAACTCTGCCTGCGAGTGACCAAATAGCTCCGTGCCGCGCGGGTTTGCGCCACGAATGATTCCGTTGGAATCCGTGACAAAGATCGCATCCGGAGAAACTTTGAACAGGTTCTCCAGCGCGGCTCGAGCGAGCTTGGCCCAGTCGTGCTCAGGCGTTGCCGCTGCATCCTTTTCCGGGGAATCAGAAGGGCGCATTTTGCGGTTTACCTAATTGCAAACTACCGGTTTCCCATATTGTTTGCAACACCAAAGAAACATGACTAAAGTCACGTGCGTGGAACTGTTGAAATCGCCAGATTCCTAGCGTCAATCAGAATTATTCGATTGCGGCGTGTATTGGCGCCTGTTTCAAGACAAAAAACGGCCCCCGTTTTCGGCGGGGGCCAAGTTGCCTTGGTTCTCTCGCTTTGCGAGAGCTTGGTTGGCGGCCTCCGGCGGGGTAGCCGTTGGCGCAGGGATGCCTCGGAGGAAGGACTTTTCGGCCTTACGGCCTATCCGCGCCAGGCGAGGAAGCAGCACCCTGGGGTGATGCGGCTCCCTGGGCCGCCAAACTGTTTGCCATCAACCGCACATGCACATCGCTCGTCGGCTTGGTCTTTTCATCGCCGGCTGAGGCTACTTCGGCATTGCCGAGTGCTACAAAGTGCATACGGTAGACGGGAATCTGGTGTTCGGTTACGAGATAACGCTCAACTGCCTGCGCCAGTCTCTGCGAGCTCTCAAGGCCCGTAGCGCCACCACGCCTGGAGTGAGCTTCCATTTCGAGGATGTAGCCGTTCTGACCGGTAACTCCGGCGGCCAGATCATCAAGCTGCTTCTTCGCATCGGCGGAAAGAACCGGGTTCCCGTTGCGAAAAGTGATATCCACATCTGTGACCTGCTTGTACTGATCAAGCCCGTTCACAGTCTCGTGAAGCTTGTCCACATGTCCAGATGCGGTCTGGGCAATTCCGTTGGCTTGCTGTGCCTGCTGGCCAGCTGCGGTCGCGGTCTGGTTGGCTGCATCCGCCGCCTGCTGCGCCTTGCTGATGCCGGCCTGTGCGCGCGAATCCACGTCCGAGATGTCGCGAGCATTCTTGGCATTCACTTCATCCAGTTCGCTCAGGCGATTGTTGATGGGGTCAGTCTGCTTCTTCACCCATTTCTTACGGGCCATTGGATTGATGCGGCCCCAGAATCCCTCCTTCGCTGGAGGAACATAGGGGGCTGCAGGCTTGTAGTTCTGCGAATCCGTGCTCGAAGGCTGAGCGCTCTGCGAAGAATTGGCCTGCGATGTACTGTCTGCAGACGACTGCGGCTGCTGCGCCCAAACGGGAATTCCAATTGCTGAAGCCAGCACAATCGCCGCTATCTGGCCGGGGAATGATCTCCGAACAACTGAAGAATTTGTCATGTGGTCCCTCTTCTTGCATTTCTCCGCGCCACAATCTGCGGGATGAGCTTATGTCTGCTCGCCCATACCTATTGCAACAGCCATGCCAAACTCGTTAACGACATCCAAACCAGCTAAGTTGCTCGATTAATTCACCTTAAGATTTCCACAAAAACGCGTCTGCGTTCTCCTTACTGCACCGTGTAAACGATTCCTATGTAATTTTTGCCCCGGGCGGTATTTTCTACAGACTTAGCCGCCAAAGTTAGCCAACATACTAGGGAGGCTTCGGCGTACCCCCGCTGAAAGCGCAGAAACCCGCTCGCCCAAAAAGGATTCGGATCCTTCTTAGTCCTAAGTTGACGGATTAGTTTGAGCGGGCTATTTAGATTCGACCTTGATTATTCGGATCTCCGGGTAGGCTCCGTCCCAGTCCTGTGTCACTGCGTCGAAAATCAGCCGAAAATCCCGCTCATCTCCCGGCTTGAGCGGCGCCGCCGATACCGGCTGAACATCTACATACGGGTCCCGCGTCCGAATCAGCTTGATCTGCTGAGTCTCGTTTTGCGCAACCTCATGAGCGACGTTGCGAAAAAGGACCTGCACCGTTATGCCGCTAACGGTGCGATCTCCCTTGTTCGCTAAGTGACCATCCACATAGGTCACCTTGCCACCGGCCAGGTTCGAAGACTCGCTCATCGCCACATTACTGATCGGCAGATTGGCGGCGTACGGGTCCGCCGGAGTAGTCACCGGCAATGCCCTCGGTCCATTGCTGCCTCGCCCAAAAATCACCAGCGCAATCACAATGGCCACCACGACTGCAACCGCAATGAAGATCGGCATCCAGTTCCGGTCGCGCGCGTCAGGCTGATGGATCAGTTGTGGACCAGTGCTCACCAGCGAAATTTTACACCCGCAGTGGCCTTGCCGTGGGAAACGCGGAGGGGATGTTGTCGCAACACAATCTGCCGTGCAGTCAGATGGATGCCCGACAATGTCGAGATCGCCACAGCAGGCATGCAGCATCTGTCGGTGGATTAACACAAATTGATCATTTTATATTGCATCTCCGTGGAGTAAAGTGCGTCTAAACTTTTCATACGCTGATGGAACTTGCGGCGTAACGCGCGCGTATTCCTGGCGAGAAAAGTTGATGAACAGGCAGGCCAACGATGCAACACTCCGCCCAATACTCATTCAATCCGTCGACTTCGACCGAGATCGGAACCCAAAAACCGGTTCAAGCAGCCAACATCGCCTATAAGTCTGTCACAATCGTCGCGATGATTCTGCTGCTTGGTAGTTTGTGGGTCTTCTGAGGACCCGCGAGCGATCAAACCAGTAACGAGCGCGCAACACAGCATCCCCGCAGCCCATTGCACCCTCACAATTGATGCGGTTCCCTGCCTGCCCGGTACATTGAAACAATGTAGAGGGATACCGTAGCAAACACCGCAACCAGTGCGATCGGAGTCATGGAAGGAATCTGCTGCCCGGGATTTCGACCCATTTCCACCGTCACCCACTGCATCCAGGTCAGCAGCATCACAATCTCAATCTTCAGCCAGGACATCATATCCAGCGCCAGGCTCTGCATCTTTTGCCGATTTACCCCAGTAACCTTCACCGGATAATTGAATGCACCAGGAAACCGTGTGACGACGGTGAACAGCAGGTAGACGATGAACGTGATGGCGGGCAATAGAAGCAGCATGGCCGGGGAACCCCAGCCGGTGGGATGACCCATCGCGTCGAATCGAACGGGGATGCGCTCAGGCAGCCGGTCGGAACCGAAGAACGCCCGGACAGTGATGGATATTTGTAAACCCAGCGCCACCAGAGCAACGCCTTCGAGCCACTTGCGCATGCATCCCTTTCATTGCATAAGCTGGCGTCAAACCCAGCCGCGATAAACTGAATCGCTCTGCGAACAAAATTGCCAGTCAGTATGTGTGAAGAATACAGCCGTTCGACGCACCAGCAAGCGAAATCGATAGACACCAAAGGCAACGCCGAGTTGTTCTATCCGAATCGCGCTCGTTTGACGGTCTGCCTGAAGTCGTTGCCGGTCATCTCCACACGCACGCACATTTCGGCCAGCCTTGATCGCATCCGGTCACCAATGCGATCACCGAGCGTTTGTTCGCGCGCCGCCCGTTCAGCCTCTGTCTGGCCACCGCCACCTGCCGGCAAGTCCGGATAATTCGTGGTAATGATCGTGGTCAGTTTGTCGTTATAACGCGAATTCAAAATCAGCGCGACGGTATCCCAGACCCACTCATTGGGCTTCTGCGCACCCAAATCGTCCAGTACCAGAACCTCGGACGCAAATATCGGCTGCAGCAGTTCCAGTTCGGTCGTCTGCACTTGAGGGTTATAGCTGTTTTGAATGCTCTTCAACAGTTCGCGATAATCGCAGAACAATCCCCTGACGCCGCGCTCCTGGATTAACCTGCGCAGCACCCCAACGGCAAGATGCGTTTTGCCAACACCGATGGATCCGGTAAACAGCAATCCCTTGCCCACCGTGTCCACGGGATAAGCGTCTACGAACCTGCGTGCGGTCAGAAGCGCTTGTCCCAGCATCGGGTGCGCTCCCTGAAAGCCTGTCTCGTAGCCGTCGAGGGTGTAATGCCGATAGCGCTCAGGAATGTGTGCAGCCGCGAGCCTCTTCTGCTCACGCTCCACGATCTGGCACTGGCATGGGCGCGCTCCCCAAACTCCCGTGTCTGACTTCACGCGTACCAGACCCACTCCACCGCAGATTGAACATTCACTCATGGCTCTTAAAAGCGTATAGCAGCCGGCTCAAACGCGCCCCGGTGCACAGCCGGTACAGTTATGTGGAAAATGGCGCGCCAGCCGCGGGCGCAATTGCCTACAATGCGGTTGCATCGCAAAGCGACCTTTTCCGCAGCTTCAAAAGGCTTGGACCTCAAAACGAAAGCTCAGGTGACACATCAATGAATTGCCGTAATGCTCTGTCGATACTTGTCTTGACCGGACTCATGACCGCCACCGCCGGGGTATCCCAGGAACCCGGGACCAAGCCCGAGACCAACGCCCCCGCCGCCGCTCCAGTGCCAGCAGCAGCGCCCAAGCTCACCGCTTCCGGTCATCCTGACAACGAATTCTGGCGCCAGCACGACCGCCTGATGCTATTCGATTTCCCATGGCTCGCGCACTTCAAGGAAGCCGATGCCCAGCTTGGCCCACCGGCAGTCGGCGAAAATCGCGTTGTTTTCTTGGGCGACTCCATTACCCAGGGCTGGCAACTTGACCAATCCTTCCCGGGCAAGCCGTACGTTAATCGCGGTATAAGCGGCCAAACCACGCCACAAATGGTCCTTCGGTTCCATCAGGATGTCGTTAACCTGAAGCCCAAGGCCGTCGTCATACTGGGCGGCATCAACGACATTGCCGGTAACACCGGCCCAATGAGCCTGGAAGACACTGAGAACAACTTGACCGCCATGGCTGAAATCGCGACGGCAAACGGAATCAAAATCGTCTTCTGCTCCGTGCTGCCCGCATACGATTTCCCCTGGAGCCCCGGCCAGTATCCTGCCCAGAAGATCGTCACGCTAAACGACTGGATCAAGTCCTATGCGGCGTCGAAGGGAATCACCTACGTGGACTACTACTCAGCCATGAAAGATGATCGTGGCGGCTTGCCCTCCAACCTGAGCAGGGATGGCGTTCATCCAAATGCTGCCGGCCACGCCATCATGGAGCCGCTCGTTACCGCCGGAATCCAGAAAGCACTGGCGAAATAGAAACTCGCAGAGAGCCTGCCCAAGACCGGCAAGGGCCAATGCCGCGCTTCCGGACAAGCTTCAAGTGTCACTTGAGCGTTTGCCTGCAATCATAAGTCAGTGTGCGTGTCATAGTTGAACTGCAGGCTTGAACTGCAGGGCGAAATCCAACCTATATTGCAGGACTCCGGCACCCTTGGCCCTGAGGAATTGAGCAGCGCAATGGCAAGAATCGGCGTTATCTGCTTCCCTGGTACGGGCCACCTTAACCCATTCACTGCTTTGGGTCTCGCGCTAAAGGAACGCGGACACCAAATCGTGTTCTTTGGCATTCCCGATGTCGAATCCCGCATCCGCGCCGCTGGCCTTGAGTTCAGCGTCATCGGGTCGCGGGATTATCCCTTGGGCACATTGCGCAAACTCGATGAGCAGCTCAGCGGGCTTCACGGATTGGCCGTCTTCCGATTCACAATCGAACGCATCAGAAATACGGCTTCCATGGTCGTCCGCGACGCGCCGGAAGCCATTCGACGGGCCAGAGTGGACGCCATGATCATCGATCAGGCCGACTTTGGAGGCAGCGTTGCGGATCACCTGGGCCTACCCTTCGCATCGGTTTCCATCTTTCCGCCCTTCATCGATAACAACCGCGTGCCTCCGTTTTTTTTCGATTGGCCGCCTCGTTATGACTTCGTCGGCCGAATGCGCAATGAACTGGGCACTCAATTGCTTATGTACCTGGCCAGACCGATTTTCCGAGTCATCAATCATCAACGCAAGGCATGGGGTCTCAAGCATTTCAAACGCAGAGGTGATGCGCTCTCTCCCCTTTTGCAGATCACGCAAATGCCGCAGGCGCTCGAATTCGATGGCTGCCCGCAGCCGTCAGCTTTGCATTACACAGGGCTTTTTCTTTTCGATAGAAAGCGCCCACCCGTCGAGTTCCCGTGGGAACAGCTCGATGGCCGTCCGCTGGTCTACGCCTCCATGGGGACGTTGCAAAACGGATCGAAGGAAGCCTTCGAGATTATCGCCGCGGGATGCGCCAAGCTGGAGGTTCAGCTGGTCATTTCTCTCGGGGGTAGCTTTATTACCGGGTTGCAGGACCTTCCGGGCCACCCCATTGTGGTCCAATTCGCTCCTCAGCTCGAATTGCTCAAACGAACCGCAGTGGTCATCACCCACGCCGGTCTCAATACTGTTCTCGAGTCCATTGCCGAAGCCAAACCAATGGTCGCCATTCCCATTGGCAACGATCAGCCCGGGGTAGCGGCCCGACTCAAAGCCAAAGGGGTGGCGGTTGTCCTGGCGCGCCGCTCGTTAACGCCTGCCAAAGTGGAGAAGGCAGTCCGTACTGTCCTTGAAAATGACCAGTTTGCACGAGCTGTTGCCGCTCTGCGGAACGCTATTGGGCAAATCGATGGAGCAGCGCTCGCCGCCCGACTCATTGAAGAGAAGCTCTCGCTAAAGCCGTCCATCACGGCTTAGCGGGCACTTGAGATTCATTATTGAGCCAAAATCCAGCCGGATTGCCCTCCTGAAAGCCTCCGAATTGCGCCAGCGACCGAATCCCCTTAGAATAGGAAAGGAATAACAGCAGGAAAGGTTTGTCTTCAGCGATGCCTAAGGAAAAGATTCATCCCAACTATGCCGCAGTCCAGGTCAAGTGCGCGTGCGGCAATCAGTTTGAAACTCGGTCGACCCATAAGGGCGACATCCACGTTGAAATCTGCTCGGCCTGCCACCCGTTCTTTACCGGCAAGCAGCGCCTGGTCGACACCGCGGGACGCGTAGAGCGCTTCCGCCGCAAGTATGCCAAGCCGGGCGAAGCCAAGGCAGCCAAGTAAGCCGTCTGCGCAAATAGTCAGCGCGATTGGGCCTCCGCTCTAGCGGAGGCCCACTTCGTTAGAACAACAATAGTCGCCACCGAGCTCAGGTCAAGCACGTCGAGTTGAACGCTAATAGCTAACAGCTGAAGGCTTTTTATATGGCTGGCAAAGGTTTCACGGTCAAGAAAGATTGGGACAGTCCCATCGAGCACGCGATGCCCGCCACTGCTCGTGTGCCTGCTGAGGTTCTAATCGGATCCGTCCCAGTGAAGCCCGCCACAGTGCTCGCTCCCATGGCCGGCGTTACCGACACGGTGTTCCGCCGGTTCATCCGCCATGCCAGCATGTTCTCCGCATCGGCTGAAACTGGCGATTCCATCGAGGCCGAAGTGTCAAACGCCCAGTCCGGTTGCGGTCTGCTGATGACCGAGTTCACCTCTGCCGACGGGCTCTCGCGCATGCGCGAAACCAAGCGCCGCCGGTACCTCACGTTCTACGACGACGAGCACCCCATCGGCGCCCAGATCTTCGGATCGAACGCTGAGACTCTGGCCGATGCAGCGCGAATTATCGAAGAGACCGGCTTCGACACGGTGGACCTGAATCTAGGCTGTCCGGCAAAGCGCGTCGTCGGCTGCAACGGTGGTTCAGGCCTGTTGCGCGATCTCCCCAAGATCGGCGAGATCTTCCGGGCCGTGCGCAAAGCAGTCACCATTCCCTTCACCGTGAAGTTCCGCCTCGGCTGGAATGATCAGCAGATCGTCTGCATCGAACTCGCGCGCATGGCGGAGTCGGAAGGCCTGAACGCCGTCGCACTGCACGCCCGCACCCGCGAGCAAGGATACAGCGGCCAGGCGCAATGGCAGTGGATCGCCGCAATCAAAGCCGCCGTGAATATTCCGGTAATTGGTAACGGCGATATCCGCACCCCTGAAGACGCGGCTGCAATGATTGCCGAAACCAATTGCGACGCGGTCATGATCGGAAGAGCAGCACCGGCAAATCCCTGGATCTTTCGGCAAATCGCGCAGTACACCGCGACCGGCGAGTACGGGCGGGCCACGATGGAAGATCGCTACCACATGATCCGCGCCTATTTCCAAATGCTTCTTGCCGAGACTGAAGCAACAAAGGATTTGCCCCGCGACGCCCGCCTGGGCGATCCCGAAGGCAAGATGAAGCAGTTCGCCACCTGGTTTACTCACGGAGTTCCAGGCGGAGCCAAGCTGCGCGGCGCCATCTATCATGCCCGTACGGGCGCTGCGGTTCTCAGCGAAGTGGAACGCTTCTTCGTTCCCAAACTCGAAGCCGGCGAATCCCTCGACACCGACCACCTGCAGGATGCCAGCACGTCGGCGTTCCCTGAAGCCGCACTAATCTGCGACTAGCACCCAGCCCACCGAGCTATTCCACTCGTCCGCCATTCAAGGGCAAACGTATCGTCGCGCGCGCGCCTTCGCCGTCCTCACGATTAGCAAGCTGAATCTCACCGCCATGGGAGCGGGCAATCTGCTGGGCCAATACCAGCCCCACGCCGCTGCCGGTGGGCTTCGTCGTATAGAACGGCACAAACAAGTTCTCGGAATTGGCGATGCCAAGCCCGCTGTCTTCAATCGAAACCACAACCGACGTTCCCGCCACCTTCCAGGTCGCACGTACCGGACGGCTGTCCTTTGCCAGCGATGCATCCACCGCATTTCTCAGCAGGTTGATCAGCATCTGCTCCAGTTGATCCGCGTCAGCGTTCAACACAACTTTTGGCCCCGCATCCACCTGGATCGGCAATCGCTGTTCAAGCGCGGCGATCCGCTCAATCAGCGGCGCGAACTCGATTGCTTTGAGAGTCGGCGGCGGCAGTTGCGCAAGCTTACGGTACGACTGCACAAACCTGTGCAGCGCATCTGCGCGCCCTTCTACCACACCAAGGCCACGGCGAAAATCGTTCACCGTATTGCCGTCTGCCTGCAACGCATCCACGCGCGCCAGCAAACTTCCCGCAATCGATTTGATCGGCGCAAGTGAATTCGACAGCTCATGTCCCAGAACGCGAATCAATCGCTTCCACGCAATCTGTTCCTCTTCGCGCAGCGGCACGCTCACGTCCGCAAGCAACAGAATCGTGTGCGGCGCGCCTTCCTGCCGAAACGATGCCTTCCGCAAAAGCCAGCTCGTCTGGACTGTCTGCGGCTTTGGTCCAAACTTGAAAGTGTGCGTCGACTGGTCGGGCGCCATCAGCAAAAACTCCAAACCAAGCTCCCGCGCTGTCCGCCCAAAGGACCGAGCGTGCGGCAAACCCAACAGTTTTAGACCGGCATCGTTTACAAGTTGCAGGGTGTTTTCGCGATCAAAAGCAAACAAAGGTGTATGCAGCACCTCAAGGATGCGCGCCAGCAGTGCCGTAGCCTCAAGCGAGCGCACCCGCTGCCTCTGCAACAGATCGGCAAGCAGGTTGATTTCTGAAGCCAGTTCCCCCAGCGCATCCCGCGCAGAAGCGCCGCGCGCGCGAAACGAGTAGTCGCCTTCCCGAAGCGACGAAACAACATTCGAGAGCGTCTGCAGCGGTCTGATCCACACATCCACCAGCGCCGCCGCGATCAGCACCAGGTAAAGCAACAGGCATGCGCTTAATGCTACAGCGGGTGCGGTCCCAACATGGTTCTGATAGAGAAGAAGTGCGGTGGCGATGATTGCCGGCAACGACAGAAGCCCGCAATAGAGCCAGGCACGGCGTGTCGCCGAGCGCGGCTGCTGATGCGTCTTGCGATCAGATGCCATATTTTTCGATGCGACGATAAAGCGCTGCCCTGCTCAGCCCCAGCGCCTCAGCTGCTTGCGAAATGTTCCCATCACAGCGCCGGAGCACTTTTTTAATGAGCAGCGATTCCACTTCATCAATACTCATGTTCTCGCTCATGTTTTCCATCGATGCTCCCACAGGTCGAGCAGAACCGAAGGCCAGATTGGAGGGCTCAATCTCCTCACCCCGGCAGAGCAACACAGCGCGCTCCACTGCATGTTCCAGTTCCCGAACGTTGCCCGGCCACGAATACTGCATCAACTGCATCATTGCCGCTGGCGAAAAACCGATCACCTGCTTGCGGTAACGCGCACGATTGCGATTAAGAAAGTGCGTTGCCAGCAGCGGAATATCTTCGCGGCGATCCCGCAGCGCAGGCAGATGAATCTCCACCGTATTAATGCGGAACAGAAGATCTTCGCGGAAGTTGCCGGCTTTGGCCTCTTCAGCCAGTTGCGCATTCGTGGCACAAAGCAGCCGAACATCCACGCGCCGTGTCTGCGATGATCCAACGCGCTCCAGCTCACCTGACTCAAGCACGCGCAATAATTTGGCCTGCTGGCGCACGGGCACGTTGGCAATCTCATCCAGAAACAGCGTGCCTCCGTTTGCCAGCTCAAAGCGCCCAATGCGGTCCGTACGCGCATCGGTAAACGCACCCTTCACGTGTCCAAAAAACTCGCTCTCGAATGTGCCCTCCGGCATTCCGCCGGCATTCACGGCCACCAGCGGCATGCGGGCTCGGGGGGAAGCAGCATGCAGTAACCGCGCCACGATCTCCTTGCCTGTGCCATGCTCCCCAGTCACCAGCACGTTCGCATCCGATGGGCCAACCTGAGCGATCAGTTCCAGCACCGGCTGCATCGCGGGTGCCGATGCGATAAATTCCGGCATTCCTTCCGCGCGCAGTAATCTATTCTCAAGCTCCAGTTGTCGAGCACGTCGCAAGGCCTGGCGCAGTTCCGCATGCACGCGAACCAGCGACAGCAGCCGTTCGTTCTCCCATGGCTTTTGAATAAAATCGCGCGCGCCGCGTTTGATGCATTCTACTGCGAGCCCGATATTGCCCCATGCCGTCATCACAATCACGGGAAGACGCGAGTCATACTCCTGAATCCGCGTCAGCAGATCCAGTCCCTCCTGGCCTGAAGTCGTATCGCGAGTGTAATTCAGGTCGATCAGCAGAACATCGTAGTCGCGCTCGCTTAGCGCTTGCATCAGCAGCTGCGGAGAACGCACGCAATCCACATCGATCCCGTTCGGGGATAAAAGCAGTTCTACGGCTTCATTGATGTGCGGCTGATCATCCGCGACCAGCACACGAGTTTTGTCTTGCTTAGCGGGAATGGTCTTCCTCCACAATGCCGCTCTTTGCCGCGGCGACGGAGATGCCGTAATCCTCAAGCACTGAACCGGCCGCTCGCCGCATCTCCACACGCGCCTTTTCGTAATCTGTTTCAGCCGACACGAGCGCCGACTCGGCGAGTGCAAGGTCGTGCTCCGCAGCCAACGTTTGTTGATTCGATCCTGCGCCCAGTTTTTGCTCCTGCTGCATTATATTCAGTGTTCGCTGGGCAAGATCGCGAGCCTTGCGCGCGGCGCCCACACGGCCAACTCCCTGCTCCAACGCAAAACGCGCATTGCGTACTTCAATGCGAATCCGCTTTTTGAGTTCCTCGAGATAAACCTGCGATTGCCGGTATTCGAGCTCGGTGCGATACTGGTCGGCCTTGGCAATTCGATTACGCAGCGGAACCTGAAGTTGAAGACCGATCTGGTACTCCGGCGACGAGTAGTTGAACGCGTTCGAAACTGCGCCGCCGAATCCTCTTGGCAGGTCAACAGAGGGGCTTCTCAGCGGATTCGCGATCCCGGCATAACCCGTACCTGCGTAAAGCCCGTACAACGAAAGCTGCGGCAACAGCGCATTACGAGCCGTCTTGCGGCTGAGCGCGCTGTTCTCCAGCACCAGGCTCGACTCAAGTACCTCCGTGCGATTCTTCAGTGCATATGTCATAAGTTCCTGCACCGAATCGTTGCCCGGCGCAACCTGCGTTCCCGTGTGGTCAAGCGGAATTACCGGCATGTCCTGCAATACTGGATCGTCGAGCGAACGCGTAATGGCGTTCTTCATATATAGTTCCTGCAGTTCCAGATTGGTGCGCGCGATCGTCAGGTCCTGCTCCCGCGTCGCCACATCTGCTTCCGCTTTCAGCACATCCATCTCCGGAATCGCCTGTAGCGCAAACTGCTTCCGGCTCGTATCCAGCGTGGTCGTAGCAAACGCCACTGAACGTTCTCCCACTTGCTCGTTATCATAGGCGTTCACCAGGTCCCAGTACAGATCGCAAATCTGCGTCACCGTGGCAATCAACTGCGCTCGGAACGCAACATCGGAAACCTTCTGGTTCGTCTTTGCAATGCGCAGATAGCGCAAATTCGGTCCGCGTCCAAAGCCCGCCAGCAACTGCTGATTGGCGTAGAACTCAAAATAGGAGTTCAAAACCGGATTGAGCGAATTGTTGGGGCTGTTCGTTGTCTGGCGATTATTGTTCCACGCCACCTGCACCGTGCCGCCTGTTGGGAATGCCTGCTGATAAGAGATATTCCCCAGAAACGTGTTCTGGTGAATTACCGGCACGCCGTATAAGACCTGGTTCGGAAGCAACTGCGTGGTGTGATCAACGTATGTCTTCGCAGTGATCAGCGGATCGTAAAAGTTGACCATTGTTCCAGTGCCCAGCGTCGACTGAACCAATCCCGAAGCGCCGGCGCCCGCACCCCCAGCGCCACCTGACGTGCCACCCGCGCCAGCGCCTGAAGTACCTGCAAACGCGCCGTTCGCTCCCCCCGGAGTTCCCGACACGACGCCCGTATTTACGCCGCGCGGAGTACCACCGGCCGAGGTTCGTAAAATATCCATCCGCGCAATCGGCAGGTTGTAGCGAGCAATCACCAGGTCGAGATTGTTCTCCAGCGCGAGATCGATTGCATCCTGCAAATGCAGGTACAGCTTGCCATCGCGAATCAGCGAATCGAGACGCGAAGAATTTCCTAAACTTGGCGGCGCCACGCTCCGGCCGCGATAAGCGTCAAACGGGTTTAGCGATGGCTTCTGCAAAATATCAAAGGGAATATCCTTCGGTGTTTGCAGCGGCGCCCCTGCAACCGTCGTCTGTTGCCCCGAAACCGTTCCGACCGGCCCACCAGGGCCCGGAGGCTCAGCAGCTTGAGCCAGATTCAACTGCAGCAGCATAACCGCCGTCAGTACTTTCAAATGGCTGCCCAGACTTGCTGAAAGAAATCCATGTTGAGAACCGATCACTTGGAGCCCACCTCCGCCGGATTCCCATCCAGCACTTCATCGCGCGTGACCCAACCATCACGTAGTTCGACAATGCGTTTTCCGTAGCGCGCATTCTCATCTGAGTGCGTTACCTGAACAATCGTCGTTCCAGCGTTGTTAAGCTGCCGGAAGAGTTCCATAATCTCGCGTGCCTGCGTGGAGTGCAGGTTTCCAGTGGGCTCGTCGGCCAACAGCAGGTCTGGTGCATGAACCACTGCGCGGGCGATCCCCACCAGTTGCTGTTGTCCGCCCGACAGTTGAGAGGGGTACAAGTCCTTCTTGGCCACAATCTGAAAACGATCCAAAATATCCGCCACCATGCCCTGCCGTTCTTTCGACGGCAGGTTCTTGTACGAGAGAGGCAGATCGATATTCTCTGCCACAGTTAAATCGTCGAGCAGGTGATAGCTCTGGAACACCATGCCAATCCGCTGCCGGGCCAATTCTGCGCGCTGCTTGCGGTTGCAGGTATGCACAGCCGTACTGCCAAACCAATACTCGCCTGTCCAACCGTCATCAAGCAGCGCAAGCACGTTTAACAGCGACGACTTCCCTGCTCCGGATGGACCCATCACCGTGACGAACTCACCTTCACTTATGGTGAGACCCACGCGCCGCAACACCCACGTCTCCGTGTGTCCGGCCTTGTAGCTGCGTTCGATGCTTTTGAGCTCGATCATATTCTTGTCTCACTCCACTCTCACAGAATCGTTGAATCGCGAACTACTCAGTCCTCAATGCCTGCATGGGCTCAATAGAAGCTGCGCGTCGCGCCGGGATAAATCCTGCTGCCGCCGCACACAAGACCAGCATCAACGGTGCTCCGATAATCGCCAACGGATCGTAACTGTCAACGCCCCACAGCAGCACCTTCATCAGGTAGCCCGCATACAGAGATGCCGGAATTCCCAACAGCAGGCCAATAAGAATCTGCCACATCGCGCCCCTCATCACCATCCCGACAACGCTCGAACGCGATGCGCCCAGAGCCATGCGAACCCCAATCTCGCTTCTCCGCCGCACAACAAAATACGACATCACACCATATAGCCCCACTGATGCGAGAATGAGGGCCAGCACTCCGAACAAACTGCTTAGGCGCGCCAGTAAGCGGCCCTGGTTGAAGTTTCCATCCACCTGCGCCTGGAAGGTGCGCAGATCATTCACCGTAAGGTTCGGATCGATGCCCGCCAGCGTGTGCCGTATCAGCGACTCCACATCCTGCTGCGGCGAATTGAAGCCGATGATCATCGCATTCATCATCATCGACTGCGTCTCCGTCGAGATCATTTCCGGCTCCTTGTAACCCGTGTAGGTCTGCGACAATGGCCGAAGAAAAACCGGGCGCACCTCGTGATGTGGGTTATTGATCTTGAAATCCCTGAAAACGCCCACAATCTCGAAGCTGCCCGAGTACTCGGGCCTATCAATGCCGAAATGCTTTCCGATGGGATCTTCGTTTGGATAGAACCTCTTCACAAATGTCTGGTTCACCACTGCAACCAGCGGGGTTGAAGCCGTATCCTGCTCCGTGAAGTTCCGACCACGAATGATCGGCACGCCAATCGATGCCAGGAAATTCACGCTTACTCGATCCCAGGTGGAACCGCATTGGGCATTATGGCTCGGAGCGCCGTGTCCTTGCTGAATCACACACTCGCCCCAGTTGTCTCCCTCGAGCGGGCTGTACATCGATAAACTGAAACTCGTAACTCCCGGCAATGCGGAAAACCGGTCTTGCATCGACCGGTAAAGTGCCGGCAAACGATCGGTGGTGTAACCCGCGCCAGCCGGATCGAAATGCAGCACGTAACGATTGGTCGTCACAATGCCAAAATCCTGATGCTCCATTTTGGCCAGCGACTTCGTCGTAAGAATGGCAGCCGCCAACAACACCACGGACAGGGCAGCCTGAAAAACGACCAGCGCCTTTTGCGAGATTGAAATGCGGTCGCGCGTTCCGCCTTGGCTGCGCGCCATTCCGCGCAGCGCCTCTGCCGGTTGCGCATGCGACGACAACAGCGCAGGGCCCACGCCAAACAGAATGCCCGTCACAAGTGATACGAGAAAAGCAAACCCAAGAATCGGCAGCGACGGGCTGGGATCAATCGCCAGGTTCTGCGCATGGGGAAATGCCAACGCCAGAATTGTGCGGCTGCCCAGGTACGCAACTCCAAGCCCTGCAAGTCCTCCAATGCATGCCAGCAGCACGCTGTCCGTCAGGGTCTGCAAAACCACACGGCGACGTCCGGCTCCCATTGCCATCCGCAGCGCAACAGCGGCCCGATTGGAAGTAGCGCGTGCAAGCAGAAGATTCGCGATATTGGCACATGCAATCAGCAACACCACTGACGAGAGAATCATCAGCAACTCCAGACCCCTTCCCGTCTCTTGCTGCAGGTTTTGGATGCCTCCACCGGCGGCCGTCAACACAACATGCATTTTGGGAACTAGCGCCTTGCCGCCATTCGCAATCATCTGCGGACGCGAGTAGATCCACTGGCGCAGCGCGCCTGAAAGTTTCTCCTGTAGCGCGCGTATGTCAGTCCCCGGCCTTACGCGGCCGATCGGATAAAGCCAGTGCTGCTCCGGGTGATGAAGAATCGATGATGCGATTCCGTGTACATACGGTTCCGTATTGATCGGAATCCAGAAGTCAGGTGCGTTGTACGTAATGCGGTCACCGAAAAATCCCGGCGGCGCAACACCGATCACCGTGAAAGGCCGCGCCTGAATGTAAATGGTCGAGCCCACGATAGAGGGATCGGAGTTGTACTCGCCCTGCCAAGCCTGCGCACTCAGTACAACAGTTGGGGGGGCGGACGGTGTATCGTCACCATCGTTGAATACCCGACCGGCGTAGGCGTTGAGTCCCAATGTGGCAAAGTAGTTTCCTGAAACAAACTCGCCGCGCAAATGTTTTGGCAGACCATCGCTTCGGCGCACCGCCCACGGCCATTGACCCGCCTGCGCCGCCGCCAATTGCTCGAACTCAGGTGCCGACTTCTTCAAGTATTCGTAAAGGTCCGTTGAAAAAATCGAGAAGTCGCCTGAAGTCGAGGCATCTTCGGGAAATCCGCCATCCACGCAGCATTGGCTCTTATCGCCAATTCGATAGAGTTGTGCGGGATTGGCAACGGGAAGCGAGCGCAGCATGATGGCGTGTACCAGCGTGAAGATTGCCGTATTGGCCCCTATGCCGAGTGCCAGCGTAATCACCGCAGTCAACGTGAATCCAGGTGACTTGCGCAACTGTCGTAAAGCATAGCGAAGGTCCTGCCATACGCGATTCATAAGGCTTCTACTCCAAAGGGGGATAGAGTAACTATTCCGTTCTCAGGGCGCGCATCGGTTCCACCCTCGCCGCTCGCCGCGCCGGCACATAACAAGCGCACATCGTCACCAGCAAAAGGACCAACGGAACGACCGCAAACGTGAGCCAGTCATTTGCACCCACGCCAAAGAGCATCCCACGCAGCAGCCGAGTGAAAACGATCGAGACTACCAGCCCGACGCCGAGACCGATCAGCGCGAGACGTAGCCCCTGTCCAAGCACCTGGCGAAATACGTCCCACTTTGCCGCACCGAGCGCCATGCGGATTCCAATTTCATGTGTGCGCTGCTTTGTGCTGTACGCAACTACACCGTAAATTCCCACGGCCGAAAGCAGCAGTGCCAATAATCCAAAGGAACCGGCGAATGCTACCGCAATGCGTTCAAATACGTTGCCAATCTGCATGCTTTCTCTCATTGAGGTCGCGTTGTAAATCGGCAGATCCGGATTCAGATCGTGAACGGCATGTTCAACAGCGGAGATCAAGACAAGCGGATCACCGTTCGTGCGCACGTGTATGATTTGCTCTCCCGTGTTCATTTGCAGCAGCGGAATCAGTACCAGCGGAGAATTCTCATAGACCATGCGCCGATACTTCCCGTTGGCTGCAACTCCAACAACTACGTACCAGCGCCGATTAACTCTAATTCGCTTGCCGATCGCGTTCTGGCCTGGCCAGTAACGGTCGACCAACGCTTTGTTCACAATCGCGACCTGTTCAGCCTTCCTGTCATCCGCCAACGTAAAGTCTCGTCCAGCAAGTAGTGGCGTACGCATCATCGATAAGTAACCGGGCCCCACCTGTCCGCGATCTACTTCCATTGACTCGTGGGGACGAGGTAGGTAGCCATCCGGCGCCACCGCATCGGAGTGAATCGTAAAGGTAAGAGGTGAAAAATCGGCAACCGTAGCCGACTGCACGCCGGGAAGCTGCTCAATGTGGGCAATCAACTGACGATCAAATTCGTCCGCTTGAGCGTCTGTGTAGCCCATTGAATCGAAATCAATGGATGCGAGTAGCACTCCGTCAGGATCAAATCCAGGATTCGCCTTCTGCGCATTTTGCAGACTGCGCACAAACAGCCCGGCGCAGGCCAACAGCAATAGCGAAAGCGCAATTTGCGCCACTACAAGGCTGCCGGTAAGGCGCGACTTCGAAATGCCGCCCGATGTGCTGAGCGATTCATCCTTCAACACGGCCACCGGCGACAGTCTCGAGCACCTCAGCGCCGGAATGATGCCGGAGATTGCTGCCGTCAATACAGAAACCAGGAGCGCAGCCAGCAGTACCGGACCATCAACCCGGCCATTCAAGGCCAGCGGCAGTGTGGTTCCCGGCAGAAAATACGAGAGAGAGCGTGCGGTCCAAAGCGTCATTGCGACGGCAGCGACGCCACCCGCGAATGCGATCAGCAAATTCTCTACCAACATCTGCCGTACAACACGCCAGCGGTTTGCGCCGATTGAAAGCCGGATGGCAAACTCGCGCCTGCGAGCAACCGACCGCACCAGCAGCAGATTGGCAACGTTGGTACAGGCCAGCAGCAACAGAACAGCGGCCAACGCCAGCAGAATCGGCAGCGTTCCGTAAAAATACACGTTTGCGCCAAATGGCGAGCGCCATAAAGGATCAGTTGAAATCTGGTTGGGTCCCTGGTGCTCGGCTGGGAAGCGCTCCACGATGTGCTGCATCAGAACGTTTAGCTCGCCAGCTGCCTGGCTGGCGTCGACGCCCGGATGAAGCCTCCCAAGCACGTTCAACCATTGGGTGTCGCGCTGATCGATTCGTTTCGACCCCCACACCATCGAATCCATTCCCAGGGGAATCCAAATCTCCGCGCGCAGGCCCGATTTGCATCCTTGAAAGCCCTTTGGCGCAACGCCGACGATTGTGTAGGGGTGCAGATTGATCTGAATCGTCTTGCCGACTATCGCCGGATCACCCGCATAGCGGTTCTGCCACAGATCGTAGCCGATCACCGCCTCCGCTTCGCCGGTGCGTTCATATTTCAAGGTGGGCAACAAGGTGCGACCGAGCGCCGGTCGAACGCCAAGCGTTTCAAAATAGTCCGACGAGGTGAGCGCGCCATAGATGCGTTCTGGCTTGCCGGAACCGGTGATTGAAATGTAATCGTCGTGATACGCGAGGAGACCATCAAAGCTATGCGAACCGCCTCGCAATTCCGCATAGTCCAGATACGAAAACGGGGGAGTGGGATGTTCGCTGCGCTCCCCGCGCATGATCGTGATCATGTCGTGGGTGTGCGCAACTCCGGGAATCGGATCGAGCAGCGTGGAGTTGATCCAGCTGAAGATCGTGATGTTCGCAGCAATGCCAAGCGCGAGGGTACCCACGGCAAGCAGCGAGAATCCCGGATTGTTGCGAAGTTGCCGCAACGCGAATTGCAGATCGCGCAGCACATCCCGGAACAGCATGATTACGCCTCCGCTTCGGCTTCCGCTTCCAACTTGACAATCTCTTCTTCAGAAACAACCTTGCCGTCGAACAGGTGCACCTCACGCTCGGCATGGCGTGCGAACCGCGGATCGTGCGTCACCATGCAGATGGTGGAGCCCTCGCGATGCAGATCTGCCAGCAGATGCATCACCGCTTCCCCGTTCTTCGAATCCAGATTGCCGGTAGGCTCATCGGCCAGCAGGATCGACGGCGAACCCGCCAGCGCACGCGCCACGGCAACACGCTGCTGCTGACCGCCAGAGAGCTGTGCTGGATAATGCTTCATGCGGTGCGCCATGTTTACCCGTTCCAGCGCTTCTTTCACGCGCTTCTTGCGCTCTGCCGACGGCATGCCGGCGCGATACGTGAGCGGCAGCTCGACATTCTCTTCCACCGTCAGATCGCCAATCAGATTGAAGCTCTGAAAGATGAATCCGATTTCCTGGTTGCGAATGCGCGAGCGCTCAGCGAAGCTCAGATTCTCAACGGGATTGCCGTTCAGCAGATAGCGCCCGCCGGTCGGCGTATCGAGCAAACCAAGGATCGAGAGCAGCGTGGATTTGCCGCAGCCCGATGGTCCTGACATGGCCAGGTACTCACCCCGGTTGATTGTCAAGTGAATGCCCGACAATGCATGTGTCTCAACTTCGTCGGTGTAAAAGACCTTGGTCAGATCTTCGATTTCAATCAGTGTGCCATTCGATGCCATGCCTTCCCCCTCTCAATTCTTCTTACTAGTGAGTTTCGGGTTACGAAATCTATTCGAGCCTGATGCGGTCCACGCTATCCCACCGCGACATGTCGGAAAGAATCACTGTGTCGCCTTCCTTAAGCCCCTCCACTACCTGGATATCGTTCACTGATGCTCGCCCTACCTTCACCGGAACACGCGTTGCCCCTTTGCCATCCGGATCGATTCTGAACAGGCTGAGTGTCGAGTTTTCGTTTCCAAGCGCCGGACGCCCCACATACAGCACATTTGCCATCCGCTCCAGATCAATAGTTCCGTCCACGCTCAACTGCGGAACCGCCCCTGCGGGTAACGGCCCATCCAGTGTTACGTCAACGGTGCGCGTTCCGTTCACTACTGAGGGATCAATTCGCGTAACGTGTCCGGCAATGACGCCATTGTGCGTATCAATTGAGGCTGGCTGACCAATCTGAATATCGCGGGCCTGCGTCTCGGCAATCTGCAGTGCGGCCTTCAGCTTGTCCAGCTGAATGACTTCAGCAACTGAGGTGCCGGCAGTCACGTGCTGGCCCACCTGCAGCGGAGTCGGCAATGGCGCCAGCGAGCCGGAAATTCCCGCGCGCACATGCAATGCATTCGCCTGCCTCTGATACAGATCCAGCAGCGCCTTCGCCTGATCAATCTTGGTTTGCTGCGATGCCAGCTGCACCTCGATTGCTTTCTGATTGACATCAAGCTGCTCCTGGCTTAACTTATGCTGCGCATCCAGTTGCTCGGCCGTGTTTTTGGATTTGCTGTAGGCAAGACCCGAGATCACGCCCAGATCGAACAGTGCCTTATCTGTCTGTGCCTGTAACTGGTCCTGCGTGTAATCGGCACGCACCTGCGCGGCCGCGGTCTTCTTGTCCATCAGTGTGCTTTGCAGAGTCGCCTGCAGGCTCTTGAAGTCGGCTTGCGCCGCTTTCAAAGCAAGTTGCGCGTTCAGCACTTCCTGCTCAAGCTGCGGATCGGCAAGATCCAGCAAAATTGTGTCGGGCGTGACCTTGGCACCGGGCAGCACGCGAATGCGAACTACCGTCGCGTCGGTCTGCGCCGGAATCAGCTCAATCGAGTCCTCGCGTGGAACCAGGCTGCCGGTCGAAGCGCGGACTTGGCGCAACAATGGCCCCCGCTTTACTGTGTCCGGCCAGATGGTGGAGCGCTCAACCGTTGGAGCGGCCGGCTTCAATCGCGAAACCGCGAATCCCAATGCCCCAACAACCACCACCGCTACGCCAGTCCAAATCATCAACTGGCGCTTCTTCTTCAACTTCAAATCTGGGCGTGCGATATCCATCACAAATGGAAGTTTGCACGTGGGATGCCAGATCGGTGTGTGGTTTAGCTGTTGAGAACGAAAGGCTTATTCGTCATACCGGAAGGAGAGGTCAGACTCGGAGTGACCGCTTACGCCCCGCGGGTGTCCGAATTCGAACACCCGCGCGAAGCTTAAGGGGGAGTGTCTGGGTTTCATGCAGAAGCTGAGAGCTGAGGGCGGCAGTCTCAAAGCTGCCTCTATTCAACCGCCTGTTTCGCGCGATAGCCATCGCGCGCAATAACGTCGTACTTCAATGGCTTATGCTTCTGGTCCTGAAATTTTAGCGGGTTTCCTTCATCGTCCACCAGCGCAACACGCAGCTTGCGATAAGTGCCATCCTGCTTGGAGTTGGAGGGCCGGTAAACGAGTTCGTATTTCGACCGGATATTCGCGTTGATATCCCCGAAAATCTCCGGCATCTCTCCCGCAAACCGCGGAAAGAAACTCATTCCGCCCGTAAGGCTGGAGAACGTTCTCATCTCGTTGTCGGCCTGCAGGTAATCCATATCGCGAATAGAGGCCTCCATGCCGCCTCTGCCCTCCGTCATCGCTCGCAGTGCACCGCCCGTCGAAATGGTGAAAATAGTGATGTTGTGCGTACTTTTCACGCGCGCCAGGATCTTGTCGAACGTAAGTTTTGAAAACGTGTCGCGGCCTGTACCGATCAGGATGATGTATTTTTGTCCGTCAATACGCTCCAGCCGGTCGATCGACTCATACAGCGCGTCAAAAACGTTGGTTTCAGAAAAGCCCGGAATCTGCAGCGTGTTCAATGCCTGCACCAGCTGACCTTTGTTCTGCGTAAAATCGGTCACAATCTGGGTGCGCATGTCGTAGGTCACCAGGGCCACGTAGTCCTGCGGGCGCAGCTGCTGCATAAAGGCATACGCAGCATTGATCATGTCGTTGCCCTTGATCCACCAGTAGCCATTCGAAGCAAACTCGACCAGCATCAGCGCCGTGATGGGAGCCTCGACTCGCTTGAAACCGATAACCTTCTGCTCCACTCCGTCCTCGTAAACGCGGAAGTTGGCAGGCTTCAGGCCCGGCACGAACTGGTGTGTCTTTTCCAGCAGCACGCCTACGTCCAGCGTCACTTCAGGCACTTCAAGACGAAGCGAAACAGCCGGCCCCAATTCCTCTGGATTTTTGATCTTTGGCTCAGGCCGAGCCGCCGGAGCCGGCGGCGCTTCCTCAGGCGTATCCTTCTTCCTGGGCACGGCGATAACGCCGGTGTCTCCGCCCGGACCGCCGGAATCGGGCGCAGTCAGATCCGGCTGCTGAGAGTTCTGTGCGGGCGCTTGCGCCTGCAACTGCGCTACAGGATCGATTGCTAAATCACACATCGCAATGAGCAGAAAGGCAACGGCGCAAAGTCGTGCAAAGGAGACTGGTCGAAGCGGCGTGTACATGGCAACCTCTGTGGTGAACAGCATACGGGATATGGGGGATGTCGTGAAAGCCGGCGCCGGTCCTCGCGTTCAGGTACAACGGAGCCCCCTTCGGCTGTACTCTTATAGACGTGGAATATTGTCTTAAGCAAGCGATCGCGCGTTTCTCCGTCCTGGTCGCGGCCTGTATGGCTCCAGCGCTTCTGTCTGGCCAGACCAGCCCTCCGCCCCAGAGCAGTCCTCCCCCCTCGACCGGCGGAATCTTCCCCCTGAGACAGGTGCGAGCCGGCATGAAAGCTACTGCCTGGACGGTGTTTACCGGCACCCGACCGGAGCCCATGGATGTCCAGATCCTCGGCGTCTTGCGCGGGGCGCGTGGCCCGGGCCACGACCTCATCCTTGCGCAGCTCCACGGCTCAAAACCGGAGTACACCGGCGTCGTCGAAGGCATGAGCGGAAGTCCTGTTTACATTGGTACTAAATTGCTCGGCGCGCTCTCTTTCCGCATCGGCCAGTTTGCGAAAGACCCCATTGCCGGCATTACTCCCATCGAGCAGATGATCGAAGTTCGCGACCTGCCCATCGGCAACAATCTCCGCGAAGCCGACAAGGTCCACGATGGTGATTCACTCACCGCCTCGGCCACGCTCGACAAGGCAGTATTCACCGGGATCACACAGCCCACTTCCGACTCGCAGTTCCGCATGATGGAAACGCCGCTCGTCATGAGCGGCTTCAGTCCAGAGGCCGTAAAGTTCTGGCAGCAGAAAATGGCCGGAACAGGTCTCGACCAGGTGGCGGCGGGTGGCAGCGGCAGTTCCGATGCTGATGGGATGGTGCCGTCTACAAGAGCTGCAGAAGGCATCCAGCCAGGATCAGCCGTCAGCGCGCAATTGGTGCGCGGCGACATGGAAATCTCAGCCACCTGCACCGTCACTTACGTTGATCCCAAGCAACTGCTCGCATGCGGCCACCCCATTCTGCAGGCCGGCACAGTTTCGCTCCCCATGACCACGGCCGACGTGGTGACCACGCTTGCCTCGCCTCTGAATTCGTTCAAGATCGTCAACACCGGTGCAAACATCGGAGCATTTACTGAGGATCGTGATGCCGGTGTCCGCGGCGTGTTCGGCATGCGCGCGCACATGATTCCCATGCATATCACGTTTGACAGGCCGGAAGGCGCGCGCAAGCTCAGCGTTGAAATGCTCGATCTGCCCGCACTCACGCCGCAGGCCATGGCCGTCGTTCTTTACCAGTCGATGCTGCAGTCCAATGACAACACCAACACCACCACCTATCACCTCACAGGCAACATTGACATCGAAGGACACGGCGCATCGCCAGTTGACGTGTGGGCCGCACCAGGAGAGGCTATGCCCGCGCCCATGCAGGCTGCCTTGGAGGCAGGTCAACAGTTTCAAGAGCTCTATTCCAATGCCGCGCGCCAAAAACCGGTGCGCGAAATCGATATCCATGTGCAGGCAGTTCCCCGCCGCCTTGGTGTGGAATTGGAAGGCGCCCGGCTCATTTCGAACGACAGCGCTCATGCAGGCGACAAAGCAGTGATCGAAGTAACTCTTCGCCCATGGGAGCAGCCGACGCGCAATGTCCGCATTCCCATCACAATTCCGTCACGCCTGGGCGCAGGCAACGTACGCATTCTGGTTTCCGACTCCGGCACCCTCGATCGCACCATGAACGGGCTTCGCTTGCCCGGCCGCAAGCCCGACTTGAACGCCGTAATGGCTGTAGATCGTCGCCAGCATTCCGCGGACCGCATTTACATCAGCATGCTCGTCCCTGAAACGCAGGCCTCTGTCTCAGGCCAGATGCTGTCAAGTCTTCCATTGTCGATGGCCAACGCTCTGGAACCCATGCGCCCCTCGCAGGAAGCGAACCTGAACAGCGAGTCCGCCGTCGTTATGGGCGACGCGCCAGCCGGAGGCGTCCTCACGGGATTTCAGGTGATTACGCTGCACATTGAGGCGGGCGGCGGTTTAAACTAGTTCGAGAATCAAGACCTGATGTACTTTTCTCGATCCCGGCATCTTGGGAAACAGGCTGGCACATTTATTTAATCCCGTAGAGGAAGACAGAGGATCCATGGCTCAAATTCAGGGTTTGGCAGTTCATGCTGCTGGGGCGGAACTTCTCCCGTTTCGTTATGACCCAGGCAAGCTGGGTTGGCAGGAAGTTGAAATCGCGATTACCCACTGCGGCATCTGCCACAGCGATCTTCATCTCATCTCGAACGACTGGGGCATCAGTCATTATCCATTTATTCCTGGCCACGAGATCATTGGGACTGTGGCAGCGAAGGGCAACGATGTTCGCGGGCTTGAAGTTGGCCAGCGCGTCGGTCTCGGCTGGCAATCGAACTCCTGCGGGCGCTGCGACTGGTGCATGCAAGGCCTCGAAAACCTCTGCCCGGAATCTGAGGCGACCTGCGTTCACCGACATGGTGGATACGCCAGCAGCGTGCGCGCAAATTCCCGCTTCGTAGTTCCGATTCCCGATCGCCTGCCAAGCGAACAGGCCGCACCGCTTCTCTGCGGAGGGGTCACGGTTTACAACCCCATGCGGACTCATGGGATCAATCCCTCATCGCGAGTAGGAGTTGTTGGCATCGGCGGCCTCGGTCACATTGCCATCCAGTTTGCGCGCGTATTCGGCGCAGAGGTAACTGCCTTTTCCACCACTCACTCAAAGGAAGCAGAAGCCCGTGAGCTTGGGGCACACCACTTCGTCAACAGCCTCGACACCAAAGCTATGAAGGATTTCGCATCGAGCCTCGATTTCATCTTGACCACAGTGAATGCCGATCAGGATTGGGGAACCTATCTGCACGCGCTGCGGCCCACGGGAAAATTCTGCTTTGTGGGCGTCCCTCCATCGCCGGCGAACCTGCACGTATTTCCGCTTGTGTCCGGCCAGCGTGCTGTCAGCGGAAGCCCTATCGGCAGCCCCTTCCGCATCCGCGAAATGCTGGACGTTGCCGCACGTCACGGCGTAAAGGCCACCACAGAACTGTTCCCGATGTGCAAGGCCAACGAAGCCATTGAAAAAGTAAAGAAGAGCAAGGTCCGCTATCGCGCAGTCCTCGCCAACTAGTTCCACCGGGGGAATTGTTATGTGATTCCCCCGGGCACAATTCCTTTCTTCTCGCCCTCCGCTGAACTTTTCACTGTGTGTCTGCGTAGCAATCCTTAGCGCCTCGGCAAACGTCTGCTCCTGGCGCGCAGAGGTTGGCGCATGGCGCAAATTTTGGAACAGTTCCGGCTGGTCTTCAGGAGGCTAAGCAAGGCGCCCCTTTTCACAACCGTCACGTTGATCACGCTGGCTGTAGGCATTGGCGCCAACACCGTGATTTTCAGCGTAGTCGAAGGTGTCCTCCTCAAGCCGCTCGATTATCCGCAACCTGATCGACTGGTCGGCGTCTGGCACAAGGCGCCTGGACTCGGCATGCAGAAAATGCCCAGTGCGCAGTACTTATATTTCACTTACCGCGAGCAGAACAAGACGCTCGATGACATCAGCGTCTATCGAAGCAATTCAATGTCGGTGACCGGCGAGGCACAGCCTCAGCACGTGCAGGTCATTCAAGTTACTGAAAGCCTGTTGCCTATGCTTGGCGTAAAACCTGCACTCGGCCGCCTGTTTACCAATACCGACGACTCACCGAATGCGCCTCAAACCGCACTGCTCTCGTGGGGGTATTGGCTTCAGCGATACAACGGAAGCCCTTCTGCCATCGGCCGCAACATCATGGTTGATGGAAAGCCCCGCGAGATCATCGGCGTACTTCCCAAAAGCTTTCACATCCTTGACGAGGAAGATCCGGCGTTCATCTTGCCTATGCAGTGGAATCGCTCCAAGGTGCAACTCGGAAATTTCGACGGCACCTCAATCGCACGTCTCAAGTCCGGAGTCACCCTGCAGCAGGCGCAGGCGGATCTGTACCGCCTTATTCCTGTCGCCAACCGCAGCTTCCCCGCTCCCCAGGGGTTCAGCATCAGCCTTTTTGAAAAGGCGCAGGTTCAGCCAGATCTTCATCCTCTAAAGCAGGACGTCGTCGGCGATATCAGCAATGTTCTCTGGATATTGATGGGCTCCATCGCCATTGTTCTCCTTGTTGCTTCAGCCAACGTGGCGAACTTGCTGCTTGTTCGCGTTGAAGGCCGTCGGCAGGAACTTGCTGTGCGCTCCGCTCTTGGTGCAGGACGTGCTCACATTGCCGCCGGAATACTCTTCGAGAGCATGGTCCTCGCAATCGCCGGCAGCATCCTTGGGCTCGGCATTGCGCTCGGCGCATTGCGCGTGCTGATTGCCATGGCACCGACGGGTCTACCTCGACTGCACGATATCAGCATCGATGTTCCAGTCCTGCTGTTCACTCTCGGTATCGCACTGCTCGTCGGCGCGGTCATTGGTCTGTTTCCCGTTCTTAAGTACGCCGGCTCCAGCCTGTACAGCGGATTGCGCGAAGGCGGAAGGTCAATCAGCCAGGGCCGTGAGCGCCATCGAGCGCGCAAGGTTCTGGTCATCGTCCAGGTAGCGCTTGCGCTTGTGCTGCTCATTTGCTCGGGGCTTATGATTCGCACATTTATTGCGCTTACGCGCGTAGCGCCGGGCTTCACAGATCCGGGCTCGCTCCAAACCTTCGCCGTGTACATTCCGCCTACCCAGGTTCCAAACACAGAGCTTCCGCGAGTAGTCCACTTGCAACAGGAAATGCGCGACAAAATCGCAGCGATCCCCGGCGTCACATCGGTTGCATTCACTACCTATGTTCCCCTCAATGGCCAAGGCATGTTCAACCCGCTGTTCGCAGAGGATCACACGTATAAGGAAGGCGAAATGCCTCCGATACGCCGCTTCAGATTTATCTCGCCCGGCTTTTTCGCAACCATGGGTACGCCAATCGTCGCCGGCCACGATATTACCTGGGACGATACCTACCAGAAACGACATGTCGCCATCGTGAATGAAGCTCTGGCACGCGAAACCTGGCATTCCTCATCGAATGCACTCGGCAAGCGGGTGCGCGTCGGCACCACTGATGCCTGGGCTGAAGTTGTGGGAGTGGCCGCTGATACTCGTGACGACGGCGTGGATAAGCCAGTTCCCACCTCGATTTACTGGCCCACATTCCTCGATCATTTTCAAGGCAATGAGACGGATTACGTGAACCGCAGCGTCTGGTTTGTCATTCGATCCAATCGCGCCGGCTCAGCGGCATTTATGAATGAAGTCCAACAGGCAGTCTGGTCAATCGACGCCGATCTGCCGCTGGCCAACCCCACAACGCTCGGCCGACTTTATACAAAATCAATGGCCCGCACCTCATTCACGCTCATCATGTTGTGCGTCGCCGGTGGAATGGCGCTCATGCTTGGAATCATCGGAATCTATGGCGTCATCTCTTACGCCATCTCGCAGCGTATTCGCGAAATCGGCATTCGCATGGCGCTCGGCGCACAGCGCAATCAGCTTACCAGCATGTTTGTCCGTCAAGGACTCGCACTCACCGCAGTTGGAGTCGCACTTGGCCTCGCAGTCGCGTTTATGGCTATGCGGCTCATGTCCTCATTGCTATTCAAAGTGAGCCCGGTTGATCCGGGTACATACCTGGCAATGACAGCAGTCATTCTCGGGATCGCGTGGCTCGCATGCTATCTGCCCTCTCGCCGTGCCGCAGCAGTGGAACCGGTTTCAGCACTGCGATCAGAATAGAACCAGCAAGGGAACGTGCCGCAAGCTCGTTCCCCATGCCTTCCTCTAGAAAGATTCCCTTTACTCTCCTCGCGCATTCGGCTTAACATTCTTCTGTCTCAGAGATCGCTGCACTTCCCTTCTTTTGGGCCCTTCCTCGCAAGTGATTTCTGAGCTGTCCGACAAAATCTCTTTCGAAAAGAGGCGCGCCTTCCCGCGATTGACCTCGCGCTTGAGACCGGTTCAGTTGACCGATGCGCCCGAAGCACTTTGGAACGAAGCACCTCCGGCAGCAAGTTGGGAGTGGAGCCCACGCGTCTGCTGAACCGGAGAGCCTTCCATTCACATTGCAGGCTGACCATGGAGAGAAGTCGTGAAACCATTAAACTGGCAAACGAGGTGGGTCGTCGGTGCAGTTTGTCTTCTGTTAGTGATCATGGAAGCACAGCTATTGCTTTCCGTGCGCCAGAATTCACAAACCTTCGACGAAAGCGCACACATTTACTCCGGTTATTCCTATTGGAAAACCGGGGACTTCGGCATCAATCCCGAACACCCCCCGCTCGAAAAACTGGTAGACACGTTGCCGCTGCTTACAACCGGAATCAAAGCTCCGCAGCCGCTTCCAATCAATTTCAGAGCCGTTTCAGCGCTTGGCGGCCTGCAGTTGCTTTACAGCCATGACGCGGATGCGCTGCTGCTCCGGGCACGCGCCATGGCGACCCTGTTCAGTCTCGGCTGCGCACTCCTGATTTTCCTCGCCGCCAGCGAGATGTTCGGAACCGGCGCAGGTTTGCTTGCGCTACTTCTGCTTGTGTTCGAACCAAACTTTCTCGCCAACGGTGCGCTTGTCGACACCGACATTGGGGCCAGTTGCTTCGTGTTCGCCACCGTTTACGCGTTCTATAGATACTACAAAAAGCCCAGCATCTTGCGGCTTGCCATCTGTTGCCTCGCGGCCGGTCTGGCTTTGGCAGCCAAGCACTCCACTGTGCTGTTGCTCCCCATATTCGTGATCCTGGCCATTTATGAAATCGCTCGTCGACGCTCGCCCGAACTCGGCACTACCGAAACGCGCCTGCGCCAATCACTTCGTCTCTTGGGTATCACGGGCGTCATTGTTGTCACCGCGATCACGATACTGTGGTCCTTCTATGGATTCCGCTATGCGGCGCGTCCGGGCAACGCGCCCATGGTCCCCACCACTTCCCAATTTCTGTCGAGCCTGAAGCATCCCGTGGAGGCCAGCATCATCGGATTCATGGAAAAACATCACGTGCTGCCCGAAGCCTACCTCTTCGGCATTACCGATATCGTGAAGCTCAGCAAGACTGGCCGCCCGACATTCCTGCTCGGACACAGTTACGCTACAGGGCACTGGTTCTATTTCCCCGCCGTGTTCGCCATCAAATCCACCATCGGATTCATGTTGCTGCTCGCCTTGATCTTTGCTGCCAAGGCCCTTTGGCGCAACGAATATCGCCGTGAACTCGTCTTCCTCATTGCTCCGCCGCTTCTGTGGCTCGCCGTCGCTATGACCTCGAAGCTCGACCTGGGAATCCGCCACATCCTGCCGATGTTTCCGTTCCTCGTCGTACTGGCCGGCGCGGTTGCGTGGACACTGCTCCGGCAATCGCGAACATGGGCCACCGTCGCCGTCGCGTTGCTGGCTTTTCACGCGGTCTCTTCCCTGCACACCTACCCCAACTACCTGCCCTACTCGAACGAAGCATTTGGCGGCCCTTCGAATACCTACCGGGTCGTGTCCGATGCCAATGTTGGTTGGGAAGGCGGTCTCAAGAGCCTGGCAAATTACCTGAGCAAGCATCACATTACTCAATGCTGGTTCGCGTTCAACGGCCCCAATGACCCCGCTTACTACCACATCCCATGCAAGCCTCTACCTACCATGTTTGCGGTCATCACCGGGCGGTCTCAGGTAGTGCCTGACCAAATAACGGGCCCGGTGTTCATCGGATCAATGGAGCTTTCCGGATTCGATTTTGGGCCCGATGAAATGAATCCGTACCAGCAATTCGTGCGCCTTCGTCCCGCCGCTGTTCTGGCTGGTGAGATCCTCGAGTACGACGGGAGTTTTCAAATTCCCGAGATTGCCGGTGTCAGTCATTTCGGTGCAGCAAACGTCCTGATGCAGCGGAAACAATTCGATGCCGCAATTGAAGAAAGCAAGAAGGCCGCTGAACTCGATCCAAAGCTCATCTATCCGCATGAGATTCTTTCGGCACTCTACGCACAGCGAAAGCAGCTTGATGAAGCCATGGGCGAATACAAGGTGGCGATGCTCATTTACCAGACTGTTCACCCCGATTATCAGGTGTTCAACGATGCGCCCGTCAATCCGCTCAGTTCGCCTGCAAAGCAATAGCGCAGAATGCCGTGCACAAACAGAAAGGGCGCGCTTCATGCGCGCCCTTCTGTTTTGGGGATGCCGCGGTCAGGAAAAACTTGATTTTGGGTTTGCTACTACGAGCTATGCGGCGATTTCGATATAAGCAATCTAGAGCATTCCCGTCGATAAAGGAAATTGATTGTTTCTATCATGACCATTTATCCTATCTATGGTAGACACAGTTTGTTTCGGCAATATTCCAGGGAACCAAAATGAATCTGCAGGAGATCCGTTACCTTGTTGCCGTGGCCGAACATCGACACTTTGGCCGTGCCGCCGAAGCGTGCAACGTGAGCCAACCCACTCTCAGCAGTCAGATTCGCAAACTTGAGGATGAGCTCGGGGTCACGTTGCTGGAGCGCACGAACAAGCGCGTTGACCTCACTCCCATCGGTAGCCAGATCCTTGAGCATGCGCGCCGTGCACTCTTCGAATCGCAGCAGATGGATGCAGTGGCACGGGCCGCGCGCGACCCGCTCGTCGGGGGCCTAAAACTCGGAGTGATCCCCACGCTCGCGCCTTACCTGATGCCGTTGATCCTCAAGCCTCTCCGGCAAAGTTATCCCGGCCTCTCTTTGGAATTATGGGAAGATCAGACCCGTTCGCTCATCGATGGCTTGCGTAATCATCGCCTGGATGCCGCACTGCTCGCCACACCGCCCGAGTCGCCGGAAATTACAGAGATTGCGCTGTTCGACGAGCCTCTCCTAGCGGCCCTGCCACTCAACCATCGGCTTGCCGCCGCAAAGAAGGTCACTGAAGCATCACTCTCAAACGAGTTGCTGGTTCTGGCGGACGGCAATTGCCTCGCCAACCAGGTGCTTGCCGCCTGCGGAGCTAAATACGGTCATGCGCGACAAGGCCTTCCCGGAGCGCTGCAGGCCTCAACGGTAGAGACTCTGGTGAACCTGGTGGCCGCAGGCTACGGATCCACCCTCCTGCCCGCGCTGGCAGTCGATTCCTTCCGCCGCCGCGAGATTGTCCTGCTGCCGCTCGCAGGCAAATCGTCGCGCACCATTCGTCTGGCCGCCCGCCCCGGATTTCCAAGGCCGCAGGCCTTGCGCGCTCTTGAAAAGATCATCAAGCGCGCTGTAGCCTCAGCTCTGGCCCGGCAGTGAGCGCTCCTCCACTGCCATTTCTGAGCGGGTAAAGTCATGCCGATTCCATTCACCCGGCTCTGATTTCGCATGTTTTTTGCGGAACCGGAATTCCGGCCTCCCTTATCCACAAAAAACCCCGTTTTGCTACATTGACCCTGCCCTCCAGCCTCCTTACAGTCAGTAAATCGGGTATCAATATTGATCCCCCCTCTCTGAGGGAGGAAAACCACTTTCGACGTAAGAACCGTCCAACTATTCATACTCGCCCTACTGCAAACAGGCCTGCTATCCAGGAGTAAAGATGCTGAAATTAAAGAAGATCCACATCCTCGGCTTCAAGAGCTTCTGCGACCGCACTGAAATCAGCGTGTCCGGAACAGGAATCGCTGTGGTGGTGGGGCCAAATGGCTGCGGTAAGTCGAACATTCTGGACGGGGTTACTTGGGTGCTGGGCGAACAGAGCGCCAAAACGCTCCGCGGCACCCACATGCAGGACGTGATCTTTGCCGGCACGCGCGACCGCAAGCCGCTCGGCATGGCCGAAGTTTCCATCACCATGGTTGACCCGGAAGCCTACGAGGGCCCCGTGGCCGTCGAGCCGGAAGTCGTCATCGATCATGAAGGTCCGACCGACTGGGATGAGGATGAACTGCGCAACAAGCGCGCCGCCGAAGCAGAAGAAATTATCGCCGGCGAACAGCCCGGCCAGGTGCTTGAAGAAGGCGAAGCAGACGAAGAGCAAGCAGGCGTTGAGGGCCCGCAGCCGGTAGTGCTCAAGATTCGGCGCCGTAAGTTTCAGCGCACGCCCGCACAAAAGGGCGAAGTTGTTATCACCCGCCGCCTGTTCCGCACCGGAGAAAGCGAGTACCTGCTGAACGGCAAGCTGTGCCGCCTGCGCGACATTCAGGACATCTTCATGGGCACCGGCCTTGGCCCGGAGAGCTACGCCATGATTGGGCAGGAGCGCATTGGACAGTTGCTCAGCTCCAAGCCGCACGATCGCCGCGCCATTATTGAAGAAGCTGCGGGTATCACCCGCTTCAAGACCAAAAAGCGCCTCGCGGAATTGCGGCTGGAAAGCGCCAAGCAGAACTTGGCTCGCGTCGACGACATTTTTGAAGAAGTCACGCGCCAGATGAACTCGCTCAAGCGGCAGGCCGCCAAGGCAGAGCGCTTCGCTGCCGTGCGCGACGAGTTACGCGGACGCATGCGCGTTGTTCTTGCCAGCCGCATGGCGGTCATGGATGAAGAACAGGCACGTCTTGAAAAGGAAATCGCTTCGCTATCTCTGCATGTCAACGAGTCTGTCGAGCAGATTGCCGTGCAGGAAGCCAGCCAGCACGAGTTCACCGAGCGCGGTTATGAACTCGACCGCGCAGGTCATGAAGCGCAGGAACGCGCCAATCAGGCCGCCGTCGAATTGGAGCGCGCAACGGCTCGCGAGCGCAGCAATACTGAGCGCGTAAGCGAGCTTGAGACGCGCATTGCGGCGGCCACTGCCGAACTGGAACAGACCCGCGTGCAACTCGCCGGGATTACGGAAGAGCGCGCTCAGCAGCACAGTTTTCTTGAATCGGCCGCCGGTGAAGCACGCGCATTGCGGCGGCCACTGCCGAACTGGAACAGACCCGCGTGCAACTCGCCGGGATTACGGAAGAGCGCGCTCAGCAGCACAGTTTTCTTGAATCGGCCGCCGGTGAAGCACGCGAGTTTCGTCAGAATGTGGAAGCGCGCCAGCATGAAGCCCGGGCCGCAGCGGAAGAAGTTTTCCGTGCGGAGCGCGAGCTTGAAGCAGGTCGCCGCCACGCGCTGCATCTGCTCACTCTTGCCGGCAACGCCCGCAACTTTACCGCCCAGGCTGAAGAGAGCCTGGCAGCATTGGAGCGTGAAGCCGAACGCCTGCAGGCTGAGATGGCACAGGCACGTCATGAGCAAGAGAACCTCGGAGTTGAAAGCGGGCAGGCGCGTTTGCGTTTCGAATCTGCAGGCGACGAGCTAAAGCGCCTCGAAACTGAAATCGCGTCCCTTCGCGAAACTTTGCAGGCAAAACGTTCTGAAGAAAGTGCCCGGCGCGCCCAGGCCAACCAACTGCGCAGTGAGCAGGCAGCCGTAGCCGGTCGCCGCGACTCACTCGAATCATTGATTCGCAATCACAGCTACTCCACCGATAGCGTGCGCAAATTGCTACGACCGGGAGCGCTGGGCCACGGCCAGTCACCGGTCGGAACGCTCGCCGATTTTCTTGAAGTGAGCGGCAAACACGAAGGTGTCGTCGACGAGTTCCTCCGCGAAGAACTGAATTACGTTGTTGTAGAAGATTGGGGCGCTGCAGAAGAAGGGGTGCGCGTGCTCAAGGCCGGCGACGGCCGCGCCACGTTCCTCATTCACGCCGATGTGCAAGGCGTTCTTTTCGATGAGAACGCACGCAATGTCGAGGAGCCCGGAGTGACTCCCCTGCGCGATGCCATCAAGGTTCTGAACGGCTTTGGGCGTTCCCTTGAAGCCATTCTCCCCAAACTTCGGAACAGCTATCTCGTCGAGGGTGCCGAGATTGCGCGTAAGCTTACTGAGCGCTATGCGCACGCCTATTTCCTCACGCCTGAGGGCGAGTGTTTCTACAACGCCACAGTTACCGGCGGCAAGCCCGCAAGCGAAGGTCCGCTGGCATTGAAGCGCGAACTGCGCGAAGCTGAAAACCGCTTGGCTGCGCTCGAAATCGATCTTGGCAAAGCTGAAACGGAAGCAGCCATCCTGGCCCGCAATATTGAGGAGCTCACGGCTGAGCTTGAAACGCGCAGCGAACAGCGCCGCATCGCTGAGACTGAATCAGCCAACCTTGGCGCCACCCTTAAGCAGATGGAAGGCGAAGCGCAGCGCATTGAACGCCGCATGCAGGAGTGGACGCTACAGGCAGCACGCAACAAAGATGCGTGCGATGCAAAGCGCAGTTCGATTGACCAGAAGCGCGAAGAACTGATGCGCCTGGAAACCGAACACGCGCAAGCTGAAAAGGGACATGACGAGCAGCAGGCGCAGCTCAATCTGATGCGCGAAAAGCGCGAGGGCCTGCAGCAGGAAGCGGCGCATTTAACGGCCGAGCTTGCCGGACTCGAAGAGCGCCGGCGCGGTGCGGAAGCATCGTTCCAGCGCATCGACCGGCTTTTCGCTGACCTGCAGCGCCGCGTGCAGTCCATCGAACAGCAAAGCATTGCCGCGACGACTGAGAAGGAACAGCGCATCGCCGAAAGCGCCGCTCTGGCCCAAAAACAAACCGAACTCACCGCATCGCGCGTCGAGGCACTGGCCCTCACACAGAGCATCGGCGAGCAGTCGAAAGCTCTGCGGCAGCAACTCGCCGAGATGGAAACGCAGCTTAAGACCGGCCGCGCCAATCTCGATCAGCTTCGTGAGAATCGCTCCGGGAGATCGAGCGAACTCGCCAAGCTGCACTCGGATCTTGAGTACCTTGAGCAGAGCTGCCTCGCCGAAGTGAATGTCGAAGCGCAGTACCTGCGCACGGATACGAGCTTCTCGCGCATCCAAGCTGAAGAACTCATAGCCGAAGAAGAAACCTGCCGCGGCCTCAAGCAGCGCATTGAGCAGATGGGCCCGGTAAACATGATGGCCCTTGACGAGTTCAAGGAAACGGCAGAACGCCATGCCTTCTTAGAAACTCAGCGCAAAGACCTCGTCGAGTCGATCGAAAACACGCAGGAGACCATCAAGGAAATCGATCAGATCACGCGCACCAAGTTTGAAGAGGCCTTCGCCCGCATCAACGAAAACTTCGGAGTCGTCTTCTCGCGCCTCTTCCAGGGCGGCCAGGCTTTCCTGCGGCTCACCGATACCGAAAACTACGACGAGAGCGGTTTGGAGATTGTCGCCTCGCCTCCGGGCAAAAAACTCCAGAATGTGCTCTTGCTTTCAGGTGGCGAGAAATCGTTGACCGCGCTGGCGCTGCTTGTAGGTATCTTCCAGTTCCAGCCCAGCCCGTTCTGCGCGCTCGACGAAGTGGATGCAGCCCTCGACGAAACCAATGTCGGCCGTCTGGCGGATCTGCTGCACTCGCTCAGCAAGGAAACGCAATTCCTGCTGGTGACGCACTCCAAGCGCATGATGCAAGCCGCTGACATGATCTACGGCGTAACCATGCAGGAGCGCGGCGTCTCGAAAGTGGTAAGCGTAAAGCTGGGCAGCCAGCATCAGAACCAGCCGCAGCGCGCCACTGCTTAACGATTCGAATCCTCACTAGAATATTGGCGCTGTCATCCTGAGAAGCGCAGCGACGAAGGATCTGCGGTTGTTCTTCGTCACAGGCCGATTCTGCGCACTCGGTCTTCGACGCGAAGAGGTCAAATCTGGACTGCGGGAGTTTCTTCCAATCGAGGTGCGAAGCGGGATCCGGCCATCAGAATCGCTGCCGAGATGACCAGGAAGATGAGCGTTGCTCCCAGTCCGATGGCGAGGTTGGTCCGGTCTGAGATAGCACCGATGATCTGTGGCGAGAACGTGTCTCCAAAGAAATGTATACAGAACAGATTGATTGAAATAGCCGTGGCGCGTACTGGGGCAGATACCGAATTCACGATGGCCGTATTCAGCGGGCCCGTGTTGAGGAACAGAAAAAACTCCGCCGCAAAGAGCGCCGGAATTGTGAGCGCCTGTGGCCCGAAGAACACCATCGCACCACAGGGAATGGTCAGCACCACGCTCCAGAATGACAGCAGATACAAAGCGCGGTGATTGGTACGTAACCATCTTTGGGCTACCCATCCCCCTATCAGCGTTCCGGCAATCCCGTCTACCACGGTGATGGCTCCAACGGTCAAACTGGCATTCGCTACAGACAGACCAGCGTTGCGATGCAGAAACGTGGGCATCCATGCCGAGATGCCGCCCATGGCAAATGTGAGCATTGCCAGACCCATGGTGCCGGTAAGGAAAGCGGGGTTACTGAACAGGCCGACAAAGGATGAGCGGTTGGGGGTTGCGCGCAAATGGTCTGAGGAACCGCGTACCGGCTCACGTCCAAAACGCATATAAAACGCCGCGATGATCAGGCCAGGAATGGCGCAAATGAAAAACGGTGCACGCCAGCCCCATGCCGAACCAATTGCTCCCCCGGCCGCGTAACCCAACGCGGCGCCTACCGGAATCGCCACATAGAAAATCGAGAGTATGCGATTTCGATCGCGTTCAGGATAGAAGTCCGCCAGCACCGCAGGGGCATAGATGCCGAAGGTCGCCTCGCCAATGCCTACGAACGCCTGCCGCAGGTAAAACATCCAGTAACCGTGCACCCAGGCGGTTCCGAGAGTGGCCAGGCTCCACAGGATTGCGCCAGCGACGATGAGCGGCTTACGGCTCACGCGGTCGCCCAGCCAGCCGGTGGCCGGTGCGGCAAGCATGTAGAAAAAGAACATTGCCGTGGTCAGGGCACCCATCTGCTCGTCGGTTGAATGGAATTCCCGCTGGATCAGCGGCTGTGCGCCGGGCAGGATGTAGCGGTCGATGTAATTGAGCAGGTTGAGCCCGATGAGCAGCAGAAAAGTACCCAGGGCAGGGCTGAATCGGGCGCGAGTGGATGAGGGGGCGCTGGTCAAGTTACTTGTCTCGCCGGGACCGCTGGCGCTACAACGAATATCACACGGAGCTATCCGGGTCGACCCGATGCCGACCGCTCTGCCTGCATACTTACGCGGTCGGGCGCGGCCAACGAGCTTCGACCGTCGTGCCGATTCCGCCGCGCGGGCGGAACTCTCCGCGAACAACGGCCCAGACCGGATCGCATGCCTTCACTACGTCTTCGAGCACTTGGTTGACAATGTTCTCCTGGAAGATTCCCAGGTTGCGATAGCTGAAGAGGTATTCCTTCAACGATTTCAGTTCGAGACAGCGCTCGCGAGGCATGTAACGGATGGTCAGGACTCCAAAGTCAGGCAAGCCAGTCTTCGGACAGACAGAAGTTAATTCTGGGTCGTCGATCAGGATTTCGTACCCAGGGAACTGATTTTGCCAGGTCTCGATCGCGGGGAATTTGAAATCCAGACCGGCCTTGGCGTGTTCGTCGGTGTAGCGGGGAGCGTTGGTGGTTGCTGCAGCCATATTTCTATTGTACCGAGCTTGAGGAATAACCGTAGTAACGCCCCGAAGCGCAGATTTTGATTCTTAAAGCCATGTTTCCGAGTCTTATATACTGACCTTGGTTTAGCAAATGGCAGAAGACAAAAAACGTTCGAACCGGCTCTGGTTATGGCTGAGCCTCGGCATTATTCTCGTTATCGTATTCTTCGTGACTCGTTCTCTCTTGCGGGAACACCTGGCGGTACGAGTGGCTGAGGTGGGGCACGAGGAACTTCGCAATACCATCAGCACCAACGGGCGGGTGGAGCCGATCAGCAACTACGCATTCTACTCACCAATTTCCACCACCGTGAAATCAGTCAATGTGATGCCGGGCGACAAGGTCAAGACTGGCCAGGTGCTGCTCGTCCTCGATGATCTGTCCGCACGGGCGCGAGAGGCCAGCGCACTGTCAGGCGTGAAATCGGCCCAGGCAGGGCTGGATGCCGCTCTGCACAATGGCACGCAGGAACAGCAGCAAATGGCGGCCGCCGACCTGACCCGCGCGAAATTGGATCGCGACCAGGCGCAGCACGACCTGGATGCTCTCACGCGTCTGAATTCCACGGGCGCAGCCTCTGCCAGCGAAGTAGGCGCGGCGCGCTCGCGGTTGCAAACCGCCGAAGCCAGCCTGCACGCCGCGCAAGTCGCGTCCACGGGCCGGTATTCGCCTGCGGACGTGGAACGGGCGCGCGCAGCTCTTACCGATGCTGAAGCCAATCTTGCAGCGGCCCGCGATGTGGTGGACAAGACCGTTATTCGCGCTCCTGCGCCTGGAACTGTCTATGACGTTCAAGTGGCAAAGACCGAATACGCGGAGCAGGGCAAGCTGATCCTGCAAATGGCGGATCTGACGAAGGAACGAGTTCGCGCCTATTTCGACGAGCCCGATATCGGGCATCTTGCAGCTGGCCAGAAAATTGTAATCAAGTGGGATGCTAAACCTGGCAAGGAATGGCACGGGCATGTTGATCGTCCTCCGATAACGGTGATTACCTATGGCACGCGTCATGTGGGCGAAGTGCTGGTGAGCATCGACGATGCGGATGGCACCCTGCTTCCCGAAACCAACGTGAATGTGACGGTGACCACCTCAAGCGAGCCAGGTGTTCTGAGTATCCCGCGGGAAGCGCTTTTTTCTCAAAATGGCCAGCCTTACGTCTTCAAGGTATCGGGCGATACCCTGGAGCGCACGAACGTTGTCACCGGAATTGTGAACCTGACCCGTGTGGCGATTCTGAGCGGTCTGAAGGACGGCGATCAAGTAGCAACCGGCACTCTCAGCACCCAGCCTTTGCAGGACGGCGTGCCCATCAAGGTCGTCCCGCGGTGAACGAAAGGTTCGTGTCATTCCGACGTGTCGCTTTGGTACTGCTGACGGCAGCAGTCATGATCCCGTGCACAGCACGCGCGAGTGGCTTGAGTCAGGCGATTGCCGAGGCCGATCGGGTCTTCCAGACCGGCGCGGCGGATAAGGCACTGCAGCAGATCAGTTCCCTGCAGAATGGCGGGGCGGATACTGCCGAGGCACTGAACCTGGCCTGCCGAATTCACTTCGCGCTGCAACAATGGGACAAAGCGGTCTCTGAATGCGAGAAGGCTACACGGTTGGACAATCAGAACTCCGCATACCACATGTGGCTGGGCCGCGCACTGGGATTGAAAGCAGAACATGTGATCTTCACGAGCGCATACGGGCTAGGCAAGCGGGTATTGGTGGAATTTGAAACAGCCGCCCGGCTCAATCCGGGTAGCCCTGAAGCACTGATGGATCTGGGCGATTTCTACAAGTCGGCTCCTGGCATCATTGGCGGAGGACTCGACAAGGCCGAAAACGTGGCAAAGCAACTAGATCGCATTGACGTCTCGCAGGCGCACCAGTTACGCGGAAGCATAGCCGAATCGCGCGGCGACTACGGCGCCGCAGAACATGAGTACAAAGAGGCGATTGCGACGGCACAGCATCCAGCATTGCGGTTAACCGTGCTGGCAAGCTTTTACCGTACACGCAAACGCTATTCCGACATGCAGGCGACGCTTCACAGCGCTGAAGGTTCCGCGCGAAGGGACCCGCATGCGACGGTCGCACTTTACGACGGAGCCGGGGTGCTAATTGACGGAAAGCTTGACCCCGGCACTGCGGCGCGCATGCTTGAGGAGTACCTGGCCAGCCAAACGAAGACTGAGGAAGGGCCTGCGTTTGAAGCGTATGTACGCTTGGCGAAGATGAAAAAGCAGCTTGGCGATCCGGGCGGAGCGCAGTTGGAAATCGCGGCGGCGCTGGCGCTGGCGCACGACTACAAACCCGCACTTGAGTTCAATCGTTGATGGGAATGGATGAATTGAATACCGGGATCAAAAACCGCAGGATCCGGCAAGGCCAGAGATCGCATTGCAAGCAGTCGGCCGCCGTCATCGTCGGCCTGGTGCTTACAATGGCGCCATGCCTTTCTTGGGCGCAGGTATCCTTGGCCACGCTGGTCGATATGGCCGCAAAGAACAGCGGAACGGTACGGACAGCGCAAGCAGACCTGGATAAGGCACGCGCTGCCCTCTCACAGAGCCGTGATGCATTCGTTCCGACCATCGCTTTCGGTTCAGGCCTGCCGGCATTTCCCAGCATCGGCTTTACTGGGAATTTGCCAACCATCTGGGATGCGAACGTTTCCTCGCTTGTCTTCAGCCTGCCTCAGATCAGATACATTCGGGCGGCCCAAGCCGGCGTGAATGCCGCACTCGCCAACCTCAAAGATGCGCACGAACAGGTGGCGCTCGACACTTCTACCGAGTACATTGAGCTCGACACGTTGAACCAGGAACTGGCTGTGGCACAACAGCAGGAATCCTTTGCCAAACGGCTCGTCGACATCGAACAGCAACGGGCCGAGGCAGGCGTTGATCCGCTCAGCGATTTGCTCCAGGCGAAACTCACGGCCGCTCAACTCAAACTGAAGCGGTTGCATCTGGAAACACGTGTGGACACGCTCGCACAGCAACTATCCGCGTTGACCGGAATGCCGGTCGCCGCTATCGTGACCGATCACGCCAGCATTCCCGCCATTCCGGCGGTCAAAGCGAACGACGCTCGCCCGTTGGCAGGCATCGAGTCTGCTAACCTTCTTGCGCTCTCAAAGCAATATGTCGCCAAGGGCGACTCTGACCACAACCGGATGTATCCCGAGATCGGCTTTGGCGTGCAGTACAACCGCAACACAACGCTGTTGAACAATATCAATAAATATTACGCACAGCCGCTGCCGGCCAACAACTTCAGCTCCGGCTTTTCAATCCGCGTTCCGCTATTTGATTGGGGATCGCGCGACAAAGCAAAGCAGTCCGCAGCCGATGCACTGCGCGCCAAAGTCGAAGCCGAACAGGCAGAGAAGCAGAACGATATCCAGATCGCCACGCTCAACAGTACCCTGCGGGAACTCGACGCTCAGGCTGAGGTTGCGAGCCTGAAAAAGCAAATCTCCGATGAGCAATTAAAGACCGTGCAGGCGCAGCTTGAGCTTGGAAGTGGCGGGGGCGCCGGTCCGGGTGCTCCGGCGCAGGTTACCCCTAAAGCCGAGCAGCAGGTTCAAATTGACGAGCGCCAGAATTACCAGGAATCGCTCGATGCCGACCTGAATTTGAGCAAGGCAAGACTGAGTCTTCTTCGGGCGCTCGGGCACATGCAGGATTGGCTGAATGAGCTGCACTGATCTGCTGTAGCCGGCTGTTTTTATTAAGGACTTGGATCAGCTATTCTGACCAGTTTTCCTGCCAGCTGCATTGAAATTGCGCCTGCACAGCTGCTGGGCGCGTCTAAGGGTAAAGGGTTCGATTTGATCCCGTTTCGTCGATGTCCCGGCAAGCAACGCAAATGCTCCTTTGTTTTCATGCGTTTGCGAATTTCGCGAGGGGCGTTACCTTAGTAGGAACCGGAGCCCGAAGAACCTGCAGAATCCAGTGGGAAAAACTGCCTGAATGCTAGAATAGAAAGGATGTCCATGCCCCTGAAAACACTCTTTTTGAACCCGCCTTCCTTCGAAAACTTTGATGGTGGCGCGAGTTCTCGCTGGCCAGCGACACGCGAAATTGAATCCTACTGGTACCCGGTTTGGCTCACCTACCCAGCTGGTCTTCTTGAGGGTTCCCGCCTGCTCGATGCACCTCCTCACCACGTTTCCGCAGAAGAGACCATCAACATCTGCAAAGACTACGAGTTCCTGGTGCTGTTTACCTCGACTGTGGGCTGGGAGGGCGATCAGAGACTGGCTGAAGCCATCAAGGAAGCCAATCCCACCATCCGCATTGCATTTGTCGGTCCTCCGGTAACCACGGACCCTGATCGCGCGCTGAACGAGTGCGCGGTGCTGGATTTTATTTGCCGCCGCGAATTCGACTACTCCGTCGTGGAGTTCGCCAAGGGCAAGCCTCTGAATGAAATTCTGGGCATCAGCTACAAGAAGGACGGCAAGATCATCCACAACCCCGATCGTCCTCAGGTTGAAGACCTGGACGCGATGCCGTGGGCGACGAAGATCTACAAGCGCGACCTGGACGTAACGCGGTACAACGTGCCCTTCCTGCTGCATCCGTACATTGCGCTCTACTCGACTCGCGGCTGCCCGGCACAGTGCACGTTCTGCCTGTGGCCGCAAACGCTCAGCGGACATGCATGGCGCAAACGCTCCACCGATGACGTGGCCGCCGAGATGAAGTGGGCCAAAGAGAACTTCCCCGAGGTGAAGGAGTTCTTCTTTGACGACGACACCTTCAACATTCAGAAGGCGCGCACCATCGAACTCTGCGAGAAGCTGAAGCCGCTGGGACTTACCTGGAGCTGCACTTCGCGCGTGACTACCGATTACGACACCCTGAAAGCGATGCGTGAAGCCGGTTGTCGTTTGCTGATCGTCGGCTTTGAATCGGGTGATCCGCAGATCCTGAAGAACATCAAGAAGGGCGCTACGGTTGAGCGTGCACGCGACTTCGCTCGCGATTGCCATTCGCTCGGCCTGACGATCCATGCCGATTTCATTCTCGGCCTGCCCGGCGAAACCAAAGAATCGATTCGCAACACGATCAATTTTGCCAAGTCGCTCGATTGCGAAACCATCCAGGTTTCGGTTGCGCACGCTTATCCCGGCACGGAGTTCTACGAGTTCGCCGCCAAGAACGGCTTCATCACCAATGAAAAGATGGAAGACGGCGGCGGCCACCAGATGGCGCACATCGAGTACCCCGGTCTGCCCACCGATTACGTCATGGAGATGGTGCACCGCTTCTACGACGAATACTACTTCCGTCCCAAGGCTGCTTTCCGCGTCGTTTGGAAGGCAATTGTGAACCGCGATATTCCGCGCCTTTATGTCGAAGCCAAGGCATTTCTGAAGCTGCGCGCTCAGCGCAACAAGGCGGTCAAGATTTCGCGCAGCCAGAAGGTTGACCCTGCAAAGCCGGTTAGCGCGGGCGCGTAGCCGCTGCCGCTTTCCAATCGGGGGCGGCGCCATCGCGTCCGCCCTCAATTTCTTTCAGGCTCAATCAAACACGTAAAACAAACCATGCCCCACCAAAGACTTTCGCCGCGCCAATACGCCATCCTGGGACTGGTCTCCGTCTGTGCCCCACTCGGCGACACATGCCTATCATTGGGGATGAAGCAGGTTCCTGACGTGTCGCTTGCGCATCCAACCGCGTTGGTTGCGGCGGTGTTCACGCCATGGATCGCGCTGGGCATCCTATTGCTTATCGGATTTTTTGCCAGTTATCTCACTGCGCTTTCCTGGGCTGATCTCACCTACGTATTGCCCGCAACTGCATTCGGCAACATGATCGTCGAAATACTTTCGCGCTTTGCATTGCACGAGGCCGTCTCAGTGCAGCGTTGGCTCGGCTGTCTGCTCATCACTATCGGAGTGGGATTTGTGGCGCATGGTCCTTCGCTGACCGAACGTCCTGTCGTGGGCGCAGAAATTCCAATCCAAGTGGAAGAGGAGCGGGTACGATGACCATTCCTGCTTCGACTGTTGGCTTCTGGGCAGCCGCCGGCATGATCGCTGGGATCATTCTGGCATCAAGCATCGGCGAACTCCTCACCGCTGCAGCTATGAAATCCATCGGCGACCTCGATGAGATCCGCGCGCATTCGGGCCTGACTGGAGCTATCCGCGCGGTACTTACCTGCCCGCTGTTCTTTCTGGGAGTTGCTTTTCTGGCGCTGGCATTTTTCGCGCTTCTCTTCGCGCTCGCGCCCAATCACCTGCCGCTTGGATTGGTGGCGCCAGCCTCAGCATCACTTACGCTGGTGACCAACGCGGTCGGCGCCAAAATCTTCCTCAAAGAAAATGTCGATCGTCGCCGTTGGGCAGCGGCTGTGCTGGTATGCATTGGCGTTTATTTTCTGGCGCATTAGAGACAGCTTTTAGCCATTAGCCTGGTTGTGCTGTGGATAGAGCTGAATCCAAGTCGATAAGTGGTTCGAAGGGTCGCGATAGATTCAAAATTTGCGATCCTCAATAAACGAGCTAAATGGCTAATAGCTAATAATTGAAGGCTTTCATCAACCCTTCCGGCTCCAGATCCGGCACTAGGAAGGCGCACTGCTCACCAAGGCTCTTACACAGCGCATCCGCAGCGAGGTGGCCGCTTCGCGCAGCGCTCTCCATTGTGGAGGGCCAGCCGGTTGCGATCCAATCGCCAGCGAGAAAGCAGTTGGGCCAAGGCGAAACGGCGTGCGGCCGCCATTCATCAATTCCGGGAGGCACGCCGAACGTCGCGCGCACTTCCTTCACCAGGGCCGCCTTTTCGAGCTTGGCCGATTTGACGGTCGGGAAGAATTCGGCAAGCTCCGCGAGAGACTGGCGGATTGCTTCTTCTCTGGACAGTGCCGCAAAAGCCCGCGTGGCTGACACAACCAATTCCACATAATGCCCTTGACGGTGCTGCAGGCGAGACTGATTGTAGAGCCAATGAATTTCGCGATCGAGAAGGACAGCGTGTTCGAGTTCCGTAATCTCACGGTCGAACCAGAGGTGAACGCTGCAGATGGGCCAGTGCTCGTGATGTTGGAGCTTGCGCTTGAATTCCGGGTTTCCCTCTACTGTGGGCATCTGCGGAAGAAGTTGTGCAGTAGCTTCAAACGGCAATGCGAGAACCAAATAATTCGAAACGAATTCGCCGGTGCGCGTGCGAATGCGCCATTTCGCAGCCGCTTCATCCCACTCCGCACCTTCGAGAAAAGTATTCAGATGCACACGGCCTCCGCGGTCTTCAAGGAACGGCCCAACACCCGCATATAGTTCGCTGAGCGGAACCTTGCTCATCCCCATGCTGCCGGCGAATGCTGAATTCATGAACAGTTCGCGAATTACTTTCGCCGCATACGGCAATGCGATCGATTCGAGATCGGCGTTCAGCGCGCTGGCAATCACCAGCCGCCAGAAGCGCTCAATCGCGCCCCGTGTTTGCCCTTTGCGCCGCAGCCACGAATCGAGTGATTCGCGCGAATATGCCGGTACCGGCCGCATCAACGCAGCGAACGCCCGCGCGAGAGCGATCTTGTCGGCAATTGAAAACGCGTGTGCCGACAGCAACTTTGGCATTCCATGCAAGGGTGCGGGCAGTTCGATTCCTGCGAGCTTCGACGGTCCCAATTGCGATCGCCGTCCGCCCGGCTCAATCATCGTTATTTCACTCGTCCAGTGAATGCGATCTGCAACTCCAACGCGGCGGTAGAAACTCACAAGATTGGTGCAGCAGCCAAAGAGCACGTGCTGGCAGTTGTCGATGACCTCGTTCACACCCGGATGCAGGTACGAACTCGCTCGGCCACCGAGATAGCCGCGCCGATCCAGAAGTTCCACCCGCAGGCCCGTTTCTGCCAGAGCGCAAGCTGCGCTCATGCCCGCCACACCGCCGCCGACCACGATGACGCTCTGTTGCGAGGATTGCCGCGATTTGTGCAGCGGATTGTTCAAGCGTTCTCCCGTGCGAGCTAGACGAACAGCCGCGCCAGCGTCATGCGCGTCAGACCTACGATCAATATCCAAAGCTTTTGCCGCAATGGCACCGACACGCGGCGCGAAAACACGTCGTAGTCCGCGCGCTCAATGCGCCTGAGCAGCGCGTGATAAATGGCCACGAGCACGCGCAGGGCAGGCCTGCTTTCCGCATCGATGTACGGCAGCAATTCTTGAGCCGAGAGGTAGTAACTTTCAGCGCGCCTGGCGATCTCTTTCAGCAGTGCCCGTTCATTTTCGGAAGGTGGGGTGCCCGGCGCGCGATGAAGAAGCGATTCCAGGGGTACCCCGTATTTCAACAGATCCTCAATCGGCAGATAGACTCGATTGCGCTCCGCATCCTCAGCTACGTCGCGCAGGATATTCGTCAGCTGAAACGCGATGCCGGTCTCCTCGGCCAATTTTTCAGCGCGTGAATCCGTATACCCAAAAATCCTGATGCACACCAGGCCCACAACCGACGCCACCAAGTAGCAGTACTGATAGAGATCGGCGAATGTGGCATAGGTGTCGGGCTCGCCACTCTCGGCGCGATCCAGATCCATTGTTACGCCGGCCACTAACTCATCCAGCAGGCTCAGAGGAATGGCAAATCGCGCAGTTGCATCGCGCACAGCAACAAACACTGGATCGCTGGTTGGTGCACCGCAACTTGCTGCACGCCAGTCACTAAGCCAGGCACCCAGGCGGCTGCGGCGTTCTTCACTCGGAATGCGCTCGTCGTCGGAGAGATCGTCGGCCTTGCGCATGAATGCGTAGATGGCGCAGATGGCATTGCGACGCGGCGTGGGGAGTGCGATGAAGGCGTAATAGAAGTTTTTGGCTTCGCGCCTTGCAGTCTCGCGGCACACTGCGTAAGAGTGGCTGAGCGTGGGCTCGTTCGATGGGAGTTCTTGCGTCAAGCCGCCTTCTCTCAAAAGCCCGTGCCGAGGCGGAAAAATGGAAATAACTTCGCGCAAAGGGCGCGAAAACCGAGAGCGAGTTTACTACCCTTTGATATAGCCGGTCGCGCGCTGAGTACGTCGTAATTACAACGCTCGACGGCACTCAAAATCTCGAGACCCCCGCGGCTGAATAGATCGAGATCGATCGCCAGATCGCGACTCACCATGCCAATGAGCGGTAATCCCTGTGCAAACAGCGAGCGAGCATAACCGACTTCATGGCGCAGCAGGGCACAAAATTCGTCGGTGGCTACACCCGCGGCAATCGTCGCATCGCTAACGCCGAATCGCTGCATGTCGTCCTGGGGCAGATAGACGCGGTCCTTGCCCCAGTCCACGCGAACATCTTGCCAGAAATTTGCAAGTTGCAGCGCCGAGCACGTCGCGTCGGACAACTTGAACTTCTCTTCGCTGGCTTCTCCGCATGCGTAGAGCACCAGCCGCCCCACGGGATTCGCCGAATATCTGCAGTAACCAAGCACTTCATCCATGTTGGCATAGCGCGTGACAATCTGGTCCTGACGAAACGCGGTCAGCAGATCTGCGAATGGCTCTTTAGGAATGCCGCAGGCGCGAATGGTCTCGGCCAGCGCCACAAATACCGGATGCCGCGTACGGCCTGCGTAGCACGCGTCCAGTTCGTGTCCCCAAAAATCCAGCAACGCCAGAGCCGAGTCCTTCGAACCAACTTCGTCGCCCAGATCATCGGAGACGCGGCAGTACGCATAGATGGAGTGGAAGTGCGGCCGCAGTTTCTCCGGCAGGAACCAGGTAGCGACATGGAAGTTTTCATAGTGCGTTTCAGCGAGATGCCGGCACCATACGCGCGCTTCCTCAAGGGTGGGTGCCTTATCGGGAATCCGATAGGAGACTGGCAGCGCAGCCCAGCCGCGAGCCAATAGCTCCTCAGAGTCACGCTCAGGCACGGCTTCCCTCTTCGCTTCTTTTGTGGTTGCGGCAGTCACTCGTTCACCTCAGGGCACAATGGCAGTCTTGATCTCGCTGCTGCGGTTCATCAGCTTCAAAAAGACGCGGTTGAGTTCGTAGAGGTGAGCGCGGCCCGTAATGAATGCTCCTGCCTGAAAGCGGCCGCCTGCAATAACATCAAGGGCCTTGCGGCAAATCTCAGGAGTGTGGTGAAAGGTGGCGCGCAATGTAATGTCGCTATAGTGAATGCGGTTGGTGTCGAGTGTAACGTGCGTATTCGCAGCGCAACCGCCGAAGAAGTTCACGGTGCCACCTTTGCGTACCAGTTCCACTGCTTCCTGCCATGCCTCGGGTACGCCGACAGCCTCAATGGCGATATCCACGCCGCGATCTTTTGGCGTCAGGGCGCGCGTTTCACGAATGGCCTTGCGAATACTGGACGTTTGCACAATGTGCGCAGCGCCGAGTTGCCGCGCCGCTTCAACCTGCCCATCGTGCTTCACAATCGCAATCACTTCGTAACCTGCAAGCGCGGCAACGTGCAGAATCATCAGCCCCAACGGGCCACCGCCGATCACAGCCACCACGTCGCCCTTGCGCGGGCGCGAATCTTCAAATCCATGAACCGCGCAAGCCAGCGGCTCGGTGAGCGCGGCGTGCTCCAGCGCGACATGGTCTGGAATATGCAGAGTATTTTTGGCAACGATGCGGGCCGGAATTCGAATGAACTCGGCATACGCTCCGTTATTGAAGAGAAGGTCGTCGCAGAGATTCTCCTGTCCCCGGCTACAGAAATAGCACTCCCCGCATGGTGCTGAGTTGAGCGCAACTACGCGGTCGCCCGGAGCGAATGAGGTAACGCCAGCGCCCGCCTGCACCACTGTGCCGGCCAGTTCGTGGCCAAACAGCGCAGGAGGAACAATCATGCGCGCGTGATAACCGCGGCGAAAGACTTTCAAATCGGTCCCGCAGGTGAGAGCTGCGCCCACGCGAACAATCAGTTCGCCGGGCGCTGCCTCAGGCGTCGGAACACGCTCAATTCGGACATCTTCACGACCGTGGAGGACAGCGGCCTTCATGGTTGTTGCCACCAGGTCCCTCCTACTCTGCCCCTGCTCCTGGTACAGGTTCAATCATAATCTTCATTGAACCTGGCTGGGGGTGGGATGCGATGTCGATGGCCTCGACCGCTTGCTCAATTGAAAAGCGGTGCGAAATCAGTTGAGTTAAGTCGAACCCTTTTCGGTAGCCATTCAGGACGATGTCAGTGACTTCATCCAGAATCGAGAACGAAGATGAGTATGACCCCAGCAGCGTCTTCTCGTCCACACAGACTGCAGCGGGATCAAAGGTGGCCTCCCCGTGCTGTGTCTGCGCAAACAGCATGACTTTTCCGCCGTAACGGGCGGAGTCGATTGCCGTTTTGATCAGCGCATTGCCTCCCACGGCTAAGATGACGGCATCGGCTCCCCGGCCCTCTGTTTCGGCTTTGACCCTCTCCACCACGTTTTCTGTCGCGGCAAAGATGGGGTCCGCCAGCCCGAACCGCACCGCTATAGCGTGACGCTCCGGGAAAAGATCCGAGGTAAGCACACGCGCTCCGGTGCGTTTGGCGAGAGCGGCATGCATCAATCCGATGGGGCCCTGACCGATCACTAGAACCGTATCGTCTGGAGCCAAATTCAGCAGCTTTATACCCTTTAAAACGGTATTCAGCGGCTCAATAAAGGCGGCTTGCTCAAACGGGACATCATCGGGGATGCGCACTACGCCACGGTTCTTGACGACGAAATCCATGACCCGGATGTACTCAGAAAAGCCGCCGCCGGAGGGCGCAAACCCGGCAGTCACCCCGGTCTGCAAATAGAGAGGGCACTGGGTGGGAATCTGTTTACGGCAGTAATAGCAATCACCGCAGGGAACGTGGTGGAACGTCATCACACGGTCGCCCGTCTCGTAGCCCTCTACGCCATCGCCCACCTTTGCAATGGTGCCGGCCATCTCGTGTCCGAAGATGCGAGGCGCGGAGTGCGAGCCCATGTGAATCTTTTTCAGGTCGGTACCGCAGATGCCGCAGGTGGCCACCTTTATCAAGAGTTCTCCCGGGCCTATCTCCGGTACGGGAACAGTTTCCACGCGCATATCGTCGATGCCGCGATAGACCACGGCGCGCATGGTGGCGGGGATCTGGGGTTCGATCCAGCTTTCAGCGCGAGAGATTTGAGTCGCCATCAGTGTTCGAATGATCTCCTGGACAATTCAGATTTTCTAACAGGAGTCCCGCAAGGGAATGGGAAGCCTTCTTGCTATTTTCTCCCATCCGGATGAGCGCGGGCCAGAACCAAGGTCGCGGAAGTACAAAAAACAGCAACCTGGGGATGCGCAGCTGCCCATCCGGGGAGATAAAACGATTGAAATTGGGGAGGTTCTCGTTAAACCCGTCGCTCACGCCCTTGATGCACTGGAACGGAATCCCTCGCATCGCGGCCAGCCGCGCAATCGCAGCCGCCTCCATATCGACCAGTCCAGCGCCGTACTCGGCCACCAAGCGGCGCTTTTCGGCGGCGGTAGCGACGCGCGGACTTGTTACCAACCAGGGATCGGTACCACTTGCGCCCGCCGCAGCATATCGCTCGCCGGTTTGAATATCTATTACGCCAGCCGCTCGATAGGCCTTTCCGGCTTCAAAGTCCGTGCGCAACGCGCCCGCCCAGCCTGCGGATATAACCATGTCGAGCTTAGCGCTCTTCTCCCAGGCATCGCGTGTGTTTTCGAGCTGTCCACCGCCGGCCGCGATCCATTCAATTTTGCTGAACGCCTTTGCAGCGGACAATTTCCCCATTCCACCGCAGGCCGCAAAATACTCGACGTTGTTGTGCTGTGTTCGCCAGAGGTCAACGCTCAGATGGCGCTCGTGCTGCCAGCCGCGGACCAGCGGCTTCAGTTCACCTGGGAGTGCGGCAATGATGGCGATTCGGGTCATGCTTTGGCGCGCGGTTCGGCAGGCGCGTACCCATTGGCGCGGAACCACTCGATTGCGGCACGCATGGCGGGGTAAACCGGCATAATGCGAAAGCCAAGCTCCTGCTCGGCGCGCGCACTGGAGGCGAACATCTTCTTTCGTCCCATGCGGACTTCCTCCAGCGTGGCGCGGGGCTCCTTGCCGCGAATGCGCCCGGTGATCCACTCCTCGAAGAACGCATAAGTCGCTGCAACCGCAAACGGGATCTTGACTGTCGGCGAAGGGATGCCGGTGATTGCAGACATCTTGTCGAGGATCTGCTTGAGCGTCAGGTTCTCTCCGCCCAGAATGTAGCGGCGCCCGGGAGTTCCTTTGACCAGCGCCTGCACATGCGTGCGCGCCACCTCGGAAACATCAACCAGATTCAGGCCGGTGTCGACATATGCTGGAAACTTGCCATTCAAAAAATCTACGAATATGCGGCCGGTCGGTGTTGGCTTGCGGTCGTTTGGACCAATGGGCGTAGTCGGATTCAAAATGATGACTTGCTGACCGGCCTGTGCCGCTTCAATTGCCACCTGCTCGGCCATGAACTTGGACCGTTTGTAGTGGCCCACCATGTCGGCAATCGAGACTGGCGTTTCTTCGTTGATGACCATGCCATCTGCGCGGAAGTGCATTGTCGCCACGCTGGAGGTGTAAACGAACCGCTGAACGCCCGCTTCGCCTGCCATGCGCAGCAGTTCCCGCGTGCCTTCCACATTAGCGCGGTACATGGCAGCCGGATCGGGGATCCAGAGACGGTAGTCGGCGGCCACATGAACCACCGCATCGCAGTGTTCGAGGGCAGGCTTCAAGGATTCAGGCTGACTCAAGTCGCCGACGTGTGTGTCGCCCTTAATGCCTTCAAGGTTTGAGAGATTACTGCTCTTTCGAGTCAGAAGGCGAAGCTCTGCGCCCTCGCCAGCCAGCGCCTTGGCCACGTGATGGCCGACAAAACCCGTTGCGCCTGTGAGAAAGACCTTCATATAGATTCTGGGCGAATTTCTATTCTATAGCGCCGAAGTGAATCGAGGGTTCAAGAGATCGGCTGCCATTTAGACGCGGATCCCAACCTAAGCATCTAAGCTACAGCGGCTCTGAAATTGTCTTCACTATTCTCCTCTCGGGTTCTACAGCTCAATTGCAACACCCTGGTTGGAAAGATCTAGCTCGGAAGGAATTGACATGCTCTCAACTCCTCGTGCTGTGTTGTTGCTGTGCGCTCCTCTTTTCTTCATTCTTATCTTCAATCCGAAATCTCACGGCCAATCCATAGGACCCATAGCCGGAATCGAACAAAATTCAAGTGAGTCGGCGGCTCTGACGTCCTCCGAAAGCACCGCGTCCTACGAATCACTTCCGCCTGCCCCGGTGCCACCGTCCAGTCGAGATAATTGGAACGTCGCACCTTCCGGAACCGCACACCAGCAACCGCTTTCACGCATCGGCATTGGCGCCAACGTATCACCGCTTGGCATTGGCATCAACGCCACTACCGTTCTCACGGACTTCTTCGATGCGCGGCTCATGGGGAATTTCTTTAGCTATACGGTGGATAAGTTCGACATCGAAGGCGTAGCCGGAACAGGAAACGTGCATCTAGCATCCCTGGCCGCCTCTCTTGATTGGTATCCGTTCAATAGCGTCTTCAGGCTGAGTCCGGGCATGATGTTCTATGACGGAAATCGGATTTCAATGGACACCACGTCAATTCATGATGCGATCACGATCGACGGGAGAGATTTTTACTCCGCCACTGCGAACCATCCTCCAGGTTCCAGCCCGCTGCAAGCTTCGGCCCTGATCGGCTTGCATCCACATCCGGTCTCATTTACTCTGGCTGGCGGGTTCGGTAGGTTCGTGCCTCACTCACGACGCCATTGGTCTTTTCCAGCTGAATTCGGTGTGGTTTTCATGGGGAAACCAACACTGGACCTGAACACGACAGGTTGGGTTTGCCTGGACAAGCAGCAAACGCAATGCAGTGATGTTTCCAACCTGACAGACCCGGTATCACAGGACTTCAACGCGGCTGTCCAAGATCAGCTCACGAAATGGCGGCGAGGATTGGGGCACTTCACCATTTACCCAATGTTTTCGTACAGCGTGGTGTACAGCTTTGATATTCGGTGAAGCCACACAGTTATTCCAGCGCTTCAGGATGAAGAGCGATGTTCTTCTCGCCGGCGGCCTTCTTTTCGTTGTAGGCCTTCACCCAGTCTTCCCAATGCTTGCCGGCGGCGCGGTCCTTGCCACTGAATTCGAGGCGTGCGATATCGGAGTAGCTTACCTTACGCTTTTCGGTCGCGTTGGACGCGAAATATTGGACCCAAGAGTCAGACAATGATCCACCGGTGTGCCGGTTGAAGATGTACGCCTCAATCTTCTCGCCGCTTTTGAGCGTAAGGGTCACATCGCCGCGATAATCGAATGCCTTCTCAAGGCCTTTGCGAACCTCTTCATCGCTGGCCATCTCCGGAATCCAGCCTTCGAGTTTCTCATGCTCAGTGCCGGGAGCCAGTTCCAGCGCTTCTACCTGTTCGCGAGTGTACTTCAGTACTTCCGCTGTCATGCCCGCGTCTCCTCAAGTGTGCGATCGGACTTTTCGATCTGCACAAGCGAAGCGGGGCCGTGCGGCGCCGGTTCGTTCAGCAGGTTCAACGCGTGCTGGTCGCGATAGCTGCTGAAAGTGCCGCGAATCATGGCAAGGAAACCCTTCAATGAACCGAAGCCATCGATCACCGCGGGCGCTTCATATCCGCAACTCACCATGCAGTTAGCGCATTTGGGATTTCCGCTGGGAACGCCGTAATCATCCCAGTTCGTTGTTTCGAGGAGTTCTTTGTAGGTTTCGGTATAACCGTCCTGCAGCAGGTAGCATGGTTTTTGCCACCCGAAGATGTTGTATGCCGGCATGCCCCACGGGATGCAATCGTAATTCCTATCACCCATCAGGAACTCAAGGAACAGCGGCGACATATTGAATTTCCAGTTTGGCTTCCGGTTCGACAAGATGGCGCGGAACAGTTTGCGCACGCGGGCGCGGCCCATGAAGTGCGTCTGATCGGGAGCCTTCTCGTAGCTGTAGCCCGGTGACAGCACAATCCCTTCAACGCCCATCCCCATCACTTCATCAAAGAAGGCGCGCACGCTGTTGGGATCGGTGCCGTCGAAGAAGGTGGCGTTTGTGGTCACGCGAAAACCGCGCTTTACCGCTTCCTTGATGCCTTCTACCGCGATATCCCATCCTCCTTCGCGGCAAACGGAATAGTCGTGGTGCTCGCGCTGACCGTCAAGATGCACTGAGAACGTGAGGTACTTGGACGGCGTAAACTCCGGCAGCCTGCGCTTGAGTTCAAGCGCGTTGGTGCAGAGATAGATGTACTTCTTGCGCGCGATGAGACCGTTGACGATCTCCACAATCTGCGGGTGCAGCAACGGCTCACCGCCTGGGATCGACACCATCGGTGCGCCGCATTCATCCACGGCCTTGAAGCATTCCTCGGGGGTCAACTGCTTTTTCAGAATATGCGGCGGATACTGAACCTTACCGCAGCCGGCGCATGCCAGGTTGCAGCGAAAGAGCGGCTCAAGCATAAGCACAAGCGGGTAACGCTTGGTGCCTGAAAGCTGCTTCTTCAGCACATAAGTCGACACCGTCCACATCTGGGAGATAGGAATTGCCATCCTGGGTTAACCTCCAGCGCCGTTAGCGGCGCGCTCCATTGCCCGGTGATAGCCCGTAAGCGCCATCAGCGGAAAGTATTGACGATACATTGTGTAGGCCAGGTAAAAAACCTTGGGAAAACCAGTGCCCGTGATGATGCTTTGGCGCGTTGCGCCTTCACCCATTGACTCGTCCCAGCTTCCGTCGGGTAGTTGACGCTCGAGTAGCCAGCGCACACCCTTGGCGATCGAATCCGACCGGTCATCTCCGGCAGCGAGCAAACCGAGCAGCGCCCATGCTGTCTGCGAAGGCGTACTGGTGCCAATCCCGCGTGTATTCGGGTCGTCGTACGTACCGCAAGACTCGCCCCACCCGCCATCGGGATTCTGCACCATCCGTATCCACTCAGCGGCCTGCTGCACCTGCGGCTCCAGGTGGTCGATGCCGATGGCCTCAAGCCCGCGCAGCACCAGAAACGTGCCATACAGGTAATTCACGCCCCAACGGCCGAACCAGCTTCCGTCCGGCTCCTGCTGTTTGAAGATGAACTTGACCGCTTTCTCTACACGCTTATCCGCGCGGGTGTAGCCATACGCGGCCAGCATCTCAAGCATCCGTCCGGTAATGTCCACCGTAGGCGGATCGAGCATGGCGTTGTGATCCGCGAACGGAATGTACTGGAAGATCATCTTCGTGTTGTCTTTGTCGAAGCTGCCCCAGCCGCCGTTGCGGCACTGCATTGCGAACTCCCACTCGATTGCGCGTTGGCAAACCTGATGCTGGTAGCGCTCGCGGGGATTGTCCACTTTATTCAGCGCCATCAAAACCTGCGCGGTGTCATCCGTATCCGGATAGAACTCATTGTTGAACTCGAAGTACCAGCCGCCCGGATGGGTGTTGGGTACCTTCACGGCCCAGTCGCCCTTGTGACGCACTTCCTTCGAAAGCAGCCAGTCTGCTGCTTTGAGCATGCGCGGATCAGTCCGCGAGACGCCTGACTCGCCCAGCGCATATACCGCCTGCGCTGTGTCCCACACTGGCGACATGCAAGGCTGCATTCGAAATGTCGGCTCCGGCATGTCTTCGCTGGCCGGCTCCTCGATTCCCAGCTTTTCAAACTCGTCGCGGGCACGAATTACTTGCGGGTCGTCCTCAGAGTAGCCAAGGCACCGCAGCGCAATGATCGCGTTCAACATGGCCGGATAAATGGCTCCGAGGCCATCCGTCAGTTCCACCCGCTCCAACAGCCACTTTTCGGCCTTGCGCAATGCGATAGTGCGCACCGGGCGCAAATGGACCGCTTCAGCCCAGTGCATCATCCGGTCAAGCACGATGAAGAAATTCCGCCACGAAAAGAACCGGTTGCGATCGCGGCGCAGGCGCAAAATTGAATTCGCGCGGCCACCCACAAACAACTCATCGATTCCCTGCTCCGGCGGAATCTTCTTGTAGGGCTTCTTGGCGTAGATAATCGCCAGCGGCACAAGAATCGAGCGCGACCATGAAGAAATCTCGTAGATGTTGAAGTAGAACCAGTTCGGAAAGAGAACGATTTCGGGTGGAATAGCCGGCACCGCATCGTAGTCGTATTGACCAAGGGCGCACAGGTACATCTTTGTGAAGGTGTTGCAAGCCACCACGCCGCCGTTTTCCAAAATCCACTCGCGGCACTTCACCATCCGAATGTCGTCGGCCGAAAGGCCCATCAGCTTGGCTGAGAAGTAGCACTTCACTGAAAGCGAAATATTGCCCGGACCTCCAGGATAGAGGCTCCAGCTTCCATCCTCGTTTTGATAACGCATCATCTCGGCGTATGCGCGTTTCAGCCTTCCGGGATCGCCGCTCTCAAGCAGAGTATGCAGAAAGATGTAGTCGGCTTCGAGCATCGCATCGGCTTCGAGCTCACCAGACCAATAGCCCTCGGGATGCTGCAATGAGAATAGATAATCGCGTGCGCGGGCCGTGGCAGATTCAACATCAGCCAGGTCCGCGTCGATCCTGCCAAATCTGGGCGCCGCGGTTTGCGTCTTAACCTGTAGACTCATTCGCTTCAAAACGCCTCAGTTCTTTGCAAAAACTAAAATAGTTTCTAGTGCACCCAAAGTGGCGCGAGCGCCGTACTCTTTTGGTGTTTCCCAGGAAAACCCCGGCTAAACGGGTATAGCGCCGCCGCCAGTGCTGCCGATTGCCTGCACAATCTCAGCAGGCAGCCCAAAGCGCACATTTTCCGGCATTACTTCTACTTCCTCGACGCTTGCAAAGCCATTCCGACGCAAATAATCCACCACGTCTTCCACCAGCACCTCGGGAGCCGAAGCGCCTGCGGTCACCGCTACTGTTTTGACTCCTTCAAGCCACTCCGGGTTTATCGCCTGTGAGTTGTCGATCAGGTGCCCAATAGTTCCGAGATTGCGCGAAACCTCAACCAATCGATTGGAGTTGGAACTGTTTGTGGATCCTACTACCAGCACAAGCCCTGCGTCATGCGCCACATTGCGCACCGCAACCTGTCGGTTTTCAGTGGCATAACAAATATCTTGGGAGTGCGGACCCACAATGTTTGGAAATTTCTGTTTGAGGGCATGAATAATGTCGCGCGCCTCATCCAGCGAGAGTGTCGTCTGCGTCAGGTAAGCCACGCGGTTCGGGTCAGGAACCTCAAGAGCGCCCACTTCAGCCACGTTTGATACTACCTGGGTAACCTCCGGGGCCTCCCCCAGCGTTCCCTCGATTTCATCGTGATCGCGGTGACCGATCAGGACCAGCGAATAGCCCTGCTTGGCAAACTTAACGGCTTCGATGTGGACTTTGGTGACCAGCGGGCAGGTGGCGTCAATTACCCTCAAATTCCGCCTCTTGCTCATCTCGCGAACAGCCGGCGATACGCCGTGTGCGCTGTAGATGACGCGCTGTCCGTCAGGAACATCATCGATATCATGAACAAAGATCGCACCCTTTTCCGCCAACTCATTAACAACATAGCGGTTGTGGACAATCTCCCGACGCACATAGATGGGTGCGCCAAAGGTATCAAGAGCGATCTTCACGATGTCGATCGCGCGCACCACTCCGGCACAAAAGCCTCTCGGCTTGAGCAACAATACCCTTTTTTGGCTGGGGGACGTCCCGGCGGTGTTACCGTTTGGGATGGATTCAACGACAGATGTGGTCACATCTTTAAGTATACCAATGGCTGGCTTCAAACGGCAGAATAGAACCTGCTTGTTCCCGCCCAGGAATAGAGCTTGGCAACAATCGACGCCGAGGTACCACGCCCTCCTATTTCTTGAGGAAAGACTCGATTGCGTCGGGATCCTGCGGTTCAATCTGTTCCGGTAGAAACACTTCACTGGAGCGGTGCCACTGGGTCTGCTGTCCGCCTTTGGGAGTGATCTGGTATGCGGGTGGTCCGCTGTTGTCGCCCATGGCCCTGGCTGTTATATAGCCATCGTAGGCGACGCCCTTCTCGGTGATGACAAGTATTGACTGGCCAATATCGAACATGATCTCCATGCCTCCGCCGGATGTGACTTTGCAGCAAGTCTAGACCTTCTTTTCCTCAGCCGGTACAAATTCGAACCTTCTCAGGACCTCCTCTGGAAACTGCTGAAAGCTTAAAATTATGTCAATCATGTCCGAATTTACCCACCTGCATCTGCATACTGAGTATTCCCTGCTCGACGGAGCTTGTGACATCAAGAAGCTGGTCGACCGCGTTGCGGCCGTGGGGCAAAAATCCGTCGCCATGACGGACCACGGCAATATCTATGGAGCGGTGCATTTTTTTGATGCTGCGAAAGAAAAGGGCGTCAAGCCGATCCTCGGCTGTGAACTCTACATTTCGAAAAATGCAGACCACCGCGCCCCGGGCGAAGGTGACGATAACAACCACCTGCTGGTGCTGGCTCAGGATGAAGAAGGATATCGCAATCTCATCCGCATCACCTCTGAAGCCTCTCTCCATGGTTTCTATCGCAAGCCCCGCGTAAGCAAGAAATTTCTCGCCGAGAATTCCAAAGGCTTGATCGGTTTTTCCGGATGCCTCAGCGGAGAACTCTGTGAGCACCTCGTCGCCAATGAATATGAAAAGGCCAAAGCGACGGCCGCCCAATATCAGGACATCTTCGGCCGCGATAATTTCTTCCTCGAAATCCAGGATCAGGGTCTGGAGCAGGAGAAAAAGATTCACGAGGCACTCTTCCGGCTGGAACGCGAACTCGATATTCCCATGGTCCTCACCAACGACTCGCACTACCTCTGCGGTGAGGATTCGCACGCGCATGACGTGATGCTCTGTGTGCAAACCGGCGCGAAGGTGCATGACGCCGAGCGCTTCCGCTTTGATAGCGACCAGTTCTTCGTCAAGAGTGCCGACGAAATGAGTCGCATCTTCCCCGAAAACCCTGCCGTGGTGCAGCGGACGATGGAGATCGCCGAACGCTGCAATCTGAAGCTCAGCAAGGTCGACAATCCGTTTCCTGAATTCGCCGTTCCTGAAGGCCACAGCATCGATAGCTATTTTGAAGAAGTATGCCGCCAAGGCCTCAAGAGGCGACTTGAGACACACGTCCGTCAGCTTGAGTTGCGTGGGGTTCTGCGCAATTCACTCGACAAGTACGAGGCTCGGCTCAATTTTGAGATTGGCATCATCAAGCAGATGAAGTACTCAGGCTACTTCCTCATTGTCTGGGACTTCATCAAGTATGCGCGGGATCATGGAATTCCTGTCGGCCCCGGTCGCGGATCGGGCGCTGGTTCGCTCGTTGCCTATTGCATGGAAATTACGAATGTGGATCCGCTGCAGAATGCATTGCTCTTCGAGCGCTTTCTCAATCCGGAGCGCGTGTCCATGCCTGACATCGACGTGGATTTCTGCATGAATCGCCGCGGCGAAGTGATCGACTACGTCACTCGCAAGTATGGCCGTGACCAGGTAGCCCAGATCATCACGTTCAATACGATGGCTGCCAAGGCGTCCATTAAAGATTGCGGGCGTGCTCTCGACATGCCCTATGGAGATGTGGATCGTATTGCCAAGCTGGTACCGGCAACTGTGGGCATGACGCTCGACAAGGCTATCGAGGAAGTGCCCGAACTTCGAAAGGCCTACGACACAGACCCGACCGTTCGCGAACTGCTCGACACCGCCAAGAAGCTTGAGGGCCTCGTGCGCGGCTCCGGCGTGCATGCTTCCGCTGTGGTGATTGCGCCGCGCCCCCTTATTGACCTCGTCCCAATCGCGAAGACCAAGAACGACGAAATCGTTACAGCGTATGACATGAAGGCAGTCGACAAGATGGGCCTTCTCAAGATGGACTTCCTCGGCCTGACGACGCTGACTGTCATCGACGACTGCTTGAAGTTAATCAAGCAGACACATGGCGAAACCGTGGACCTTGAAACCATTCCGCCCGCCGACGAAGAGACATTCCGCAAGGTCTTCCATTCGGCGCTCACTTCGGGTGTGTTCCAGTTCGAATCAGGCGGCATGCGCGACGTACTTCGCCGCTATAAACCCGATACCGTTGAAGACCTGACGGCTTTGAACGCGCTGTATCGTCCCGGCCCGATCCAGGGCGGCATGATTGACGACTTTATCGAGCGCAAGCTCGGCCGCAGAAAAGTCGAATACATGCTTCCCGAGATTGAAGGCATTCTCAAGGAAACTCTCGGCGTCATTGTCTATCAGGAACAGGTAATGCAGATCTCCAACATCGTCGCCAGCTATTCGCTGGGCGAAGCCGATCTGCTGCGCCGCGCCATGGGCAAAAAGAAGCCCGAGGAAATGGCCAAGCAGCGCGATCGATTTATGAGCGGCGCCGCGGCTCTCGGCCATCCCAAAGCTGTTGCGGGCGAACTGTTTGATCAGATGGAGAAATTCGCCGGGTATGGTTTCAACAAGTCGCACTCGGCCGCGTATGCGCTGCTGGCATATCAGAGCGCTTATCTCAAGACGCACTTCCCCGTCGAATTCATGGCCGCGCTGCTTACGTCGGAAACATCAAAACCTGAAAGTGTGGTCAAGTACATTGGCGAGTGCCGCGAGCTGGGCATCAGCGTGGAGCCGCCAGATGTGCAGATTTCAGGAGCGCAGTTCACGCCGCACGGCGAAAATATTCGCTTCGGCCTGGCTGCGGTAAAAAACGTCGGCGGCAATGCCATCGAATCCATCATCAAGGCGCGCGAGGAAGCGGGCGGCCGCTTCAAAAGCCTTTGGGAGTTCTGCGAGAAAGTCGACCTGCGTGTGATGAACAAGCGCGTGATCGAATCGCTCATAAAAGCCGGCGCGCTTGATGCATTAGGCAAGCGCGGCCCGCTGATGGCTGCAGTGGACAAGGCAATGGATCGCGCGCAGAAGGCGCAGAAGGATGCTGCGCATGGACAGGTTGGCCTCTTCGGATTATTTAACGAGTCGCCCACTCAGGGTCGCGATGCAGATGACTTGCCCAACGTACCCGATTGGGAAGAGAGTGCCCGCCTAGCTAACGAGAAAGAAGTGCTCGGCTTCTATGTTTCTGGTCATCCGCTAGACAAGTACGCCGATAAGTTGCGCAACCTTGCCAATGTCATTTCAGTTGCGGATGCGCTGGAACGCAAGCCACCGGAGCGTCGCTGGGGTCAACCGGCGGATCCCGCAGATGAGCTGCTGGTTGCTGGTAACATCGTCGGCTTGCGCGTGCAAAAAAGCCGCCGGGATCAAAAGCTCTATGCTCAGGCCGCGCTTGAAGATGCCACCGGCAAGATCGAACTCATTTGTTTCTCCCGTGATTACGAGCGCATGCAGGAGCAGCTGAAAATTGAAGCCCCGGTTTTGGTGCGCGGGACGCTGATGGGAGACGAAGATGCAGCTCCCAAAATCTCAATCAACCTGGTGCAGTCTCTCGATGATGTTCAGGTGAAGATGCCGGCTGGTGTTCGTATTCGAATCAACCTCGACCGCGCAACCGAGGAGATGTTTGCCGGGCTGAAATCGGCCGCGGCTGCTGCACCCGGACCAAGTAAGGTAATGCTGTGCCTCGACAAAAAGGGCGAGTACTCGGTGGTCCTGGAGCCCGAAGGACTAAACGTAGCAGCCGACCGCACCTGGGTGGCGCGTATCGAAGAAATTGTCGGTAAGGGCACAGTGCAGGCCATCGGGTAAATTGATGATCCCAACCCAGGCTGACTTATCGCGGACCATCAACTCATTTCGAAGAGAATGCATCTAATCGAAGCCAGCAGCTAGAAGCTGACAAGGAAACTCCATGCAATATCGCCGCCTCGGCAATGGGCCATTGGAAGTATCGGAGTTGAGTTTTGGCACCTGGCTTACCGTCGCCGGCGGTATCGCGCAGGACCAGGCAATCCGCTGCATCCACGCCGCACTCGATCACGGGATAACCCTGTTCGATACTGCCAATCAATACGGCGCAGGCAGCGCGGAGCAGATTCTTGGCGAAGCCTTACGTACCCATCCGCGTGACCGATACCTCATCGCCACCAAGCTGTACTTTCCTGTCGGAGACGAGACCGGCCACGGTCTCTCCGCTGCGCAAATTGAAAAGCAACTCGACCGCTCCCTGCAGCGTTTGAATGTCGATTTCATCGATCTATATCAGTGTCACCGCTTTGACAAGGAAACGCCGTTAGAAGAGACGCTCACGGCGCTCGACCGGGCCGTTAAGTCCGGCAAGGTTCGCGCCATCGGCTTCAGCGAGTGGATCGCCGACGAAATCGAAGCTGCGGTCGACCTCTGTAAAAGCAACAACCTGACTGAATTCTCTTCAAGCCAGCCGCAATATTCCATACTGTGGCGCAAACCAGAAGCTGGCGTGTTCACAGCATGCGCGCGCCACGGAATTGGAAATCTAGCCTTTTCGCCCTTAGCTCACGGTGTACTGACCGGAAAATATGCTCCGGGCCAGCCACCACCACCCGGAACCCGCGCCGCCAGCGAAGAAATGAACGGCTTCATGGAATCTGCAGGTCGCCATTTTCGCTCAGACTATCTGCTCGAAGCGGTTGCGCAGTTGAAGCCAATTGCCGCCGATCTTGGCATCTCAATGCCGCAACTCGCACTAGCCTGGGTGCTACGCCGTCCAGAGGTCTCATCCGCAATCATCGGCGCATCACGTCCCGAGCAGATCGCCGAGAATGTCCGCTCCATCGGAATTAAGCTTTCGGACGACGTCCTTCACCGCGTCGACGAAGCACTCGGCAAGGTCGCTGTTTACGCATAGCAACCGCTAACCCCTAAGTTGCCGCTTAGAAATACGTCTGCACGATATCCACGACCCGATATTCGCCGTCCAACACGGGCAACACCCGCCACTTATCGAATGTCAGGCACGGGTGCAAAATATCGAAGCCGATCATGTCTCCAACGCACAGGTTGTCATCGGCCGAGACCTCCATGTAAGCATGCTGGTCCATCATCCTGGTCAGTGCCCAGTGCTGTGGTGCCGCAGTTGGCGCACCATCGTTCGGCCTGTAATGCAACGCCGGCGTCGGAAGGCCGGAATCGAAAGCTGCGTCGCGTTTGCCGAGCCCGATGATAGCCCGACCCGGCTCTGGAACAGACTGTACGTAAGCCCATACATGGATTGCGGGAAGAAGGCCGCCGCTAATGCTTCGTGCAATAGAATTGTTCGCGAGGATCCGAGCCTGCGCTTTCTTGTATGCGCCCATGTCGTGCGTCAGATAACAGCCCGGTCGCAGCACAATCTCAATCGGATCGCTGAAGCGCGCAGCAGAAAACTCCTCGGCGACTACGTCGTACCATGCCGAGCCCGCGCCGGAGAGCAGAATCGGTGAGCGGTCGAACCGTTCTTCCGTCGCGATGTCGCGAGCTGTATCGAGCGTCCGTTTCAAGAAAGAGCGAATCTCCGGCTCATCATGGAGCACGCCTTCGTACAATTCCACACCGCAGAGCGCAACCGAGTGCCGCCAACGCGCTAGGGCCAATAACACCGATTCCAGTTGCGCTTCATTACGAACGCCGCTGCGGCCGCCCATCACGCCGATTTCAAGCAGCACATTCACACGCAATCCACGTTCAGTGAAAAAGCTGCCCAACTGCTCAACTCCCTGCACCGAATCAACGAGGCAGTAGAACTGAAAGTCTGGATCTTCGAGCATATGCGCGATGATTGCCATATTCTGCTTGCCGACAAGTTGATTGGCCATCAGTACCCGCCGCACTCCGTGTTTCCAGGCAACCATGGTCTGTTGCGCCGTGGCCAGCGTAATGCCCCATGCCCCCGCCTCCAACTGCATATGAAACAGCTTGGGAGCCATCGTTGTTTTCCCGTGCGGTGCAAGCCTCATGCCGTATGCCTTTACGAACTGCCGCATAAAGTCCAAATTGCTTTGAAGCTTTTCCTGATAGAGAACAGCACACGGCAAACTCAGATCCTCTTTCAGCAGATTCCAGCCCAGTTCCGCAATCGCTTCAGGTTCAAGCGATCCATAAAGGAGGCCAAGCCCTTTGTTCAGAGGCGAAATCGCACTCAATTCTGTTGCACGTGCAAATCCGTGTTCACTCATCTGCCTGACCTCCGAAGAACTCCGTGGCTCAACCTCGCTTGGTGCATATAGCCTATATCCTTACAGAATCTGATGACGATTTGCGATCTGCACATTCGTAACGCGAGCGTAGTTGATGGCAACGATGCCGAACCGGAGTTGATGGATGTGGCCATCAAACATGGTCGTGTCTACGATCTCGGCCCGGATCTACAATGCAGCGCTGTCGCAACTTGGGATGCCGAGGGACTGACTCTTTCGCCGGGATTCATCGATGTTCATACACACGACGACATTGCTGTCCTGCGCTCTCCCGCCATGCTCCCCAAACTATCGCAGGGAGTCACAACGGTCATTGTTGGCAACTGCGGCATCTCGGCTTCTCCAGTTACGCCGCGAGCTGATCTACCTGACCCGATGAACCTGCTCGGTGAACACGGTGATTTCCGTTATCCCACTTTCGCTGCCTACGTCGAAGCAATCCGTGAGGCTCAACCGTCGGTGAATGTCGGCGCGCTAGTGGGCCACACGGCGCTCCGCAATAACCACATGGATCCCCTCAATCGCAGGGCTAAAGACGGCGAAATCCGCGCCATGCGTACGCAACTCGAGCAAGCTCTCGCTGCAGGCTCACTCGGCTTGAGCACAGGTCTTGCATATCTATCGGCCAACTCCGCTGACACCGAGGAGGTAACGGCGCTAGCGCAGCCACTTGCGGCCGCCGGCGCTGTTTACACCACGCACATGCGTTCCGAGAGTGACGAAATTCTTGACGCCATGAACGAAGCATTCGCGATCGGGCGCGCGAGTCACGCTCCGGTCATCATTTCGCATCTCAAGTGCGCGGGCATCGCCAATTGGGGAAGGAGCGGCGAAGTTCTCAGCGAGCTTGTGGCGGCGCAACAGCGCCAAGCCGTCGGATTCGACTGCTATCCGTATGCCGCGGGGTCCAGCACACTCGATCCGCGCCAGGTTGACGAACGCGTCAAGATCTCGATCACGTGGAGCACTCCGCATCCGGAAGCGGCAGGGCAAACCCTCGCGGAAATCGCGGCCGGCTGGAAAGTGAGCCAGTTTGAAGCGGCCAGCAAACTACAGCCTGCCGGGGCCATTTATCACAGCATCTCCGAACAGGACATGCGCCGCATCCTCGCGCATCCGAGCACAATGATCGGGTCAGACGGACTGCCCAATGATCCGCGGCCGCACCCGCGACTATGGGGAGCCTTTCCCCGCGTACTTGGTCGCTATAGTCGCGAGGAAAAGTTGTTCTCTCTTTCCAAGGCGATTCATAAGATGACCGGAATGCCCGCGCAGAGATTCGGCCTCGCAGGGCGCGGGCTCATCCGCGAGGGGTATGCCGCCGACCTCGTCCTCTTCGATCCTGCAACCATCATCGATACGGCAACATTCGACGACCCCATTCAGCCTGCCAAAGGCATTGAGGCAGTGTGGGTCAACGGCATCCTCTCATATACTTCTCAAGGACCCACCGGAACCCGCGCGGGACGTTTCCTGCCTCGCGGCAAGACTTCCTGGATTCAGTAACGTGATCCCGCGATGGAGTTGCATTCGATGATCGACTCGCACAGCATGTTCCTACTCTTCGCGGCACTTGTGGCGATACTTGGCCTCATCGTTCTCATTGCGATTGTTAAGCTCAATCCGATCATCACTCTGCTCGTCACCGCAGTCGGCCTCGCGATGGTCGCCGGCATGCCTTTTCCGGCAATCGTTCACTCATTTGAGACGGGAGTCGGCGGAACGCTTGGGCATATCGCTATCATCATTGCGCTGGGAACGATGCTGGGGAAGATGATGGCCGAGTCGGGCGCGGCGGACCAGATCGCTCACACGCTAATTCGCGTCTTCGGCGAAAAAAATGTGCCCTGGGCAATGATGGTTATCGCACTTATTGTTGGGCTACCCGCATTTTTTGAAGTCGCATTTGTGCTTCTCGTCCCGGTGCTGTTTACTGTTGCCCGCCGCACAAATACATCGCTGATCAAGGTGGGAATCCCGATGGTCGCCGGACTTTCCGTGGTACACGGCCTGGTGCCGCCGCATCCCGCTGCTATGCTCGCGGTCACGACGTACCACGCAGATGTAGGAAGGACCATCCTGTACGGCTTGATGATCGGGCTCCCTACGGCTGTGGTCGCCGGTCCGTTGTTCGCGATGTTAGTGGCGCCGCATGTAAGCCTTAGCACGGAGAACTCGCTCGCCGATCAACTGACCACGCGCGATCCGAGCCAGGGTCTGCCGGGGTTCTGGATCAGTGTCCTCACCATTCTCCTCCCAGTGTTCTTAATGCTCGGCGGCAGTTGGGCCGACGCGTTCACTGCACCTGGCACTTCGGCCAATAGCGTAATGCGCCTTATCGGCAACGACGACGTGGCTCTGCTGATTGCTGTGCTATTCAGTTTCATATCGCTTGGCGTGATGCGCGGATTTTCTCGGGAGACGGTCCTTTGCTTCAGCACAGAATGTCTCGGCCCAACGGCGGCCATCACGCTTCTTGTGGGTGCTGGCGGCGGCTTTGGCCGCATCCTGCAGGACAGCGGAGTTTCTACAGCAATTATTGCGGTAGCGCTCAAGAGCCATGTGCCTCTTCTACTGCTGGCCTGGTCGCTTGCGGCCGCCCTGAGGCTCGCAACCGGCTCTGCCACTGTGGCAATGGCAACTGCGGCCAGCATCGTGGCCCCGATTGCACTGCACTCCACCGGCGTTCATCCGGAATTGCTCGCTATAGCGACTGGTGCCGGCTCGCTCATCTTCTCGCATGTCAATGATGGCGGATTCTGGCTCGTCAAGGAATACTTCAACATGTCAGTAGTGCAAACGATGAAAACCTGGTCCGTATGCGAGACCATCATCTCTGTTACGGCGCTTGCGTTTTCAGCTTTAGCCTGGCATTTCGCTTGATCAAAGAGGATAAATCCATGACCAATGACCTGATTACTTCAGCAATTTCTCGTCGCGGCTTTCTCAATTCCGCCTCAGCGTTTGCACTCGCGACATCCGTGTTGGGCGCAGGCGCAATTACGGCAGACGCCCAAAAGAACGGTAAGGTCCTGGCCTATGTGGGAACCTACACCAGCGCGGCAGATGGCAGCGCTCATGGAGAAGGGATTTACCTTGTCGAAATGAATTCGCAAACTGGCGAGTTGTCGCAACCTCGCCTGGTGGCGAAGAGCCCAAACCCGGCGTGGATTTCGATTCACCCGTCAAAAAAGTTCCTCTACGCTGCCAACGAAATGACAGGCTCTGATGCAAGCCAGAGTTCGGTCACAGCATTTGCCATCGACGCAGGAAGCGGTAATTTGACTGAAATCAATTCCGTCAGTTCCGAGGGCGCGGGCCCGGCGCACATGAGTCTCGATGCGCAAGGCAAGTTTGTCTTTGTAGCCAATTACGCGGGTGGAACCATCGCCGTTCTTCCCGTTCATGAAAACGGTTCACTTGGCAACGCTGTTTTCGTGCATCGCGACATTGATGAGATCGGTTCGAAGCGCTCCACCAATGCTCCGCGCGGCAGCTTTGCAATCAGCGGACACGAAAGTCCTCACGCGCACATGATCCTGCCCGATCCTGAAAACAAATTCGTTATCGCGACCGATCTTGCGCAGGATCGCATCTATGTCTACAACTTTGACAGTTCGACAGGTAAGCTAACCCCGGCGGCGAAACCGTTCATTTCAGTGCCTACCGGCGACGGCCCGCGTCATTTCGCGTTCCACCCAAATGGCCGTTGGTTTTACCTGATCGAAGAGGAAGCATCGGTCATCGTCTTCTTCCATTACGATCCGAAAACCGGTGCACTCGCATCCCAGCAGACTATCTCGGCGCTTCCTCCGGAGTTCGCGGGCACCAACATGGCATCTGAAATCGCCGTGTCGCCGGACGGTAAGTTCCTTTACAGTGCGAACCGCCTGCATGACACCATCACCGTCTGTTCGATTGCAGGTAACGGCCGACTTACACGCATTGGCGAAGTCTCGACCATGGGCGATTATCCGCGATATTTTTGCTTCGACCCGAGCGGACGATTTGTTCATGTATGCGATCAGCGCAGCGACTGCATCACGTCATTCGCCGTAAACCGAGAAACCGGAATGCTCAGGTTCACAGGAAAATACACAGCGGTCGGAAGTCCGTCGGTAATCGCATTTCTCTAGTCTGATTCGTTACGCCGGCACAGGAGCCGCGCCCATTCGTGAATTCCTTCAGGGCGTATTGGCTGCCCATCTGCGTCGCTGGCCGCTAATTGAACCGCGAGGTTTCCGATGGTCGTACTTTCCGTCTCGCCGATTTCGACCGGCAATCCGGTGCGCTGTTCGGTCAGTTTGACCAGCAGCTGATTGCGGTTGGCGCCGCCGAGCATGTGAATTGCCGTGAGCTTGCGGCCCAGCATTCTTTCGAGGCTTGCCAGCGCCTGGGCATAACGCGCTGCAAGGCTCTCGAAGATCAGCCGCGCAAACACCGGCTCGTTTCCCAGCACATCGGCAATGGGATCGTAGCCTTGCCGCGCTAACTCGCTGTTGATACGCTGCGGCATCTCCGTATCAAGCATCAATGCCTCGGCATCCATGTTCAGTTTTCCTGCCGGGGCGCCGCACTCGCCGGCAGCTTTCACGATGTCTTCAATCTTCCATGGCCTGCCCTGCGCAGCCCATGAATCCATGCACTGCTTCAGCACCCACATGCTATTGACGAGGTTGTGAAACATCAGGTCGCCTGTTGCCGCGCCCAAATTTGTGTAGCCTGCGTCGAACGCAACCTGCGTGGTGACTGGAACAGAAGTGAGCGCACCAACAAGAGACCAGGTGCCCGAGCTGATGTAGGCGGTTGCACTCATGTCCTTTGGAATCCCCGCAATCGCCGATGCTGTGTCGTGACACGCCGGAACAACAAGTTGCGTATTGCTGTACGCCGGCAGAGCTGACAAGGGGCCCTGAAGCTTCCCGACAAATGTTCCGGCGCGAACAATGGGAGGCGCCGCTTCAAGAGGCAGGCCAAGCTCGCGAAACAATTCGCTCGACCAATCGCCAGCCTTCAAGTCAACAAGGCCAGTGTGCGTGGCATGCGTGTACTCTGAAACGCGCCGCGCACCAAGCCAGCTGAGCACAAACTCGGGCATCATGACCCAATGAGAACGCAGATCAACGCCCGCGGCCGGATCTGCCAGCAGCTGATACACCGTATTGATGCGCGTTGGAAACACCCCAGTGCGTCGATACAAATCCAGTGGGGGAACGATCTTGTCTGCCGCTTCTTTGCTGGCGACGGTTCTTTCGTCTCGATAGCAGAACGGATTTTGCAGCGCGCGTCCGTCCAGACCCACGCGCACGTAATCCACTCCCCAGCTATCTACGCCGATGCTAGTAATGCCTTCAGGTGCCGCAGCAGCGGCCTTCCGCAAACCCTCTTCCAATCCGGCGAGAATTGTGTCGAGAGCCCAGCGCAGAGAATCGCCGCAGTGAACCGGCCCGTTCGGAATCCGGTGGACAACTTCAATACTGGGCCGGCCCTGCTCCCAACGCAACAGGGAGACGCGGCAGCTTTCGGCTCCAAGATCAATGGCGATGCGTGCAGGCTCGTGCATGGCCGCAGTGAAATCTCCGTTCTCGGTTAAAGCGTCTCATCGCAGAAACGCGTCGGCGAGACCTCCATCCACGGGGATCAAGTGTCCCGTGGTGCAACGCGACCTGGGGCTGGCCAAAAACAGAATTGCCTCTGCACAATCAATCGGATCAATTGTCTTGTGCGTTAGCGTTCGCTCGGCGTAGAACGATGCCAACCTGCCGCGCAATTCATCGTCGCTAAACGACTCCTGAAAAGGAATCTTGTACTTGGTGAGAGAAGCGATGACGCGATCACGTGGAAACATAGTGGAGCCCTTCACAACCGTTGCCGGGCTGATGCCATTCACGCGCACATCGGGCGCCAGTGAAACTGCGAGTTCGCGAATAAGGTGCGAGAGCGCCGCCTTACTCACGTCATAGGCTTCACTGCCCTTTTTGGCAACCACGGCATTTGCCGAACTCGTAAACACGATGGTCCCGTGCAGGCCCTGCTCATTGAAGATCTTCGCCACTTCTGTAGCCAGAAGATAATTGGCAGTCACATTCAGATCCAACGTGCCCGCCCACATGCGATCGGGAAGTACGGGCTCGGATGATGACGGAAACAGAGCAGCGGTATTCACAAGGATGTCCACGCCGCCAAACGCACCCACCGCAACCTTCAATGCCTCGGCAATTGCTTCACGGCTGGTTACATCAACCGCCGCACTCGCCAATGATTCTGCTGGAGCCACGGACTTCAAATCGGCAGCAACTTTAGCTGCGCCCGAATGATCGCGATCGGCAACCACAACGTGAGCGCCGCGAAGGGCCAGCAAATGCGCTACCTCGCGGCCAATGCCGCTGGCTCCCCCAACCACCAGTGCAACGCGCCGGCTAAACTCCTTCTCCGGCGGCTGCCGGCGAAGCTTGGCCTCTTCGAGCGCCCAGTATTCAATCCTGAAGGCTTCAACCGCGGGCAGCGCAACGTAATTGGTGAATACCTTGAAGCTCGCCGGATCCATGCCCTCGCCGCACTGCGGAACAGGCCCCGTGACCTCTCCGTTTGAAAGTAGGCTTGCGCCTTCCATGACGTGAATTGCATTCGTGTAGAACTCGCCCACAATGCGCGCTTCTGTCTTGTTCTTGCCAAAACTGAACATGCCCAGCCCGGGAATCAGAACGACCGTAGGGCTTGAGTCGCGGATCGGCGGCGAATCGGGTGAAGCGAATGTCTTGTAGTATGCCCGGTACTCCTTGCGGTATTGCGCAAGTGCTACAGCTATTTGCTTTCTTAATTCCTCAAGGGATGCATCTGCCTCCCAGCGCACAAACAGCGGCCGAATCTTAGTGCGGATAAAGTGGTCCGGGCAACTGGTCCCCAAGTATGCAAGGTCCTGAGCGTATGCTGAGTTCACAAACTGCAGCACGTCCGGAGCATCCGTAAAGCTTGAAATCCAGCGACGCTGTGAGCAGATACGTCCGCGCAGATACGGCGCGATTGCGACAGCAATATCCCGGCGATCTGGGCGCGCCGGCACATGTTCTCCGCCAAAACGAACCTTCCCTTTGGCCTGCCCATGACGATAGATGAACTGCCCGATCTGATCGATCAGGGTGATGGTGTTCAGATAGCACTCGCGCTGCGTTTCGCCCCACGTAAACAGGCCGTGTCCACCCAGAACAATACCGTCGCAACCAGGGTTTTCATCAATGGCGCGCTTCATCATCATGGCGAGCTCAAAGCCCGGTCTTTGCCACGTTACCCAGACGAGCGAATGGTCGAACTCGCGGTTGAACTCTTCCATTTTGTCCTTGCCGTTTGCGGCGGCTGCCAGTGCAATGCCCCAGTCGGGATGCAGATGATCCACATGCTTAAACGGAAGGAAACCATGTAATGGCGTGTCAATGGAGGCCGCTACAGGGTTAGCGCGGAAGGAGCACAACGGGTATAGCTCAACCATCGCGTCTTCGGCATCCACGCCTTTGTAGGCCTTTTCTAAGGCCAGCAGCTTGTCCTGATACAGAGTCGCAAATCCCGTGCGTTTGATGCTGCCCAGGTCGCCGCCTGAACCCTTTACCCAAAGCACTTCAACTGGATTGCCGGTCAGAGGATCGAGTTCTGTGATCTTGGAACTGGTATTCCCACCGGCAAAGTTGGTGATGCGCAGATCCGAACCAAGGAGATTTGAGCGATAACGCAGCAATTCCGGTTCATCAAGTGTGTCGGCGATGCTTGAATCCCAGAGGTCCTCAAGAAAAGCCAGCGCCGGGGAAGATAGTGCCGTCTTATTCATAATCTCCAGTTTAGGGGATCCGATCGGTTCCGACCAAGGCTCCTTCCGATCCCGGGAACATTGCTTGCTCAGGCCGTCTCCGCCTGGATTTCTGGCTCAAGGTGCAGCGCTCGGCCGGTGGCCGCCAAACTAGCCTCCGCTGCGAGCGATTCCGGGGTAACCCCGCGATGAGGCACATAGTTATACGGGGGAACGATGTTGCCGCGAAGAAGCGCAATTCCCAGTTGAATGAGGCGCGGCCCGTAGGTCTCCACCTCATGCGAAACCGACCCCACCAGGGCGCTCGTTCCTGAGCGTATCTCTTCCAGCACTTCGGGAATGCAGTCCTGCCCGGCTATGGCCAGGTCCGCCTCACATCCCAATTCGCGGGCGGCATCCAGCACGCCCAAGGCACTTGAATCTGTGGCGGCCGCCACCAAGACGCGCTCACCAACTGGATGGCTTCGGAGAAGCTCAAGGATTGCCTTGTGGGTTGCTTCTCTCATGCCGCGGCCTTCAACGTGACTGAACTGGGCTGCAGTAACACTCGGCAGCAGTTCGCGAATGCCATCGAACGCGCCGGTAATACGGCTCTGGACGAAGCTTCCCGCTTCCCGGAATCCCACGCCAATTACCCGATCGACCATCCCGTTCCAGCGACGTTGAGCATATCGGGCCAGAATCGCTCCCATCTCGTGGCCAGCTTCAAAGTTATCTACACCGAAGTAGGTTGAGTTTGGATGAGGTACGTCGATTGCAATCAGGGGAATTTCAGCCTTCCTGAAGATATGGGCAATGCGCGGCGCGACTTCCTCTTCCACCTGAAATTCCAGGACCAGGTCTACGCGCTTGGCGACAAATTCCTCTGCATTTTGGATCGCTTCGCCTGGATCGTACTTGTTGTCCAGAATCAGCAATTCCACGCCTGAGGCAGCCGCTGCGGCGGTTACGCTCTGAGCCACCGCAATTGAAAACGGCATGTCGGCGCTCTGCATGGCAAATCCAAAGCGCAGTCTACGGGGGCGCGAAACCAGCCGATATTGCCCGCTTTGCGACTGGGCAATATAGCCCCGGTGCACAAGGGTCTTAAGGATGCGATAGACGCTGGTTTTCGAGATATGGGTTTGCTGGTACACGTCCTCGAGCGTCAAGGGCGCATGATGCTGCTCCAGAAGCTCGATCACGTCGAGCGCCTTGGAAAGAATCGGAATCAAATACAGTCGCTTGATCTTCGTCTTGGCCAACCGTTTATCTCCGCGTGGTCCGGGATGCTCAAAAAACCCGGACCCATGATATCTGATCAGTCACACAAAAACATCAGGCGTAATTACTTACCGCAGAAGCCCGTTTTCCCCGCTCCCGGCTAATACGCTCGACGTATCCGCTTGCGCGGAATGCCGCCAGAGGGTCGGCAGGCAATCCATGCGTTTCCCGCCAAGCCGCAATCACCGGGCGAACATCTGTCCAGAACGCCCCACGGAACAGCTCTTCGGCAGCCACCAGATCGCATGAGTGCTGCAGCTGCGAAAGCTGCTCGCTATCCACTAGCGCCGCCTTGAGATACAGTTCCTGCGCCGTCATCACCGTCTGAATCATGGCCTCGATCTTGCCTTTCAGGTTATGGCTCTGGTCCACCATGTAGGCAACATCCAGCTTCAATCCATCGATTGCAGCCGAGTGTATCTCGTGGAAAATTCTGAAGATCTGGTAAGGGTCAATGGAGCCAAGCGTTAGGTCGTCATCGGCATAACGGCGGTCGTTAAAGTGGAATCCGCCGAGCATACCCGTATGCAGAAGCCAGGCTACAATCTGCTCAATGTTTTGCGCCTGGTAATGATGCCCCGTATCAACCAAGACACATGCCTTGGGACCAGCATGCTTTGCAAGGTGACTCGACATGCCCCAATCCGCAATGTCGGTGTGGTAGAAAGCCGGCTCAAAGGGTTTGTACTCCACCAGCAGCCGCTGATTCGGTCCCAGATGCTCGTGCACAACGCACAAAGCTTCCTCAAGCCAGCCGATACGCTTTCGCATACTCTGCGTGCCGGGGTAGTTGGAACCGTCGGCCAACCATAACGAAATGTCGCGGGAACCAACCGCCTTGGCAATTTCGACCGAGTTCAACATGTGAGCTAGCGCGTGGCCGCGGATCTCTGCCGAAGGATTGCAGAGTGAACCGTACTTATATTCCTGGTCCTGAAACAGATTCGGATTGATGGATCCTGCCTTGATTCCATAACGGCCCTCAAGTTCCCTGACTGCACGCAAGTCCGCTTCGCCCTTTGGAAGATCCCACAGCACGTGCAGCGCCAGCGTTGGCGTTACCCCGGTGAGCCGATTCACTTCGGCAGCATCGGCAAATTTCTCTTCGATACTGGAAGCTGCAGCCGCCTGCACGAACTTACCGAAACGTGTTCCCGTGTTAGCAAATCCCCATGACGGAATCTCGATCTGGAACGAGTCCAGAGCCCGAAATGCACGATCCATATTTATGTTTTCAGCCGGCTTCATCCTGTTTCCTCCTGCCTGGGCAAATTCTCTTTTAACTGGTTCATTCGCAGTTATTCTGTTCCGATATCTTGAACCATAATCACGTTTAGAAACCGTGGACCATGAACGCCCTTGATGCGAGTCATTTCGATGTCGGCCGTCGCACTTGGTCCGGAGATGTACGTCGCCATAGCGGGCAACTGCTGGAAACGAGCGAAATATTCAGGCAGTGTTTCCACTACCCGGCTCGCGTACAGTACGCAAAGGTGCCAATCGGGCAACAAGCTGACAATTCTCCGTCCTTCGAGAGCCGAGTGGTGAAGAACGATAGTTCCGGATTCGGCAATGCCGCAAGTCGAGCCGGTGACCACACCCTCGCACATTTCGATTTCCGCCGCGCTCATACCGCGGTCGACGTTCCACTCAAATTCACTGCTCATCCAGTCTGAGGGTAGGCCCTGGGGCGCAACGAACCTGCGCCTTCCGCTGGCTTTCAGTTGTAAGGTTATTGTTGCGGCAAGCCCGGATTCGTTAGTCTCCACCACGTCGGCGTCATACTCGCGCAAACGCTCGATCATCAGCGCCACGCGCTCTGCCGCACCCATCCGACCTGTGCGCTGATACGTGCGCGGTATGCTGTCGTATGCTGCGGATAATTCGATAGAGTTAGCCGTCGTGCGGGTTGCGGCGCGTATTTCCTCCAGTATCTTAGTCCGCGAATCGGTGCGTGATGCAGGAGGCACGTTCATTTTGTCTCCTTTTGCCGCGCTGCCCACCAAGTATGGAACGGCTGCTTGGGCAATCCGCGAAGGTCGCGGGTCTGAGTCCACTTGCCGCCCAAGCTTGGCAAGTGGTGTATCCATCCGTCTCTACCGGTGAACAACTTTAGGCCCATGCGCCCAAAGAACTGCGCCGCATGAAAGAGCCACGCCTGCGAAAAAGCTAGATTCGCCGCGCGCATTCCCAGGTACATCGGGTCGAAGAACTTCGTCGGATGCCGCCGTTCCTGGTTCACCACTTGCGAACGAAGTTCCAGCAGCACTTCAGGGATGTTGATCTTGACCGGGCAGACCTCATAGCAGGCGCCGCATAATGATGACGCATACGGGAGCGACTGGGCGTGGTTCATCTGCATCAGCTGCGGCGTCAGAATGGCGCCAATCGGCCCCGGATAAACCGAGCCGTAGGCATGTCCACCCGTTTGACGATACACCGGACAACTGTTCATGCAGGCTGCACAGCGAATACAGCGTAGCGTCTGACGTTCGGTCTTTTTCGCCAGGATTGAGGATCTTCCGTTGTCCAGCAGGACTACGTGGAAATGCTGCGGCCCGTCGCCCGGCGTGACACCGCTCCAAATGGACGTATACGGATTCATGCGTTCGCCAGTGGCTGAGCGCGCCAGCACCTGCAGCATTACTTCCAAATCCTGGAACCGGGGTATCACCTTTTCGATTCCAGCCAGGGTGATCATGGTGCGCGGCAGAGTCAGGCACATGCGCCCGTTGCCTTCCGACTCCACCACTGCGACCGCTCCTGTCTCAGCCACCAAAAAGTTAGCGCCGCTGATTGCCGTGGGCACCGTCAGGAACTTCTTTCTCAGATAGCTCCTTGCCGCCGCCGTCAGCGCCTTCGGATCGTCCGAAAGATTCTGGAGACCCATACTCTGCGCGAAAATATCCCGAACCTGGCTGCGATTCACGTGCAACGCGGGCACAACAATGTGCGATGGCTCCTCGTTACCAAGCTGCAAAATGATTTCGGCCAGATCCGTTTCATAGGCCTTCACGCCAGCTGCTTCAAGAAACGGATTCAATTGAATCTCAGCCGAAGTCATGGTCTTGATTTTGATGACCTCGCTGGCACTCTCCTGTTTCAGAATGCTCAGGATTATCCGTCTTGCCTCAGCGGCGTCCGCAGCCCAGTGGACAGTTCCTCCCGCAGCGGTGCAGCGATCTTCGAACTGCTCAAGGTAGGTGCCCAGGTTCGCAAGCGCGTGATCGCGGATGGCAGCGCCGGAGGTCCTCAGCTCTTGCCAATCCGCCTTCTCAGTTACCAGCCGTGCGCGTTTAGCCTGAATTACATCGATGGCATGAGCCACGTTTTTGCGAAGCTGCGGATTCCTCAACACTGGCAGCACTGCCTTTGGAAACGGCGGAGCCAGCGCCGGATCAAGCACTGGATGGTAGCCGGTGTGGCTCATCGCAGCGCCTCTGCCGGCTCGGTTTCTGTGCTGGCAAGGATCTCTGCCAGGTGAATCGTCCGCATTCCCGCATATTGCCGATGCATTGCGCCCCCCAGGTGCATCAGGCAACTGTTATCGAGGGCCGTACAAAACTCAGCACGCGTCGACATTACATCTTGTAGTTTCACGCCCAGCATGGCCGAGGAGACTTCGGCATTTTTCACCGAGAACGTTCCGCCAAACCCACAACACCGGTCCAGGTTGGGTAGCGGAACCTGCTCCATCCCGCGCACCTTCTCCATCAGCCGCCAAGGCCGGTCGCCCAAATGAATTGCCCGGAGCCCATGGCAGCTCGCATGATATGTAACGCGGTGAGGAAAGTATGCGCCTACATCCTCCACACCGATCTTGTCGACGAGGAATTCGCTCAGCTCAAATACTCGCGGAAGTAACGTGGCAAGCTGCCGCCGCAACTCCTCATTGCCCAGTTCTTCAAACAGCCCCGGATACTGATCGCGAATCATGGCCACGCAGGATGACGATGGAATTACCACCACGTCGGTTTCCTGGTACATGCGTACAAACCGCTTGGCCTGGCAGAAGGCTTCGCCTCTGAAACCGGTGTTCGCGTGCATTTGTCCGCAGCAGGTCTGTTTCGGATGGAAATCCAGCTCAACGCCCAGACGCTCCAGCAACCGCACGACGGCACGCCCTGTCTCGGGGAACAAGGTGTCGTTGTAACAGGTAATAAAGAGCGAAGCTCGCATATCCAAGCACCGTGCCGGTGAAAGAACCCCTGGAAGGCGAATAATATACGATGCGAAATCAATTGTCTATTGCAAGCGCGCCCATTTGGCGGGCAAGGATCCGATATATTCCCAATTGGAATCGGCACTGGAGAATACCGGGAACCGGTGAAAGCCCAACAGTGGTCTGGAACACCGGCCCCCCTGGCGTTTCTGCGTCAACTTTCGACGTGCCGGAGCGTCTATATTCCGTAGCTTAGGTTTGCAAGATCTGTATCATTGAATTTCCCTTCCTTCCCCAAAACGTGTTATACCTTTGGTCTTTTCGGTTGTGCAAAATGCACAACTACTGGACAAAAGCAACTTCCGTTAAAAGATGACCGAGAATTGGAGAGCGTGAAGCGTTCCAAGCTTCATCTGCTCAACACGAGCATATGATGGCTTTGGCATCGGGTGAGAACCTGCAAGGGCCATTCAGTCAACTAGCAAGCACTGATTTTCTTAACCAGTGGCAACTTTCCTGCTGCAGCAGGGTTGTCTCCGAAGAAAGGGTCAAAGTCTACCAACATGGCAAACCTGCGTACACTCCCCCTGAGTGTGCTGGCCGGCACACTCCTCAGCATCAGTGTGTCGACGGCTCAGACCAATCGGATCGTTGCTACTCCCTCTACAAGAATTGTCAGCCCTGTCGACGATGCCAGGTTGGTAACACTCCACGGCACCGTGAGCCCACTGGCCACCGCACGAAACGATCTTGGAGCCGCGCCGGACAGTCTGCAACTCAACCGCATGCACCTCGTGCTTAAACGAAGTGACACTCAGGAAGCTGCCCTGCAGCAGCTTATCAACGAGATGCATACGCCTGGCTCGCCCAGCTACCACCAGTGGCTCACACCCGACCAGTTCGGTGCACAGTTTGGACCTTCAGACCAGGACATTGCCACCGTTACGACTTGGCTGACGAACCACGGCTTCAATGTGTCGAAGGTAAATCCCGGTCATCAGACGATTGAGATCTCTGGCAGCGTGGCCCAGTTGCGCAACGCATTCCATACGCAGATTCACCGCTATTCATTTAATGGCCAGACCCGCTTCGCCAACGCGACTGACCCGCAGATTCCTTCGGCACTAGCCCCTGTGGTGGGCGGATTCGTCTCGCTGAACAACTTCCCAATCCGCAGCTACGCTCAGTCTTATGGGAAGGCGCAGTATGACCCCGCGACTAATAAGGCCACGCCGCAATGGACGATGGGAAGCAGTTCCTCTCTGAGTTTCGTTCTCGCGCCCTCGGACTACGCCGTTCAATACGATCTCAACCCACTCTACAATGCCGGAGTTAACGGAACCGGGCAGACGATCGCCATCATCAACGAGTCGAACATCAACATCGACCTCGTTAACCAGTTCCGCAGCCTGTTTGGACTCCCGGCCAATCCACCCCAGGTCATCATCGATGGCAACGACCCCGGCGTCGACGGAATCAACAATCCCGGAGGACCCAACTTTGCGGCAGTTGAAGCCTATCTGGATGTGGAGTGGGCAGGAGCCATAGCTCCAAATGCCACCATTGACCTCGTCATCGCAGCCGACACCGCGTTGCAGCAGGGCCTCATCCTCGCCGCGGAGCGCGCGGTCTACAGCAACATCGCCTCCGTCATCAGCCTTAGCTTTGGCGCGTGCGAAAAGAACCTCGGCTCCTCCAATCCATTTCTGAGTTCGCTGTGGGAGCAGGCCGCAGCGCAAGGCATCACGGTCGCGGTTTCCACGGGCGACTCGGGATCAGCCGCTTGCGACAATTCTGCCAATTACGCTGTGGGCGGCCAGGCGGTGAACGGATTCGCATCAACCCCATACAATGTTGCCGTTGGCGGCAGTGATTTCTATTACAGCCAGTATTCCGCTGGCGGAACTGCGCTCAACAACCAAATTTCCGGCTACTGGAACACCACGCCCAGCAACTCCACGCCTACCGTTTCGCTGCTCGGATATATCCCTGAGCAGCCCTGGAACGAGAGCCAGTTCGGCCTAAATGTAAATAACTACTTCAACACTTTCCAAACTACAACCGTAGCCGCCGGAAGCGGCGGAGCGAGCAACGCGGCGATTTGCAGCGGCAATACCTACGATTCCACGACCTACCTTTGCACCTCCACGCTGTCGGGGTATCCAAAGCCTACCTGGCAAACGGGCATCACTGGAATTCCCAACGACAATGTTCGCGACACGCCTGATGTCTCGCTGTTCGCTTCCAGCGGTATCAACGCAAGCTATTACCCGCTGTGCGCCTCGGATGGGGACTGCCAATCCGCTTCAAGCGGCGGTTCAGTTCAAATCAGCGGCGTGGGTGGAACTTCGGCTTCCGCTCCCGCTTTTGCGGGCATTATGGCGCTCGTGAATCAAAAGTACGGACGCCAGGGGCAGGCCAACACGGTTCTTTATCCGCTCGCCAAGCAGTTTCCGAACTCATTCCACGACATCACAGTTGGGACGATCTCCGTGCCTTGCGAGTTCTCGCCTACGCCTTCCACCAACTGCATCACCGCGGGCACCAGCGCCATTACGGTAGGCAACATCGTCGAAGGTCAGATCGGAACCGGGACAACTCCCCAATACAACGCTGCACCGGGCTACGATCTCGCTACCGGGCTGGGAACCATTGATGCAGCAAACCTGGTGAACAACTGGGGCAGCGTGACCCTGGCTGCGACAACAACGACGATGACGCCCTCAGCGACGACATTGGCTCACGGCTCGGCGGTCACGATCTCCGGGACAGTTACCGGCAGCGGAACGCCTTCAGGTGATGTGGCTTTGATGACTGACAGCACCGAGCAGTCGCAGCAGGGCGCCACCAAATTCACTCTTTCCAACGGGTCCTACTCCGGAACAACTAGCAACCTGCCCGGCGGCACCTACAACATTTGGGCGCAGTATGGTGGTGATTCCGTAAATGGCCTGAGCACCTCAAGCAAGACGCAGATCACGGTCAACCCGGAAGCCAGCACGATCAACCTGAATTTGATCAACGGCAGTTCCCTTTTGACTCCCAGCGCCGGCCCTGGAACGTCGGTGGATTACGGAACCCAGCTTCTGCTCAACGCATTGGTTGCGCCTAGTTCGCAGGCGGCGGCACTACAGACCTGCCTTGTGAATAAGACCGGTTGCTCGAGTGTCAGCTTCACCGCTCCAACAGGTACCGTGACCTTTGCCGACAAGGGAACGACGATCAACACGGCTGCTATCAACAGCGAAGGCGACGCCGAATACAACGCGCCCTTCTCAGTCGGCGCGCACTCCGTGACCGCCGCCTATGCCGGCGACCGGAGCTATAACGCCGCCCCAACCAGCTCGCCCATCACATTTACGGTAGTGCAGGATACGCCCCAGATATTTGTCGGCGGTTCGAACCAGACGAACAATTCGAATTCATTTGAATTTGTGAGCGGCACCAACCAGCCGACGGTCCTGAACGTCTCCGTGGTGAATAATGCGGTGTATTCCGCAGCCACCAGTTCGAGTATTTCTCCTGTACCTGTAGCTGCGCCAACGGGCACAGTCACCGTTAGCAGTTCCCCCGCCGGGATCTCTGGTTCTGTCTCGCTCAGCTCGGGAACAGATCCAAGCTCGGGAGCCCAGCTTGGCGTGGGGACCCTGACGATTCCGGCTAGCACAGCTGCCAATACTTACACCGTCACCCTTACCTACAACGGGGATACGAACTACAAAAGCACGACAGCCTCGGGCTCGATTCAGATTGTCTCTTCCACTTCTACTAAAGCGACCACGACCACCGCAACCATGTCCGGCAGTCTTTCGCCCAATTCCACTATCAAGGTCACCGGCTCTGTGACCGGCACTGGAACTACGGCGCCGACCGGCGGCATCATCGTCTACTCATCCGGGAACTACCTGACTGGAAACTCGCAAGTGTCCTTCTCTTCGAGTTCCGGCAATGTTTCCAACTTCTCGTTCACAATGAACAGTTCGTTCCTGGCGCAGGGAGCAAACTTCGTCACCCTGCAGTACACGGGTGATAACACTTACGCGCCATCGGCGTTCACGCTCAACAGCGGCGGCTCCATCCCGAATCCGCTTTCCGATTTTACGCTGGTGCCAGATTCATCGAATGTACCTGTTGCAGTGGGCAAGAGCGGAACAGCGAACATCTACCTAAGTTCCGTCAATGGCTTCTCGGGTGCGGTAAACCTGAAATGCGCAGCGGCCGGCGTCAGCTGTTCGATTCCCTCTTCGACCACTCTCACCAGCGGCAGTAACGGTACTGTCGCTCTCACCCTCAGTGCTCCATCCGCCGCTGCCAACGGAAACTACAATGTGATGATCACGGCGGCCGATTCGACGGGGCAGTATATCCACACTCTCGGCTTGACGGCGATCGTAACCGGAGCTACCAGCACAACACCTGGATTCACGCTCAGCAACAGTGGGGATCTCAGCATCACCGCCGGCGCAACCAGTGGCAATACTTCGACGATTTCAGTGAATCCGACGAATGGATTCACCGGTTCCGTCGGGCTCAGCTGCGCCGTTACAACATCGCCGGCTGGAGCCACCAGCCCGGTGACCTGCGCAATGTCTCCGACGTCAGTTACTATCGCGAGCGGAGCACTTGTTTCGACGTTGACCGTAAGCAGCACATCAACCACAACGGCAGGGGCCTATGCGGTAACGGTTAGCGGTGTCAACGGCACGAACACACAAACGTCTGTGGTTAACGTAACGGTGAACGCAGCGCCGACGGGGACCTTCGCCCTGAGCAGCAGCGGCAACATAACCGTAACCAGAGGCGCCACGACGGGCAACACATCCACGATTTCCGTGACACCATCCGGCGGATTCACCGGAACAGTGAGCCTCTCCTGTGCCATTACTCCGACGGCGTCGAATGCGGCGGCAAGCTGCTCTCTCACTCCAACATCAGTCAATGTCACCGGAGCATCGGCGCAAACTGTAACCTTGACCGTCAACACGACTGCCGCAACCGCGTTCAACCATCCGCTTAAACTGTTCTGGCCATCTACCGGCGGAGCAGTCCTGGCGGTGCTCTTCTTCTTCGTTCCGAGGCGTCGTCGTAACTGGCTGACGATGATGGGAATGCTGATCGTCCTGGTCTCCGGAATCGCCATAGGTTGCGGTGGTGGTGGCATCAAGAGCGGTGGAGGTAACACAGGCAATACCGGCACCACGCCGGGAACCTATACCGTCACTGTGACTGGTACATCGGGCACAACGAGCAAGACAGCCACCGTCAGCCTGACGGTGAACTAATCATTTCAAAAAGTGAAGGGCTCTTCCATTGCGGAAGGGCCCTTCTTCTTGCACCAGAGTAGACCAAAATAACTAACGCGCACTTGCCGGCGGCACAATCGCATTCATGCGCAGATACTCGACCATCTGCCCGTAATGGTCGAATGCATGCGCTACGGCAAAGGTGGACAGTGTTGCCCGGGTCTGCAAACCCGGCTCATTCGACTTCAGCACTTCAAACGCATTCGCCGGAGTCAACGTGGAAATTGCCTTGTGCCCAAACGCGAATGAGGCAGCCAGCGCGGCCACGATCTCATCCTTGTTCGTCAGCTTCACGATTGTCTTCATGTCCACATCTGGCTTTATTCCGCTCACTGTACTGAAAAAGAAATAATTGGCCTGCGCGACGTGTGTTGCCTGTTGCGCAAAGGTTCGTATGCCGGACGGATACACCGTCTTCTGTCCCGGCACAAAGATCGCGGCATTCGGCGCAAAGCCGTACTTGTCCGCCGGCATCGCCTTAACCGCTCCCATCATCTCGCCTTCAATCAGACTCAGCTGGGCGTTGACCGCTTCTGCCGGCGTAGCCCCCTGGGCCGCGCCTGAACTCTGCCCTATTGCCAGCGAACTTGCGGCCAGCAAACAGCATGCCGCCGCCACTTGAAATTGCGTCCTGAGCTTCATCTCGAACCTCCTGGTTCTTTCAAAGCCCCAATAGATTACCAGAGCAAATTAAATACAACGCTATGTTGCGCATCCACGCAGCATTTAAACTTTCAATAGCATGCCTTCTCGCCACCAGGATCTGCCGCAGCTCAACTTGGTATTTGAAGAGCCGCACCCTACCCGCCGCATCTGGCCGGTGCGTGAACTCGTGGGCCAGATCCGCGAACTGGTGGAGCAGGAATATGTGGATGTGTGGGTTGAAGGAGAGATCTCGAATTTCCGACCTGCGCCATCGGGGCACGTCTACTTCACGCTCAAAGACGCGGACGCGCAGTTGCCAATCGTGCTCTTCCGCAGACAGGCCGTGCTGCTTCGTTTTCGTCCTGAAGACGGCCTGCACGTGCTGGTTCGCGGCCGCATCAGCGTATACGAGCAGCGCGGGCAGCTTCAGCTTATAGCCGAAACGATGGAGCCCGTTGGCGCCGGGTCTCTTCAGCTTGCGTTTGAGCAGTTGAAGGAGCGCCTCAAAGCCGAGGGCCTTTTCGATTCCGCCCGCAAACGGCCTCTGCCGCCCTATCCGCGTACGGTGGGCATTGTCACTTCACGCACCGGCGCTGTGATTCAAGACTTCCTCAACGTTGTTGCGCGGCGTCATTCAGGCCTGAACGTGCTGCTGTACCCCGTGTCCGTTCAGGGCGACACAGCTCCCGCGGAAATTGAGCGAGCCCTTGCTGACCTGAATGCCTCCAACCGCGTCGATCTGATCGTACTCGCACGCGGCGGGGGATCGCTTGAAGATCTTGCCGCGTTCAACTCCGAGCGGGTCGCCCGAGCGATTGCATCGAGCGGCCTTCCTGTTGTTTCCGCGATCGGCCACGAAACAGACTTCACTATTGCTGATTTTGTTGCCGATCTTCGCGCGCCGACGCCATCTGTCGCAGCCGAACTTGTGACCTCGGCGCAGCATCGGATCGCCGACTACGTAGGCACGCAATCGCATCGACTTGACCGCGGCATGCGGCTGCGTCTTTTGCAAGCGCAGCAGTGTCTCTCTGCCCTGCGCGTCGATCGCGCCGAGTCGCGGGTTACAACATTTTTGCACCGCTCCGCACAGCGGCTGGATGATCTCACCTTCAGGTTGGAGTCCGCGATCGCGATTTCGCTGCGCAGCCGTTGCGTGCGCGTCGATACGCTCGCCGCCAGTTGCGTCCGCCATGATCCGCGCCAGTCCATCGTGAATGCGCGGATGCGGCTAGTCAAACTTCAGGCACGACTCGATCGGTCGTTCGATAGTACTTTGAAGAGCGCTGCGTTCCGCCTCGGCTCAGTAGATGCACGACTGCGTGCACTCTCACCGCTGTCTGTTCTCGAACGCGGATATGCACTGGTCTTTGCTGCTGACGGCGTGGTTATACGAAGTTCATCGCAGCTCGCGGGGGGCGACATTGTGATGACCAGGTTGGCTGAAGGCAGCTTTACCAGCAAAGTTGAAACCAGTAGCAGCGAATCCGCACCGCCCGATCAAATCAGGACTGCGAAAAGAAAGTCGAAGACTTAAGCACATGTCCGCATCAGATGCACGTAAACTCTTTGGCACAGACGGCATTCGCGCCGTCGCCGGTCAGGCCCCTCTCGATCCGACCACAGTGTTCGCTGCGGGGATTGCAATCGGTCACTCGCTCAAATCAATGACAGCGCAGCCTCGTGTCCTTCTTGGCCGCGACACCCGCGAATCGAGTCCATGGATTGCCGCAACTCTTGCAGCGGGCCTTCGTGGAGCGGGCGCAACTGTCGAGAGCGCAGGCATCGTGCCCACACCGGCTGTCGCCTTTCTTACGCGCACGCATGGCTTCCAGGCCGGTGTGGTTATCTCTGCTTCGCATAATCCCTGGCAGGATAATGGCATCAAGCTCTTTGGAAGCGACGGCTTCAAGCTGGCCGATACGGTTGAGCTTGCTATCGAAAACGAGATAGTTCACCATGCTGCACAAATTTCGGCGCCCGATCCAGCATCACTGGCCCCGGTCGTTGACAATGCGTCCTATCAATACGACTACATTCAGTACCTCATCGACTCTGTGCCTGATCTCTCGCTTGCCGGGCTCAACATTGTTGTCGACTGCGCCAACGGAGCCGCTGTTGCGGTGGCGCCGGAACTCTTTCGGCGTCTGAACATCGGCCATGAAGGCGAAGTGGTGCTGCTCAACATCGCGACCGATGGTCGTAACATCAACGATAACTGCGGCGCGCTGCATCCCAAAGAGGTTGCTGCCGAAACGCGCAAACGCGGTGCTACTGTGGGCCTTACGTTCGACGGAGATGCCGATCGCTGCATGCTCGCCGGAGCGCACAACAATGTCATTAACGGCGACGCCATTTTGCTCATGGCGGCACGCGATCTGAAACAGCGAGGTCTGCTCACGGGCGATCTGGTCATTGCCACAACGATGTCGAACATGGGCCTTGAAGCGGCGCTTAAGCGCTCAGGCATTCGCATGTTTCGCGCCCCCGTTGGAGACCGCTACGTGCTGGAGGAAATGCAGAAGCAGGAATCGGCACTCGGCGGCGAGCAGTCCGGCCACATACTGTTCCCGCACCTGGCCACCACCGGCGACGGCATTCTTACTGCTCTCGTTATTCTGGATCTGGTAGCGCGCAGCGGCAAAACGATTGACGAGCTGACTGCCGACCTGAAGGTCTTTCCGCAAGTCATTGTGAACGTAAAGGTCCGCGAGAGGCGCCCGCTCGACGGCATACCAGCGGTGGCCGCTGCCATTCGCGCTGCCGAGGAAGAATTGAAAGACTCCGGCCGTGTAGTTATTCGCTATAGCGGCACTGAGTCATTGGCGCGCGTGATGATCGAAGCTGAAAGCGAAGAAGCCATGCGGCGCCATGCGGACACCATCGCCAGAGCCATTCGCAACGAACTGGGGGCATGAACAAAGCAGCTTCTCGCTATTAGCTCATTTCGCAAAGAATGGCAGTTCTGAAACTGAATGCTAAAAGCTAAGAGCCAAAAGCTGAGGGCTTTCATTCTTTATGTTTGAATTTGGCAAAGCTATCCTCGGGATCGGAGTCGTCGTTGTTGTCATCGGCGCGATCATCATGCTCGCCGCGCGCTTCGGCCTGCCGCTCGGGCGTCTCCCCGGCGACGTCGCCTACCGCGGCAAACACGTCTCCGTGTTCTTTCCAATCGGTACCAGCATTTTGATCAGCATTGTGCTTTCGCTGATCCTATACCTGATCTCTCGATTCCACAGGTAAAAGCTACCGGATTAATCTTTTAACCTTGTGCCCTCGCAACCTGTAAACTGCTTTTCGATGGCTATCAAGAGGAAATCCAAAATTGCTGAAACCCGAGGCCTCAAGGGCCGACGCACCGAAACCATTCATCCCGTCACTCTCTCCATTGACATCGGCGGCTCTGGTTTGAAGGCGATGCTGCTTGACAGGTCGGGCAACCCGATCAGCGAGCGACAGCGCGTTCCCACGCCCGCCATTCCAACCCCGGCGGCTGTGCTCAAGGGGCTGAACAAGCTGCAGCAAATGCTGCCCGGTTTCGACCGCGTTTCAGTGGGGTTTCCAGGCGTCATCAAGCGCGGCATCACCTATACCGCCGCTAACCTGCATCCGCGCTGGGCGCTTTTCCCGCTGCAGAAAGAGCTTGAGGCGCGCTGGAAGAAGCCGGTGCGGGTGGCGAACGATGCAGCCGTGCAAGGCTATGGAGCCGTCCAGGGCCGGGGCGTGGAGCTCACTCTCACATTGGGCACCGGTATGGGATCCGCGCTCTTTACCGAGGGTCATCTGTGCCCCGGTCTCGAGTTGGCACATCATCCCTGGAAGACCCACACCTATGAGGATTACGTGGGCCGCCGCGGCCTGGACAAGCACGGCGCGAAGAAGTGGAACAAATACGTTCAGGAAGTGATTGATCAAACTGAAAAGACCTTCAACTGGGACCACCTTTACATCGGCGGCGGCAACACCAAGAAGATAAGCTTTAAGCCACCTAAGAACGTAACCATCGTCTCCAACCGCGAAGGCATCCTGGGCGGAGTTGCCCTCTGGCGCGACGCGATCTAAAGCTAAAAGCCTGATGGGCGCCAACGAATCGCGGGTTCGCTAAAGCTGGGTGGTGCGATAAGCGGTTAGCGCTAAAGGTTGCCCTGGTAAGTGGCGCATAACGTGGCGCAGCATTTTTTCAGGAGTTGATTACGGGGGTATTTCGCAAGAAGAGGACAGCTGATTTTCCTTACATCCTCTTGAGTGAACCTTTTGGCGTTCCTGGGGTCGGTCTCAATGTTCACCAGGACAAACGCCACATCATCCGCAAATCGGTTGTTGTTTCCCGCATAAGCCTCAAAGATCTTCTTCAACCCGAGATCGCGATCGTGAGGGAGCCCGGCCACCCTGAACCAGAAACTATGAAATGAGCCGTTATAGTTGGTAAGACCCTCAAGATACTTCGCATCCTGGTAATTTGATTTGGATGCGACTTGAAGCGTCTGCTTGAGGATATCTCTCGCCGTCAACAGAGACAGCGGCCCCATTCCGGCCTCGACGCCTCCACGCATCGAGAGCAAACACGCCTTCACGTACAAAGCGAAATCCACATCTTTCTTCGCAGCAATCTGTGCATCTGCTTGTGCAATACCGGTGGCAACAAGCTGGTAAAAATCCTTCCGCTCACTTTCGTTAAGCTTGGGAAACATTCTATGTTGATCGCGTTTCCACTCGAAGTAAAGCGCATATGCTTTTCGCCAATATCCTCGCGGATCGTCGGGCTCCATTTGAATGTAACGGGTGAATCTCTCTGCCGCCTTCTCGTATTCCGCGCTGTAAAAGTGCTCTTGACCTTCGTCAAAAATCGATCCAGCTTGTTCCTGGGCTGAGATGGCGGTGGGCATAGCCAACGCAACGAGGAAGATGAGCTGAAATAGTCTCCTCACCACCCGTTCCGTCTTGTCTGGATTTATCTGCCTCAAGCGATGTCCCACGATGCTACCAACCGGGCTCGGAAAATGTGAATTCAATCCACCATGGCTCTGCTCAATCCTTACTTGGCAATTTCAATCCCAGTTCCTTCATCGCGATCTGCAAATCAGCCCATGCCTCTTTCTTTTGACGCGGATCGCGCAGCAGAAACGCCGGATGGTAGGTCACAATCAACTGCGTGCCACGAAATGCATGAACCCTGCCGCGCAAACCGGCCAGCGGCTGCTTGTGGCCGAGCAAATAGGTTGCTGCCGTTGCACCCAACGCCACAATAACCTGGGGTCGCACCACGTCGATTTGCCTGAATAGAAATGGCGTGCACGTATTCGCTTCTTCCGGCTCTGGAGTTCGATTCCCCGGCGGTCTGCACTTGACCACATTGCAGATGTATACCTGATCTCGCTGCAGCCCCATCGCCATAATCATGTTGTTTAACAATTGACCCGCACGTCCAACAAACGGCAGACCTTGCGCATCTTCATCCGCGCCAGGACCCTCACCCACAAACATCAATCGCGCGTTCGGATCGCCGTCGGCGAACACCAGCTTATTGCGACCCTTATGTAGCGCGCACCGTGTGCATTCGCCGATTTCTTCGCGAATTAAATTCAGGGCTGCAACGCGGTCTGCTGCCGGGATGGCACCGGCAATCGGGGGTTGTGCAGGGAACGGCTTACGTGGCGGAATGGCTTGCTCCTCCGTAAAAGGTTGCGTTTGTATCTGAGGATTTGATGGATTAAGATCGGGGATCAATGGAGCAGGATGCGCTTCGAGGGCAACACTAACAGTCCTGGTCTCGTCCTGGATGATTGCCTCAGCAGTTTCATCCACCGGTCTCCTGTAGAACTCTGTCAGTCCCAGGTCGCGATAAAAACGAATTCGCTCCGCCAGTGCCTCGCGGGCTGCCGCATCCAGCTTTCTGGCCAATTCCCTCACTCCACAATCAGGCGCCGCCGCGCAGTTGGCAGCACGGTGTCGGTCAGCACATCGTCCTGCCGCATCCGCCGCGAATCGTCGTCATCAAGCTCAAGTACCAATGGGCGCGGCCTGCGCAGCGTCAGAACCTCGTCCAGAATACGGTCAGCAAGTTCGCGCTTCGGCATCTCAGGCATTTCAATGGATGTGGTTGGCGTGAGAAAGGTGGCCGCATTGGTATCGGCTTCAATACCGACGCCATTGGAGACCTGGTTCACTACGATCGCGTCTGCACCTTTTCGCATGAGCTTGGCACGGCCATTCTCCATGCGGTTCTCAGTTTCGGCAGCAAAACCAATGATCAACTGCCCCGGTCGGCGCCGCTTTACTACTTCGGCCAGAATGTCCTCAGTGGGGGCCAACTCAAGCGTCAGGGGTCCAGTGCGCTTCAGCTTCTGCTCCGATACTATGACGGGCTTGTAATCGGCTACAGCCGCGGCCTTTACGACCAAAGTGGCCTCGCCCATACGCGCCATGACCGCATCGCGCATTTCCTGAGCTGTAACCACCTTCACTAATTCGCAATGCGAGGGCGGATGCAGTGCTGCCGGTCCGCTGATAAGGATCACCTTTGCCCCGCGGCTCTGCGCGGCCTCAGCTAACGCGTAGCCCATTTTGCCGCTCGAGCGATTTCCAAGGAACCGCACTGGATCAAGAGCTTCGCGCGTGCCGCCCGCCGTAACCAGCACGATCTCACCGGCCAAATCATGCCGCCGGCCCAGCGAATTCATGACCGCATCAGCAATGGCTTCCGGCTCGGCCATACGACCTACACCCACCATGCCGCAGGCCAGCGAACCTGTACCCGGTTCAATCACGCGAACACCGCGCTGACGCAGGATTTCAAGGTTTGCCTGTGTTGCCGGGTGATTCCACATGTTCACGTTCATTGCCGGAGCAACCAGTACCGGCGCGGTTGTCGCCAAATACATTGTGCTCAGAAAATCGTCAGCAATTCCGTGGGCAAACTTGGCCAGGATGTTCGCAGTTGCGGGAGCCACGACCAGGGTTTCAGTCCATTGCGCCTCGCCAATGTGCTCAATCCCGTTCTGCTCATCTGACGTTTCGCTATGATCATCTTCCCAAAGGGTCGTGATGACCTTGCGACCGGTAAGCGCAGCAAAGGTAAGCGGCTGAACAAATTTGCAGGCGGACTCCGTCATGACCACATGAACTTCAATCGCCTGCCGCTGCAGCGCGCGTACGAGTTCAGCAGCTTTGTAAGCGGCAATCCCACCCGACACGCCCACCGTAACTCTCATGCCTCGATTGTATCCGTTTTCCTTTCTGAAACCGAGCCTCGCCGCTTTCGCATCTTGTCTGATGCGCACAGCGAAGTTGGGCTCACAAAAAGCGCACCTGCATGCTCCTGCGCTCGCTTGCCAGCGGAACACAGCAAAGAGGTGCTTTCAGCTCAACAGGTTCGCAGCAATGAATTATCCGTGCATGATTGGCAGGGCCGGACCTTCCACCAGCGGCTTCACCACCTCGGTCTCGGTTTTTACATAAGCGATTTTGCCAGCGTCAATCTCGTCCTGCGCAATGCGGCAGGCCTTGGTGGACTGACTCTGGACCAGAGCGTGGGAACCGCTCTGAAGCTGGCGAGCGCGGCGTGCCGCGACTAGAACCTTGCGATAATTTGAATCAAAGCCGGTCTCAATCGTCATCGGGTTCATCTCCAAAAGGAAGCTGCTGCTGGCTGGAATCGCCATTAATGCCGAACGCTTCCAGCACCGGTTTAAGCCGCTCCTGCGCGTTTGATTGCAGACAGGCCGCGGCAACCTCCAACACTCTTCGCGAACGGTAGGCAATGGTTTCGCCATTGCGATAAAACCGCTCAGCCAGCACAATGGCCTCCAATTGTGCTACCGCCCGGTCAAGAATGTCATTCACAAGAATATATCCGTACTGGCGATAATTCTCAATCTCTTTACTGGCCTCGCTCAAACGCCGGTAGAGCTCCGACTCGTTCATCACGCCTTCAGCACGGCTGCGGTTGCGCAAGCGGGTACGCAACACCTTGGGATTAGGCGGCAGCACGAAAATACTAATAGCTTCAGGCATTTTGGCCCGCACGTCTGCCGCACCCTGCACGTCAATGTCGAGGATGAGGTCATGCCCGGCGGCCCGCGCCTCCTCCAGGGATGAGCAGGCCGTACCGTAGAGGTGCCCAAAAACCTCTGCGTGCTCCAGGAACTTGCCTTCGGCGATCATGCGCTCAAATTCTTCGCGGCTGGTGAAATGATACTCGCGGCCATTTTCTTCAGAGCCGCGTGGGGCGCGAGTGGTCCACGATACCGCGAAATCCACACCGCTGAGTTGCTTACGCAGTTCACTCACCAGGGTACTCTTGCCCGAGCCGGAGGGCGCCGAAATGATGAAAAGTATTCCCGCCACTATCGATCTAACCTTTCCTCGCTTGCCTGATTCTCCAGTTAATGTGTTCAGCTTTATTCCACATTCTGAATCTGCTCGCGCGCTTTCTCAATCTCCGCCTTCATCGCAAGGCCGAGTTCGGTAATGCGCGTCCCCTTACCGCCGATGCCGCCGGTTTTTGACAACAGCGTATTGGCCTCCCGGTTCATCTCCTGCAGCAGAAAATCCAATTTCTTCCCGAGTTCACCGCCCGTCGTCAGCAGTTCGCGAAAGTGCGCAATGTGCGCCGTCATGCGTGTGAGTTCTTCTGAAACGTCGCTGCGGTCCACCAGCACTGCCACTTCTTCAAGCAGGCGCTGGCGGTTGAACTCCGGCCCGGTGGCTGCAAGCAGACGCTGCGTCAGACGCTCCTGGTATCTCTGCTCGATTTCAGGACGAAGTTGCGCTACACATTCCGTCGATTCTGCAAGCCGGTCGAGCGTTCCGCGCAGAATTCCCTCTAGCGACTCGCCCTCGCGCGCGCGCATCACCTTGAGTTCTTGAAGAAGCGGGCCAACTTCCTGCCGCACGCTTGCTTCAAGCGCAGTTAAGTCGATCTCGCTGCGATTCTCAGCCTGCAACGCACCGGGCATCCGTAGCGCGGCATTCAGATCGACCTCGCCCTTGAGGCCGTGTTCCCGTTGTGCCTCAGCAAAGGCGGCCAGGTATCCGGCAATCAATTCGCGGTTGTAGCCGGTCTTCTGCTGAGAAGACCTGTCAATCGATAGAGCAAGCTCCACATGGCCGCGCACCAGGTTTTCTTTCAGGATCTTCCGCAGTTCCATTTCCAGGCCATCGAGTCCGTTTGGCAAGCGCAGTTGCACATCCAGAAAGCGGTGATTGACGCTCTTCACCGTGAGCACATAGCTCAACTGATCCTCATCGTTTAAGGGAACGCGCACCTGTACCCGCGCAAATCCGGTCATCGAATAAATTGCCATTCTTGCTTACTCCTGAGTCCGGGTCGCAAATGCCGGCTCACAGCCGGGTAAGTAGAGATTTAGAGATTCAGCGGGTTGGCCGGTCTGCGCTTCGGGCTGGTCAATGAACTGCAGTTGGTACAGACGTTGATATGTGGGAGATGAGTTCAGAAGGTCGTCATGGGGCCCGACCGCGGTGATCCTGCCATCTTCAAGCACGGCGATGCGGTTGGCGCGGCGAATGGTAGAAAGCCGATGCGCAATCACCATGACAGTGCGGTTCTGCATCAGGTTTCCAATTGCCGCCTGCACCAGGGATTCACTTTCGGCATCGAGCGCGGAGGTGGCTTCATCGAGGATCAGTATCGGGGCATTTTTCAAAATGGCGCGCGCAATTGCGATGCGTTGCCGCTCGCCGCCCGAGAGCCTGAATCCCTTTTCGCCGATTACGGTGTCGTATCCCTGCGGCATGCGCATGATGAAGTCGTGGGCCAGCGCGTTTCGTGCCGCCTCTTGTACTAGCGATAGCTTCGTGTCCGGCTGGCCATATGCAATATTGTGGCGGACCGTGTCATTGAAGAGAATCGTTTCCTGCGTGACTTGCGCAACGTGACGCCGCAGCGAAGTGAGAGTGAGATAGCGAATATCCTGCCCGTCGATTAGGATCGATCCGGAGCTTACGTCGAAGAAGCGTGGAATCAGATTCACCAGCGTAGATTTGCCTGCTCCGCTGGGTCCCACGAGTGCAAGCACTTCCCCCGCATGCACATCAAGGCTGATTTCGTGCAGGATCTGGTGCTCGCCTTCTTCCGTTGAATACGAGAAACCGACATTCTTGAACTGAATAGACTTCTGAAATTTCTTGAGATTCGTCGCGTGTGGGCGTTCCTTGACGTCATCTTCGGCATCGAAGAAGGCGAAAATCGAAGACGATGCGCCCATTGCCTGCTGGAAGCTGTTGTAGAAGTAGGCGAATTTGCGGACTGGATCGTAGAGCTTGAACAGCAAGACGATGAACGCGCCGAAGAGACCCATGTCCATATGGCCACGCAAGATCTCAGTGCGCCCTAACCACAACAACATCGCTATGGCGACGGCTCCAATGCTATCCATTAACGGCGAACTGATCGATTGAATCCTCACATTTCGAACATTCGCTTTGAAAAGCCTCTTGGCCGCGCTCTTGAACCGAAGTACCTCCCACACCTCAGTATTGAAGGCTTTCACAATTCGGTTGCCGGTTACCGTCTCGTGCAATATGTTCTGAATCTCAGCCAGCTTGTCCTGGCCAGTGCGCGTTCGCGTGCGCACTTCCCTGCCAATCCTCCGCGCCGACGTAATCACTACCGGAATAAACAGCACAAGTGCCCAGCTCAATTCGCCGCCGAGCCTGATGACAAAGACGATGCCCACAAGAAACGTAAAGAACTGCTGGAGAAACTCTCCAATGACCGAGCTGAGCGCTATTTGTACACGGTCAACATCGTTAATCAGCGTCGACAGGATCGTTCCGGTTGGATGTTTATGGAAGAAGCTGGCGGAGCGGCGCAGCGTCGCCTCGTAAAGATGATCACGCAAATCGGTGATTGTGCCGAAGCCGGCGTAGTTGACCAGGTAAGTACCGAGATAATCGCAGAGACCCTTGGCCAGCGTGGAGATCACCAACGCAGTGGCTACGACGGTCCACGCATTGTGCATGTGCAGAAATGATGGAATCACCATCCGCAGATCGAAATGCCACTGACCGTTGGGCAGTCCCAGGGTGATCGGCCCTTCAGGCGCATCGGGTCGCAAAACCTGATTGAAAATCGGCTGCAAAAGGAGAACGCGAAACGTGTCCAGCACGCCAACTGCTGCGAGCAGTAACACGCCGGGGAACCACTGTAATGAGTATGGGAGACCGTAACGCAGGAGGCGCAGAAAATTCTTCATTCGAGTGAATCTGCCCGCCTCACTCCGGTCGACTGGCTACGTCCCGGGTATTCACTAATCCCCATTCGAATATTGTATCCGCCCTGCTCTCAGTACGCTTGCAGGTCGAGAATGGCCTTAAGGATCTTCTCCGGCTGGGGAAGGATCACGTCCTCAAGAACCGGCTGGTATGCCACGAACGTATCCATGGAGCCAATCCGCTTTACTGGTGCATCGAGGTCCTCAAACAGCTCTTCGCCAATGCGCGCGGCAAGCTCCGCGCCGTAGCCCCAGCTCAACATATCTTCATGAGCGACAATCACGCGGCTCGTCTTGCGCACTGATGTTGCAATGGCTTCCCAGTCGTACGGGTTCAGAGTGCGCAAATCGATGATCTCCACGTCCACGCCGTGTTCGCGTTGCGCTTTTTCCGCCGCGTGCAAGGCCCTGGGGACCACTGCGCCGTAAGTGACAAGTGTCATGTCCGTTCCGGAACGGACCGTCTTCGCCTTGCCAAATGGAATGGAGAAATCCGGTCCTGGATAGGGTGCACGACCGTACGTCTCGCGATAGAGCCTCTTGTGCTCCAGGAACAGCACCGGGTCGTCGCAGCGGATAGCGGTGCGCAGCAACCCGTTGGCATCTAGCGCATTGGACGGAAACACAACGCGTAGCCCCGGAATATGCGTAAAGATGCTCTCACCGGATTGCGAGTGATAGATGGATCCGCCCGTCAGGTATCCGCCGATCGGAACGCGGATGACCGTGGGCGCGGCCCATGCTCCATTCGAACGCCAGCGCATCAAAGCAAGCTCATTGCGGATCTGGTGCATTGCCGGCCAGATGTAATCGAAGAACTGAATTTCGACTACCGGCTTCATGCCTCGCGTACCGTAGCCGACTGCCCGGCCGATGATATTTGCTTCAGCAAGCGGCGAATTGAAAACACGCTCTGAACCAAATGCTGTCTGCAGCCCTGCGGTCAACTTGAAGACCCCGCCCTTGCCCTTTACCTCTGCCAAAGCTTCTTCACGGCTGGCGTCTGCCACATCTTCGCCATAAATCACGATGCGAGGATCGCGCCGCATTTCGTCATGCAGGCAGACGTTGATTAAATCGGCCATCGTATGGGGATTAGTATCTTTGATCTTCGATTGCGGATCGGCAGAAAACATCTGTTCGCGATCGAACGCCGGGCCAGTCGGATCGAGATCCTCAGAGTAGACGTGCCGGGGAATACTCTCAATCTCCGGCAGCGGCGCCTTGAGAGCCCGCTCCGCAGCTTGCGCGGCAATCTGATCCTGCTCATCTTCCAACTCGCTAATTTGAGCTTCGGTCAGAATTCTTTCCTGGAGTAGCCGCATCTGCATTCTGGCAATCGGGTCGCGCAGTGTGTCGGCTTCGCGCTCGGCAGCGGCGCGATACAGCTTGTCGTCATCGGAAAGCGAGTGCGAGTAGTGCCTCACGCAGTGTCCGTGCACAAGGGCCGGACCAAGACCGGCGCGGCAGTGTGCCGCCGCACTTTCAACCGTGCGCTGGCATAGCTCAGCGTCGGTTCCGTCGATCTCTGCAAAAAAGAAGTTGGGGAAATTCGCCACCAGCCGCGAGATATTACCGCCGGGCGTGTTCACTTCAACCGGCACGCTGATGGCATAGCCGTTGTCTTCTACAAGGAAGATGACCGGGAGCTTCTGGTTTGAAGCGGTATTCATCGCCTCCCAGAATTCACCCTGCGACGTGGAACCTTCGCCCACGCAGGTGAGCACCACTTCATCGTCATGGAAAGCTACATCGTGGAAATTGCGGTAGTCATCTCCAACCTTGGCGGCGGCTTCAGGGTGCCGGCTGAAATAGCGCCCCGCCTCTGCGGAACCCACAGCATGAAGCAGCTGTGTTGCGGTCGCCGATGAGGTGCTCACGATGTGCAGATCGGTACTGCTCCAATGGGTAGGCATTTGCCGCCCGCCGCTTGAAGGATCGGTTGCCGCTCCCACCGATTGCAGCATCATGTCTTCCGGCGACATTCCCAGAGAAAGGCACAGCGCGCGATCGCGATAGTAAGGGAAAAACCAATCGTAGCCCGGCCTGAGTGCCAATCCAGCACCCACTTGCAAAGCCTCGTGCCCCGCCGCCGATATTTGGAAATAGATTCTCTGCTGCCGCTTCAGCATGATCTCGCGGTCGTCCAGACGACGCGAGAGATACATGAGGCGGTAGATTTCAATCAACTGCTGTGCACTCAGCCGCTCCGAAGCAGAAGTCGAGCTGGACATGCGGGCGCCTGAAACAGCCAATCCCATTCTTGTCACTCCAGAATGTGCCTTGTGGTGAGGACCTCGACCTGATTGTAACAATCCTCGGGTATTCTAGAGCATTTTCGGGAATGCACGTAGTCCGCTGAGTCCCTACTGCCTACAACAATTCCGAAACTGCTCTTATCCTCTCCTCACCCTTACTAAGCAAAAACGGAGCGGACCCATGTCCGCTCCGTTCTGCTCAAAAAAACAAAAGCAATTATCTAGTTCCAAACGGCGGAGCCGGTGTGGGACCATCAAATTCTCCGGCGCTCCGGACAGACAACCTCATCTTGTCTTTCACGCTATGCGCAAGCTTTTCAATTTCAGCAACCATCCGCAGCTGCTCAGGCGTAAGCGACTTTGAATTACTGGTATTGATCTGGGAATTCAAATCGGCAACCAGTTTCAGCAGCTTGTCAGTATCGGCGACCATGGATTGATGCTGTGCAGCGTTCAGCATTTGCAACCGCTTTTGGTAAAAGATCGGGCTACCGGGCATCTCCATCCGACTCGGATCGAGGTCGCGTACGGGGTCCGGAACACGTCTGGTCAGTTGCCCCGAGTTCGTCGTCTGCCCGGGACTCTGCCCCATTTGCCCCTTTGTTGTGCCCGGTAGAGACAGAGCCAAACCAAGAACAGCGGCCACATAGGCAAACTGGCGAGCCAGCAAACTGAGCACGTTATGATTTGTTGTGTTCATTTGGCCCTCATCTTCCGGGCCATCTGCTCAATCTCGGCGGCCTGGCGAACAACTGTTACAGAGAGCGTGTCCTTAGTAGTCTTATCCACTTCCGACTTGAGGGTGTAAGCCAGCTTAAGCAGGTTTGCAGATTGGACCGCAACAGGATTGGCCGGGTCTGGATCCGGTATGGCCGGCATTTCGACCTTGGCAGGCTTGGCAGCTTCCTGTGAGCCCGCCGTGGCAGGAGCCGGAACCCTGATGACGATAGGCTGCGGCGGAGCAACGGGCTCTTCAGGGCTGATACCGAGCTGGCCTGATGAGGTAGAAGGCAGGGGTGAGTCCTGCGCAAATACTTTGTGCTGCAGCAGATGGGCCGCAAGCGCTACCAGGCAAAAAGCTGCGAAGGAGCAAAGCACGGGTGCCGCGACTCGCAACTGCTTTGCTTTCCTTGTCGAACTGTTGAATTGCACTCTCATGGAGAACCTCCGATTGGTGCCAGGAGTGTGCCCGGGCCTGCCGGAGATTGCGGTCAGCCCAGGAGCCCTCAAACAGGGTTCCAGCACAGTCTAGTCTATTTACAGGAGTTTTGGTATGAATGCGAATGCTGCGTTAACTCTTGTTCGAACGGGTTTCTTGGCCGAAAGCACGTTCATGGGACACCTGCTGGACGAGTGGGTGAACGACACCCAGGAATTTATTCGCTCCAAGCTCCCCCATCTCATCATTATTGCCCTCATTGCATTTGTTCTCATGCGTTTACTGCGCATCATCACGATGCGAATGATCCATCTGGCAGAACGCCACGCGGCAGACGAGGTGCGTATTGCCCAGGTAAAGACCCTATCCGGCGTTATTCGAAACACCGGATTTACGATTATCGGTCTCATTGCCGGGTTCTCTGCCCTTGCTGCAGTCGACATCAACCTGGGCCCGTTGCTGGCTTCTGCGGGCATTGCCGGCGTGGCGATCGGCCTTGCTGCCCAAACGATTGTTAAAGATGTGCTCAATGGCGTCCTCATCCTGGTCGAAGATCAATTCAATGTCGGCGATACGGTAAAACTAGCCGGCCTTGGCGGCGTGGTTGAATCCATGACGCTTCGAAAAACCATGGTGCGTGATGCCGACGGCACGCTTTACGTTATTCCCAACTCTCAGATCACTACCGTAGCCAATCAGAGCGCCGGCTACTCGGTCGCCACGGTGAACGTCAGCGTCGATTTCTCTGCCCACCCCGACAAAGTTCAAAAGCTGCTGGCGAAAATCGCATCCGACATACGCAATAGCGATGAATTCAAATCGGTAATGGTTGCCGACCCACAGATTCTTGGGGTGGATGCCATCAAAGGTTCAGAACTTATCTTCCCCGTGGTGTTCAAGACCCTGGCCACCAAGCAGTACGGACCGATCCGTGAGTTTCGCCGCCGGGTTCGTTTAGCGCTGGAAGAAAACAACCTGCTGCCGGGAAATCCCTACCGCGCGATCAACAATTTTGAAGGGAAGGCGCAAGCGGCCACAATAACCGCAGGCCAAATGAGCCAGCCCGAGCAGGACCCGACGAAGGTCAAGCCGCAGGAATCGAATCCCTTCAACGCAGAATGACGGCCGGCTCAAGTTGGCCTTCCAGGCGAGTGTCAACGGGAGAGCTGTCTAGAAGCCGGCGATCCAATTCTGCAGCAGGGCGGGTACGCAGCCCAGCACCACGACGGCCGCAGCGATTGTTACGAGAACGACGAGCGTAACTGGATGCGCCTTGATGGGCGTCTCATCGACAGCAGGCATGACGTAAGCCCGCTTGAGCACCTGCAGATAGTAATAGAGCGATACGGCGCTCATGGCGACGGCCAAAGCAACCAGTGTGAACGGCACTACGCCCGCCGAAAGGTTGAGCACTGCGGCAAAGAGATTGAACTTGGCCCAGAAACCGACGAGTGGCGGGATTCCAGCCAGAGATAGGAAAAGTACCAGCAGCACTCCAGCAAGCAGCGGATTGCGCTTGTGCAGGCCGAGAAACGCGTCGAAACGGTCGCTGCCAGTAGCCCGCTCCACGACGGAGATGACGCCGAACGCTCCGATGGTGGTGAGGCCGTAAGTCAGGATGTAGTAGAGGATGGCATTGGAGCTGAGCGGCGAGTACGAGAAGAACGCGACCGCAATGAGCATGTAGCCCGCATGGGCAATGGCCGAGTAGGCCAGTAAGCGCCGCACGCTGATCTGCGCGAGCGCCGCCAGGTTGCCGAGCACCATGGAGGCCGTGGCAAGGGTAACGAGCAGCACCATCCAGGGTCCGCCGAATCCTGGATGCGCTCCTTGTTCCGTCGGAGAAGGACCGGGGGCGTCGAATACGTGCACGGCGGTGGTGGCAATTCCAATCAGAAGCGCGAAGCTGGCGACTTTCGAAACTGAAGCGATGAAGGCGGCGGCCGGAGCGGGAGCGCCTTCGTAGGTGTCCGGGGCCCACAGGTGAAACGGCACCGCGGCCACTTTGAAGCCTAGCCCCGCAATAATCAGCACAACCGCGACGTTAAGCAGCGGCGTGGCCTGATAAAGCTCGCCCTGGTGCAACTGCAGAAGTATCTCGTGCAGGTTGGTAGAACCGGTGATGCCGTAGAGATAGCTAAATCCGAATAACAGGAAAGCTGCTGACGTTCCGCCGAACAGGTAATACTTCATTGCCGATTCAGCGCTCTTGGCAGACGACTTTGCAAAAGCGGTGAGGATGTAGAGACCGAGGCTCAGGAGTTCGAGGCCGATGAAGATGACCAGCAGATCCTGTGCCGCGGCAATTAGCAAGCCACCGGCAGCCGACATGAGCACCACAGCGACATACTCACCTGCGTGACGGGTAAAAACTGAGCCGGTAAAGAGTAGAAGTGTGACCCCAGTGAGAAGCAGGATGCCGATCTGAGCGGCCGTGATATAGCCACCAACTCCGAGGAGGATGAGTTTGCTGCCCGCGCCGTAGCTGAGGCCGATCGTCGGCTGCATGGATAACGACCAAATGGCGACACCGCAGCCGATGACGCCGACGAGGGCCGCAACGGCGACGCGCATCTGCAGCGCGGCTTTACGCACGAGGCCGAGATCGACAATCAGGGCAAACAGGGCTGCGATTTCGAGAACCGTCTCAGGCAGCGTAATGCGGAAGAGATCTGCGTAGTTCATTGTCCCCCTCCCGCAAGCAGTGCTTTGACGGCCGGTTCGATGGTATCGAGAAGAATGCGCGGATATAGGCCAACGGCAAGGCTGGTCAAAGTCAGTAGCGCGACGCCGGTCATTTCAGGCCAGGTTATTGCGCCGAGATCGGGCCAGCCTGTCTTGGGATGTTCTTCAGGTGTGGGGAGTCGGTCGGCGAAGAACGCTCTCTGCAGCGCGCGCCATGTGTAGGCCACACCGATGACGATGCCGATTCCAGCGGTAACGGTCCACCATGGCTTGGCGATCCAGGCTCCGATGAGCACCTGCAACTCGGCCACAAAACCGGAGAAACCGGGCAAGCCCATTGAGGCCATTCCAGCAATGACGAAGGCCCATGCGGCAAAAGGCAAACGACGCGCCAGATGCATCGATTCAAGTTCAGCGAACTGGCGTGTGTGGGTGCGGTCGTACACCAAGCGCCCTACGATAGCAAACAGCAGGCCGGCTATGACACCATGCGAAAACATCTGCAGCACAGCGCCTGCGAGGCCGATCTGATTGAGCGTCATGAGGCCGAGAAGTACGAAGCCCATGTGGCTGACGCTTGAGTACCCAATGACGAATTTGAAATCGGTTTGTGCCAGGGCCACTAGCGCGCCATAGATGATACCGATAAGGGCCAGCAGCGCAAATACGTCGCGCCAGGAGCCAAGCCCAAGAAAACTCCATCCCCAGGGGTCGAGCCCGTGCGGGAAGAGGCCGATGCCGACGCGCAAGCATCCGTAGGCGCCGAGTTTCATGACAACGCCGGCGAGCAGCATGGATGCAGCGGTGGGCGCGGCAACGTGGCCGGTGGGCGCCCAGGTATGGAAGGGCCACATACCCGCCAGAATTGCGAAGCCGATGAACACCAGCGGGAAGCACCACATCTGGAAACTGACGGGCAGGCCCGCGTGCGCGAGAGCAATGAGGCTGGTGGAGTGGCTGCCTGAAGTGGAGTATGCAGCCAGCAGGCCGATAAGCACCATGGCAGAGCCGACGAACGAGTAGAGCGCAAGCTTCATGGCGCCATACTCACGGCGCGTCGATCCCCAGATGGCGATGAGGAAGTACTTCGGTACGATGGCGATTTCGTAGAACACGAAGAGCAGGAAGAAATCGAAACTTAGGAAGACGCCGTACACGCCGCCGATGAGCGCGAGATAAAAGGCAAAAAACTCATTCGTGCGATGTTCGACGTTCCAGCTGAAGAGAATGCCCGCTACCGCGGCGAGACCGGTGAGCAGTACGAGAACGCGGCTGATGCCGTCTGCGGCGAGCAGATAGTGAATGCCCATCGACGGAACCCACGGCACATCCACAATTACCGAGCGGCCCTGTCCCATGCCTTGTACAAATCCGCCGACTGCACAGAAGAGACCGAGCACAGCGACACAAAGCGCAAGCCAGCGCGCAACACCTGCCTTGCCTTTCGACAAGAGGGCTTCAAGGAGCGCCCCGGCAAACGAGAGATAGATCGTCCAGGCCAACATCTAAAATCTCCAGTGAGCCAGCAGGTTAACGACCGTCGGATTCACGCTATCGACAATCAGTTGTGGCACAAGGCCGATGAGCAACATAAGGCCGATGATTGGAGCCATGGCCATGCGCTCGCCGTAGTGAAGATCGGGAAAGTCAGTGCAGTGCTGCGGCACCGGACCAGTGAACACCTTTTGAATCACGGTGAGAATGACGGCGGCAGTAATCAGCAAGCCGAGAACGGAGAAAGTCGCCGCAACCCAGGCCAGCGGAAACACACCGCGGAAGATCAGAAACTCGCCTACGAAGCCATTCAGGCCGGGCAAGCCGAGCGACGAGAACAGGGCAATGCCCATCAGGCCGGCGAACACTGGTGCGGGCTTGCGCAAACCGCCAAAATCGTTAATGCCGCGCACACCACCTGTGCGGAATTGAATCATGGCGATGAACCAGAAGAGCGCGGCAGCGGTAATGCCGTGATTGAACATCTGCAGGATGACGCCATTCAATGCCGCAGCCTGGCTGGCTTGCGCGGCGTGGCCCGCGGCGGGGACGGCGAGCGCGAAAATGCCGAGCAAACAATAACCAAGGTGATTGACTGAGGAGTAAGCAAAGACGCGCTTCAGATCTTTCTGTGCGGCCGCGGCCCATGCTCCCATAACCACGGTGATGGTGGCTAGCACAAGAAGCGGGGTCCGTAGCTGTGCGATTTGATGACCAAAGATCGGAAGTGCAATCCGTAACAGCCCGTAGACGCCCATCTTCGACATGGCGCCGGTGAGCAGCATGGTCACGGGCGAAGGCGCCTCAGCATAAGCCTCAGGCAGCCACGTATGGAACGGCATCAGCGGAACTTTGACGGCAAAGCCCGCAAGGACTCCGATGGCCAGCCAGATGGTAACGCGGCCGAGATGTGCCGTGACCATCTGCTCAAGCGCGCCGGTGGATGCAAGTTGCGCGAGTTCGATAAAGTTCATGCTGCCGGTGGACAGAAAGACTCCAAGGAAGCTGACGAGCAGCGCCACAGAGCCGGCCATGGTGTATACGAAGAACTGCGTAGCCGCCGGGCCGCGACGCGGGCCTCCCCAGAGCTTAATGAGAAAAAAAGCCGGGATGAGGCTGACTTCCCAATACAAGAACCAGTGGAAGAAATTCAACGCGGTAAATGAGCCGAACAGTCCGGCCTCAAGCACCAGCACTAGGCCGTAGTAGAGCCCTGGGTGATGATGTGCCCGCTGTATCGCGTCGATCGACATGAGCGTAATGATGGCGGAAAGAACCAACATCAACGCGCCAAGTCCGTCGACCCCAAGGTGATACTCAATGCCGAGAGATGGCACCCACGCCGCATGTTCGACCATGCCGATGGACCCGTCCATAGGCAGGCACATCCAGATGAGGATGGCGATGCCGAGGCTTGCCAGAGCGGAAACGAGCGCGACCACGCGCGCATGTTTGCCCGAGAAGAACGCGATGGCCGCGCCCACCAGCGGCAACACGGTAAGGAGCGTCAAAATTGGAAATCCGGTCGTTGCTTCGTTCATGGCCGGCTGCTCCAGAAAAGAATCAGCACCAGGGCCACCACGGCGAGGGCCAGGATTCTGAGATAGTTTTGTACGAGACCTGACTGAATGCTTGCCAGCAGCCCGCCACTGGTAGAAAGCTCTTCGCAGCCTTTGTCGAACGTTCCATCAACAACATTGGCATCGAGAAAGCGATCGAAACGGGCAAACAGGCCGAACATCCATGTGACTGCGGCGACTGCCCCGCCCCAAACGCGGCGATCGAGCCAGTCTGCAACACGCGCCCACCATGCGTAGAAGGCAATCACGGTGGCCCCGTAGAGTTCGTCGACATAGAACTTGTTTTGAAGAACGGTCCAGACGCGCGGCATGGATGCCTGCAGGGCATCCGGGGCTTCCGGCGCAGGTGATTTATTGCCGTAAATCCACCAGCCAAGCCCGAGGCCGAGAAATACGACGAATGAGGAAGTAGCCATCAGGGTCAGGAGACCCGGCTCGGAGAAGCCCTGAAATCCGAATTCGGCCGTGCGCCCCTCGAGGAAGGAACGGAACCAGGGCCATAAAGGCGAACCAATTGCGCCAAGCGCGACGGCGAAGAAAGCCAGGATCGCGAGCGGCATCGTCATCACCCGCGGACTCTCGTGCGCATGTCCATGGCCGCGCCAGTTGCCGAAGAACACGTAGCTGACTTGGCGAATCATATAGAACGCGGTCAGCAGCGCCCCGAAAACCAGCATGTAAAAGGGAGCGCGGGCCGTGGTCCAGTGCTGCGCTGCCTCAATAATGGCGTCTTTTGACCAGAAGCCGGAGAACACCAGCGGGAATCCGCATAGGGCCAGCATGCCGATGACGTAAGTAACAAACGTAACCGGCATAAGCTTTTTTAGTCCGCCCATGTGACGAATGTCCTGCTCATCATGGCTTCCGTGAATCACCGAGCCTGCACCCATAAACAACAGCGCTTTGAAGAATGCGTGCGTGATGAGGTGGAACATGCCCACCGCCACTCCACCCATGCCGAGACCCGCCATCATGTAGCCGAGTTGCGAAACGGTAGAGTAAGCGAGGATGCGCTTGATGTCGTTTTGCGCAACGGCAATCAGGGCGGCAAAAACTGCTGTGGACGCGCCCACCCATGTAACAACCGTGAGCGGCGTGGTTACTCCGCCAGCAGGGACGCCCGCTTGCATGAGGGGGTAAACACGGGCGATCAGGTATACGCCGGCCGCCACCATGGTGGCAGCGTGAATGAGGGCGGAAACCGGCGTGGGACCTTCCATGGCATCGGGCAGCCATACGTGCAGCGGAAGCTGGCCGCTTTTGCCTGCGGCTCCAGCAAAGATGAGCAGGCCAATAGCGCCGGCGGCAGTTAGGCCAAGCGCGGCATGCTGCGTTAACAGACTGGCGAGCGCGAGAGGCTCAAGTGAGCCGGTACCGTGGTCATAAAAAAGCAGAGTGCCGGTCTGCGCGAAAAGCCAGACGATTCCGAGCAGAAAGAAGATGTCGCCCACGCGGGTGGTGAGGAATGCCTTCTTTGCGGCAGCGGCAGCAGACGGCTTCTGATACCAGAAGCCGATGAGCAGGTAAGAAGTGAGGCCGACCAGTTCCCAGCACATGAACAGCAACAGAATGCTGTTGGAGATGACGACACCCAGCATGGCTCCCGCAAAAAGGGAGAGGAAGCAGAAGAAGCGGGTGAAGTTCTCATCGTGGGCCATGTAGCCGGTGGAGTAGATAAAGATGAGCAGCCCGACAAGACTGACCATCACCAGCATCACGGCAGAGAGCGGATCGAGAACCCAGCCAAGTTCAACGGCGGACGAGCCGAAGCGCATCCAGGTAAAGTTCACTGACTCGCGAACTGCGTTGCCGGCAAGCCAGCCGCTGAGCACGTGAGCGAAGGCGGCAATCGAGAGGAGAAGCGAAATACCAAGCGAACCGATGGAGAACGTTGCAGCAGCACGGCGCAGCGGCTGCTTCATGAGGGCGATGCAACCGGATGCGACGATGGGCAACGCGGGAATCAGCCACAGGATTCCCGAGATAGCCGAGGCCGTGGTTTGCGGAGTGAATGAACTGACAACTTCCTGTATCAAGATCATCCCTTCATCCTGTTGATCTTGTCGATTTCCGTGGTGTGCGTGTGGCGATAGATTGCGATGACCAGGCCCAGGCCCACAGCGGCTTCCGCAGCTGCAACAGCAATGGAGAAGATGGCGAACATCATGCCGGTAAGCGCTTCGGGGTGCGGTCCATAGCGCCAGAAGGCGATGAAGTTGAGGTTTGCGGAATTCAGCATGAGCTCAATGCCGATGAGGACGAGAATGGCATTGCGGCGAACAAGCGCTCCGGCCAGACCGATGGCAAACATGAGCACTGCAATGAGAAGATAACCGCCGAGGGGCGTCACTCGGAACCGCCTTTCTCATGCATGGCCACGATGACGGCGCCCACGGTAGCGGCAGTGAGCAGGAGCGCGACAATTTCAAGCGGCAGAACGTAAGGCCCGACGAGCGCGATACCAATGTCATGTACCGTGACATGCGGAACGGCGGCCTGCTGCGGGATGGCATTCACGCTGTTGATGACCGCCCAGCCAATGACAGCAAACACAGCTGCTGCGATTGCGACGCCGGTAAGCCATGTGGGGCTGAAGACTCCATCTTTGGGAACGTCAGAGCCGCGCGTGAGCAGAATGGCAAACACGATGAGGATGGCGACCGCGCCGATGTAAACAAGAATCTGCACAAAGCCAGCGAACTGCGCATCCAGTGACAGAAACAGCAGCGCCAGCCCGCCAAAGGCGACGGTTACGGCGAGAGCGCAGTGCACCAGGTTCTTCAAGAGAACTGCAGCCAGGGCGCCAGCCACCGTCAGGGCTGCGATGAGATAGAAGACTACCGTCATGATTGGAAGCTCCTATTCAGCATAACGGTAGCTCCTGGGGCCGAAGTGTTTGCGAACCATCGCAACGCGACCCATGACGAAGTATGCGGCCAGCAGGATGGCGGAACAGACGATCCAACGCAGTATCCCTTCACCCATAAAACGCCATAACGCGGTAACGAACAGGTCGAGCAATGTGAACGGAAGAACGAACTTCCACGCGAAATTCATCAACTGGTCCTGGCGCAAGCGTGGCAGTGTTCCGCGCATCCAGATGAACACAAAGATCGAAAGCATGAGCTTAGAGAAGAACCAAAACCACGAGGGGATAAAAGTAAGGAACGAGAACGGGGCCGACCATCCGCCCAGAAACAGCGTGGTTCCGAGCCCGGAGATCGAAAGCATTGCGAGGTATTCGCCCAAGAAGAAGAGCGCGAACTTGAAACCGGAATATTCGGTGTGGTATCCGGCCACCAGTTCCGATTCACCTTCAGGCAGATCGAACGGCGAGCGGTTGGTCTCCGCCGTTGCCGCGATTGCGTACATGAGAAAGCCGGCGAGTCCCCAAGGGGTGAAGATGTACCAGTGCGGGAATATGCCGGTGTAATGATTTTGCGCTTCGACGATCTTGGTGAGCGAGAGGGAGCCAGTGATCATGACTACGGCGACGCTCGACAGCAGCAGCACCACCTCGTAGCTGATCATCTGGGCTACGGCGCGCATAGCGCCCAGCAGCGAATATTTATTGCGGCTTGACCAGCCGGCCATGAAGACCGATACCTCGGTCGAGGCCCCCATCGCGAAGAAGAACAGCAGGCCGGCGTCCATATCGACCAAAACCATGTTGCGGCCAACAGGTAACACAGCAAAACCCATAAAGACCGCGACGACCAAGCCGACCGGCGCGAGAAAATGCACAGGGCCGTTAGCGCTGCTGGGGACTACGTCTTCCTTGGTCAGGGATTTGATGGCGTCCGCCAAGGGCTGCATAAAGCCGAAGGGACCCACGCGATTCGGACCAAGCCGATTCTGAATACGGCCCAGCCCCTTGCGCTCAAAAACTGTTGTGAGGGCGAAGATCGCCGGAAAAACGGAGATGATGCCGATGACGCCGATAACAACGGCGGCCGGTTGCTGCAATGCGAGTGGAAGAAAAGAAATAAGCCAGTGTTGAAGCAGAACGAAGATCTGGTCCGCTTTATCGATCATGGGCTAGTCCTGTCCTCCCTCGGGCTTGGCTTGCGTTGGGGAAGCAGGCGCAGCAGTCTTTGCGGCAGTGTCAGCAGCTGCTTTTGCGGCGGCAGCTTCGGCCGCTTTGGCCTTGGCTTCGACCTTGGCTTTTTCTTCAGCAAGGCGCGCGTCCACTTCTGCAGCTTCAGTCGGGTGAATCTCGTGGTAATACTCGTTTGATTTTGCCAGCTGTTCGCGGTCGAGCAACAGTCCGCCAAAGCGATCGTCGGTCGCCAGTTCGAATTGAGTATCCATTTTGATGGCCTCGAACGGGCAAACCTCCACGCAGATTTGGCAGCTCATGCAAACAGAAATATCGATATCGAAACGCGTCGGGTAGAACTGCTGCTTGCCGACATAGTCAGGCTTCTTATCTTTGCTCTTGTCAATGTAGATGCACTTGGGCGGGCACTCTTTCTCGCAAATCTGACAAGCGACACAGCGCAGGCCCTTTTCCCAATTTTCGCTATCGTACACAAGAAACGGGAAGACACGCGCATTTTCAGCTGGAGCAATCCGCTCTTCAGGATACTCGACGGTGGTAAGCCGTTCTTTCGAGACAAAGCTGCCGGCGAAATTTTTAGCCGTCTCCGCCATGCCTTTCAGTATTCCTTCACCCAGCACTGCAAATCCTCCAAAACAGCTATTAGTTCTTAGCTATTCCTTGCGCATGTAATGATCCACTTCCGCACTAAATCTTTCGTGCCCCGGCTCTCGGTTCTGAGAGATGGGACACCACGAATGCTATCGATCCACTTCTCCCAACACAATATCTACGCTGCCGAAGATCACGACCACGTCGGCTACGCTTTCGCCCAGACACATATCTTCAAGCACGGTCAGATTGATCAAGCTTGGCGGGCGAACGCGATAACGATACGGATTCGGCGTGCCGTCGCTGATCAAGTAAAAACCGAGTTCGCCCTTCGGCGCTTCAATGCGCCCATAGGCTTCGCCCGGCTTGGGACGGAAACCGCGAATCTTTGATTTCGGGTCCATGATGGGGCCGGCGGGAATATCCTTGAGCGCCTGGTTCAGGATGTTGACCGACTCGCGCATTTCCAGCACGCGCACCATATAGCGGTCATATACATCGCCGTGATCACCTAGCGGCACCCGGAATTTGAATCGGTCGTAGATGCCGTAATGATCGATCTTGCGAATGTCGTAGTCCACGCCGGAAGCGCGCAACATCGGTCCGCTGATACCGGCGTTGACGGCCAGTTCAGGCCGCAGTTTGCCGATGCCCTGACAGCGCGCCATCAGAATCTCATTGGTGCTCAGCAGCGCTTCAAATTCGTCAATAAAAGCAGGTAGGCCGGCGGCAATTTTGCGTGCGTCGTCCAGCATCGCTGCCGACATATCCACGCGACAGCCGCCGAAGCGCATGTAGTTGCACATCATGCGCGAGCCGGTCAGCTGTTCGAAGAGATCAAGAATCTTCTCGCGCTCGCGAAAGGCATACATCAAAGGCGTTCCGCTGGCACCCATTTCCTGCGTCAGGAATCCGATTGTCGAAGCGTGATTCTGAATGCGGGTAAGCTCGGCGAGAATGACGCGAAGATATTCAGCGCGCTCGGGAACTGCCTGACCGACCAGCTTTTCGACTGCCAGCGCGAACGCCCAATTGTTGGTGAGCGAGCAGAAGTAGTCGAGCCGGTCCGTGTAGGGCATCGACGCGAGGTAGGAAGTACCTTCTGCAATCTTTTCGTGATTACGATGCAAATAGCCGAAGACCGGTTTGAGGCGAATGACGCGCTCGCCGTCCAGGGCAACGTCCATACGGAAAACGCCGTGGGTGGACGGATGGTGCGGGCCCATGGCTACTTCAAGCAGCTCACCCTCGCCGTCCGGTTCAATGATGGGCGGACGATTCCAACCCTCGCTACGGTCGGTACTAGCGAGCCCGGAATTCGGCAGTCCAGAATGCACGGTAGAAGGAGTCATCGGGCAGCTTCGGCTCCTTCCTGAATCGCGGCAGTTTCCGAAGCGGCATGCTGCTTCGCCCGCTGCAGCACGTGATCATGCGCAGTCGGCTCGTACTCGTAGTCGTCGGGCTCAACGTAATCCTTGCGCATGGGGTGGTCTTTGAACTCATCCCACATCAATAGGCGGCGAAGATCGGGGTGGCCGGTAAACACCACTCCATAAAGATCGAAGATTTCACGTTCCTGCAATTCTGCGCTGCGCCAGATCGGGGTGAGCGACGGCATCTCAACCTGGTCAGTGCGGTTCCCAGTACGCATGCGAATGATGACGGGGCCATGTTTTTTAGCAACGGAAAAGAGGTGGTACACGCTCTCAAGATATCCCGGCTCTACGCGCTTGCGGGTCTCATCTACCGTCTCCTCGACTTGCTGCTCAACGTCGTCCACAGTTTTGGTCACGGTCCTCGTGACCTTCACCTTTTCACTGATTTCCTTGTCGAGCCAGTCCACTCCGGTCACGTTGGAGAGAAAGTCGAGAGCCAGTTCCGCATCGTCACGCAGGAACTGCGCTACCTGCAGCGCGTGGCTGTGCGCAATCAGCAACGAGTGCTGACCGCTGGGGCTGGGATTGGAGATGATCTCCACACCGGCGCCCGGCACCGCAGCTTGAATAGCTGCTCTTATCTCTTCCACCGTTTTCATCAGCGGATCACCACCGGTATGGGCCAGACGCCCTGGTTGGAAGTCGGCTCAAGATCGTGCTCGCCCTGCTCGGGAACCGGAAACTCTCCCTGAGCTTCAGGATTCAGGTGCCGTGGACGCTCCTCGCCTGTGAGGGGCTGCTCGTCTATCTTCTTCTGCAACGTCATGAACGCCTGGATGAGCGCTTCAGGGCGCGGCGGGCAACCGGGAATATGCACGTCGACAGGAATGTACCGATCGATCCCCTTGAGAACGTTGTAGCCCTGCTTGAACGGGCCACCTGAGATAGCGCAGGCACCCATTGCGATCACGTAACGGGGCTCGGCCATCTGGTTATAAAGGCGCACCACCTGAGGAGCCATCTTCTTTGTTACGGTCCCGGAAATGATCATTAGATCGGCCTGGCGCGGCGAGGGACGAAACACCTCAGCGCCGAAACGGGCCAGATCGTAACGCGCCATTGTGGTGGCGATCATCTCGATTGCGCAGCATGCAAGGCCGAACTGCATGGGCCATACAGAGTTACGGCGGCCCCAGTTATAGAGTTCCTCAATCGTCGTGACGAAGACTCCCTGCTTGCCCAGTTCTATCTTCAATTGTTGATCAACTGCCATTATTCGCTAAGCTCCAAAATCCCACGATCAACGTTCACTGACCATTGCTCTTCATGCCCATGTAAGGACGCCTTTGGCCCACGCCCAGGCTAATCCTTCAATCAGCATCAACACGAAGATGAGCATGGATACGCAAGCCGCTGCGCCAAGTCCTGTAAACGCAACCGCGAACGGCAGCAGAAATACAGCTTCTACGTCGAAGATGAGAAAGATAATGGCATACAAATAGTAAGCTGAGCGGAACTGTACCCAGGCATCTCCTTTTGACACCAGGCCGCACTCATAGATGGCGTTCTTGGTCGGATTCGGTTTGGCCGGCGAGAAGGCCTTTGCCCACAGCCAAGCCAGGCCCAGCGGGGCCAACCCAAAACCAAGTGCCGCCACAAACAAGACTGCCAAGGAAAAATAAGGATTTGATGCCATGTTCTAGACAAATTCCTTCTCTTCTAACTTACCAGTTTTGGGGTAGTTTTGGCGAAGGTGTTGGCCGTTTCAAACGCTGTTCAGGCGCAGTTTTTCGCGCTTCATCCCACGCTGTGAACCGTTGGCTGGTCTCTGGTTTGCAACTCAGATTGGGCGCCCCGTTGAGTCCGGCGTTGATTGTGATTTTCGGCTTCGAGAGCCGGAGGTTTTCCTATCTTGCTCTAAGCCGCTTTCCTGCATCTCTAACGGAGAGACATCGAAGACCAGGCGGGGGCGCACATGACAGAGTACCTGGGCGGCTTGACATTGATAGGCTTGGCAGAGCGGACAGCACACAAAACATTTTCAGACCGGGTATTTGGTGAAGCGGCAGAACTGGCTTTTTTCTTCCTGCTGTCTTTGTTCCCGTTCCTGATTTTCCTGGTGTCCATCGTGGGACTTGTGAGTGCGGGCTCGGCCCTGCAAACGCACCTGGTGCATTGGCTCACTCAGGCGATGCCTCACTCCGCATCGGACCTGGTTAGGAATATCGCCCAGCAAACCACGAATCGCAGTGATTCGGGCAAGTTGTCGTTCGGGATTGTATTTGCGCTATGGACAGCTTCTAGCGGCATGGTGGCGGTAATCGACGGCTTAAATGTCGCCTTCGAAATCAAGGAACCCAGGTCCTGGATCAAGCAACGTTTAACGGCATTGTGGCTCACCGTCTCGATGGGGATGTTCATGTTGCTGGCAGTAGCGATCATCCTGTTCGGAAGCCAGCTTGCAAGGTGGACAGGCGGGGAGGCGGGAGTGTTCTGGCAGGTACTGGAATGGTGTGTTGCAGTGTTTCTGGTAATTTTAGCATTTGCAACCGTTTACCGCTACGCTCCAAATAAAGTTGATCAAAGCTGGAAATGGATGACCCCTGGAGCCGTGGTTGGCGTGCTGCTGTGGCTTGCGGCTTCGATAGGCTTTCGCGCATATCTGATGTATTTCGGTAACTACTCCGCAACTTACGGATCATTGGGCGGGGTGATCGTTCTGATGTTGTGGTTTTACGTCACGGCCATCGCCGTTCTACTTGGCGGAGAAGTTGATGCCGAAATCGAGAAAGCCGCGCGGCATGGGAGTGCTCAAAGCGGCACGTTCAACGCCGGATCTCATGCGGCATAGATTCGATGCCGAGCTCTGTTTGGCGCTCAGGTTGGCCTATGACGCCTTTTGCTTTCCGATCGAAATTCAGGGTGATTGCGGGTCCTAATCGTCATCATCCTTGTCAGACTTCTTTGCATGAGCCCTTAGTAGGGCCGGAACAGGTTTGTTGCCCATTGCGTCCTTCCACAGGATGACGTTGAGTTTCTCAGTCGGTTGACTGTCCTCGTGGGTAAAGTTCATCTTTGCGCTCTCGCGGGCACCGAAGGAGTTTCTGGTGTTAGCTGTGTAGATCAGTCCGTTATCGCGGTTGGAGTAATCGGCTGTGTAGGGCGCCTGGTCGCCGGGCCCGGTAAGCAGGCTCGAGATCACGGAGCAGAACGCATCATCGTTGTTCATTGGCGGCAGGCCGAGCGCTACTTCCATGGTGCGGACCATGCTGACGGTCGAGTAGAAGCGACTATCGACATACGGTCCGCCGTCGGCGGCACGTGGCGAGTATTTGCTAACCACAAACGCGATGCTTCGGTGCGCATCCACGTGGTCGGCACCATTCTGGGCATCGTCTTCAAGGATGAAGAAGGCCGTGTCATCCCAGTAAGGCGAGTGAGACACGGCCTCGATGGCGCGGCCGACAGCCAGATCGTTGTCAGCGACAGATGCATTGGGTGTCGGGCTTCCCGGTGTAGTTCCGGCCGTGTGGTCATTAGGAAAGCGCAGCTGAATAAAACTCGGCATATTGTCCCGGCCATGCTCGCGGTCGGCTATCCATTGCTTTAAATGGCGCTCAAAGATGGCAAACCGCACCTGGTCAGGAACGAGTAATCCGAAATCGGGATACTCCTTTGCGAAGTGTCCAACGAGCTCTGGCTTGGTGGCGATGTTGGAAGCGATAAGCGGAATAGCCCACGGCCACTTATTTACGCCGCCGCCCCACTCCTCCGGAATGGGCTGACCGGGAGCGATTGCCGGATGGTTGCAGCTTTCACCTTCCAATACGGGTCCCTGCTGAGGATTGGCGGTCTTCTTCGCGTTGCAGAACTTGGTTGAGATGTACTCGGCAAAGTGATAGTAGGTTTTGCCGTGCGCAGCGAGATTGCCCCAGAGATAGCCGCTATGCGGCTCATTCACATCCGGAATCTTCTGCAGTAGTGGGTAGCCTTCTGCGACGACTCCCTCGAAATCGTAGCTACGCTGAGTGCCACGATAATTCTGCTGCCACGTTTTCTCGAGGTAATCCGTTCCGATAGCCGCGTTTGACCAGACGTGCCCGTCACCGGAGACTTCGCCGGAATCAAAGAAGTTGTCGAGCACGCCGAATTGCAGGGCCAGCTTATGCTCGTTGGGGGTAACGGACTGCCCATACATAGTCAGGCTCGGATCGCCGTTGCCAACGTGCTTGCCTTTGTAAGTCAGGTCGCCAAGAATCTGATCGTAGGTGCGGTTCTCCTTGATGATGTAGATGACGTGCTTGATTCGGTTCCGTGCGCCGCCTGCGTACTTGATCGTCTCGGCCGCAGCTTTCATCCGGTTTGATTGGAGCACTGTGGAAGTCCACTGCGGAAGGTTCGCAGTAATCTCAGATTCGTTAAGCGTAGCGAGAGAGCCATACAGGAGCGAAGCAATGTATGTGCGATCGTCTTCCCGCGACTTTGGCCTTGTGGCAACCTGCCGCTGCGCAAAATTATTCGGGCCGGTCCCCTTGCCTTTGTCTGTTGCGACATAGAGCTTGCCCTCGGAAGCCGCCATCGAAATGGGCATCCACTCCGTTGGTATAAAACCGTCGGGTTCAACCATTCCCTGCCTGGAGACCTTCGAGTTGAGCTTGCGGGTGTCAATCACTGCGACGGCGTCGCTCCCCATGTTCGCGACATAAAGGCGCGATCCATCGCGATTCACTGCCAACGCGACGGGCTCCGCTCCAAAGTAGCTTTGTGCGGGCAGTCGCGTGTCAAAGTAGCCTTTCGAAGCCAACTGACCCTGCTCAATGTTGACGGCAGCCACGGCATCACGATTGGAAAGCGCTACATACAAAGTCTTCTCATCCGGCGAGAAGGCAAAGGCGCTCGGATGCGTTCCGGGCGCAACTGAACTGCTTGGTTTGAGCAGCGCAAGCTTGCGGCCGACGGTTTGCGTGGCGAGATTGAGTTCGACCACTTCAGAGGAGTTCCACAAGGCAACAAATGCGCGCGTGCCGCTGTTGGGAACCGCAAGGGCTACCGGATAGGTGGACGGCACTGCGTCACTTTCGGAGAGATCGAAACGGGTTTTGATTGCACCCGTTGCTGGATCAAGAAGGATCACGTCGTCAGAAAGATTTTCGGCGACCAGAAGCATTTCAGCGCCGGGAGCACCCACGACCGCAATTGCCGCGGGATAGGGCAATCCTTTATCGCCTTCCTTTTCGCCGATGAGGAGCGTTTTGCGCCCGGCAGGCAACTGCTGCAATGGCAGAGAAATCATCCGTTCGGGCGTGACGCGGCCGTCTGCAAAGCTGTATACCAGAATCCCGCTGCCTACGCCGTTCTTAACCCCACCCAGCGGATTACTGAGCGAGGCGATGCTGGCGTAAATATGTTTGCCATCGCGGCTGAAAGCCAGTCCGGAGTAAAGCGTTTGCCTTGAAACTTTGGCCATGGTGCGGCTGTCAGGAAAATCGGTCAGCGAGCCGGTCGTCGTATCGAGCACCGCAAGCGATTGCTCGTATTTCGATTCGAACGTCCCGTAGCCGGCATTGACTGTGACAACGTAACGATGGTCTGGCGAAACGGCCATCGAGATTGGCAAACTATTCAGCCGCTGCGGATGGCCGGGGACCTCTCCGATCAGTTGCTTGCTTGAAGGCAGATCGATTGTTTGCGAGGAGAGCGCGGTGGGGGCGAGAAAGAATGCGGTACTGAAAATTGCAAACAGAAAATCTCGATACATGGCTTCTCCTCAAGATGGCCGTAGTGCGGTTTCGCATATCTGATGCACCGTAAACGCCAGCTTTGTTTACGTGAGGATTGTACATGCAGCTTGTGAATGGGAATGTGTGAAACTGAGTCGAATGGTCAAGGTGAAAGAGGGGGGAGGTCTTGTGCCTACCGCGATCCCCGATCCATCAACGCAGGAACACGGATGGTGTGGATCAGGAGACAATCGGTTCGTGTAGTTCGACGGCCGGTCGCGCCGCATCCTGCTGGGTTGTTGCATTTTGTGCCTGGTACACCGGCAAGAGCCACTTCCGGTATGCGCCGATGCGTCCACGCGTCGCTTCAAAGTAGGTTCTTTGTAACTGGCGCACAATGGAACCGATTTCACCGTTTTTTACCGGACGATGATCGACACGTACCACTGGCGCCAGTCCGACTGCCGTGCCGGTGAGAAAGAGTTCGTCGCAAATGTAGAGTTCGCTGCGGTCAATTGAGCGCTCGACAACCTGCAGCCCGAGTTCGCGGCGCGCCAATTCCATGATGGTGTCTCGCGTTATGCCTTCCAAAACGTTGTCCGTCACCGGCGGCGTGATGAGCTTGCCTTTGCGAACCATAAAGAGGTTGCATGTGGCGCCTTCTGCAACGTGTCCGCTTTCGTTAAGGAAGATTGCCTCGTCGAAACCGCTTTGTCTAACTTCGTCGCTTGCGAGGGCACTGTTAACATAAGCACCGCAGATTTTGGCACGCGCCGGAATTGCATTGTCTTCAATACGCCGCCACGAACTTACTCCGGCGTGAATGCCGTGATCGGCATGCAGATAATCGCCGAATGGCATCGCCACGATCGCCCAGTCATCTTGATCGTCCATGGCGACACCGACGCGCTGCGCGGATTTGAAAGCAATGGGACGGATATAGACATTTGTACGAAAATCATTACGACGCAGAATTTCTGTCGTGATGCGGCAGAGTTCTTGCGCCGTAACTGAAATACTGATGCGAAGGATGCCGCAGTTCTGCTTCCATCTTTCATAATGCTCAAGTGGGCGCAGGACGAATAGTTCCCGTGAAGGTTCGTCCCAGTGCGCGCGAATGCCTTCAAAAACACCCGTGCCATAATGAAGAGCATGGGTGAGTATGCCTACACGAGCCTCAGATAATGGCATGAACTCGCCGCTGAAATAGACGATGGAATTCTGATCAGCATCCGCTCTCATTTCATTACCTCCTGATAAGACTGCATATGCGAGCCCTTGCAAGATTCCTTGAAAAGTTCCCTGCCCCGCGCCAGCGCGCGTTCATCCAGCGCAAACCATCTTGTGTTCTTGATCAGACGCCGTAACGCGGCCTCGATGCTCGCCTGCGGCAATCTGTCCGCAATTTCAAGCAGAGCCCCGAGCATGACCATGTTGCACGCGCGGATGCTGCCCAGGTCATGAGCAATCTGCGCAAACGGTAGTGCTACGACTTGAATATCATCGCGCGCGCAATCGGGCGGGAAGGTATCGCCGTTGTAGATAACCCAGCCCCCGGGCCGGACGCTCTTGTCGAACTTGCGCAGCGACGGCTCGTTCATGGCAACAAGAATGTTGGGAGATGTCACTAGCGGCGAATCAATGGAATCATTCGACAACCGCACGTGACAGTTCGAAGTGCCAGAGCGCATTTCCGGACCGTAGGACGGCAACCACGATACCTCGAGCCCCGCATCCAGGCCCGCTTCTGCCAGTACCTCTCCGAGCAGCAGCACACCCTGGCCGCCAAAACCGGCAACGCGAACATGCAGATCGATATCTTTCATTGCTTTTGCAGATGCGTTCTCAGTATCAGCAGTGTCATCGTGAGCGATCCCGAGAATAGCTGGGATCACATCGAGCGGAGGCGGTTCCTTCGGCAGTTGGCGCGGCACGGCCTGCCTGGTGCGATCGCAATAAACTCCCAGTGGAAATGTCTTTTCCATGACGTCGCGCACCCAATGCTGCGCATCGACGGGCGACATCTTCCAGATGGTTGGGCAAGGCGAAAGCACCTCAATCAGCGAAAAGCCTAGGCCCTTCACTTGATTTTCCACAGCACGATGGATGGCGCGGTTGGCCTGCGCAATCTGCTTGTTATCGCCTAGTCCGACACGCTCAATGTAGACAGGTCCCTGGAGTGTCGCCAGCAATTCACTCACGTGCAACGGATAGCCTTCGGTCACGGGGCTGCGTCCCTCGGGCGTGGTGGTGCTGGTTTGGCCGATAAGCGTCGTGGGCGCAGCCTGTCCCCCAGTCATGCTGTAGATGGCGTTGTTGACGAACATGACGGTAATGTTCTCGCCACGGTTGGCCGCGTGCAAAATCTCTGCAGCACCGATGGCGGACAGATCGCCATCGCCTTGATAGCCGATCACGATGCTCGCCGGCCGGCTGCGCTTCATCGCGCTGGCCACGGCCGGACAGCGGCCATGCGCGGCCTGCACATTGCCGACATCGAAGTAGTAGTACGTAAACACTCCGCAACCGACAGGGCCGATGAGAATTGTTTTGTCCTGAATGCCGAGGTCATCAATGGCGCGAGCCAGTAGTTTGTGAACGATGCCATGACCGCAACCGGGGCAAAAGTGTGTCTGATGCTGCAGCTCGGGTTTCCGTTCGTAGCGTTCGTAAAAAGACTTCGCCCTGCCGTGAACTACCGTGTACTCAGAAAGCTGTTCGCTAGACATTTGCCATCCGCTCCTCATCGACGTTGATTGCGGCTTCCGATTTCTGCATGTTGGACGGCAGATAGCGTCTCGCCAGGGCACGCACCAATTCGAGGACCTGCTCGTGCGATGGAACGTTGCCGCCCGTGCGATTGAAAAACTCCACTGGGCGGCAGCCATTGAGCGCCAGACGAACGTCTTCAACCAGTTGTCCGTTACTCATTTCCACGACCAAGAAAACGCTGGCGCGCTGGGCGAGGCGCTTGAATGACTTGGTGGGAAATGGGTACAACGTGATGGGCCGCAACAGACCCACGTTGATGCCTTCAGCCCGAGCTTCTGCTGTGACCGCCTTTAGAATGCGTCCGACGATTCCGTAGCCGACCAATACGATGTCGGCGTTTTCCGCCTGCCACTCCTCGGCACGTGTTTCATTCTCTTCAGCCACGCGATACTTCTGCTCAAGATGATTGACATGGGCTTCGAGATCGTCGAACTCCATAAAGAGCGAAGTGATGAGATTAGGGCGCGTTTCGGCTGTACCAGCGACCGCCCAATCATGCTCTCGCGGCTCAACGGCGTGGTCAGGAAACTCAACGGGCTCCATCATTTGACCGATGAATCCGTCCGCGAGAAGAACGACCGGATTACGATAGCGATCCGCAAGGTCGAACGCCAGCGCAGTCAGGTCGGCCATTTCCTGCACTGAGTGCGGCGCCAGCACGATCGTGCGATAGTTACCGTGGCCGCCCCCTTTGACGACCTGATGATAATCGCCTTGCTCCGCGCCGATATTGCCTAGCCCGGGACCGCCACGCGTGATGTCAGCAATGACGCAGGGCAGTTCTGCACCTGCCATGTAGCTGATGCCTTCCTGCATAAGGCTAATGCCGGGTCCGCTGGAGGCAGTCATGCATCGCACGCCCGCTGCGGCGCCGCCATAGAGCATGTTGATAGCGGCGACTTCGCTCTCAGCCTGCAGAAACACTCCGCCAGTGCGTGACATATATTCCGCAGCAGCCTCGGCAATTTCGCTGGCCGGCGTAATGGGATAGCCATAAAAAGCGCGGCAACCTGCCAGAATTGCGCTCTTGACGATCGCTTCATTCCCTTTCATCAATTGCTTGCGCATTGCCGAGAACCTTCCAGATTGTTACTTGCTGTGACAGGGGCGGCACGATTGCCTACGGCACGCATTACGGTGATTGCGCCCGGCTCAGGACAGGCCATAAAGCAGATGCCGCATCCCGTGCAACCCGCGCCCGCATACACCGCTGTGCGATATCCGTAATGGTTTAAATCATTCCCAAGCGAAATCACTTTTGGCGGGCAGGCCTCAACACAAAGCCCGCAGCCTTTGCACTCCGCCTCATCAATCTTCAGCATCCCTCGATCGCGTTTTAATGTATCGGCCATCCACCACTCTCCTCTTTGGCAAGCCGCAGCTAAGCAAGCGCGGCCGCCGGCCGTTCCCGCTCAAGATAGTGAGCGCGCACGGCAAAATCTTCCAGTTCCTGTTGAAAGCGCGGATCGGCAATCGCGATCAACGCCTGTGCTCTTTCGCGCAAGGTTTTTCCGTGCAGATAAGCGATGCCGTGCTCAGTTACGACGTAGTGCACGTCTCCGCGCGAAGTTACAACGCCAGCACCGGGCTCAAGGACCGGCACGATGCGTGAAACATCGCCATGCATCGCAGTGGAAGGCAGCGCAATGATCGGAACTCCGCCCTTGGAACGCGCTGCTCCGCGGATGAAATCAATCTGGCCGCCGAATCCGCTGTAGGGCCGGGTACCGAGTGAATCAGCACAAACCTGCCCCGTGAGATCCACCTGAAGCGCGCCGTTAATGGCTACCATGCGCTCGTTTTGCGCCACCACGAATGGATCGTTGGTGTACTTGATGGGCCTGAATTCAAAACAGGGATTATCGTGGATGAAATCGAACACCCGCTTCGTCCCCAGCACGAATGCAAGGACCGCTTTACCACGGTGAATCGACTTTCCTTCTCCGTTCATCACACCGGACTCCATCAAATCGATGACGCCATCCGGGCACATCTCCGTGTGAATGCCAAGATTCCGCTTGTCATTAAGGCACTGAAGGACCGCCTCGGATACTCCGCCAATACCGGTTTGCAGCGTCGCTCCGTCAGGAATGATCGAGGCGACATTACGCGCAACGCGCATGTGCATCTCGTTAAAGGGTTCTGTGTGCAGTTCGAGCAGCGGGCGATCCGATTCAACGATGGCGGTGAGTTGGCTGATGTGAACAGCGGTCTCACCATGCGTGCGCGGCATCTGCTGGTTCACTTCGGCGATCACGGTGGGGGCCATGCGAATCGTGGTCATGGTGCAATCCGCAGTGGTGCCAAGGGTAACGAAGCCGTGCGCGTCGGGCGGCGACACCTGCATCAGCACTACATCCAGAGGAAGTTGGCCTGACTCAAACAGGCCCTCGATTTCGCTCAGGAAAATCGGCGTGTAATCGGCGCGACCGGCAGCAACCGCGTCCCGCACATTGGGACCAAGGAACAGACCGCGGTGGCGAAAATGCCCTTCGTACTCCGGCCGCGTGTAACGTGCGCTGCCGAGAGTCATCATGTGGATGATCTCGACATCGCGTAGACGTGGGGCTTGCGCAACCAGCGCGTCCACCAGTACGGAAGGGGTACCGCAACCGGACTGAATCCAGACGCGATCTCCGGAACTTACCGCTTCGAGCGCCTCCCCAGCGCTCATTTGCTTGCTGCGGTATTCCTCTCTCCACGACATCGTTTATTCCCTCCGGATCCGAATTTTCTGTCCAGGCATCGATCTACTGGTCAGGCCATCGACCAGCAGTACACCGGCCCTTTCCCCAACAAAACATGGACCTTGAGAGCAATCAAGGCTCTCCTCAAAACCCGCGCTATTCTGCGCTTTGCAGGTTTGGACTGCTGTGACGGTGGTCACCCCTGGACGGACGTGCACGGCAGGGAGCAATATCGGATTCTGAGATGGGGGAGCCAGTCGTAGGCAGAATCGAGTAAGCTGTCTTCGAATATGCTTCCCCGAGGGCACATCGAAGAACTGCGCGCCGCTGTCGGGAACGACGGTCTGATTACAGGCGAAAGTCAACTACAAACGTATGAATGCGACGGGCTGACAAACTTCCGCGTTCTGCCGGGAGCAGTTGTGTTGCCGCGCAGCGCTGCAGAGGTTCAGGCGGTTGTCCGGGTATGCGCACGGCACAACATTCCTTTCGTGAGTCGCGGTGCGGGAACGGGTTTGAGCGGAGGCGCGCTACCGGCCGCTGGCGGCGTGGTAATTAGCCTGGCGCGGATGAACCGCATTCTTGAAGTGAACATCGCGGACAAATACGTAGTAGTGGAACCGGGCGTGATCAACTCACACGTAACGCAGCGGGTCGCGCCACAGGGGTACTTCTATGCTCCCGATCCCTCATCGCAATCCGTGTGCACCATTGGCGGAAACGTTGCGGAGAACTCCGGTGGAGCGCATTGCCTGAAATACGGCTTTACCGTTACACATACGCTGGCTTTGGAGGTAGTGCTTCCAAGCGGCGAATTGGTGCGCTTTGGTTCTGCGACTCTTGACCCGCCGGGTTACGATCTGGCTGGGGTGTTCGTGGGCTCGGAAGGCACCCTTGGAGTGGCAACGAAAATCACGCTCCGCATTGTGAAGCGGCCCGAAGTTGTCCAAACGCTCCTGGCAGCGTTCGATTCGCCGCAGGCAGCAGGCCAAACGGTGAGCGACATCATTGCGGCGGGTATGTTGCCCTCTGCACTCGAGATTATGGACACCCTCGCGATTGAGGCGGCCGAAGCGGCGGTCCACGCGAACTATCCAAAATGCGGCGGCCTGCTGCTGGTGGAACTGGATGGTCCCGGCGGCGAAGTGGACGCGTTGATGAGCCAGGCGCTGGAGATTTGCCGCAAGAATGTGGCGCAGGAAACGCGGCTGGCACAATCGGACGCGGAACGAATGCTGGTGTGGAAAGGACGCAAGGCAGCCTTTGCAGCCATGGGGCGCATTTCGCCGAATTACATCGTGCAGGACGGAGTGATTCCCAGGACGGCGCTCCCGAGCGTGCTGAGCGCAATCGAACGCATGTCTTCGGCGGTAGGACTGCGGGTTGCCAACGTATTCCATGCCGGCGACGGCAATCTGCATCCTCTGGTGCTTTATGACCGGTCGATTGAAGGTCAGGAGGAGACGGCGCTCGATCTCTCGTATCGAATTCTGCACCTATGTGTGGACAGCGGGGGATCCATCACTGGCGAGCATGGCGTTGGCAAAGAAAAGCAGGAGGCACTGGGATACATGTTCTCCGAGCCGGACCTGGACACCATGCAACTGGTGCGCTGCGCATTCGATCCTGCGAATATTTCAAATCCAGATAAGGTGTTTCCGCGGCCGAGACTCTGCGCTGATGTGCCCGGGCCCTATAAACCCCACCCGCTGGAGACAGCCGGAATTGCGGAGATTTTTTGATGAGTGCAACGGCGGCAATTACGCGCGAAGAATGCAATGCGCGGCTGGCTGCGATAGCAGGCGCTGAGAGCACTGGGGTTGCGGGCGAAGCTTTGACTGTCAACGCGGGCGATGCTGATCAGATTGCGCAAATTCTGCGCGTGGCCGACGGCAACGGAATTGCGGTAACCGCATGCGGTAGCGGCACGAAGCAACATTGGGGTAATTCGGTGGAAGCAGGTATTCGGCTCGGTTTGGGCCGCATGAACAGGCTGGTCGAACATCCCTGGCAGGACATGACCTGCACTGTTGAGGCAGGTTGCACCTGGGCAGCAATGCAATCCGAACTGGCTCGGCACGGACAAATGGTAGCGCTCGATCCGCTATGGCCCGAACGCGCAACAGTCGGAGGCATTGTCTCCGCCAATGATAGCGGGACTCTGCGGCTGAAATATGGGGGGCTCCGAGATCTGATTATCGGCATGACAGTGGTGCTTGCGGACGGCACAATTGCAAAAACCGGCGGCAAGGTCGTGAAGAACGTTGCCGGCTATGATCTGCACAAGTTGATGACGGGCAGTTTCGGCACGCTTGGCGTCATTACGGAAATTAATTTCCGTCTGCACCCGCTTCAGACTAACGCCCAGACTTGGACATTCCTGGCGCCCGAGCCTCTTCAATTCGATCGAGCGCTGCGCGCACTGCTCGACTCGCAACTAACGCCTTCGTCCGTGCAACTCCGGGTGAATGTGCAAGAGTGCGCGCTGGACATAAAAGTGGCTGCTCCTGCTGAGTGCATTGACGAGCACGCAGCGAAGCTGACCAAGCTTTTTGGCTCCATGCAATTGAGAGCGTCGGATGAATCGGTTTGGAAGGCAAGACAGGATCTGCACGAAAATTCCGAAGCGCTGGTGCTGAAGATTGCGACATTGCCGAGTGATCTGTGCCTGTTGGCAAGCGAACTTCAGGATTGGGCAGCGAAAAAGGATATGGCCCTGGCCGTTGTAGCGCAAGCAACTGGCCTTGTGACAGTAGCAGTAAATTCCTCCCCTGAAGGCGCGAATGCATTGGTTGAGCATCTGCGCGCACGACTCAAAGCTTGCGGCGGAAGCGTGGTCGCGCTGCAGGTTTCAGAGCAATTCAGTGGCTCACTCGACGTTTGGGGATGCGACTCGAATGCGCTGCCCTTGATGAAGGAAATTAAACGGCGCTTCGACCCGAATCGCATTCTTAACCCTGGCCGGTTTGTGGGAAATATCTGATCTATGCCTCATACCCAAGTTCAAGAAGTTGAGCTCCCCTCAAGTTTTGACGCGCATCATCCGCCGGAGAAGCAGTACATCGACGACTGCGTGCACTGCGGGTTCTGCCTGCCTGCCTGCCCCACATACGTGCTGTGGAACGAGGAGATGGACTCACCTCGCGGCCGCATTTACATGATCAAAAAAGCTTCCGAAGGCTTGAGCCCGCTGGATGACCGCTTCCGTTTGCACATGGATAATTGCCTGGGCTGCATGGCCTGCATGACGGCCTGTCCTTCAGGCGTTGAATACAACAAGCTGATTGAGCCGACGCGCGCACAGATTGAACGCAAGCTTCCGCGCAGCTTTGGGGAACGGCTTTTCAGGCAGATGATCTTTGCGACTTTTCCGCATCCTGAGCGCTTAAGGCTGCTGGCTCTGCCACTGCTCGTCTACCAGAAGAGCGGATTGCGTAAGCTTGCTCGCGCAATCGGAATTTCGAAACTGCTGCCGAAGCGTTTGGCCGCTATGGAATCGCTGTTGCCGGATGTGCCTTCGCATCCGTTCTCGCGTATGCCTGCACGAGTTGCTTCGAAGACCACTCCTCGGCGACGCGTAGGCATGTTGAGCGGGTGCGTGCAGCAGGTGTTCTTTTCGCACGTGAACGCAGCCACCGCGCGCGTACTTGCTGCCGAGGGTTGCGAAGTGGTGATTCCTGAGGAGCAGGGATGCTGCGGCGCGCTGATGGTGCATTCAGGACTGGAAAGCGATGCGATTGCCCTGGCCAAACGCATGATCGCGACATTCGAAAAAGCAAACGTTGACACGGTAGTGATCAACTCTGCCGGCTGCGGATCGACTATGAAGGAGTACGGGCACCTGTTGCACGACGACCCGGAGTGGGCCTCGCGAGCCGCCGCATTCTCAGCAAAATGCAGGGACATCACCGAAATTCTGTGCGAGCTTGAACCGCAAGCCAAGCGGCATCCATTGAAACTCCGCATTGCATATCACGACGCGTGCCATTTGCAGCATGCGCAGGGAGTGCGCGAACAACCACGGCGACTGCTCGGCGGAATTCCGGGACTCGAAGTTGCAGAAATTCCTGAGGGATCTCTCTGCTGCGGATCTGCCGGCGTATACAACCTGCTGCAGCCGGATACCGCGAATGAACTGGGTGATCGCAAAGTAACCAACCTGCTCACGACCGGTGCTGAGGCAGTGCTTTCTGCAAATCCTGGATGCTTGTTGCAGCTAATGAACGGACTGCGCCGCCGCGGAATGAAAGAAATGCCTGCCTTCCACATGGTGGAGTTGTTGGATGCTTCCATTCGCGGTGTCGGTGTAGACAGCCTGATGCAGAGAAGACAAAACTAAGTGCGCTAGGGCAAACTGGAAGTCATGATAACGGATGCCCGTAAAGCTGAACTTCTCTCTGCCGCTGATTTACTGCTGAAAGCCCGCAAGACCGCCAACCCCGTTGAGGATCTTTCAGCGCCGATGTTGGCCACATCGCTCGATGAGGCCTACTTTGTGCAGGACGCGATGGCCCGCAGCCTGCAACCCGAAGGCATTATCGACTGGAAGGTGGGTGCGCCCGCTCCTGATGCAACGCCAATCTTTGGGCCCATGATCAGGGCGTGGGTGGGTGCTGACGGCTGTACATTCGCCGACAAGCGCTACAGGATTCGTGGACTTGAGGCGGAGATCTCTTTCAAGATCGGCAAGGACCTGCCGCCGCGCGCGACCCCCTACTCGCGCGAAGAAGTCATCGACGCGATCGAAAGCTGCCATCCGGCCATCGAAGAGCTTGAGGCGGGATTGATGGCGCCTGCGAAAGTGGCACGGTTCACAATGTTTTCCGACTTGCAGATGCATGGCGGGTTTATTCCCGGCCCGGCAGTTGCAGACTGGCAGAAGATCGATTTCTCAAAGGAATCGGTTGCACTTGCCATTGACGGCAAAATCGAAGTGGTGCGCAGTGCATCGAATACTGCAGGAACCGACTTACTGCGCTTAGTGCTCTATCTGGCCAATGAAGCCTCTTCGCGAACAGGCGGGCTGAAGCGGGGCGGATGGGTAACTACCGGAAGTTGGACTGGCAACACCTTCGCCAAGCCTGGCTCGTACGTGGACGTACGGTTTTCCACAGCGGGCGGCGTTTCGCTGCATTTTGCCTGAACCCCCGCCATTGTGTGTTGAAGGTCGGACCATTATGATGTTTATGGCAAGAGTTGCGAATGAATGGAGTTACGTATATGTCCAGGTCAATCAGCCTCCCCGGTGTTGAGTTCCTCGCCCCAATTACCGACAGCTATGCGGAGATTCTGACGCCGGAGGCCGTTGCCTTCATCGTCGATCTACAGCGCACTTATAATCAGCGCCGCAAGGAACTGCTGGACGCACGCCATAAGCGCCAGAAGCGCCTCGATGCAGGCGAGAAGCCGAACTTTCTGGCCGAGACTAAGTCGGTGCGGGACGCGGAGTGGACGGTGGCTCCCTTGCCTGCCGACATTCTTGACCGCCGTGTGGAGATCACAGGACCGGTCGATCGCAAGATGATCATCAATGCGCTCAATTCGGGCGCAAAGGTGTTCATGGCGGACTTCGAGGATTCGAACACGCCGACTTGGAACAACCTGATCGAAGGCCAGATCAATCTGCGCGACGCGATCCGGCGCACCATCACGTTCAACGATCCCTCTACGGGCAAGCAGTACAAACTCAACGACAAGACTGCGGTGCTGTTCATTCGCGCTCGCGGCTGGCATCTTGAGGAGCGGCATGTGCGGGTGGATGGCGAACCGATGTCGGGTTCGATCTTCGACTTCGGCCTGTACTTGTTTCACAACGCCAAGGAACTGCTGGCGCGCGGCAGCGGTCCGTACTTCTACTTGCCGAAGATGGAGAGCCACCTTGAAGCACGGCTTTGGAATGATATTTTTGTGCGCGCGCAAGAAAAGATTGGGTTGCCGCAGCGCAGTATCAAGGCCACCGTTCTGATTGAGACGATTCTGGCCAGCTTTGAGATGGACGAAATTCTGTACGAACTGCGCGAGCACTCGGCAGGCCTGAATTGCGGGCGCTGGGATTACATTTTCAGCTTCATTAAGAAGTTCGCTAACGATGCTCATTCGGTGCTGCCAGACCGCGTGCAGGTAACGATGACCACGCATTTCATGCGGAGTTACTCGAAGCTTGCAATCAAGACTTGTCATCGCCGGAAGGTTCACGCAATCGGCGGCATGTCCGCATATATTCCGGTTAAAAGCGATCCTGTGGCTAACGAGAAAGCCATAGCGCAGGTTCGCGCCGACAAGGAACGCGAGGCTAGTGATGGGCATGACGGAACGTGGGTTGCACATCCGGGGCTGGTCCCGATAGCGCTGGAGGTTTTTGATCGTCTGATGCCGCAGCCGAACCAGATTTCGAAGCAGTTACCTGACTTTAACGCAACAGCCGACGATCTTTTGAAAATTCCTGACGGTCAGATTACGGATGCTGGTCTGAAGCAGAACGTGGCCGTGGGCCTGGGGTACATCGAAGCGTGGCTGCGCGGCATTGGCTGTGTCCCGCTCTTCAATCTGATGGAAGACGCCGCCACTGCGGAGATCAGCCGCGCTCAGCTATGGCAGTGGGTCCACCAGAATGCGAAGCTCAGCGACGGGAGGGTTGTTGATCTTCCGCTGGTGGAGAGCTTGATCGCCGCGGAACTCGACAAGCAGAAGACGGCCGTAGATGCTGCACGTTATCAGGCCTATGAAAAAGCCGCGGATCTGATGCGTGATCTTGTGAAGACCCCGCAGTTTGTGGAGTTCCTGACCGTGCCTGCCTACCAGCGCGTGCTGAAGGAAGAGAACCTGGGCGCAGCTTGATTGCGACTGAAATGACAAGGGCCGCAGGTTGATTGCCTGCGGCCCTTCACTTTTGGGCTTCAGTCGGCGGTGCTGGTTGTGTGCAGCCAATAATGGAAGCCGTCGACAATTGCCATCAGCGCGGCCTGGTTCAAGTCGCTGCTGACTCCGGCGGTGACCCACGGCTCGCGCCCTTCTGCATTGAAGCTTACCGTAACCCGTACGTGTGCGGCGGTGTCCTGCGCGGAGACGTCGATGGCCGTAACGGTGAATGTGCCGAGCCGCATGTGCGCAATAGCGGGATACCATTTTTCGAGTTCGTGACGCATGGCCTTGGTCAGGGCGTCCACAGGGCCAGCGCCTTCAGCACGCGTTGTGACAACGGTATTCTCGCCGATAAACAACTGCATCGAAGCCTGCACATATCGATTGCCGGTTTCGTCGGATTCATCGAGAACACGCCAGCTCTTCACGCTGAAACGTTCGCGCAAAGTGCCGAGCACTTTCATGCAGGCGAGTTTGAACGAAATCTCGCTCACCGTGAATGCGCCGCCGTCGATCATGCCCTGGTTTGCATCAATGAGCGCCTGGGCTTGCGTTGGCATAAGCGGAATGCCCAATGCCTCAGAAAGGAGTACGACATTGGCACGGCCAGACTGCGCATTTACGCCAATGACAGGGTTGGCGCCTACGAGGGCCGGATCGCACCAGAGATAGGCTCCCGGATTCTTGCGCTCGCTGCTGCCGTGCATGCCCGCCCAAGTGCCAAACGCACCGGGCCCAACAATGGGAGTGCCGTGCGGCGCTTCCAGTCCGAATGCTGCGTAAGCCGAATGCGCCAGTCCAGTGAGCCCGGTGAGGTCTTCAGGCGAGACGAATTCAGCTTCGCCACGCAACTGCATGCCACCGATGACCGTGGTGAGATTGACGTTGCCACAACGTTCGCCAGTGCCAAGGAGAGTTCCCTGCACCTGCAAAGCGCCGGAGAGAATTGCAGCGCGACTATTGGCTACGCCGAGCCCGCGATCCGTGTGACCATGAAATCCGAAGCTGGCTCCAGGATAACTGCTCACCAGTTTGCCGATCACACGAGAGACCTCTTCAGGACTGGCGCCTCCATTGGTATCGCACACAATGAGCCGACTTGCCTTTTGCTTGATGCACGTCTCTACAATCTGCTCGAAATACTCGATGCTCCGTGCCTTCTGAGCAGACTCGCCAGGCCTGCCGTTTTCGCGGCGGCCACAGGCTGCATCCATGGCATGTTCAAAGTCGACGATGACTTCTAGACCGTTGTCCTGCAGGTACTGAATGGTTTCAGAAACCATGAGCAGGTTTTCTTCGGGCATGGTTTCGAGAGATTTCTCAACATCGAGCAGGCGGCTTTTGACGACGATCACGGCGACCGGGACGCGGTGCTTGTTGGCGACGATGAACTTTACGTCGGGCCAGTCCTGCACGCGCGAGCCGCGGCCACGGCTGCGGCCAAAGAGTGCCAGCTTCATGGCTCCTGTATCGACCGAATCGATGGCGCTGGTGAGGTCGGAGACGAACTGATTGGCGCCGGCAAATCCGATTTCGGCATAGCTTACGCCGAAGCTGCTCATTCGCTGCAGTAGCCTTACCGCGTTCGGAACCGAGATGTCGAGATTCGGCTGCTGCAGGCCATCGCGAAGGCTGGTGTCAAACAGCTCGATGCGTTTCATTTTGCTTTCTGTCATTGATCCCTGATTCATGAGTGCAGAGGGCCGTCTGAAGGGCATCTGCGGAGGAGAAAGTCTGTACTTCAATCATATATGTGGCAAGAACCAGGGAAAAGCTGGCCAATATTGCCTCAAAAAACGCTGTTTTTGAGGGTTGGCGATTACTAGAAAGGCAACAACGGCGTTTTGTAAGCTGTTTATTATGAATCCCTTCATGTAGTCGCCAGTGGCCAGCATAGGGCATTTCCGGGGGGAGGGGGTGGGTGCTCAGTGGGTATAAACCGGGCACATGGCTGACACTGGAAGCTCTTCCACATCAGTGTACGGGTGGGTCTCGCAATTCTTTGCAACGCAGCTAAGTCCCCGAATCGGCAGGGTTATGTAGTGGTCGGCAGTCTGAGGATCCTCTTCGCGTTTCCTGCTGCCACCTTTGCACGTTCCGTTTCGGAGATGCGGGCCTGATCAAGGAATTGCGCTGCGAGATCCGTTTTCTCGAAAGGATAATCCACGGAGAACATAACATTTTCGGTTCCCATCGCATCCAGCGCACAGCGCAGCGAGATATCCGAGCAAACGCCGGATGTCGTGATCGCGATGTTCCGCTTGATATAGAACGAAGGCGGTTGTTCCAGATTTCGTGAGCCCCTGTTGCAGACAAGCCAGCGACTGTCAAACCGCCACATGTTCAATGGCAATGTTTCGCCCATGTGGCCAAGGATGAGCGTCGCTTTGGGATAACGCTCGAAGACGCCCCCGAAGACAAGCCGCAACGCATGCGCAGCAGTTTCAAATGCCCAACTGCATACCGGGCCCCAGAGTTCCGAATGATCGGCGTAAACGGCCGGAACGTCAACGGGATTCCCAGGATGCAAATACACTGGAACTTCCAAAGCCGCCACTCGCTCCCAGAATACGGAGTACTTGTCGAGATCGAGATACTCGCCGTTCGTTTGCCCATTAATCATGGCGCCATGGAACCCCAGATCGTGCACACAGCGCTCAAGTTCCGCCGCAGCTTCGGACGGATCCTGCATGGCCAAATGCGCGAATCCACCATATCGCTTGGGCCGTTTGCCGATCTCGCCGGCAAGGAAGTCGTTGGCCACCTTGGCTCTGCGTTTTGCCACAGTAGCATCTTTTTCATACTGCACGCCGGGGCCGGCGATGGACAGGACCACATAGTCGATAAGGTTTTTATCCATCACCTCTATGCGCTTGTCGCCCAGATCCTGCAGCACGCCCGTACCAAAATTGCGAATGGCCGGACTGATGTTTGGATAGGTCTCAGCGAAATACTCCACAAATTCTGGAATCAGAAAATGCTCTTCAAGTGCTGTCTTGCCGATAGACCTCGCCGGGGATGAGTCTTTGGCCATGGGATTCTGGCCTGGGATCGATAAAGCACTGGCGGCCGTGCCTGCAGCCACTAGCGATGCATGCTTGAGAAGGTCTCTGCGCCTCATGGGTGTATGCCTCGGTTGCGAATAAAGCGTCGGCAGCCTGACCGCAGGCTCAACTGGAGATAGCAAGTGGCGGGGAAGACGGGCCGCGTAATTTGGCATTATAGGTACGTTAACCCCAAAGAATCCAACTTAATAACTGCGTGGCAGTCGGAGTGCGACAAACACGCTTAGAAACACGTCTTCGCCAGTCCATACACAAATGGAGCCTGTAACTTTAAATTTTGGGAAATCGCGTTTTTCAGAGAAACAAATAGGCATGTCGAAACGTACATAGGGTTGTATCCTGCTTGCGACAAGGAATCCAGGGTGGTTTGCGTCCTGAAAGCTCCATTGGCGCGGCCGCAGGAAGAGGAAATCCGACATGCTGAGAGTTACTGCAGAGAATAAACCCAATTATCGTGGACAGGCTTTGTTGGCGATCGTCTGCCTTGGTGGCGGATTGATTAGTTCGCTTTGCACAGCCCAAGCACCGGCCGCGGACGCCACCCGCAAGATTGAAGACACGTGGCAAGGGACATTGCATGTGCCGCAGGCCAACCGGGATCTGCGCATTGTTGTGAAAGTGAAGAAGGACGATAAGGGCGCGCTGCAAGTGTCAAATTACAGCATCGATCAGGGCGGCGGGGAGATGAAGGCAGACAGTGCGAGCTTCCAGGACGGTGAGTTCAAGTTCGCGATCCAAGGTATCGATGGCAAATATGAAGGCAAGATGTCGGGTGACGGTAAGTCGATTGCAGGTACGTGGACGCAAGGTCCCGGCTCTATGCCGCTGCTCTTGGAGCGCGCGACACCGCAGACTGAGTGGGCTATTCCAACCCCGCCGCCAAGATTGCCTCCGATGGCTGCCGATGCAAACCCGAGCTTCGAGGTAGCGACCATCAAACCCAGCCAGCCAGATCGGCCGGGCAAGTTATTCGGTGTGCAAGGCAGCCATTTCAGGACCATCAACACGACTTTGGCAGACATGATCAAGTTTGCATACGGCGTACAGGACAAGCAGATCATCGGCGCGCCTTCGTGGGTGGAGTCGGATAAGTTCGACATCGAAGCGCAGCCCGATGCTCCCGGCGCTCCGAACAAGGACCAGGTATCGATGATGATGCAGAAACTGCTGACAGATCGCTTCCAACTGAAGTTTCATAAGGATACGAAGGAACTTCCCGCGTACGTGCTGACCGCGGCAAAGACCGGGCAGAAGATGACGAAGAGCGAAGTGCCCGATCAGCTTCCGGGATTGTTTTTTACGAATATTTCTCCCGCTACTTTGACAGTGCGCAACGCTACCATGGACGACGTATGTCACCTGTTTCAATCCGCAGTGCTGGACCGGCCAGTTGTAGACCAGACCGGCATTACGGGCAAATGGAATTTTCTGCTGAAGTGGACTGCAGACGAGTCGCAGTTTAGTGGCATGGGGGTAAAGGTTCCGCCACCGAGCGATGCCGCGGATGCACCCCCGCCGTTGTTCACGGCAATTCAGGAGCAGATCGGGTTGAAGCTGGATGCAGGCAAAGCACAGATTCCGGTGCTGGTGATCGATAAAGTGGAAAAGCCCTCGGCTAACTGAACTCAACCACAGGTTTGATCAAGCCAATGCGATTGCGGCGCAAAGCCTACATCCCGATTGTTTGTGGTTTCGTGTGTTTGTGCGCCGCAGTGTATTCGTGGGCCACGGAGTATCACGGTCAAGTTTTTTTTGGTGGTGTGCCAGTGCCGGGCGCCACCGTAACCGTGACGCAGGGACAGAAGCGCTTCTCCGCCATCACTGACCGGCAAGGGCTGTACGAATTTGCAGACATTCCTGACGGGCAGTGGAAGATCGAAATCGCCATGAGCGGTTTCGCAACGCTGGATGACAGTGTGACGGTAGGACCTGACGTGCCGCAGCGCAGGTGGGATCTGAACCTGTTGGCGCTTGATCAGATGATGGCGCAGGCGCAGGTGAGTGCACAATTGAAAGCGCGGCCGGAAAATGCGGCGCCAGCAACAGACGAGAAGCAGAACGCACCAGAGCCTCCTGCAGCAGCGATGCCGCCAATTCCTTCAGACCAGGCTGCGGAGCAATCGGCGGACGGAATGCTGATCAACGGTAGCCAGAATAATGCGGCAACCTCGCAGTATTCGCTGTCCCCGGCATTCGGGAATCGTAGGCCCGGGCAGAAGGGGCAGTACAACGGCATGCTCGGCGCAATCACGGGGAACTCTGCACTGGATGCGCGATCGTACTCGTTGACAGGCCAACAGATCCCAAAGAATGCTTATAACCGCATTACCGGAATGGCCTCACTGGGTGGGCCACTGCGCATTCCGCATCTGATGCCGATTGGACCGAACTTCATTATCACCTATCAATGGACGCGCGACACAGACACCGCGAACCAGACCGGTTTGGTGCCGGATGCCGCGGAACGTAGCGGCGATCTATCAGGGCTGCGCAATGCGCAGGGACAACCGCTGACAATCTACAATCCGGCGACCGGACTGCCGTTCACGGGGAACGTTCCAGTGAGCGCTCAGGCCGCTGCTCTGCTGAATCTTTACCCGTTGCCGAACGTGGCCGGGAACACGCGATACAACTACCAGGCCAACGTGCTCAACAACACCCATATTGATGCTCTGCAATCCCGGCTGATGAAGGCGATCGGACGGCGCGATCAGTTGTTCGGCGGGTTTGGCTTTAAGAGCACGCGCGAAGACACCAAGAACCTGTTCGCATTTGTGGATGCGGCGAATTCGCTCGGCATCGATGCAAACATGAACTGGTCGCACCGCTACAGGCACCAGACGTTCGTACTGATGACCTATCACCTGACGCGGTTGCGCACTGAGATACGGCCTCAATTTGCAGGGCACGTGAATGTTTCCGGGCTGGCGGGTATCGGCGGCAACAATCAGAGCCCGCTGAATTGGGGCCCGCCCAATCTGACTTTCTCCAGTGGCGTGTCAGGGCTCGGCGATGCAGACAGCGCGTTCAATCGCAATCGTACAGACGCGATGAACGTGAATGTGTCGACTAATTACCGTCGGCATAATTTCATTTTTGGCGGCGACTTCCGGCGACAGGAGTACAACATTTTGTCGCAGGAGAACCCGCGCGGCAGATTTGCATTTACGGGAGCGGCTACACAGCAGGGCGGGAGTTCAGCGGGAACTTCGACAACAACAGGATCTGACGTTGCCGATTTTCTGCTTGGCATTCCCGACACGAGTGCAATTTCGTTTGGCAATCCGGACAAGTACCTGAGGCAATCGGTGTACGACTTGTACTTCACAGATGATTGGAGATTGCTGCCACAATTGACGATTAATGCGGGCGTGCGTTGGGACTACGGTGCGCCGTTGACGGAACTGTTCGGCAGACTGGCGAACATCGACGTATCACAGGGATTTGCGAACGTTGCCCCGGTGATTGCTACAAATCCAACTGGCCCGGTCAGCGGAATTGCCTATCCAACTTCGCTGGTGCGGCCCGATAAGAAAAGCATCGGCCCACGGATCGGAATTTCGTGGCGTCCGATTCCTGCGTCGACGCTGGTGGTCAGAGCCGGCTATGGGATTTACTACGACACGTCAGTCTATTTGACGGCGACAGAGGCAATGGCCACCCAGGCGCCGTTTGCCAATAGCGTGAGCCAGGCTAACAGCAGCAGCTGCAAATTGACACTGGCCAACGGCTTTTCGCCATGCTCCACCGCGGCAACGGATACGTTCGGCATCGATCCAAATTTGCGCGTGGGCAATGCGCAGATTTGGCAGTTGAGCCTGCAGCGCGATTTACCATGGGCGCTGGTTGGATCATTGGCGTATTACGGAACAAAGGGCACGCACGGGATGCAGGAATTTCTTCCGAATACTTACCCGATCGGCGGCGTGAACCCTTGCCCAACCTGCGAAACGGGCTTTGTGTATCGCACGTCCGGCGGCAACCTGATGCGCAACGCTGGACAGGTGCAGTTGCGGCGCAGGTTGCGTAGCGGCCTGACGGCAACGCTTGACTACACGTGGTCGAAGACGATGGACAACGATTCGCAAGTGGGTGCGGCGGGACACCAGACGGCCACCAGCGCTGCAACTCCCACGGGTGCGAGCGCGACGAGTGCTTCGATTAGCGGGCCAACCATTGCGCAGAATTGGCGCGATCTGTCGGCGGAACGCTCACTTTCTGATTTCGATCAACGGCATTTGGTTGCTGCAACCCTGCAGTACACCACCGGCATGGGCCTGGGCCGAGAATTGATGAGTGGATGGCGTGGCAGACTATTGAAGGAGTGGACCATCGGTAATAAGTTTTCCTTTGGGAGTGGATTGCCGGAGACACCCATTTATCTTGCCGGTGTACCCGGAACGAGCTTTACAAACACGGTAAGACCAAATGTGACTGGTGCACCGGTTTACGAAGGAACCGCCGGACAACATTTGAATCCTGCGGCATTCACGGCTCCGAGCGAGGGCGCTTGGGGAACGGCGCGAAGGAATTCCATCACCGGGCCGAACACATTCACATTCAACAGCTCAATGTCACGGACGTTCCGCTTGATGAATCCGTTCAATCTCGATGTGACGATCGATGCAACCAACGTTTTGAATCATGGAGTATTTACAGGCTGGAATTCGGTGGTCAACAGCACAACCTTCGGACTTCCTTCGCAGGCCAGCGCCATGCGGCGCGTTTTGATGACTGCACGGTTGAGGTTCTAACGATGCGCTGGCCTGCAAACTTGAATTCAATTCGGTGGAGCAGACTCTCGGGTTGCGCTATTGCGCTGATGGTTTGGAGCGCAAGCCTGGGCGCACAGCAGGTGGGCAGCAATGCTACGCCAGCCGGGCAGAGTGAGACTTACAAGCTAACACTGAATTCGCAGCTCGTTGTTGAACAAGTGGTGGTGAAAGATAAAGCGGGCGAATTTATTAGCGGGCTTACAGCGAAAGATTTCACCGTGACTGAAGATGGAGCGGTGCAGACGGTGAAGTTTTGCGAGCAACAGCACTTCTCCGGTGCGGTGACTCCCCTGCCCCCGCAGTCCGCCGATGACGAGAACATTACGATCTACAAGAAATTGACGCATACGCAGATTGCACCGGAGCCGGCCGACGGCACGAAATACAAGGACCGGCGGCTGATTGCGCTCTACTTTGACATGACATCCATGCCGCCACAGGATCAAGCGCGCGCGCTGACAGCAGCTCAGACCTTTGTGCGCACGCAGATGACTTCCGCCGACATGATCGCCATTATGGAATTCGGAGGCGGTTCAGTAACGGTGTTGCAGGACTTTACTGCGGACCGCAATAAGCTGCTGAGCATTCTTGAGACTCTGATCGTGGGAGAGGGACAGGGCTCGGCGGACTCGATCGACGATGCCGCAAGCGCGGACACGGGCGCAGCGTTCGGACAGGACGACAGCGAGTTCAAT
>Ga0207667_10000078_pt1 | contig 165061 bp, 132 predicted proteins | sample KBSCornC52_FD_184301 | JGI IMG/M metagenome (GOLD analysis project Ga0207667, IMG submission 184301) | Corn rhizosphere microbial communities from Kellogg Biological Station, Michigan, USA - KBS Corn C5-2 (SPAdes) (version 2) | ecosystem: Host-associated > Plants > Roots > Rhizosphere > Soil ... | reverse complement strand
ACCGGGCAGGAACACGTGCGCATACTTGGCCGTTTCGTTCAGGAACAGGTCCTGCACCACGATGCATTCCATGGCCTGCAAGGCCGCTGCCACGTGCTGGGTATTCGGGTCCGACTGGACGATATCCTCCCCTTCGCAATACAGGCCCTTGAAGCTGCCATCGAGGGCCGCATCGAACATGTTGGGAATGCGCAGGCCCGGCTCCGGATTGAGCGTCACGCCCCAGGCCTGTTCGAACTGGCCGCGCACGGTGGAATCCGAAATGTGGCGATAGCCCGGCAATTCGTGCGGGAAGGAACCCATGTCGCAGGAGCCCTGCACATTGTTCTGCCCGCGCAGCGGATTCACGCCCACGCCTTCGCGGCCGACGTTGCCGGTGCACATGGCCAGGTTGGCGATACCCATCACGGTGGTCGAACCTTGCGCATGTTCGGTCACGCCCAGCCCGTAGTAGATCGCGGCATTGCCGCCGGTGGCATAGAGGCGCGCCGCGCCACGAATGATCTCGGCGGGCACGCCGGTGATGGCGGCCATCGCTTCGGGGGAATTGTCTTCGCGCAGGACGAATTCCTTCCAATCCTTGTATGACTGCAGGTCGCAGCGTTCCTGGATGTAGGACTCGTTCTGCAGGCCTTCCGAAAGGATCACATGAGCCAGCGCCGTGATGATGGCGGTGTTGGTGCCGGGGCGCAGCTTCAGGTGATAGTCGGCCTTCAGGTGCGGCGACTTGACCATCTCGGTGGTGCGCGGATCGATCACGATCAGCCTGGCGCCCTGGCGCACGCGACGCTTGATCTGCGAAGCGAACACCGGATGGCCGGCGGCCGGGTTGGCCCCCATGATGAGGATGACGTCGGACTTCATCACCGACTCAAAGGTCTGCGTCCCCGCCGATTCACCGAGGGTCTGCTTCAGGCCATACCCGGTCGGCGAGTGGCAGACGCGGGCGCAGGTATCGACGTTGTTGTTGCCGAAGGCGGCGCGCACCAGTTTCTGGACCAGATAGGTTTCTTCGTTGGTGCAGCGGGAAGAGGTAATGCCGCCGATGGAATCCTTGCCATGCTTGGCCTGGATGCGGCGGAACTCGCTGGCCGCATACGACAGCGCTTCCTCCCATGACACTTCGCGCCAGGGATCGTTGATGCTCTTGCGGATCATGGGATTCAGGATGCGGTCCTTGTGGGTCGCATAGCCCCAGGCGAAGCGGCCCTTGACGCAGGAGTGGCCTTGATTCGCCTTGCCATCCTTGTACGGCACCATGCGCACCACTTCATTGCCCTTCATCTCGGCCTTGAAGGAACAACCCACGCCGCAATAGGCGCAGGTGGTGACCTTGCTGTGCTCGGCCTGGCCCAGCATGATGACGGTCTTCTCGGTCAGCGTGGCGGTCGGGCAAGCCTCGACGCAGGCGCCGCAGGAGACGCATTCGGATTCCATGAAGGCTTCCATCTGCCCTGCCGACACCCGCGATTCGAAGCCACGGCCATTGATGGTCAGCGCAAACGTACCCTGGGTTTCTTCACAGGCGCGCACGCAGCGGTTGCAGACGATGCACTTGGAGGGGTCATAGGTGAAGTAGGGATTGGATTCATCCTTCTTCATCGTGGTGTGGTTCTCGCCCTCGTAGCCATAACGCACTTCGCGCAGGCCGACCACACCAGCCATGTCCTGCAGTTCGCAGTTGCCGTTGGTGGGACAGGTCAGGCAATCCAACGGGTGGTCGGAGATGTAGAGCTCCATCACGCCGCGCCGGATCTCGGCCAGCTTGGGGGTCTGCGTCTGCACCTTCATGCCCGGTTCGCAGGGCGTGGTGCAGGAGGCCGGATAGCCCTTCATCTTGCGGCCATCCTTTTCGATCTCCACCAGGCACAGGCGGCAGGAACCGAAAGGTTCCAGGCTGTCGGTGGCGCATAGCTTGGGCACGTTGATGCCGGCCTCGACCGAGGCGCGCATCACCGAGGTGCCGGCTGGCACGGTGACCGCCACGCCGTCGATCTCCAGCGTGACCATGTTTTCCGAGGCACGCGCGGGGGTGCCGTAATCCGTTTCATTGAGCTGGTTCATGTGCAACTCCTTGCATTCGCTAATTCGCTAATTTGCTGGTTCGCTACTTCGCTGATGGGATCAGGCCGCCTGTTCGCTGGGCGCGCCGAAGTCTTCGGGGAAATGGTTCAGGGCCGACAGCACCGGGAACGGCGTCATGCCGCCCATGGCGCACAGCGAGCCATTGACCATGGTGTCGCACAGGCTCTTCAACAGGTGGATCTGTTGCGGACGGTCGTCATTGGCGATGATCTTGTCGATCACTTCCACGCCGCGTGTGGAGCCGATGCGGCAAGGGGTGCACTTGCCGCAGGATTCCACGGCGCAGAACTGCATCGCGTAGCGGGCCTGTCTGGCCATATCGACACTATCGTCAAACGCCACCAGCCCGCCATGCCCGATCATCGCGCCGATCGCGGCGAAAGCTTCATAGTCGAGCGGCGTATCGAATTGCGAGGGCGGCAGGTACGCGCCCAGCGGCCCGCCCATCTGCACCGCGCGGATCGGACGTCCCGAGGCACTGCCGCCGCCGAAGTCCTCCAGCAACTGGCGCAGCGTGAGGCCGAAGGCCTTCTCCACCAGACCGCCCTGGCGGATGTTGCCGGCCAGCTGGAAAGGCAGCGTGCCATGCGAGCGGCCTACGCCATAGTTCTTGTAGAAGTCCGCGCCCCGCGCCAGGATCACCGGGACCGAGGCCAGCGAGATCAGGTTGTTGATCACGGTGGGCTTGCCGAACAGGCCTTCGATCGCCGGCAGCGGCGGCTTGGCGCGCACCACGCCGCGCTTGCCTTCCAGGCTTTCCAGCATGGCGGTTTCTTCACCGCAGATGTAGGCCCCGGCGCCCTTGCGCACTTCCAGGCGGAAGGACTTGCCGGAACCCAGGATGTCATCGCCCAGGTAACCCTGTGCATGGGCAATGGCGATGGCTTGCTCCAGGGTGGCAATCGAATGCGGATATTCGGAGCGCACGTAGATGTAGCCTTCGGTCGCGCCCACGGCGACACCGGCAATGGTCATGCCTTCGATGAGCGTGAAGGGATCGTCTTCCATGATCATGCGATCGGAGAAGGTGCCGGAGTCCCCCTCGTCGGCATTGCAGACCACGTACTTCTGCGCCGATTGCGCACGCAGCACGGTCTGCCATTTGATGCCGGTCGGGAAAGCCGCCCCGCCCCGGCCACGCAAGCCGGAAGCTATCATCTGCTGGACGATGGCCTCGGGCGTCTTGGCCAGCGCATTCTTCAGGCCCACGTAGCCTTCGTGGGCCAGGTAGTCTTCCAGCGAGAGGGGATCGATGATGCCCACACGGGCGAAGGTGAGGCGCTCCTGGTTCTTCAGGAAGGCAATCTCTTCGGTCAATCCCAGGTGCAGCGCATGCTGGCCGCCTTGCAGCAGGCCCGCATCGAACAGCCCGGCGACGTCTTCCGGCGCCACCGGCCCATAGGCCACGCGGCCCGCCGCAGTGGCCACTTCCACCAGCGGTTCCAGCCAGAACATGCCGCGCGAACCATTGCGCACCAGCCTGATGGACTGGCCGCGCTTGTGCGCCTCGGCGGTGATGGCGGCGGCCACGTCATTGGCGCCCAGCGCCAGCGCGGTGGAGTCGCGCGGGACGTAGACGGTCACGGTATCGTTGGCGCTCATCATGCCTCCCGCTTGGCCTGGATCAGGCGCTTGAACTTGTCGGCATCGACGCGGGCGTGCAGCTCGTCATCGAGGGTGAGGTTGGGACCGATGGCGCACTGGCCCAGGCAATACACCGGCTCCAGCGTGAACTGGCCATCGGCGCTGGTGTCGTGGAAGCCGCAGCCCAGCACGTTCTGCGCATGCTCGGCCAGGGCTTCGCCGCCACGCGCCTGGCAGGCTTCGGCGCGGCAGACCTGCACCACATGCCGGCCCGCCGGCTCCTGGCGGAAGAAGTGATAGAAGGAGATCACCCCATGCACCTCGGCGCGCGAGACATTCAACTCCCCCGCGATCATCGGCACCGCATCGGCGGGGATATAGCCGACTTTTTCCTGGATGCCATGCAGGATGGGGAGCATGGCGCCGGCCATCTCCTTGCGCTCGGCGATGATGCCGCGCACCGCCGCCACGTCGAAAACCTGTTGCCTCTTCATTGATGCCTCCTGTGTTGCCTTGATGCGGACCTTGTCCCTCTCCCGGAGGATCTTCTGCGGACCGCGCAATTGACGAATGAAAGGGATGGGACCGCGCCTAGGGCGGCGCAGCCTGCGGAAAGCAGATCAAGGGATGGGAAGAACAATGCGGCGGCGTGGCGCTGCCCCGGTGAAGGGCGCGCACCGTCGTGCCTGACGAACCAGCTAGTCTCCGTTCTTGCATGTTCTCCCTGCCTTTAGGGGTTGGTCTGAACACTGCGGATGCTGGCCTGCCCTTACCGGGTGGGCGGGCCATGCTCCTGTTTTTTTTGATAGTCGCTGACACAAGCTGCCCTGGTTCACGTGGCCATGGCAGCTTGTGTCAGCGGCTTTCGCCGCTGCGGTCCTGCGTGCAGGCCGGGTGGAGCCGGCCTGCGGGTGAAACGAAATGACTAAACAGCTAGATCACCAAACTACGTAACCAATTAATTACGCAACTAATTACGTAACTTAATTACGTGACTGCGTCAGCAAGCCATCAACGGAACAGCACCGCCGACTTCTGCAGCACCAGGGTGATCCCCCAGATCAGCGGAATACCGACTGCCGCCCAGGCCAGACCGATGAAGACGGGGTTGCCGCCGCTGCCGATCTGGGACATGTCGCCCGAACCGGCAGTGACTGCGGCATCGGCCGCCGACTTTTCGTGGGCCAGTTTCTTTTCATGGGCCAGTTCTTCCGGCGTCATGAAGTGCTTGGCTGCGACCGGGCGGATCAGCAGGTTGCAGATCAGGCCCAGGATGAGCATGCCGGCCAGGATGTACATGGTGGTGTTGTAGACCTCGTTCTTGGGCATGCCCTGGGCCAGCTGGTACTCACGCATGTAGTTCACCACCACCGGACCGAGGATGCCGGCAGTGGCCCACGCGGTCAGCAGGCGGCCGTGGATGGCGCCCACCATCTGGGTGCCGAACAGGTCGGCCAGGTAAGCCGGCACGGTAGCGAAGCCGCCGCCATACATCGACAGGATGATGCAGACCGCACCCACGAACAGCGGGATGTTGCCCGACTTGGCCGACCACGGCAGGCTCACATACAACACGAAGCCCAGCACGAAGAAGATGGCGTAGGTCATCTTGCGACCGAAGAAGTCCGAGCACGACGCCCAGGCGAAACGGCCACCGATGTTGAACAGCGAGATCAGGCCCGTGAAGCCGGCAGCCAGCGCCGCGATGGCGGTCTTCTGCTCGACCGAGAGGTCATTGAAACCGATATTCACGCCCAGCAGCTTGCCGCCGAACACTTCCTGCAGCATCGGCGAAGCAATCCCGATGACGCCGATACCCGCCGACACGTTCAGGCAGAGCACCAGCCACACCAGCCAGAACTGGGGAATGCCCCAGACCTTGGAGACGTGGACGTGGTTCTGGGTGATCATGGTCGCCGAGGACTTGGCCACCGGCGGGGTCCAGCCAGCCGGCTTCCAGCCGGTCGGCGGCACGCGGTAGCCGAAGGCGCCGGCCATCATGAAGACGAAGTAGATGACGGCCATGACCACGAAGGTTTCCCACACGCCCACCGAAGTGGGGGTGGCGAACTTCTTCATCAGCGCATCAGCCAGCGGGGTGCCGACCAGCGCGCCGCCGCCGAAGCCCATGATGGCCATGCCGGTGGCCATGCCGCGACGGTCAGGGAACCACTTGATCAGGGTCGACACGGGCGAGATATAGCCCAGGCCCAGGCCCACGCCGCCGATCACGCCCGAGCCCAGCCACATCAGCCAGATCTGGTGCGTCTTCACGCCCAGGGCCGAGATCAGCAGGCCGCCGCACCAGCAGATGGCGGCCACCACACCGGCCTTGCGGGGACCGGCGTGTTCCAGCCAGCCACCCCAGAGGGCCGCGGAGATGCCCAGGAGGACGAAGAACATGGTGTACATCCAGCCCAGCATGGAAATCTTCCAGTCACAGGAGGACGAGAAGACCTGGGCGAAGAAACCGACATCGGCGCCGCAGGCGATGGGCGCGGTCACGCCCAGGGCCTTGGACAGCGGCAGCCAGAACACGGAAAAACCGTAGGCCATGCCGATGCAAAGGTGGATTGCGAGTGCTGCTGGCGGGACCAGCCAGCGATTGAAGCCAGGCTTGGCGACTGTGTGTTCCTTGTTCAGGAAATCGAAAGCCATTATTCCTCCGAATATTTTATGAGTGATGTGTGTAGGCAAAAACGAAGGAGGGAAGTCGCGGCAAAGCCGGTAGGAACGGGTCGTGAAACCGTTCCATCTTTGCGACGATGTCCTCCTCTTGTATTTATATATGTACAACGCCGCATATATTTTCTATCATTTATGCGGAGTGACGCGAAATTATCACCGATAAACGGGCGTTTCAATATGCTTTATTTTTCTTAAATGTACAAAGTCCACATCAAACCTCACTGGGAAATCGCCTACGACAACGAGGCGCCACTGGACACCGCCAACCTGCTGATGTTGCTCACCGCCATCCAGCAAAGCGGTTCCATCGCCCGCGCGGCGCAGTTGACGCGCTACTCCTACCGCCATGCCTGGGGCCTGTTGCGCGAGGCCGAGCGGCTGTTCGGCAATGCCCTCATCGAGAGCGGACGTGGCCGTGGCACCACACTGACCGATTTCGCCAGCAAACTGCTGTGGGCCGATCGCCTGGTGACGGCGCGCCTGTCCCCGACGCTGGACAGCCTGGCCTCGGAACTGGAAGTCGAACTGGGCAAGACCGTCGAGGGCAAGGCCGAGAAAGTACGCCTGAACGCCAGCCATGGTTTTGCGGTGGCGGCACTACTGGGCAAGATCAACGAGGCGCGCCTGCCGGTGGAAGTGCGCTATCGCCACAGCACCGACGCCGTGGCCGCGCTGTCGCGCCAGGAGTGCGACCTGGCCGGCTTTCATGTACCGCTGGGGGAATTCGAGAAACCGGCCGTTTCCGCCTACACCAAATGGCTCAACAAGCGCAGCGACTGCCTGATCCACCTGGCCATCCGCAACCAGGGCCTGTTCGTGGAACCGGACAATCCCAAGGGCGTGCGCAACCTCACTGACCTGATCCGCACCGACCTGCGCTTCGTCAATCGCGAAGCGGGCTCCGGTACGCGCATGCTGCTGGAACTGATGCTGGCCGGCGCGGGCATTCCCCACAAGAAGATCAACGGTTTCGAGAACACCGAGTTCACCCATTCGGCGGTGGCTGCCTTCATCGCCAGCGGCATGGCCGACGTCGGCTTCGGGGTGCAGACCGCCGCCCACCGCTTCGGACTGGGCTTCATCCCGCTGGTGCGCGAGCGCTATTTCTTCGCCCTGCCGGCGGCCTCGCTGCACGATCCGCTGATCCGCGCGGTCATCGACATCCTGCAATCGGACAGCTTCCGCAAGGTGGTCAACAACCTGGCCGGCTACGACGCCACCGAGATGGGCAAGATCCAGACCATCAAGGAAGCCTTCGGCTGATCCCCGTGTCTGGCAGCCGCCCGCGCCGCTCTTGAAGGCGCGCGGCGAAGCGGCTACACTGCCGCCCCTGACCCGCAACCGCCCGGCTGCGGGTCGTTTCTTTTCTGCCTGATCGCTTCATGAACCTCGCTGCCCTCGACACCCGCCTGCTGCAATTGCTCGACGCCGTCCTCGACGAAACCCACCTGGCGCGCGCCGCCGCGCGGGTGGGCATGTCCTTGCCAGCCGCAGCCAGTGCGCTGGAACGCTGTCGCCAGTTGCTGCGCGATCCGCTGCTGGAAGATGGCGGCCAGCAGATGCAACTGAGCCGCACCGCCCAGGCCCTGCGCGAACCGCTGCGCCAGGCGCTGGCCGAACGCCACGCCGCATCGGCCAGTGCGGGCGCAAGCAGCCAGCCGCAGCGGGTGCGCATCCTCATGCCAGACTATCCGGCGCAGGTGGTGGCGCAGCCGCTGTACCGTGAGCTGGCCGGCAGCGCCGGCGCGCTGACACTGGAATTCCAGCCCTGGCAGGGTGACGCCCATGCCGCCGCCAGCCTGGAAAGCGGCCACACCGAACTGGTGCTGGGAGCCATCAAGCCCCATGCATCGCTGCGCGGGCGCGACGTCCTGCAAAAGCGCTGCGTGGCCGTCATGCGGCGCGACCATCCGGCCGCGCAAGGACTGACGCTGGCCAAATGGCTGGCCCATCCACAACTGCGCATTTCTAGTCACGACACCTTGAATCGCATGCTCGATGAGCAGTTGGCCACCCAAGGCCACCGGGCGCACATCGGCATGGTGATCCCCAATTTCCTGATGGCTCCGGCCCTGCTGCACGGTTCGGACCTGATCGCCATCATGCCCATGCACTGCGTGCCTGCGGCCAGCGCGGCCCACCCGGTGGCACTGAGTTGCCTGCGCCCGCCCCTGCCGCTGGATGCACCGCCGCTGCGACTGCTGCACCATCGCCGCCATGCCGAGGACGCCGCCGTATCGCAGGTGGCGCAAGCGCTGGAGCGCATCGTGCGGCAGCATCTGGATGGGCGTTGAGCGCTGAAAGTTGAGCGATGAGCGCGCAGTACTGAGCTCACTGTTCACGCCTCCCGTTCGGACTGAGTAGCGCCGCAAGGCGCGTATCGAAGGCGCAGGGGACTTGGCGTCTTCGATACGCCGCTCACGCGGCTACTCAGTCCGAACGGGAGAGGAGGCACACTCACCCGCACCCAACCCATACCTCAACCTTGATCTCCCCCAACCTCTGCCTCACCCATCCCGCCATCAGACCATGGCCGGCAGCCCCGCCACATCCAGATGCTTCTGCAGGAAGCGCACGCATTCGCGCACCTTGGCCGAATTCTTCAACTGCAGGGGATAGACCGCACACAAGTCAGCCTCCTGAAAATACTGAGGCAACACCCGCACCAGCCGGCCGCGCTTGAGGCTGTCAGCCACATCCCAAGCCGAGCGCAGGATGATGCCATGACCATCGACGGCCCACTGATGGATGATCTCGCCGTGATTGGAGGCCAGCATGCCCGAGACTTTGACCGTCTCCACTCCCTTGGGTCCCATCATGCGCCAGATGCCAAAGGACTGGTTGCGCTCGCGGATCACCAGACACTGGTGCTGGCGTAGCGCGGCCAGGTCCGCAGGCAGGCCATGCTTCTTGAGATAGGCCGGGCTGGCGCACAGCACCCGCTGGCTGGGCAGGATGCGCTTGGAGAACAGATGCGGCTCATGCCCCGCCCCCACGCGGATATCCAGATCGATCCCCTCATTGACCAGGTCGATCTGCCGGTCCACCAGTTCCAGCTGTATCTTCAGTTCCGGATGTTCGCTGGCAAAGCGCGACAGCAAGGGCGAGACCACCTTGCGTCCCAGCCCGAAGCTGGTGCTGATCTTGAGCAACCCACGCGGCACGCGCTTGGCGCTGCTAACCGTCTCCATCATCTGCTCGACGTCATCCAGGATCCTGCGCGCCCATTCATGGACATTGCCGCCGTCTTCGGTCATGACCACGCTGCGCGTGGTGCGATGGAACAGCCGCACGCCCAGGGCCTGCTCCAGCAGGGCGATGCGCTTGCTGATATAGGCAGGTGATGCGCCCACCTCGCGCGCCGAACCCGCAAAACTGCTGTGGCGCGCCACCACGCAGAACAGGCGCAGATCTTCCAGCAAGGGAGTATTGTTCACGATATGTAGCCATTGAAATCCACGATCCATGGATTATAGCCCCGCCAATGATCCGCACCACCGGCCTGGCGAGACACGTCGCATCGCCTGCCAACCCGGTCAGATCTCCCGCAACTGGCTGAAATGTGGCAGTCTTGCAGCATCGCAACGAATTCTCTTGGAGACATCGGCATGAGCCTCATCGACGAACAGGAAGTCCCGCCCGATCTTCCCCACATCCAGCGCATCGAAGTCAACCAGCTGCAATGCCTGCGCGTGCAGACTGCGCGGGCAGAACTGCTCATTGCCGAACAGGGCGCGCAGGTGCTGCGCTATCAGGAGCATGGACAGCAACCGCTGATCTGGATGAGCGAAGAAGCCGCCTTCGAGGCCGGCAACTCGGTGCGCGGCGGGATTCCCGTCTGCTGGCCCTGGTTCGGCGACCTGATGCGCAACCCGCCGCAGGTGCAATCGCTGCACTCGGGCGGCCGCCTGCCCGCGCACGGCCTGGTGCGCGGCATTCCCTGGCTGCTGATGGAGAACGCCATCGAGGGCGACAGCGTGCGCCTGGTGCTGGCCATTCCCCCCACCAGCGAATCGCCGGCGCTGCGCCACCTGCCGCCGGGCATCGAGCTGCGCCTGGAGATCCTGCTGGACGACCGCCTGCACCTCAAGCTCACCACCCGCAATGGCAGCGAGCAACACCTCGCCCTCACGCAGGCGCTGCACAGCTACTTCGCCGTCAGCAGCATCCACGACGTCACCGTCGAAGGCCTGGAAGGCCACCGCTATATCGAGACCCTGGAAGGCTGGGCCGAGCGCGAGCAGAAGCGCGCCCTGGTGGTCAGCAGCGAAACCGACCGCATCTACCTGGACCTGCCGCCGCGCCTGTCCATCCGCGACGATGGCTGGAACCGCCGCATCCAGATCGAGGCCAGCGGATCGAGCTCGGCCGTGGTCTGGAACCCCTGGGTGAGCAAGGCCCGTCGGCTGTCGCAGTTCGCCGACGATGCCTGGCAACGCATGCTGTGCGTAGAAACGGCCAACGTGATGGAAGACCTGGTGGAACTGGAGCCCGGCGCCGAGCACACCCTGGGCGTGACGCTCTGGAGCGAGACGCTAGCTGGCTGATCGGCTCTCCTCCCGGCTCCGCTGATGAGGCGCTGACCGTTCTGGCAGCGCCTTTTTGTTGGCTGGCGTTTTCGGCATCATTCACGATTCGTGTTTTATGGAATCACCAGTTCGTGGATGATCGCAACAGGGAAGCGCTCTATGATGAAGCCCATGACGAGCCCGTCATGAGCCCGCCTTCCATCGTCCAACATCGTCCAGTCAGATCAGAGGAGCACAAGAGATGAGCAAGACCCACAAGATCGCCGTCATCGCCGGCGACGGCATCGGCCAGGAAGTCATGCCCGAAGGCCTGCGCGCAGTCCAGGCCGCCAGCAAGAAATTCGGCATCGACATCGAATTCACCCACTTCGACTGGGCCCACTGCAACTACTACGCCCAGCACGGCAAGATGATGCCCGACGACTGGTTCGAGCAGTTGAAGGGATTCGAAGCGATCTACTTCGGCGCCGTCGGCTGGCCGGCCACGGTGCCGGACCATGTCTCGCTGTGGGGTTCGCTGCTCAAGTTCCGGCGCGACTTCGACCTCTACGTCAACCTGCGCCCGGTGCGCCTGATGCCCGGCGTGCCCTGCCCGCTGGCCAACCGCAAGCCCGGCGACATCGACTTCTACGTCGTGCGCGAGAACACCGAAGGCGAATATTCCTCCATCGGCGGCCGCATGTACGAAGGCACCGAGCGCGAGACCGTCATCCAGGAATCGGTGTTCAGCCGCAAAGGCACCGACCGCATCCTCAAGTTCGCCTTCGACCTGGCGCAAAGCCGCCCCAAGAAGCACCTCACCTCGGCCACCAAGTCCAACGGCATCGCCATCACCATGCCCTACTGGGATGAGCGCGTCGAAGCCATGGGCGCGAAGTATCCCGACGTGCGCCGCGACAAGTACCACATCGACATCCTCACCGCGCACTTCGTGCTGAACCCGGATCGCTTCGACGTGGTGGTGGCCTCCAACCTGTTCGGCGACATCCTCTCCGACCTCGGCCCGGCCTGCGCCGGCACCATCGGCATTGCGCCCTCGGCCAACATCAACCCCAGCCGCGAACTGCCCTCGCTGTTCGAGCCCGTGCACGGCTCGGCCCCGGACATCTTCGGCAAGAACATCGCCAACCCGGTAGCCATGATCTGGTCGGGCGCGATGATGCTGGACTTCCTCGGCGACGGCCAGGGCAAGTACCGCCAGGCCCACGACGCCATGCTGGCCGCCATCGAGACCGTGCTGGTCAATGGCCCCACCACGCCCGACCTGGGCGGCAAGAGCAACACTGCCGAGGTCGGCCAGGCGATTGCGGCAGCGATCTGAGCGGCGCTGGCCGGACCTGGCGGCGCGGGTCCGGTCAGCAGGCCTGCCCTTGCCCTTGCCTTTGCTTGAGGCCGTATCCGGCGATTTCGCTGAGATTGCAGCATGTCAATTTGCGAAGACATGTTAGGATTACTGCAACTCAATTTCTCGCGATCGGCAGGTTGGACATGGTGGCAAGGCTGGACACGGCAAAGCACTGGGTGCTGGCGCAACTGCTCTTCTGGAGCATCGTGCTGATCCTGATGCTGGAAGACGATGTCGCCATGCTGGCCATGATGATGAGCTGACGCGACGCCGGCCCCGATATGGATAGCGTGTTTTCCTTTTTTTCTGCGCAGCGCGCAGCGCTGCTGCTGGGCGCGGTGCTGGCCACGACAGGCCTGACGGCCCATGCCGAATGGTTGCCGCTAGGTGAGAACAGCATTGGCAGCTTCTTCATCGACAAGAGCAGCATCGTCACTACGCGCAGCGTGCGCCAGGCGCAGATCCTGCTGAACTGGCACCGGCCGCAACTGTTGATGGGCCAGGGCAGCAAGACGTATTACCTGTCCGAGATCTCGACGGCCTACTTCGATTGCGGCAACCGCCAGCTGGGATTTGGCAGCCGCAAGATGTATGCGCAGGCCGATGGGCGTGGCCAGTTGCTGCTGGCGCCGCAGCTGGCTTATTCGGACGTCAAATTGCAGGATCCCATCCCTGGTTCCACCGGTGAGCGGGCCATCGAGGCGGTGTGCGGTAAATAATTTCCGAACCCAGCGTGGCTGACCGTGTTGGGGGCTTGCTCCTGGGAGCGAAATCATACATAATTGCCGGCTTGCGTCGCCGGGATGGCGGAATAGGTAGACGCACGGGACTCAAAATCCCGCGCCGCAAGGCGTGCCGGTTCGATTCCGGCTCCCGGCACCAACCAGTGATCCAACGAAGTCCAAAGATGTTCTAAAGCCCGCGTGTCTACTGACACAGCGGGCTTTTTCTTGTCCAAGTCCGTCCGAGGACGTAGCATTACATCCACGATTAATACCGTCATTTTTGACGGTATCTCTCCTTCCTCCAATTCCAGATACCGTCAAACACGCTATGCCTCTGACAGATACTTTTGTGAAGCAAGTAAAGCCCATCAAACCGAGTGGCGATAAATACGCCGATGGCGGCGGCATGTATCTTCTCGTGAAGGCGACGGGGAAATACTGGCGCATGGATTATCGGCACCTAAACAAACGCAAAACCTTGGCCTTGGGCGTTTATCCCGAAGTTTCGCTCGCCAAGGCAAGAAAGCGCCGGGAGGAAGCTCGCGAATTGTTGACGGATGGCATTGATCCCGCTCAAAGCAAGCGGGACATGAAGCAGGCTCAAATTATCGCGGCAGGAAACACTTTTGAGATTGTCGCCCGTCAATGGCTTTCCAAGACGGCAGCAAATCGCGCTGCCACTACCCAAGAGAAAATCACGAACTGGCTGCAAAGCAATGTGTTCCCGGTCATCGGAAAACAAGCCATCTCGACCATCGGACCGCGCGACGTGCTCGCGGCTGTCCGCAAAATGGAGGCAAGAGGCGCTATCGACTCCGCGCATCGAGTTAAGCAGATATGCGGACAAGTTTTCAGATTCGCAGTCGCCGAGGGCACTGCGGAACGCGACGTGACCACGGACCTGCGCGGCGCGCTGGCCGCAGTCCCGAAAGGGCACTTTGCAGCCATCACAGAACCCAAGCAGGTAGCGGAATTGCTGCGCGCTATCTACGGATATACAGGACACCCGTGCACCGTAGCAGCGCTCAAGCTGTCTCCCATGGTTTTCGTGCGACCGGGCGAGCTATGCGCCGCCGAGTGGTCGGAGTTTGACCTTGACACTGCCGAATGGCGTATTCCTGCAACCAAGATGAAAATGGGGGTAGAGCATCTAGTCCCTTTGCCTACTCAAGCGGTAGAGGTGCTGCGGGGCCTCTATGCCCTTAGCGGACATGGGCGCTACGTCTTCCCCAGTATCCGAACTGGCGAACGCTGCATGAGCGAGAATACCGTCAATGCAGCCTTGCGAGGCATGGGCTATGCCAAAGAGATAATGACGGCTCATGGCTTCCGCGCGATGGCCCGCACGATTCTGGATGAAGTTCTAGGCGAGCGTCCTGATCTCATTGAGCATCAATTGGCCCACGCCGTCCGCGATCCTAACGGCCGGGCCTACAACCGCACGTCCCACCTACCGGAACGCCAGCGGATGATGCAGCGATGGGCACCTGACTGAGCAACTAAAATTGATCGGACAAAACCAGCGTGGTGAACGATTCAGAACGGAAGTCAACATGCAGGACGGACAACCGGACGGTACCCAGCGTAGCTATAGTGTCGATAACAACGTACTGGTCCATACCGTGCAGTGGCAAAACGGCACCTTGTTTGGCCCCGAAGAAGTGTTTGACAAGAAGACGGGAAACCGCATCCGGGAGGCCAACATCATTGGTGGCAAGTACGATGGAGAAATGATCAGTTATGATCTGGACGGGAAAGTGCTTCGTCGCCTTACTTTCAGTAATGGGGTGCAGCAACTGGATGAGTCATTTGATCCTGGCACAGGAAAGATGACAGGCCAAATCCCCTACCACTACGACAACATACATGGACTCGTCGTACACGGCATAGCTAAACAGTGGGACGCTGATGGCACGTTAATTTCAGAAAAGACCTACAAATTTGGCACAGAGGTCACCGCTGCTCCAACCGTGGGTGGCGATCTGAATCAATGTGTGGACGACTGGATCAACGCGTTCCGTAAGGAGCAAGGAGCCGATGCCATCGTCTCCCATGATCAGCTCACCGAATGGGAATCCTGGTGCAAGTCGGGGAAGCGCCCTAACTGACCTGAAATGCCCCGCAGGAGTCCTTCTTGCGGGGCAAGGTGCGCCAACAAGCAAGAGATCATGTCGTATTGCCACGAGACCGCTGAGTGCTCTTTCAGGCCGTTAGGCGGTACACGCATCTGATAGGTGTGTTTGCGAGCCCATCTCTGCACTCTATGTCCCCAAACTCCGAATTCAAGCACATTTGACCCTGCGGTGACGAAGGGAAGTAGAACTTGGCCGCGTGCGAGCGCACAGATAGAGGCCCTGTTCATCCACTCCATGGTTTGCACGAGTGCGCAATACCTCAGACAAGTTACATATCGAGGACAGCATGGAGCCGGTATTACCACTGCTCCAATACGCCCATCGGATGCGCTAGCCTTTCTGCACGCTCCATCACGCAGTGCTTAGGCCGTCAACTCTTTCAAGGCGTTGCGCACGGCCTGCGGCACGATCACCCAGGCCAGCGCCTGAGTGCGCGACAGGCCGGTAGAACGCGCCGCTTCCATCTGGCCACTCGGTACGCTTTCTATGCCGGCGCGCAGCACCTCGGCGAAATAGCTGGAATTGTTGAACATGAAGCCCAGCGCCACGGCCAGCAGCTTGGGCAGTTCCAGCCCGAGGAAGGGTGCGCCGAAATAGATGAGGATCAGCAGCACCAACGGCGGGAAGGACCGAAAGAAATCCACATACACCGCCACCGCGATGCGCACCGTGCGCGAACGGCTCTGCGTGGCCAGCAAGGCCAGCAGCAAACCCGATACCACTCCGATAGGTATCACCAGCAGCGACAGCCACACCGTGGTCCACAAGCCGCCCAGCAGGAAGGGCAGGACCTGGCGATAGACCTCCAGGTTGAAGAAATTCTGCAGCAAGGCATCCATGACGGCCCTCTCCTATCGTTTCCAGCGCCAGCGGGTTTCGAGCCAGCGCGCGAACAAGACCACCGGAATGAAGATCACCAGATAAGCCGCCGCACCCAGCATCAGGGGTGTGGGATTGCCTGCATTGCTGCTGGCGGCCTGAGCCGTATTGAGAATCTCCGACAAGGCCACCACCGATCCCAGTGCCGTGTTCTTGGTAATCGAGATGACCCGGTTGGTCAGCGGCGGCACCGCCATACGCAGTGCCTGCGGCAGGATCACGGCGACCATGGTCTGTCCCCATGACAGGCCGGTCGAGCGCGCCGCTTCGCTCTGGCCGCGCGGCAAGGAGGCGATGCCGGCCCAGATGCTTTCCTCGGCATAGGCCGCCAGTACCAGGGTCAGCGCCAGCCAGGTGGCGGTGAAGGACGACATGGCCAGGTCGATGTATGGAAACGCAAAGAAGAGCACGATGATCAGGATCAGCGGCGGCAAGGCCCGCATCACATCGGCAAAGGCCACCACCAGCCCCACCAGGCCGCGCTTGCCGGTCGCACGCAACACCGCCAGCGACAGCCCCAGCAGCAGGCCGGAAGCAATCACCGCCAGGCTCAGCAGGACCGTCACGCCCATGCCGCGCAGGATGTCCGGCCAGTAGCGCGCAGCGATCTCGGCATTGAAGAAGGTAAATAGAAATTGCTCCATGGCTCAGCCGTGCTGTGCGAAGCGCGCCACGAAGGCCTTGGTGCGAGCCTGTTGCGGATCGCCGAAGATCTGCTCGGGCGGCCCCTCCTCGACGATCACGCCACCGTCCATGAAAACCACACGGTCGGCCGCCGCCCGGGCAAAGGCCATTTCGTGCGTGACCACCAGCATGGTCATGCCAGCCTCGCGCAACTGCCGCATCACCTGCAGCACACTGCCGACCAGTTCGGGGTCGAGCGCGCTGGTGGGTTCATCGAAGAGCATCACCTTGGGTTCCAGCGCGATGCCCCGGGCAATGCCCACGCGCTGCTGCTGTCCGCCGGAGAGCTGGCCGGGGAAGGCAGATGCCTTCTCCAGCATGCCCACCTGTTCCAAGGCGCGGCGCGCGCGCCGCTCGGCCTCGGCATGCGTATGCTTCTGGACCTTCTTCAGCGCCAGCATCACATTGCCCAGCACGCTCATGTGCGGATACAGGTTGAACTGCTGGAACACCATGCCGATCTTCTGGCGTACCGCATTGAGATCGGTGCGGGCATGCATGATGTCCTGCCCATCCACCACGATCTGGCCGGCGCTGGGTTCTTCGAGCCGGTTGCAACAACGCAGCATGGTGCTCTTGCCCGAACCGGAAGGACCGATCACGCAGATCAGCTGGCCCGGCCGCACGCGCAGGTCGATCCCGCGCAGGACGGTATTGCCTTCATAGGACTTGTGCAGGCCGACGATTTCTAGGATGGGAGCGGCTAGGTTCATGGAGGCTTCTGTCTCGGTTCAGGCGGTCGGCATAAAGTGTCGGCTCAGTGGCATCAATTGCACTTGAGCGTCACCGGGGTCGGGTCGTAACCATCCAGCCCAGGCACGCCCTGCCCCACGCCGACCTTGACCACGGTGGCATCGGCGGCCGGGGTATAGCCGAACCACTTCTGCGCGATCTTGCCCAGCGTGCCATCCTGCTTCATGCATTTGAGTGCCATGCCGGCAGCATCGCGGCCGGCCTTGTCGTCCAGGCGGAAGGCCAGCGCCCACACCAGACCGGTCTTGACGGTATAGGTGGTCTGCACGGCCGGATTCTGCTTGGCAGCCCAGGCGGCTACCGTACTGCCGGCCAGGTTGGCATCGGCGCGGCCGGATTGCACCGCCTGCACCGCATCGGCATTGTTGCCATAGACATCGTACTTGAAACCGTACTTGGGGGCGTTGTCACGTGCCCAGAGTTCGTAGGCCGAGCCCTTGTTGACCGAGATGGTCTTGCCCTTGAGGTCATCCAGTGCATTGATGGGGGCTGCCCCCTTCTTGATGACGAAGGTGTAGTCGGTATCGAGATAGCCTTCGGTGAAGAGCATGGCCTTGGCACGCTCCTGGGTGGCGGTGACGGGGGCCAGCACGAAGTCATATTTTTTGGCATTCAGGCCCGGCACCAGACCGGAAAATTCCGTGCCTTCGATTTCGATCTTGCGGCCCAGGCGGCGTGCCAGTTCTTCGCCCAGGTCGATGTTGAAGCCTTGCAGGCCGCCGCCCAGCTTGACCATCGCATGCGGCGCAAAGGTGGCATCGACTCCGGTGCGCAGCGGGCCACCCTGGGCCATGGCACCGGCCGACAGCAGTGCACTGGCCGAGAGTACGGCCAGCAGGGAGTATTTCAGGGAAGACTTGGAAGGCAGGACCAGAAACGGAAACATCGCAACACTCCTCGATTGGGTGGAAGGTGGACAGTGATTCAGGTAGACAGCTCGGCCGGTGCCAGCGGCGCACCGGCCCCGGTGCGCTCGACGATGAGGCGGTAATGTTCCGGACGGCGGTGCTTGGCGAAATTGAAGACGTGCTGCAGGAAGGTTTCACCCAGTTGCAGATCGCAACTGGCGAAGATCACCTCATCCTCCTCGCCTTGCGCCTGCGCCACGATCTCGCCGGAAGGCGCGACGATGGCCGAGCCGCCGATCATGTGGAAGCCATCCTCGACACCGCACTTGGCGGCGGCCGCCACCCACAACCCGTTCTGGTAGGCATTGGCCTGCAGCGACAGCAGGTGGTGGAACATGCGCAGATGGGGCGGTTCGTTCCAGTGGATGTTCCAGGACGGCGTGTTGTAGCCCAGCGTGACGATACGTGCGCTCTGCAGGCTCATGACGCGATAGGTCTCGGGCCAGCGGCGGTCATTGCACAGGCACTGGCCGATGCGGGTGCCCAGCATGTCGGTGACGCCAAAGCCATCGTTGCCGACCTCGAAGTACTTCTTTTCCAGATGCTGGAAGGGTGCATCTGGCTTGTGGTCGCTGTGTCCCGGCAGGTGGATCTTGCGATAGCGGGCCACGATCCGGGCTGTTTCATCCACCAGGATGGAGCTGTTGTAGTGATGGCCATCGGCGGTCAGTTCGCCATAACCGAGGTAGAAACCGATCCCGAGCTGCGCGGCCAGCTCGAACAATGGCCGTGTCTGCGGCCCCGGCATCTCGGCCTCGAAGAAGCGCGCATCGACCTCGGCCTGGTCTTCCATCCAGTAACGCGGGAAGAAAGTAGTCAGCGCCAGCTCCGGAAACACCACCATCTTCGCGCCACGGGCAACGGCTTCGCGCATCATTTCCAGCAGCCGGCGCACCACCGTGGTCCGGTCCTCGGCCAGTTGCACGGGCCCCATCTGCGCCACGGCCAGGCCGAAGCGATTGTCCTTGTTGCTCATTGCGATTCCCATGCCTTTCCCTTGAGGCCGAGCAAGCCCGGCAGATAGCTGCGCGTCGGCCGCTGCGCAATGCTGGCCGGTGCCGGACACTGGCGTGCGATGAAGCGGCCCGAGCCGCGCGCCACTTTCAATTCCCCCTCGCTGACCACCACGCGGCCGCGGCTGGTGACCACTTCCGGCCAACCCCTGATCTGCCGTCCTTCATAGGGCGTATAGCCGACGTTGTCGTGCAGGAGCGCTGCGGTGATGGTGGTCTCGCGTTCCGGGTTCCAGATCACCAGATCGGCATCAAGCCCCTCGGCGATATTGCCCTTGCAGTGCGAGAGCCCATACATGTGGGCGTGATTGGTGGCGGTCAGGCGCACGAATTCGTGGATGTCGAGGCGGCCCTTCTGCACACCCTCGGAAAACAGCAGCGGCAGACGCAGCTCGATGCCCGGCACGCCATTGGCCATTTCCTTGAAGGTGGTGTCTTCGCCGCGCGGCAGCTTGCCACTCTCGTCGAAGCGATACGGCGCATGGTCGGAGCTATACATGCCCAGCGTGCCATCCTTAAGCCCGGCCCAGACCGCCTCTTGGGCGTTGGCATCGCGCGGCGGCGGGCTACAGCAATACTTGGCGCCCTCCACGCCGGGCAGATCGATATCCTCGGCGGTGAGGAACAGGTATTGCGGGCAGCTCTCAGCGTAGATCTGCGCGCCCAGCAGCCTGGCATTGCGGATGGTCTGCACCGTCTCGGCCCCGGCAACGTGCACGATCAACACCGGTACGCCGATCAGGCGCGACAGCGCAATGGCACGCTGGCTGGCTTCGGCCTCAGCGAGCGGATCGTGGGCCACGGCGTGGAATTTAGGCGCGGTATGGCCCTGGTCCAGCAGGCGCGAGGCGAGCCAGCGGATCATGTCGTGGTTCTCGGCATGGATCATCACCAGCGCCCCTTCGCGGCCGGCCAGCGCCATCACGTCCAGCAGCTGGTAATCATCGAGCTTGAGGGCGTTGTAGGTCATGTAGACCTTCAGCGAGGTGATGCCATCGCGGATGGCTTGCGGCAGGTCGTGCTGCAGGGCCTGCTCGTCGGGGTCGGCCAGGATCAAGTGAAAACCATAGTCGATCACCGCCTTCTCGCGGGCACGTTGCGCATAGTCGGCGATCACGTCGGGGATGCGGTTGCCGCGATGCTGGGCCGCGAACGGGATGATGGTGGTGGTGCCGCCAAAAGCCGCCGAAACCGAGCCCGAATAGAAATCATCGGCACACATCATGCCCATGCCGGAGAGCTGCTCGATGTGGCAATGGCTGTCGATGCCGCCAGGCAGGACCCAGCGTCCGGCGGCGTCGATGTCTTCGCGCCCCGGCGGCAGGTCCGGCGCAATGCGCGCGATCACGCCGTCCTTGACGCCAATATCGGCAAAGAAGGTCTCGCGGTCGGTAGAGATGCGGCCGTTGCGGATGGTGAGGTCGAAGTCCATGCGGGAGTCTTGAGGTCAGAAGGTTCCGGGATAGGCACCGCCATCCATGAGCAGGTTTTGTCCGGTGACAAACCCTGCCTGGGCGCTGCACAGCCAGGCGCAGGCGTCGCCGAATTCGGCAGGCTGGCCGAAGCGGCGGGCCGGGTTGGCGGCACGGCGGGCCGCCAGCACCTCTTCGGCCGACTTGCCGCTGCCGCGTGCGCTGGCCGCGGCCGTCGCCAGCAGTCGCTCGGTCTCGAAAGGACCGGGCAGCAGGTTGTTGATGGTCACGTTGCGGGCCACGGTCGTTCTTGCCAGGCCGGCGACGAATCCGGTCAGGCCGGAGCGCGCGCCATTGGACAAACCGAGGATGTCGATGGGTGCCTTCACCGCGCCGGAGGTGATGTTGACGATGCGGCCGAAGCCACGCTGCATCATGCCATCCACGGTGGCCTTGATCAGCTCGATGGGGGTGAGCATGTTGGCATCGATGGCCGCGATCCAGTCCTCGCGCGACCATTCGCGGAAATCGCCCGGCTTGGGACCGCCGGCGTTTGTGACCAGGATGTCCGGCGCGGGACAGGCGGCCAGCGCCAGTGCGCGGCCCTCGGGCGTGGTGATGTCGCCCGCCACCGTCGTGACGGTGGCCCCGGTGGCCGCGCGTACCTGTTGCGCTGCGGCTTCAAGGACTTCGGCCCCGCGTGCGGTCATGGTCACGGCCACGCTCTCGCGTGCCAGCGAGATGGCACAGGCCAGGCCCAGGCCTTTGCTGGAGGCACATACCAGGGCGCGTCGCCCGCTGATTCCCAGATCCATCGGCGGCTCCTCAGCGGATGGCCAGCGCGCCGCGCTGATCCAGGTCCAGGCCCACGCGGGCGATCACGGCTTCCAGTTCGCGCTCGGTCTCGGGATCGATGCGCATGCCCGGTGAACGGATGGCATCACTGCTGATGACGCCGCGCTTGCGATAGACATACTTGCGCAGCGACAGGCCGATCTTGGGCTGGAACTCATAACGGATCAGCGGGCAATACTTGTCGAAGGTCGCTGCCGCACCCGCCAGGTCACCGGCGGCGAACTGGTCGTAGATGCGCACCAGGATCTCGGGGAAGGCAAAGCCGGTCATGGTCCCGACTGCGCCACGCTGCAGCTCTTCCAGGAAATACACGCCACCCAGGCCGCCGAAGATGCGCATCGATTCACCGGCCAGGTCGCGGATGCGGCTGATCTTCTGGCCCACCGGCGGTTCTTCCATCTTGATGAAGTTGACGCCGCCCTCGCGTCCCAGGCGGGCAATCACCTCGGCCTTGATCTCGGTCCCGAAGGAATCCGGGAAGTCATGGATCACCACGGGAATGGACAGGGCTGCGGCCAGCGACTTGTAATAGTCGAACTGCACCGCATCGGAAGCCATGTCCAGGGGTGCCGCGAAGATCGCCGCCGCGCCCGCCTCGGCCGCTTCCGTGGCTTGCTCGATGGCACCGGCCAGGCCCAGGGCACGCACGCCGACCCAGACCGGCACCCGTCCTGCCGCACACTTGACGAAAGTTGACGTCACCGCGCGGCGCTCGGCATTGGAGAGCTTGTGCGCTTCCCCCAGGAAACCGAGGATGGCCAGGCCCGATACGCCGGCTTCGATCTGGAACTCGACCAGGGTGGCGATGCTGCCCAGGTCCAGTGCGCCATCGGCGGTGAACGGCGTGGGGCAGATGGTATAGACACCGCGCGCAGTGGCCAGCGCGGAAGCAGGGGCAAGAGTTGAAGACATGCGCGACGTTCCATGAAGAGAGTGTGGACACGGCGGCCCGCCTTAGGGCGGACCGGAGAAGTTGGAAACGATTGTCGTGGAGTCATTTGCGCTTGTCGCTTGCCTTTTTGTGTGCTTGCCTTAACGTCGTGTTAATCGCCGGTTCCAGCCGATATGTTCGTTTCTTCATCAGGCAGGCCATATCCCTGCGCCCGCACCAGCTGCTGCAGTTCAGCAATGAAGGCTTGGGTCAATTGCGAGAGCGGCTCGGTACGCACATGCACCAAGTTGGCCCGCAGGATGGGGGCGCGCGCCACTGGCCGCACCACCATCTGGCTGGTGCCGGCCCAGCTGCGCACCGAGAACTCATCGACCAGCGCCACCCCCGCCCCCATCTGCACCAGCGAACAGGCGTTCTGCGGCGAGCCCACTTCCATGATGGGGCGCAGGGGCTCTTCCTCGGCCTGATAGAAGCGTCCGACGATGCCGCCGAAGGGCGAATCGCGGTTGTAGGAGATCAGCGGGAACGGCCGCAGATCGGCCAGGCTCAGGGTGCCGCGCCGCGTCAGTTCGTGGTTGTAGGGCAGCACGCAGACCAGGCGGTTGCTGCACAGGGGCGTGACCTGCAGGCTGGGGTGTTCCATCGGCAGGATGATGATGCCCAGGTCGGCCTGGCGCGACAGCAGGCGGTCCTTGAGGTAGCCATAGTTGAGACAGTGGAAGGTCAGCTTGACCTCCGGATGGCGGTTGCGGAACAGCGCGATGGCCTGCGGGATCAGCATCTGCCCGATGCTCGGGCTGGAGACGATGTTGAGGATGCCGCTGCGGTTTTCCGACAGGTCGGTGGCCAGCTCGTTGACGCGCTGCACCGCCTGATACACATGTTCCACTTCATGGAACAGCTTCTTGGCTTCGGGCGTGGCGTACAGCCGGCCCTTGATGCGTTCGAACAGGGCGAAGCCGACCCGTTGTTCGGTGTGGGAGAGCAGGCGGCTCACCGCCGGCTGCGAGACAAACAGCAATTGCGAGGCACCGCTGATGGAGCCGGTCGTCATGACCGCGCGGAACACCTCGATCTGGCGCAGGTTCAGTGCCATGGATCCTCATCGCGCATAACAGCATGTTAAGGGGAGCCAACAAATGAGCAAGGAGCATGCCCGTCGGCCTGGGGTAGAGTCGTTGCCTGTGCTGACTCCTGTTTTGCGAGAAACCATCATGTCCCTTGTCCCGATCGACGGCCCTGCCCTGTTCGTCATCAATCCCAATAGTACGGCCGCTGTCACGCGCGGCATCGATGCGGCCATGACGCCGCTGCGCATGGCCGGCGGGCCGGCCATCGAATGCCTGTCGCTGCCCTCGGGACCGCCCGGCATCCAGACCCAGCAGGACGTGGACAACGTGGCCCCGCAGCTGGTGGCATTGGCGCGCTCCTTGCGTGCCCGCGCGGGGGCTTTCGTGATTGCCTGCTATTCCGATCCCGGCCTGCATGCGGTACGCGAGGCGATGGATGTGCCGGTGCTGGGCATCATGGAAAGTGGCGTGCTGACGGCCCTGACACTGGGCCAGCGCTTCGGCGTCATCGCCATCCTGCCGGGCTCGATCCCGCGCCATCTGCGCGCCTATGGCGCGATGGGCGTGCAATCACGGCTGGCGGGCGAACTGGCCATCGGCCTGAACGTGACCGATCTGGCCGACTACGACCGCACGCTGGCCCGCATGTGCGAGGTGGGCCTGCGCCTGCGCGATACGCAGGGTGCCGACGTGATCGTCATGGGCTGCGCCGGCATGGCGGTCTATCGGGACGCCTTGCAGGAAGCGCTGGACATACCGGTGGTGGAACCCAGCCAGGCAGCCGCGGCCATGGCCATCGGCCGCATCAAGATGAACTGGCATGGTGCCTGAGGACCGATATGAATGAAAATACCCAGCAACTGATCGAGCAACTGCGCAGCATCGTGGGTGACGCCGGACTGGTCACGGCAGCCGACGAGCAGGCTTCGTACGTGAAGGATTGGCTCAACAAATGGCAGGGCCGCGTCGCCGTCGTGGTGCGCCCGGCCGACACCGCGCAAACCGCCGAGGTCGTGCGCCTGTGCCACCAGACCCATACCCCCATCGTCACCCAGGGCGGCAACACCGGCATGAGTGGCGGCGCTACCCCCGACGACAGCGGTGCCCAGGTGATTCTCTCGACCACGCGCATGAACCGCATCCGCGCAGTGGACCCCATCAACAACACCATGACGGTGGACGCCGGCGTGATCCTGGCTCATGCGCAGGAAGCGGCGCGCGCAGCAGGACGCTACTTCCCGCTCAGTCTGGGGGCCGAAGGCAGCTGCACGGTCGGCGGCAACCTGGCCACCAATGCCGGCGGGATTGCGGTACTGCGCTTTGGCAACATGCGCGAGCTGGCACTGGGCCTGGAGGTGGTGCTGCCCGATGGCCGCATCTGGAATGGCTTGCGCGGCCTGCGCAAGGACAACACCGGCTACGACCTGCGCGACCTGTTCATTGGCTCCGAAGGCACGCTGGGCGTGATCACCGGCGCGGTACTGAAACTGTTTTCGCAACCGCACGCGCGCGCTACCGCCTGGGCCGGCTGCGACAGCCTGGCGCAGCTGGCCGAGTTGCTGGCGCGCACGCGGGCGCGCTGCGGCGACCGGCTGGTGGCTTTCGAGATGATGTCGGCCGCCTCGCTGGCGCTGGTGCTGCAGCACGTCACCGACACCCGCGCGCCGCTGGCCCAGCCGACTCGCTACAACGCCCTGATCGAACTGGCCGATACCGAAGACCTGGGCTTGCAATCCATGCTGGAGGAGCTGCTCGGGCAAGCCATGGAAGATGCGTTGGTCACTGACGCCATGCTCTGCTCCAACGGTACCCAGGCCGCCGCCCTGTGGAAAATCCGCGAGGGCATTTCGCAGGCCCAGGTGCGGGCGGGCAAGGTCATCAAGCACGACATCGCACTGCCGATCTCGGCCATTGCCTCCTTCGTAGAGGAAGCTGAAGCCCTCATCTCCACTTGTGGACTGCAGGCGGAAATCATCAACTTCGGGCACCTCGGTGACGGCAACCTGCACTTCAATGTGATGATTGCGCTCTCATCCACCGACGACGAGGTCAAAGAAGCCACGCTGCAGCTGAACCGGCTTGTCCACGACCTGGTGATTGGGAAACAAGGCAGCATCAGCGCCGAACATGGCGTGGGCCAGCTACGCCGCGACGAGCTGCGCCATTATAAAACTTCGTTGGAAATGGAATTGATGATGCGTATCAAGCAGGCACTCGATCCCAACTTGATTATGAACCCCGGCAAGCTACTCTAATTTAACAATGTAGTCCATAACAACACTTATCGGAAGACCATCCAAGAAGGGTGAGCGTTAAATCTGAGTCACTTCTGGAGTGAGCCCCTAGGGCCGTGCCAGAGGCTGGCGATGAAGTGATACGTTTGTCGAACCTTCTTAGGAGAAGAAACATCATGGCATCACGAGGTCCATATCGGCGGCACAGTCCGCAATTCAAGATATAAATCTGCGGCGATATCGGCCAGAAGCGGGCATGCTGACGCATTCACGATATGATCAAGACAATCTCGTTCTTAAAAGGTTGTTCACAATGTTAATTCGTCGCCTGGCTCCTTCGGATGCCGCGAATTTTCAGGCGCTGCGCCTGGATGCTTTAAGAGAGTCTTCGAGCTCATTTGGCTCCAGCTATGAAGAAGAGGTGGGACTATCGATTGCAGCTGTCGAATCTAAATTGCAGGCGAAACCAGATCGCGGTATTTGGGGGGCGTTTCGCAACGAAACGCTGATCGGCACCGTCGGTCTCGCAAGGGAAAACCTTTCTAAACTCTCTCATAGAGCCAATTTGTGGGGCATGTATGTCGCTCATCAGGAGCGAGGCCAAGGGATTGCGCGTGAGTTGCTATTGCACGTGCTGGAATTTTCCCGGACTGTCCCTGCAATAAAGAAAATTAATCTCAGCGTCAATGCAGCAAATACTGCCGCTATTAAGCTTTACGAATCAGCCGGCTTTACCAGTTTCGGAGTAGAACCTTTTGCCTTGATGATCGATGGCAAAGCACAAGATGAAGTGCATATGTACCTTCGCATAGGGTGATGCCAATTTTAGTTAGTGGGTGCGGGAATCAATGTCCACGATTTGACAGAAGCAGCCATCAAATCCCGGGCGATGATAAAGTCCGATGCACTGTCTCCGTAATTGGCAGAAGTGGACATTTCCAGGGCCTGAAAAACGGCCATGGATAGAGATGTTTGCCACTGATCCTTATACGGTTCTGGCGCGTAACCCCAAGTGGCCATGTGCTGTTGACAGTGATAACGCGCTGCGCATCCAGAGTAACCCTCAGCTGATTTCATTTTTAAAAGATAACTGTTACCTCCTGTTCCGTCCCATAGATCTGCGCGAGCTGAAGGCGCTGTGCATTAGGTGTGAAGTCAGTGCCGTTGACGCAAATACTGGTCACCAGAGATGGGACATCGCGATCTTGAGTCACCCTACAGCTGGAGATGACCATAGCTGACACCGTCAGATTCGTAAAAAGTGCCGAAGCGTCAGCTTGATGGCCAGCACCACCAAAAGAAAAGAAGGCAACAATGATGATCCAAAATAGTGGAAAGGATTTCAATGAGGGTCTCCGTAAATATTTAGATAACTTTGTGATGGCCTTCGGTATGAAAGCTTTCTCTCCTGCGCATCACGACAATTATCATGATCGGAAGATAAAGCTCTGCGCTTTATCTTGGAGATGGCGCTTAATGCAGCCTCTTGAAACTTCAAAGCTTCTTCCTCTTCCATTTCGGACGCCGCCTGGTCCAATGCTTCGGCTAAGTACCGCAGATCGTCTCTAAGTTTTTCCAGTGTCGCTGCCAGCAAATCCGTGTCTTCGCTGGAGAGTTTAAAAAAATCCTTGTCCATTTTTACCTCATGTATTGATGGGGCTAAGGCGGTAGGCAATCTACCGATATTAAGACGAGTTAGTTCAAATCTTGAACGTCGATACAATTTTTGTGAGCTCGACGGACTCTCCTTGCAATGACTTTGCGGCCGCAGCGGCTTCCTCAACAAGTGCTGCATTTTGCTGGGTAACATTGTCCATTTGAGTAATAGCCAGATTCACCTGACTGATGCCGTCGCTCTGCTCGCGGCTGGCGGTGGAGATTTCGGAGACGATAGCGGAGACTCGCCTCACGCTCTCGACCACATTACCGATGGTTTGTCCTGCTTGAGCCACCAACTGGCTTCCCGTCTCAACCTTCTCAACCGAATCGCTAATCAGAATCTTGATTTCCTTAGCTGCTGCAGCACTTCGCTGCGCTAGACTGCGGACCTCTGTCGCGACTACTGCGAAGCCGCGGCCCTGCTCACCGGCCCGTGCAGCCTCCACGGCGGCGTTCAGTGCAAGTATGTTGGTTTGAAAGGCGATGCCGTCGATGACACTGATAATGTCTACGATCTTCTTCGACGAGTCGTTAATCTGCTCCATCGTGTCAATCACTTGGTTCACTACCGTTCCACCTTCACCTGCGACGGTCGATGCAGACACGGCCATTTCACTGGCCTGGCGCGCGTTCTCTGCGTTATGTTTCACGGTCGAAGTCAACTCTTCCATTGCGGATGCAGTTTCTTCCAGGGCGCCGGCTTGCTCTTCGGTACGGCTGGAAAGGTCAAGGTTGCCGGCGGCGATTTCGGTTGCTGCTGTTTCGATGTTGTGGGTGCCGGAACGTACTCGCGTAACGATGGATGCCAAACTGTCCTTCATTGTCCGCATAGCGAATAACAAACTCGTGCTGTCACCCATTTTTGTTTCCACGTGGATAGAAAGATCACCGTTGGCAATTTTGGCCGCGATCTCCGCTGCATAGCTGGGTTCCCCGCCAAGTTGTTTGAGGAGACCTCGGGTGATGAGCAAGGCGATAATTGTGCTTGCGATGAGCGCGACGGCAGCCAAGGTCATGATTGCGACACCTGAATTCTCCGCGGTGTTGCTTGCACCCTTTCGTGCGAGGTCAGCATCTCGTTTCACCGACGCCAAGAGCACGTCAATGTCTGCAACAATTTGGCGACGAAGCGGGCTGCATTCGCGAACCAAGAAGTCGCCATACTCCTGCATTTTTCCAGCTTCCCGGTACGCTCGGGGCTTACGGAGTTCGTCAGCCATTTTGAGCAAGCCAGCGCTGACGGCACTAAACTCTTTCGTGCCGCCCAGGGCGGGTTGGAGCTTTTTAAGGGCTGCCAAATAGATGTTCTTTTGCTCGTCAACGATGTTGAGCTCCTTTTGAGCATCGCTATCCGATTTAAAGACATAAGCATTGCGTGCCGCAAGGCCGGTTTGCCCGAGTGCCTCACGCATTACATAGATAGGCTCCAATTTGTCGGACTGAATCTCGTTACCGTTCTCCATCGCTGCTGTTACAGAGTGGAGACTTATCCAGGCGATAGCCGCGAGGCTCACCATGAGTATTAGCAACGCGCCGAAACCTGTACCCAGCTTTGCTCCGATTTTCATATTTGCGAACATCTTCATAGCTACCCCCCAGTTGTTGAAAATTTAATGTTTAATTTGATTAATTCGATTTAAACGATTTAATCATTTTATTTGTTATTTCTAGTTTTTCAAGGCGAATATGGCTGAGGTGTAGAGTTTTGAGTACAAAAATGGTCGCTACTTTCCTGATTGACTGGCATTGCTATTTGTAATAGTGGCGCTTGAGTGCGTCGAAATGAGAGCCCGAGAGGGCGTGATACCACTGCCGCCAGTTCTCATAACTTCGATTTTCGGGGAGCCCCCCGTTCAATCTTGCTCTTGATAAACTCTGGGGGAACGGATAAAAGCAGCTGTCTGAAGTTAAAAATAATCCCCATAACGGGGCGCTGAGTACAGCGATAGGGGGGATTTATGCTGTTTAGATTGCTACGCGTAAGGCACTTCAAGACCCAGCTGCTCACGTTCTTCGGGGGCCTAATCGCATTTTGGCTTGCTGTCGTAGGGGGCTATTTTGTCGGTGAAGAGGCTGGTGCTGTAGTCAATAACCGCGGCGAAGCGTTGTACTCCGCAGCTGTTGCCGCATCTCAACTATTGTCTGTAGAGGTTGAGGAGCGTTCGTTAGAAATCGATCTTCTCGCGAGATCTTTGACGTTGGTTAGCGATCGCATTGCTGACCCCAAAGTCCTTCAGATGCTTCAGCTACGTAAAGAGGCCCACAATGAGTATCTTTGGATTGGTATCGGTGACTTACGGGGGCAGGTGATTCATGCCACAGACGGCATTTTGCTAGGAGAAAAAATCTCCATGCGGCCCTGGTTCAAAGCTGGATTAGCCGGCGCTTATGCAGGTGATGTGCATGAAGCGGTATTGCTGGCAAAGCATTTACCTCAGCAAAAGCCAAATCAACCGCTGAGGTTTATTGATTTTGCTTCGCCGGTGTACGACCGTAATGGTGTGGTCCTAGGCGTCTTAGGAGCTCACGCCTCTTGGGACTGGGTGAGCGATGCTGTGGTCAAGAAAATTCGCGATCCGCAGTCCGATCAACAGCTTGAGATTTTCATCGCCAATAGCAAGGGGGACATCCTCTATCCCTTCGAGAAGGTAGGGACCACGCGACTCCCGGACGGTCAGCGGCCCGCTGAACGGTTCGAGGTGTCTAACTGGGCAAGCGAAGGCCCATACCTAATGAGCGTGGTGCCCGTAAAATCGGCGATGCAGTCGAAGCTGGACTGGAACATCGTGGTCCGGCAGCCGGCTGCGCTAGCATTTGAGCCAGTGCGTCAACTGCGCTATAAGCTCATCGTTCTTGGGCTTGTAGCAGGTCTTCTGATGGTGATGGGCGCATTCTACTTCGCCAGGAAGTTGTGCAAGCCTATTGAGGCCTTGGCTGAAGTTGCCGAGCAAGTTCTTCGCCGCGACCGCAAAGTCATCTTTCCAGATCCCCGAGGCGCTGGTTCTGCCGAATTGGCTCAGCTCTACAGCACATTCCATACGATGACCGAGTCTCTCTTAGACCGCGAGCAGAAATTGAGAGAGCTTAATGAATCCCTAGAACATCAAGTGGATGTCAGAACCAATGAGTTGAAGCTGGCTAATCTTAAGCTGGAGGAACTGGCAACTGAAGATCCTCTGACAGGTCTGGCAAATCGGAGATACTTTGAAGAGCGGTTGTCTGCGGCATTTCAGCAGATGAAGCGGACATCACATCCTTACGGCATTTTGATGGTGGACGTCGATTTCTTTAAGAAGGTCAATGATACTTTCGGTCACGAGGCGGGCGACAAAGTCTTGCAAAAGCTCGCCGCACTTCTTTCGGAGTCTCTGCGAAACACCGATTTGGTCGCCAGATATGGAGGAGAGGAATTCATTGTTCTGCTCGCCCCTGTCACTTCGGAAGAGCAAGCTTTTATTGTGGCGGACAAAATCCGCGAAATCGTCGCTAAGGCCGAATTTCCATCCGTAAAAAGTATCACCATCAGTGTAGGATTGGCAGCGGCATCCATTAATGACCCAACTCAGGATGATGCCGTTCGGCGAGCGGACGGGGCGCTTTACAAGGCTAAGGAGAAAGGCAGGAACTGTGTAATAACGGCTTGAGCTACCAGGTCAACTCGCCGACTCTTAACCTGTTTCGAGCAGCCTGATTGGAATTGGACCCAGCAAGCCGTGATGGCCTGTGAACCTTTGACGTTCGCCAGATAATGGCCTCAACCTTATTATCAGAGATCGGGAATCAGAAACGTAAGTTTTAGCGCATGGCGCTTTCCCCAGCACGAGAACAGCGCTTCAAGAAGGAGAAGGCCCCGGTATCGGTATATCAATGGATGCCAAAATGCTGCCCAGTAGCTGCACTTGGGTCAACAGCCGACTGATGATTTTCCTCAATAAAAAGAAGAAATTCGACATGAAGTTTCGCTGTTAGGAGAAGCTGCCAGAATTTTGGCTCTAACACGGCGCAATCGCTATAAATACAACTTTCTAGATCATCGAAAATTACACGGATGTCGCCTGGCTCAGCCCCTGCTGCATGCATCTCAATCAGACATTTTTTGACTTGCGTTCGCACTAGGTCTCCCACGATCTCTCCTTGTGCTGCTTTCTTCGAGATTTCGCGTATCTTCAATAAGTAGCGCCCTACGATCTCTTTCAGATGTTCATTTGGCATTTCAGCCCCCTACCCCTTATTAAAACCACCAATATTTTTAGGCACCTATGGAGATGCTCATCGAATTGACGTTTGAGTTCATCAATGGTTCCTCACGTTCGCGCGGCATTGGCTTCTTCCGATATGAATCCTCACGGAATATCTCTTTGAATCATCTCGATCGAAGAATTACCCTGTTACAGGGGGAAAGGACTTCAGCAGAACTACAGAAAATAATTCACCTGCGCCTGGATGGACGACCATTTGCCAAAGACGATTGCTCGGCTGCGGGTGGCCGACATCAGCGAGGCTTTGCACCGGCTGGAACTAGCCACCCAAGCCGACCACCTGGATGCCATCAATTTCATGGGACGCTCTTGCGGGCATGGCTGGGGTCGGCAGTACGATACGACGATGGCAGTGTATTGGTGTCGGGTGGCAGCCTCACGGAGGCCGGACGGGGACATGTACAACCAGGCCCAACCGGATGATGAGTGGCGATGGCGCTGCCGTGGGCCGTGCTGCTGCGCTGTTCTGGAACCAGAGCGCAGTGGGCACGCTCGATGGAAAACGTGATGCAGCCCATATCAGAGATTTAATCGATCAATACGTCAGCGTCACGGTCACGGTATCCGAATAGGAGCCAGCCAGCGGCGTCTGGGCGGCCGGGATCTGGCCATATACGGTCAGGGTCTGGGCCAGGCCGCTGCCGGTGCCGGTCAGGGTGTCGGTGCCGATGGTAGAACCCCAGTTGCTGCTGCGGGCCGAGTCGCGGTACAGGGCATAGTTCAGGGTGCCGCCGCCGGAGGCGCTCATCTTGCGGTTGCTGACGGTAGCACCGATGCCGGTGCCGGCATCCAGACCCACGTTGTAGGCAGTGCCGTTGGTGCACTGGACGGTGATGCTGCCGGTCTGGTTCACCACGGTCTGGTTGTAGGCGCCGAAGGCGATCGAAGAACCCACCACGGTGCAGGAAGCCACCACCGAAGCGCTGATGGTCAAGGTGCCGCTGGCGGTAGCGGCGAAGGAAGCCGGGGCGCTGGAAACCAGCAGTACTGCAGCGACGGAAGCAGCCACGAAACGATTTTTGTTTATGAAGAACATGCTGTTTCTCCTTGTCCGGCTGCCCCGTCCTCGCCCCTCGCAAGAACTTTCCTGTGCAGCGTTGGTATGGAGATACTTTAATTTTGAAAGGTGGTGCCAGACATCCGGGGATTCCTTACCTCCTACCATTTGAGTTCAGGAAAAACCTGAATGATTGATTAAGCTCATCAGCATGCATCAAACGATTGCTTGAGGGCGGGATAGGACTGCCAGCTCTAGGCTGCTTTCGGCCAGAAGCAGCCTTTGAAGTCTATTTTTCTTTACGAAAGAGGATGTGGCCCGTCTTAACGCCACGGAAATTGGATATAGCCAGCGACGCAATTCTCATTCGACTTCCTTCGCGATATCCGAGTTTGGTTGCGATATGCCGCCGGCATCGTAGGTCCCCCTCTGCCGACTACACATGGAAGCACAATTTTATACAACATTTTTGCTTAACTAATCACGGCGCGTGCGGCTGAAATGAAAAGGCCCGCCTAAGCGGGCCAATTCACTATCGTTCCAACATTCCTCTTGCTTGCTCTAGCCTTGCCAGATACCGAACGACATTCTCACGAGACACCAAGGTGCCGATGCATCTGCGAAGAGATAGCTGCTGCTTGTCGGGCGATGAGCTATCGCGAGCAAATCTTCCTTTGAAAAAGCCACCTTCAGATGGTCGTATTCCTCATATTCGGCCCAGTCTTCTGCTAACAAGCCAACCGGCTTGTACCGCCTATTGACGGGAATCTGGACTCCATCACTGGCCTCTGCCAACTGATATGGCAACCAACGTCGCATTTCTGCAAATGCTTCAGATGCCATATGAATGCTAAATCTGGGCACCCGAAGCACACAACGCATATAGGAAATTGCGAAATCGAATGCATTGATTGCATCACCGAACTCATGACAAATGTCGGCAATGAATACATCTCCGACCTGCCCAGTTCTTGGGTATCGTTCAATTCGAGATGCCTCGATTTTTAGAACCGACTCCCACATCTCTTCCACGGTACGGCGGAACTGGATGTATTTCTTCGGAGGCGTATTCGCCGCTGCTTCTGGAAGCTAGCCAGACGCATATCCAAGAAGGCTATAAGAAATAATATAGTACAGATCAGCGGCCTTCTGTTTCTGCAGTCGTCTAGCAGCGAACGTGTACGCACATCTTCGATGCATCGTCAGCAAGACATCAGCAAATAGATAGCGAATCCCCTTAGAATCTGAAAAAAAATGGGGGGATGTATGAAGGCTGTTTTTTGCACTTTTTTGTTTGCTGGCCTGATGGGTAAAGCACAAGCGTTCCCTTTTTCCAAATCATGGTATTCCTGCGTGCAATGTAGAGCGACTCGATTTGCGCTCATGTGGCAATGTACTTCTGCAGCGCGGCATGCTTTCTCACCGTACTAATTATTGAGAGATGAAAATAAAATTAGGGGTAGATCATTTCTTTGTTGCGGCTGCGGCATTCTTATGCGGATGTTCGTCCACAGTTAAGAACTACGGCTTAGAGGACCATTTTTCGGCCTTGGAGGCGACCTCCGGCTCAATATCAACACCCGAGCAATGCGCCCACACTACGGATGCCGTATGGGTTACTGGGCCATCTTTCCAAGAATGCATCCGCTACTACCCGTCCCAAGAATTTCGTAAAGGCATCGTCCGAAGAGTGATCGTGTATATGGAAGGAGATTTTCTTTCCACCAGCGGCGCCTATCCCACTTATACAGATCTCACGCCGGGCAAACGCATTGCACGAGCTGAGCGCGAACAGAACCGAGGCGGAACACCCTATCTCATCCTTGGAAGGCCCGGCACGGAAGGAAGTAGCGGTAGCCAACACAAAAGGCGCACCCAGCACGAAACTTTGGTGGTCAATGCTGCGTTAGATGCAATCAAGTCCAAATATGGAATCGCAGAATACGGGTTGGTGGGCCAGTCGGGAGGCGGTGGCCTAGTTGCGGCCCTGATCGCCGAGCGCAGAGATGTACTGTGCGCCGTATCCTCTTCCGGGGCCACGGCAGTCAAGCATCGTGTCGTCGCAGCGGGCCGGACCAGTGATTACACGGGCAGGTCGATGGCTGAAATATGGGATCCAGTCGAACAGCTTGATCGTGTCCGCCCGATGCCTGGTTTCCGCATGTTTGTCACTACCGACCCAACTGATGCTGAAGTGGGATATGGCTCACAGGCGTACTACGTAAAAGAAGCACAAAAGCGCGGGTTGCCGGTCACACATATTTTGGTCCATGGCAGCGGTCTATCCCATCATGGGACCGTCGGCGTCGGGAATCGGGTTGTCGAAGACTGCATGATAGGTCTATCTACCCAGTACATTTTCAAGACGTACAGCGGCGTGGCCAACGACTATCCAGATATGGAGGGTTTAGCCCGCAAAGCGCAAGCGCAGCACGATCTGGAAATGCGAAGCCAAGAGGCAACACAAGCAGGAACCAGGTAGATCGTCGACCAAGATCGGCCCTCAGAATCAGGAATTGAACTGCTTCACATCGCTGCGCAACTCATGCAAGCATTGATCCGTTCACTAGCTGCGGCTGACCTCATTGAGCTGCACGACGATCGTGCCGTCGCCGCAGCAGGCACTCGGTAGTTCAGGGCACCACAATAACAAACATGTCATCGTTCTCGCAGATTTCCCCGCTCCGTCCGGAAGGCTCATAGCAGCTAAGCCATGCGCTCGCAGGCCAGCGCGCATGGCTTAGGACTGCTGCCCAAGCAGCACTTGGCACGGTCCATCGCACTAACGGAATGACAGATACTGCGCATGCCGGCCATCTCTGGGCGAATCTTAGGGTGTAGCTCTCAGGAAAGTAGAGCTTCAATCAACTTTCCTTGAGAGTTCATCTTTGTAGTAGCGACACGCCACATAAATCCTAACTTCCCAAGAGACCAATCCACCAAGAGCTGCACCAATAATCATTGGAACATAAGGAATGGCCAAGATCCTCCCGATGTAATTTCCCGCCACTACAAGCCCTGCGCAAAAAAGCAGGCCCATCCAGGTCTCCCAGTGGCGGAAGGTCTTTCGATATACCCTCTTCCAAGACGCTGCGCGTTCTGCTGGCGACAGTGTCGCCAACTCAGGAATTTCTTTCTTCGTCCAAAAGCTACGCATGTATTTACTCCTTTTCCGGGCAGCTTCAAGGCAAAAGGTAGCCAGGAAACCGTCGATATTTACCGAAGAGAAAATCGCCTATGCGATAGGGCGAGGCCGGTCCGGCTCCCCCGCACTTTCACATCTGCGCCCCTAATCAATTAATTTTTATGGAAAGGTTCGATGCTATGTTGAAAGGATTAGGACATAGCTTCTGATCTTCTGAGCTTGCAGGCAGAGGCCGCTTGGCTGCAGCAGTTCAGGTGGCGCTGCCCGCATCAATCGCAAAGAGCTCGTTGACATACGTCAGGACATAGAAGAACTTGGTTTCCTGACTATACGACACCATGTTGGTAATAGCGTCCGGCAACTGATGCGTCCCCGTGACACTCAGACTCTCCAAAGACAGCTCGTATAGCAGTCCACCGCAGGAGCCGAAATAGATTTTTCCGTTAATCAGACTGGGGGGCGAGAAAAGCTTGGAGCCGCAGAATATCTTTTTCTTCAACTCCTTCTTTTCAAGATCAAGAATGTACAGATGCTTATCGCTCGAAGGCACGAAAGCCAGATCGCCAACGATCAGCGGGATGGTATAGATCGTATTGCTGGTGGTGACTGACCACACCTCCTCGCCAGAGGCGACATCGACAATATAGATGCATCCATCTGCGCATCCGGTGACCACGTGCCCGCGCCTTTTATCGAAGGCTGCAGCGTGACGGATGGAGCCTTTTTGCGATGCTCCACTCTTGTTGGTCCGAAAGCGCCAGTAACGGTCACCTGATCTGGCATCAAGTAGCAAGAGTTCATCATCGTTGCTTCCGCATGCGACTATTCCTCGCTCGGCCCAATAGATCGGAGAAGCGTGGGTATAGCGCGTGGTCATATGCTCCCAGACCTTCTCTCCTGTCTCCATATCAAGGGCGACAACGCTGCCGCGCTTCCCCTCGACGCCAAACTCCAAGCCAATAAACAGCAGACCGATATCAGCCCCCAGCGCTGGCGATGAACCGACCCAGTCCGCACCGATGAAGCGCCATATCTCTTGTCCAGTGGCCGCATCCAGGCAATAGACATTTCCATCGTAGCTGCCGAAGTAGACCCTGCCGCGGTGGACGGCGGCGGTAGACCAGATATTCTTGTGCCCCACCGACTCAACCTTGACGGCCCAGATCGGCTTTCCATTGAAGGCATCCAGGCACCAGAAAATCCCGCAGTCCCCGCCAAAGTAGAGGCGCCCGTCATCAACAACTGGAAAGGACTTGGGGACCCGGTGAAAGAAGTTGGGGTCTGGGGAACGGAATGACCATTGATTCCGGAAGATAGTGGAAGACGCAGGCAGCGTTTCTTTCTTTAGCGACAGATTGAGCTCGTTCAGTGCAAAGAGCGAATGCACTTGCAGATCGTGCGCCGCGCGCCATGCCAACCCCTGCGTACTTCTATAGTCAATCAGGACAAAAATGGAAGAGATCTCCCGGCGCTCCCGCTCCAGAATGACGCGCACTTTTTCCAGACTATTTCCCGAGTTGAGCACATCATCGACAATGATGATGGGCTCCTCGGTGAGCACGCCCTCGATCAGGTTGCCGGTGCCATAGGTCTTCCTCTCCTTGCGCACGATGAAGCCATTGACCGGTGTTCCCCGCGCCGCCGACTTGAGCAATATAGCTGACAGCAAAGGGATGGCCGCCGTTTCCATTCCCCCGACCTGAAAAGGCAGCTTTTCCGAATACTCGTCCCAGAAAAATTCGGCCAGCAGATCAAGCAAGACCGCTTTCATGAAGATGCGGCGCATGTCGATCAGCCAGCGATTGCTGGCTCCTGTCGGAGAGATCAGGCGCTGCCCATCGGAGGTCAACACCGCCTCTCTGCGTATTGCGGATAATAGAGCTTGCTTCTTTTCAGACATGGTTGGCCTCAGCAATCAGGGTAGATCAGTCACATAGAAAAAATCAGGGCAGCCTCATTCAGGCTCTGCCACCGACAAGAGGCTGTTGACCTGAACGATATCCTCCTCCGTCAACATGCCTGCGGAAGCCCGCAAGCGGAGATAGCCCAAGATCGTGTCATAGCGAGATTTCGATAAATTGAGCTCTGCCTGACTCAATTGGCGTTGTGCCTTCAGCACGTCAATATAGGTCTTGACGCCCAGCTTGTATCCGAGCCTCATCGACTCCAGCACCGAGGCGCTACTGACCTTGACCGTTTCCAACGCATTGACTCTCGCGAGACCACTTTTAACGTCGAGATAAGCTGCCCGGATATCCTGTTGTGCGTTGCGTATCGCGAGTTCCAGATCATCTTCCGCCTGGCTGCGAAGGGCGACCGCTTCTCTCACTTTGCTTTCGGTCGAGTAACCTGAAAAGATAGGGATATTGATCTGTATCTCCAGGGTATTCGTATTGATCCTGCCGCTCTCGAGCGTAGGACTTCGCCCTAGTTGATTGCTGGCTCCCGCGCTGGCCGACAGGCTGACGGTGGGAAGATAACCTGCCTTGACCTTCTCCACCTCCAAGCGTGCTACTTCCAGCCTGGCTGCCTGCAGATTCGCATTCAGGTTTCCTTTCTGCGAGGCTTCGAACCAGTACTCGATGTTGCCATCGACCGGCGGAACGATATTCACGTCATTCGGCAACTTCATCAGATTACTGACTGGCTTCTGAGTCATCTTCCGCAACGCATCTTTCTTCAGCTCGAGATTATTGATCTCAGCCAGTTCGTCAACAGAGGAAAGATCGAACTGGGCTTCTGCTTCTTGCTGATCGATGATCGTGGAAGTCCCTTTTCGGAGGCCCTCTCGTGCCGCCATCAATTCCTCCTCGATAGAGCGCTTGGTGGCGCGGATGGCATCGATGCGATCCTGCGCATTCAAGACAGAAAAATAGCCGTCGCATATGCGCAGAATAAGATCCTGCTGTGCGAGCAGGAAAGTGATCTCATCGGCCACCAAAGCCTTCTTGCTCTGCTGATAGGACTTCCAGCTACTGTAATCAAAGATCGGCTGAGAAAGAACCAGTGCATACTTCTTGGTTTTCCATCGATAGGGCTGGTCGGTCTCGGTCAGGTCCGCGCGCCCGTCATTAACAGAATAGCCACCACCCAGCGATACCAACGGCAGCAAGGCCGCTCGCGCCTGAGGCAATTTCTCCTGGCTTGCCGTCAGAGTGTCGCGAGCGCGCTGAAACGATGCGTCCATGACCTGCGCGCTGCGATAGACCTCCACGAGATCTTGAGCATGAATCTCGCCACAAAAAAGTGCCACAAGAAGCAGGCCTTTACGCATAGCTGATAGGGCGAAAACAACTTTTGATTCGAAATAAAGACGTCACCGGCTCATGTGCAGCTTCGCACTCATCGCTCATGATCATCTACCGCCAATTTTTCTGAAAGACCGCTCACCGAGTCGGCAGACGGCTGGAGTAGCGCTCAGTCATCTCCAGCGCCGGGGCAATCATCCATTCTGCGATACTTCTGCTTTCCAACAAGATATCTGCGTCTACCGACATACCTTCGCGCAACGGGAATGACTGGTTACCAAACCGGATCTCCTGTGACTCGATATTTGCCTTGACTGGATAGAACAGATCCTTCGATTCATCAGCGATTTTCAGTTCGGCGGAATTCAGTGCAGTTTGCGGAATCCACGAAATGGTTGCCTTGAATTGCCCAAAACGCTCATAGGGAAAGCTGGCATATCTCAGCAATACGGTCTGCCCTGTCGCAATCAGGCCAGCGGCAGAAGTCGGCACATTGAGTTGAATGTACATATGGACGTTTTCCGGAACGATGCTGGCCAGCACCTGCGCAGGTGTCACGTTCTGGCCAAGCTCGGCCAATGCTGCTGTCACCATCCCCGCTGTCTTGGCGTAGACGACGACTTCGCGCTTGGCGTCGTTCTCGACCAGATCCTGCTGTAGCATCGACATTTCCCGATTCAACGCGGTGATACTGTTTTCCGACTTGTCGTCGAAGTCGGCCAATTCATTCTGCGCATCGCGCAGCAAACGTTCGGAGTTGCTTTTTTCCCGCAATAGTGCGAACAGCCTGGTGTGAACATCGACGTTGGACTGCAATTTCTCCTGATAGGCGGCCTGCGAGATGAAGCCGCTTTGTTCCAGACCCTGATACCGTTTTAGATTGTCATCGCTGATACGCACAGAATCTTGCTGCGAGCGGACCTGCTGTTCCGCCTGGCTCAATTCATTTTTGAGCAAGACGATCTTCTGCAGCAGCGTCGTGCGGTCGCGCATCTGAATTCCCTCCAGCAGCTTCTTTTCGCGTTGAAATGCATGGGCTCGCAACTGCAGTTGCGCCGTCACGCCTTCAGCGGTGCTGCCCGAATTCGACGACAGCCGATCCAGAGAGACAAGGAACAGTTTTTCGCCTTCCTTGACATGATGGCCTTCCGTCACAAACTTTTTAGTAATGATTCCGTCTACCGGCGCATAGACCCTGACCACACCCTCGTCGTAAACTAATCTTCCCTGCACGCGCACTCGCCGGACATAATCGTACGAAAACAGAAAGACGAGAACCGCCAGGCAAAAAAATGAAAGAAGAAACACAATCGCTGTCAGTGAAGGTGATACCAGTGGCAAAGCCTCTCCCATATCTTGATTTCCGGAAGAGTTGGCTTCAGGACGAAAGAGTTGCTCTCTTTCGGCAGGTTCGTTCTTCAATCTTGATTACCTATTCATTGCTTTGAAGTTTCGGCAGATTGATGATTCGCTCGGCGGAGTTAATGGTTTCCTTCCGATGGGCAATAACGATCCGTGTGATCTTCAGACTGGACAGTTCTTTTAATATCTCAAACTCTTTGCCCGAATCGAGGTGACTGGTCGCCTCGTCCAAAAACAGAACTTTCGGTTTCTTATAGAACGCCCTGGCCAAAAGCACACGTTGTTTCTGCCCACCCGAGAGCGCAGATCCCATGTCGCCGATCAGGGTATCGAATCCCATCGGCATGGCCAGTATTTCCTTTTCGATTCCGGCCATCGCCGCGCATTTACGAGTCAGCTCGTGATCGGGATGCTCGTCGAAGAAGGTTATATTTTCAGCAATCGACCCTGCAAACAGAACGTCGTCCTGCGTCACCGTGGCACAGAGACTTCGATACTGTTTCCCCAGGAGGGAAATAGGGACACCGCCGTAGGACACTGTTCCTTTAGTTGGTTCAAAGAGCCCGGTCAGCAGTTTGAGCAAGGTAGTCTTCCCGCAGCCGCTCGGACCAATGATGACCACATGCTCGCCGGCATTGATCGAAAAGCTGATGTTGGATATAACCTCTGGCAAGCCGTCGCCATAGCGATAGGAGATACCCTCAACGTTGATTAGCGGACTATGGCTTTCATCGGCCTGCACCGAAAAGTTTGAATGAAGACTCTCCGGCTTTTCCAACATGATGTCTGCGAGCCGCTCGGTTTGTACGCTCAACATACGGAAATCGAAGATGCGGTCCACCAGACTGCTGATGCGTCTTGCGAACTGCTCGCGGAAGGACGTAAAGGCCACCAGCATGCCGACTGTGAAGCTCTTATCCATGACGGCCAGGCCGCCCAACGCCAGCACCGTTACGGTCTCGATCCTAAATAGCATGGAATTGGCCAGGCGGAACAAGGCAGAGTACTTTACGATCCGAAGAGTCGCGTTCTTTGCGCGAATCGATCTGTTGGTCAGGGAAGTCAGGCGATCCCCTTCGCCGCAGAAAAGCTTGATGGTCTGAATACCGCGGATAGACTCCATCAGATAGGTCTGAAAACGTGACGCAAAGACAAAATAGCTCTCACTGGAAGAGCGGATGATCCGGTAGATGATTAACCTCAAGAGGACGTATAGCGAAAGAATTCCCGCACTAATCAGCGCCAATTTCATGCTGTAGAGCGCCATCATCAGGAAGGTACCAATGGCCATGACTCCGTCGATGAGCCCATCGATAAAGCCATTGCTTAATGAGGTCTGGATGGTCGCAACCGTATCAAGCCGGGCAATGATGGCACCCAGTTGCCGCTTTTCGAAATATCCCTGCGGCAGACGGATCAGTCTTGCCAGCACCCGCGTATACCATTGCACGCTCAACGACGCGCTCAAATGGATAAGGGCGAACTCCCGGACGGCCTCCGTGATTGTCTGCATCACCACCACCATCACGAAGCCAACGATGATCGTGTAAAGCAGCTTGGCGTCGCCGCTGACAAGCGCTTCGTCGATGGCCCATTGGTTTAAGAAAGGGCCGATCAACGCAAACACCTCAATGACAGCGGACAACAGAAATATCTTGGCCAGTGCGCTTTCCAGGCCCATCACCCGACCTAGCAATTTGAAGACCTTGATCTGGCCACGTGGCTTGCGCTGACGTTTGAAGCTGACATCCGGGATCAGCTCAAGGACCACGCCCGTGAATCGTCTGTTCAACTCAGAGACCTGACAGTAGCGATGTCCACTGGCCGGATCGAAGATCTCAAACCTGCCGTTATGGCAGCGGCTGAGGACGACGAAGTGGTTCATGTCCATGTGCATAATGCAGGGCAGTTGCACGTCTTTCAGCTCATCGATATCGAGCTTTAATGGTCGGGTAACGAAGCCAGTCTCCTGGGCGTTGCGCGCCAGCTGCGCCAGCGTGATACCCATCAGCGAAGTGCTGAACCGCTGACGCAGGGTCCGCAGGTCGACCTCGTGTCCGTGCGCGGTGGCGATCATCGCCAGGCACGCGAGGCCGCATTCTGCAGCTTCGGTTTGCAACTGCAACTGGATGCCTCGCCGGAAACTAAGATTCAAGGAAGCCATCTTTTTCAGGGAAAAGATCGAGCAATCAATTAAGCTGGTTATCTCGTTTTTTATTTCTCGCCGCGCGTGGGGATCTGCCGCACCTGGAATCCCAACTCCTTGAGCTTATCAAGCACGTTGTCAGGGCCGATCATGTGGAGGAAACCAACCGCAATGAACACTGGCTCCTTTTCATTGGCCAATTTATCAATTCCTGCTGCAAATACCCTGTTGCGCGTATCGAAGTAATTTCTATCCTGCGTGCATTGGATGCTCTGGCAATAGCGCTCCATGTCACCCAGATTTCCGCTTGCCCATACCCGCGCCAGATTCTCCAGGTTTTCCCTGGCCTTGCCGCTCTCAAGTTCGATCACATCGCGTTCCAGAGCCGCTAAATCGGACGCGCCGATGGCAGCGCGCTGGTCCTCGGGCGTCTCAAGTTCCACAATTTCTTTCTTGGTGTAACGGGCAAATCCGATCAGAGAGGCATCGATAGAAAACTCTGGATAGAGCCCCTGCTTGCGTGCGGAGAGCAGCGTGAGCGAAGAGACCATAGAGGCCAGTGTCGAGCCTTTGAAACGATCCTGATTGATGCAAGCCTTTCGGAACTGCTCATCAATGCGGCTCACTAGTGACTGATACAAAGCAGATGAGCGCTCCGCCGCTTCAGTGGCCATGGGCGCATTCATTGCCGCGCCCAGTCCTGGTTTGGTCACGTCAATTTCTACTACCAGCTTCCTGGATGCGTTCAGCGCTTTACGGATCGTAGGACCGGGGAAATCCCACTCCAACTTGGCCACATGGATAGTTCCGTAGAGATACGACCGCATTCCATCTCTGGTGATCTCCCACAGTGGTCCCCGGTCAGGCTGCACACTATGAGAAAGCCGCTGAAGCTCCTCCGCAGGAGCAATTCCTGGTGGCGGACAAATCTCTATCGACTGTCCCATTGCACTGTTATTCATAATAAAGATGACGCTCGCCAGAACGAACAGCGGCCAGAGTTTTTTCATGTTCTGCCTTTTGACTACGGAGAGCCGCCTCGCAACCGATACATTGGAAAACGAAGCACTTGCTCATGCCCGACACGCATTTGTATGAACTGCCGCCATAACGATCACATTCAGGAAACTCCCCGAATGTGATCGTCAGACCCAGGCTACTGACTTAGCCGCCATCACCGCCGTCGCCACCGCCATCACCGCCGTCACCACCATCACCGCTTCCGCCATCACTGCCGCTACCATCGCTTCCGCTGCTGCTGCTACCATCATTGCTGCTGCCATCATTACTGCTATCGCCATCGGTATTGCTGTCCGAACCGCATACCGCTCCTGCTGCTGCTGCGCCTGCAGCGGCGCCTGCTGTAGCTCCTGCGGCCGACGATGCTGCCGTAGAACCGCCAGCAGCACCCACTGCAGCGCCAGCTGCGGCACCAGCGACGCCTCCCGCAACGCCACCGACGGCTGCGCCGCAAGCAGCGCTGCCGCCGGCGGCCGTCGATGCCGACGCGCCCGACTGCGCTCCCGCAGAAGCACCTGCCGTGGCGCCGGGGCCTGCACCGCCGATGGCGCCCGATACTCCAGCCCCACCACTGACTTCTTCAAGTTCTTTACTGGTTAAAAGACGCATGATTTTCTCCGTGTAGGTAAGTTCATCACTGACTGTCGATGCATGGACACTTGCTTCCCTGATTTCCAAGCCCAGCAGTCGAAAAGATTCTCACACAAAAAGAAAATCGCTAAGTTACATAGCGCTGACAAAAAACATACAAGACGCTGACAGCGCGAAATTTATTTCGAAAAAGTTTTTACAACTACAAGAACTGAACACATGCCACTTTTGTGTGACGTTCGATTTACTAATAATTTTTACTTGATGACAGCTAAGTGCGCACGGAAAGTCAGTTCTGTTTCTTTTTTCCGCATGATGAAGATATTCCTCCAGTAGTTTTCTTTATAAAGGCTCGCGGAGAAATACACTGATATAGACAGAGGGAAAATTTTCAGAACATCATTTTTTCCAACTTTTCTTATACCTATCGCAATTGCCCGACACTTCCGTCAAAATCCGTTATTGATGAGCTTTCAGTGCTTCGGCATGACCGTCCAGCAGATCTCAGAAATTCCCGAAGTCAGACAGCGAATTGTCAGGCGAACTTGCTACAGTTAATTCATTCGTAGGTTCAAAGACTGCTTTGGCATGGATAGAGAGGAACTGTTGTTGAGCTAATGGCTTGCATCACACATTGGATCGAAAGGGAAAGCGATGCGCATCTTCTGGACGACGAAACAGATTCCTGAACTGGCGGCACTGTCGCCGAGCGAACGAGCGGCTTCCTGGAGGCGTGTCTATAGAAAGACCCGCCGCCACTGGCAGACATGGTTGAGCCTGCTTTTATGCCCGGCCTTTACGACGCTGGGAAGCTACGTTGATAACCTGCTCGGCACGAGCTACGTCGCCATGCTGATTGGCGCAGCGCTGGGTGGGTTGCTCTATGGAGAGACCACGATCTATGTCGCGCGCCGCTATTACAAAGCCGAGTTGTCTCGACCACATCAGGACGGGTGAACAGGCAACACCCATATTGGCGTGCGGCTCCGCATGACGAAAGCGCGAGCCAATGCCACTGCAGTGCCAGCCCGGCGCGCAGCAGATGCGTGATGCGGATGGTGCAAGAGTGGAGTTCGACAATCCGACGGGTGCCTGGACGGCCACGACCCGGGGCGGAGCCGCTGCCGGCGCTGGTCAGGGTATCGGTGCCAATGGTCGCTCGGGGCGGCACTTTTAACTTGGCTCACTTGTTAGAGCCTAAACTCTACTGCTGAGTCAGTAGCGCGATGGCCTCAAATAAGAGGTCAACGACTATTTCTGATCCAACGGCATACTGTCTGTCCTGTCCAGAAAGAAACATGATCGTAGATCGGACGGAAGAAAAGTTTTGCGCTAGCAAGATGAGATGCACAGCGCTTGGCCCCCTGACGCCGGCCAACCAGTTCTGCACAGTCCTCTCACTTGCATTTGTAAGCTTACACAGCCTCTTCACTGCATGCCGAGATGTTCCGATCTCTTGCTTGAGCGCGACCTCAATCGCTATCGCATATTCATGAGCTGTTAAATTTTTGGGAGATTCGTTCCGCAATTTTTTGCGTGCTTCTCGCAACATATTTCACCTCGGCGAAAGTATATTGATCTCAACCCATAAGAGGTTAGGTCGTAGCACAGACGCTTTAGATGAGGTGAAGGCGATGTCTTCAAAAAGACCCGCAAATCGCACCCAGGACAAAGCTACTCAGCAGCGTGCTGCTGCGTACGTACGTATGTCCACTGAGCATCAGCAATATTCGACCGAAAATCAGCTCGAGGTAATAAAAGCGTTCGCTCTGTCGCGAAACCTCGAAATTACTAAGGTCTACACAGATGCGGGTAAGAGTGGATTACGACTAGAAGGTCGTGACCAGTTGAAGTCACTTTTGACTGACGTAGAGTCTGGATTCGCTGAATTCGGGGTTATTTTAGTCTACGACGTCAGCAGATGGGGGCGTTTTCAGGATCCGGATGAGAGCGCTAGCTACGAGATTCGTTGCAAGCAAGCGGGTGTTCGGATTCTTTACTGTGCAGAACAATTTGAAAATGACGGCAGTGCGGTTTCTAGCATCATCAAGAATGTCAAACGCACAATGGCAGGGGAGTACAGTCGCGAATTAAGTGTAAAAGTTCATGCAGGTCAGCTACGCCTAATTCAGCTTGGAGTTCGTCAAGGCGGCGCTGCTGGATACGGCCTCCGAAGAATGCTAGTTGATCATACTGGGAACCACAAAGGAATACTGCAGGCTGGCGAACATAAATCCATTCAAACAGACAGAGTCATCTTAGTTCCCGGACCGGAAGACGAGACGGAAACGGTTCGATGGATTTACAAGGCATTTGTCGAAGACGGTTTGAGTGAGGCTGAAATTGCTGCCAACCTTAACGATCAGAGAAAGCTGACAGATCGCGGGACGTCATGGACTCGTGGTACGGTTCATCAAATTTTGATTAATGAGAAGTATGTAGGAGATAACGTCTGGAACCGTACATCGTTCAAACTTAAGTTGGAGCGTGTTCACAACCCACCAGCTGCTTGGGCGCGTGCTGAAGGCGCATTTTCTCCTCTTGTAGACCGCCTTATTTTCAATGCAGCACGTCAAATAATTTTGGCTCGCTCGTATCGACTTACTGACGATGAAATGCTGGATGCGCTGAAGCGATTATTGCGTCAACATGGACGGCTCTCAGGAATAATCATTGACGAATCTAACGGATGCCCGTCTAGCAGCGCATTCGCCAGCCGTTTCGGTAGCCTTATTAGAACATACACCCTTATTGGTTACGATCCCGGGCGGGACTATCGCTATCTCGAAATCAACAAAAGGCTCCGGGAAGCGCATCCAAAAATCGTCTCCGCGGCGATCACCGCGATACATGCGGTCGGAGCAACGGCAGAACAAGATCAGAAATCCGATCTACTGTGGATCAACGGGGAGTTTAGTGCAGCCCTTGTGCTATGTCGATGCCGCAGTCTGACTAACGGGGTCAATAGATGGACTTTGCGATTCGACAATTTAGTACGAGCTGAAATCACTATTGCAGTCCGGATGAGCGAGGATGCATGCGGGATCCGCGACTATTATCTCCTTCCCCATATAGACGTCTTTTCTCAAAAGCTCCGGCTTGGGGAGGCGAATGAGAATGGGTTCGATGCATACCGCTACGATGACCTCTCCATGCTTACCTATTTAGCGCGCCGAATAGCGCTTTAAGAGAGAACTATGGCAAATCCCCGAGAGCTTCGTCCGGAACAATTAGACGCGGCCAAAGAAATTTCGCTTATTCCCGCTGAGCGTATTCGGATTTTGAATCCGCGTAGCAGAAATCCACTCATTTTTTCTCGACTTGTTGAGAACATTTCGGTATTAGGATTGAAACGCCCTGTTACGGTCGCTATCGGCGGAAAAGACGTAACCGGTGAGTGGTACGAAGTCCTGTGCGGGCAGGGAAGATTTGAGGCATTGAAACATCTAGGGGAGACCGAGATACCCTGCTGCATCGTGGCCGCACCTGAAGTAGATCGCTTCCTAATATCGCTTACCGAAAATATCGCAAGGCGAAGGCACACTACCGAGGAACTGCTCAGCGGCATTCTGGTGCTACGACAAAAAGGATACAGTCTAGAGCAGATTGCCATTAAAACGAATCTGGAGACAAGCTATGTTCGCAGTATTCTCCATCTCCTTGATAACGGCGAACAAAGGCTTCTGCGCGCAGTTGAAAAGTCTCAAGTACCGGTCTGGCTTGCCGTTGAAATTTCACGTGCGTCTAGCGACGGAGTACAAAAAGCGCTGATGGATGCATACGAAGACGGCACACTAAAGGGGGACGAACTTCTGCTCGTTAGAAAAATAATCAGCAAACGAGAAGCACTAGGAAAATCGGCGTATCCTAAGCGCAAGGGAGATCAAGAAAATCCGACACCACAGAAGCTGCTCCGAATTTATAAAACCGAAGTGCGCCGGCAGCAACTGAACATTCAAAAGGCTCGTGTTCAAGAAGAACGCCTTCTACTCATTATTTCTGCAATACGACATTTTTTATCTGACGAACACTTCCGAACTCTTCTTCGTGCAGAACAGGTAAACGACATACCAGAAGTTATTGCCAGGCGTCTGCCAGGAGATCTGCTGCCATGAGCCATATCAGACACTGTTTTGACCGCGCTATCTTAGATTTGAAAATTGACAGAATTCGCGTATTGGTACCACTTAAAAAGCAAGTTCTTGTGACTCCTAAATTTAGAAGCATTTTAAGCTCAGTGAAGGAGCTTGGCATTATCGAACCATTAGCGGTATATCCTTCCCAAGGACAGCCAGACTATTTTGATCTTTTAGATGGCAGACTCAGGCTGGAAGCGGTGAGATCACTTGGCCAAAGCACCGTTCGCTGTATGGTTGCGCTGGATGACGAGAGCTTTACTTACAATAGGCAAATAAATCGGATTGCCTCAGTTCAGGAATACCGGATGATTCGAGCAGCGCTAGCGAAGGGGGCTTCTGAGGAAAGAATCGCAAAGGTTCTGGCTATAGACGTCAAAAAAGTACGGGAGAAAGCGCATTTGCTCGATGGAATTGCACCAGAGGCTGCCAGACTTCTTAGGGACAGACAAGTCTCACCTGAAGTCTTCAGGGTACTGAGAAAAATGAAGCCCATACGGCAAATCGAAGCTGCAGAAATGATGATAGCGGCAAATAAGTTCGCAAAAAGTTATGCGGACATGATACTCGTAACTACGCGGCCAGAAGCGTTGATAGAAAAAGCGAAAAGTCAGGTTGGAAAGGAAATTTCACCCGAGGACATTACTCGTATGGAAGCCGAGATGGAGCGGCTGCAACACGACAGCCTAGCTGTAGAAGATACCATTGGGGACACGATGCTTTCCCTTGTCGTGGCCAAAGGCTTTATCAATCGTCTTCTTCGCAACGAGAATATTCGTCGGCATCTTCACCGGCACCATCCAGATTTACTCTCCAGCGTTACCGCGACACTTGATGCTATAGCGGCAGATGGTCGTGGTATCAGTCAGGAGTAGAAGATAGAGGGTGATATTCGAAATATGCAGAGACATAAATAGCGCGCCCGTCGCCGCTCTCGGCATCAGACTTGCCCTCGACGTCTTGGCGCATGGGCGAAGGCAATCCTAATAGCACTCCCGCTTGGTTCCGCACTGACGCCTTGAAACGACCTCCCGGCCAGCGGCAAATCGCTCGACGCACCTTCGGCCATGAAAGCAGTCCTGCTAGAGCTTGGTACGGATAGGGGCGAGGTCTCCAAATGAGACTATCTGGATGAATAAAAGGCCCGCTCGGGCGTGTTTTGGGGACGGACGAAGTCCGCTTCTGGCCGACTGCAGACATCGGGTGTCGTTGAGTTTGGTACGCAAGTTGCGCGAACAAGCACGGTGCCATCTTCCGGTACGGACTTCATCATCGTGCAAGCACTCATTTAAAACGCTCACGCATTTCCGTGGGAGTAAGACCGAATTGACGAATAATGGCATCGCGCATTGAATCTTCCGATTCGAAACCTGTTTTAGCAGCAATCTGTTTGATCCGCATGTCGGTGGTATGCAGATACGTTCGAGCCAACTCGGTACGTATCTTTTCCAGTGCTTTGGAAGGGGTTGTCCCCACCTCTTCCTTAAATTGTCTGTGAAAGGTCCGTACGGACTGACCCGCGATTGATGCCATGTATTCAACTGTCCATGCGAATGCGGGTTTACTGATCATTCGCTGAAGCAAGTCGTCGTAGTACGTTCCTGAGGCCTCCTGCAGTGACAGAGGTTCGCTGTATTGATTTTGACCGCCCGGCCTACGCAAGTACACCACCAGTCGTCGGGCGACTTTTGCAGCAAGTCTCGTGTCATGATCCTCTTGAATCAGCGCCAAGGTCAGATCGATTCCAGCCGTCACGCCGGCTGAAGTCCAGACTTTCCCTTCCTTCAAAAAAAGTAAGTTGGACTCAACTTGTATCTGAGGAAATTCACGAGAAAGACGTTCACAAAAACGCCAATGCGTCACGGCACGGCGATTCGTCAGAACGCCTGTCTGCGCTAGCAAGAAGGCTCCTGTGCAGATCGAGCATATACGTCTAGAGCGCTCGCATAGTTGGCGCAGTGCGCTCCGGAACTGGGGATCTTTCTGAACCGCATCGTGCACGCCCGCCCCACCGGGAATGATGAGTGTGTCAATATCAAGTGCGGGATCAATTGCTTCCGCACAAATTGAAAAACCTGAAGCAGTCTGAATCTTTTCTCCTTTGAATGCCCGTACGCTGACGCCGTATCTAGGAGACGCCCCCTCTTCATTGGCTGTGATCAACGCCTGTGCTGGGCCAGAAAAATCAATAGGTTGCACGCCGTCGAAAACAAGGATGACAACTTGTCGTGCCGACATTTTTTGGCTGCTATTTGGCATAAACTCCCCGACCCTTTTACGCATAATCATTCGCAGGTTATACGACAAATTTCGGAGAGGTCAATATGGATAAAAAGCGTAGAAGACTCATGCAAGCGGGCGGTGTGGCTAGCGTACTGCTAGCAACGGTGGCGGCCAGATCATTAGCCCAAGGTGTCGAAAAAGGCAGGCCCATGCACGTGAACGTCATTACGGTTCCAGATATGGTCCAGCTCGACATCACCGGTCCCTACGAGGTGCTTGCGCGCACGCCAGGATGGACAGTAGACCTGGTCGCCGCCACGCCGGAGCCGGTACGTACCGATCGTGGCTTACGACTGCTACCCAACGTCACACGAGCAACCGCCAAACCATCCGATATTCTGGTTATACCTGGTGGGACCGGCATCGATACAGCGATGCTGGACCCCGAATGGCTGGAATATGTGCGCAAGGAAAGTGCCAAATGCGATTATGTATTTGGTGTTTGCACCGGCTCCCTACTATTGGGCGCAGCGGGTATTCTAAGAGGGAAGCGCGCTGGCGGGCACTGGCAGGCGCGCGACATGTTGAGCCAGTTTGGTGCCTCTGTTTCCAATGACCGGATGACGCTGGACGGGAATATATATACTTCTGGCGGCGTGACGTCCGGTATCGATATGGCTCTGCGCGTCGTGGCCGACATCGCGGGCCTCGAAACGGCGCAAAAAATTCAGTTGGCGATGGAGTACGATCCGGCGCCGCCCTTCGCCGGCGGCACCCCTTATACGTCTCCGCCTGCGATAGTCGCGGCCGTCCTCAAGGACTCGAGAAAACGCCGCGCTTTGCGGGAATCGATGGTCGCTGAAGCTGCGCGGAGGCTCAATCGTTCCGGGAGATAGCATGCACTTCTGCCCGAGATTTTGTAAAAACACTTTCCGCAAATTCATGGAAACGATCCGAAGCGAATCCTGTCCAGCCAACAGCTCATCGTTCAGGACATGCCATGAAGCATTTCATCTAGGGCTGGATAGCCATCAACAGGTTCTGCTGCCAGAGCAATTGGATGACTACATGTCCGACCGCATCCACTGCGGATTCTCGACGTCTATATCGGAGAACTAGATCGGCTTCAAACGGGCTTTCCCGCCACCCCGGCATTGACGGGGCGGTTTCGAAGTCGCCTCACGGGGTGAAATCGCTAAGGTACCGGCGCTCGACGGTCGGTTCTCGATCATCTTCGGCCGACCCGGCAAGACAGATGCCGAGCTGGAAGGCGCTGGCACAAAACATCACGCTGATTCATGTCGAAAGCGAACACCAACTGCGCCGGCTGGACTGGATTGCAGGCCGGCGCCACCTAGCTGGCCGCGTGCTGCAGCGACTGAACCCGCTAATCCGCCGGGCGACGCACAGGCCACCCTACGCATGGGTTGGCAAGCCACCCGGTCCGGCATCGACGAAGCGCAAATGCCGTCGATGATCGCCCCGTGCCAACACCTGCCCACTATCCGGCTGGAGGGCTTACACATCCATGCGTTGTCGAACAATCTGGATATGGACGATCGACTGGTACGGGTGCGCCATTACCTGCAGCTGGCTGCAGGAGGGGGAAGCGAGCTACGGGATCCGATTCGCCAGGCTCAACGCCGACGGCGGCATCCGCGTCAACTACGGCGATCCGACCGCTCAATTTGTGTGGGAGCGCTTCTGCGAAGGCCTGCAGTAACTGATTGCACAATACCCCGCGGGCTTCAAGATGATCTTCGAATGCAGCGCCTACTTCAGCGCCCAGAGCGAGTTTACTACCCGTTATAGCCACTTTCGAAACCCGTTGGGGTTGGGGCCTGTTCTCGTTGAGTGAAATCTGGCGATTGATGGCCGCAATATCTCCGCCTGCCCAGACAACACGTTGACGACCGCGGTAGGCTCTCCGAATAATGAAGAGTTCTTCTGCGTGCCCCCATCAATGTCCATGATCTCACTAGTGATGCTGCCGATCTTTTCAGTCTGCTCATGGGGCGCCTGGACCATATGCAGCATCAACTCATGGCTTTGCGTCACCGCGGATTGTGCATCCTGCATGATTAAAGCCGCCTATCATCAGGTTCTCTTCCACCGACAGGCTGGGGAACAGGCGCCGCCCTTCCGGCACCAAGGCGATGCCCCTGCCGACGATCTTGTCCGGCGCCAGGCCGCTGATGGTCTCTCCGCCAAAGCGCACCGAATCCCGCGGCGCCTTCAGCAAGCCGGTGACCGACTTCAGGAAAGTCGACTTGCCAGCGCCGTTGGCGCCGATCAGGGCGACCACCTCCCCCGGCTCCACCACGAAATCGATCCCGAACAGTGCCTGGAAATCGCCGTAGTGCGCCGTCAGCCCGTGGGTTTCGAGCAAGGCGCTCATACTTCCAGCCCCATATAGACGCGCTTGACTTCAGGATCATCGAGCACGGCCATGGGTGCGCCGTCAGCGATCACAGCGCCAAAATTGAGGACCAGGAGACGATCGGCTACCGCGAGCAAGGCATGCACGACGTGCTCGATCCAGATCATGGTCACGCCTTGGCTCTTGATGGACTTGATTTCATCGACCAGGATCTGCGCTTCGTGCTCGGTCAGTCCGCCAGCGATCTCGTCGAGCAGCAGCAGCCTGGGTCGCGTCGAGAGCGCACGCGCCAGCTCGAGACGCTTGCGGTCCAGCAAGGTCAAGGCGCCGGCGATCAGGTTGGCCTTAGCCAGCAGACCGGTCTTGTCGAGCACGTCCACGCAGACCGGGTAGGCTTGGCGCTCGGACAGGCCCGCACCAAAGCTTGCGGCGACCAGACAGTTTTCGAACACCGTCATGGCGCTGTAGGGTTGAGGAACCTGATAGGAACGTCCGATTCCGCTGCGGCAGCGCCTGTGGGCGGGGGCGCCCGAAATGTCGCTGCCGGCGAAGCGGATCCGGCCCCGGTCGGGCCGGACATCGCCGGAGATCAGATTGAACAGCGTGGTCTTGCCGGCGCCGTTGGGGCCGAGGATGCCAAGCGTCTCGCCCTCGCCGACGCTCATGCTGAGATCATCTGTCACCTTCAGCGCGCCATAGCTCTTGCTGACACCCTCGATACTAAGAAGTGCAGTCATGGGGTCCCTCTGCCAGCAGGCTGGCATGTCTTGAAATGGGAAATCACGTTGCCGCAGCGGCGTCAGCCGATGAGCTTGAGCTGGCCATTGGTCGGGATCGCCGGACTGGCCTTCGCATCGACGATGGTCAGTTCGTACTTGTACTTCTTCCCCTTCACCCATTGGCCCAGTACCAGCGGTGTCTTGGACACGTTCCGGAATGGTCCCTGTCCGCCCCATTTCACCGGGCCGACGATAGTATTCAAGCCGGTCGCGGCGACCGCGTCTCTGATCGCAGTGCGATCCGGGCTCTTGGCGCGACTCAGGGCATCGAGCGCGACCTCGAACAAGGCATGTGAGAAACCGATCGGCTGGGTCCACTGCTTCCTGGTCTGTTCCTCGTAGGCCGCGCACAGACCCTTGGCATCGACGCCGGTGATGCTCGACTTGAACGGATGCCACGGGGACCACCACACCTCGGTCGTCAGACCATCGCCAAGCTCGCCCAGGGCATCGATTGCCGCCGGGAACAGCAGCGCCTTGCCCAGCGTGATGACGCGCGGCCTGAAGCCTTGCTGACGCGCCTGGGTCAGGAAGGTCTTGGCATCGGGCGGAATCATCACGCCGGTCACGATGTCCACGCGATCACGCTTGAACGCAGCGATCTGGGCCGAGAAATCCTGGTTCATGTTTTGATAACGCCCAGGATCGGTCAGGCTGAAACCCTGCTCGGCTAGCGGCTTGGGAAAACCGCGTTCCTTGTCGCCCCAGGCGTTGCCGTCGCCATCGTTGGGAAACAGGCCGCCGACCTTGCGATCCGTTTGCAAGCTCTTCCACCCATTGGTGTAGTTGGCAATCACGTCTTCCAGGCCCCAGAACATGTGGTAGGTCCACTTGAAGCCTTTGTCCGGCTTGCCGCCACGCCCGAAGAACCAAGGCTGCCAAGGTACGACCGTCGAGATGCAGGGCACCTCGTTGAGCTCGCAGGCATCCGATACCGGATTGGCCGTCTCCGGCGTCGACGATACGAGAATCAGGTCAACGTTGTCCTTCAGGATGAGGTCGTTCGCGACCTCGCCTGCGCGGTTCGGCGTGGACTGACTGTCCTTGACGATGAGCTTGATCGGCAAGGTCTTGCCACCGATGGTCACGCCGGTCTTGAATTTCTCCTGGAGGCCGGCGATGACCCATTTGTCGGCTTCCCCGAAGGCCGCCAGCGGCCCCGTCTGTGGCGATACGTAGCCGATCCGGACTTCCTTGGCGGCGAAGGCGGACTTCATGCCGACCATGCCGACCGCCGCGGCGATCCCGGCGCTCTGCAGGACCCGGCGGCGTTTCCGATCTGTTCCTTTCATGTCTCCTCCATCTTTTTGTTAGTCTGCAATCCAAAACAGGTCCCGCGTACCGGTCAGCCAGCCGGTGCACGGCCACGGTAGGCGTCGTCCAGCAATGTGCGGATAGCGTCGCGCTCGATGGGCCGCGGATTCCAGTACGCGTTCTGGCTGGCGATGTCGGCGCAGCGGTCGAGCTCCTGTTCACGCATGCCGATGTCCTTCAGCGCCACCGGTGCGCCGAGCCGATGCGCCAGTTCATACATGCCCAGCGCCGCATCGTCGGTACCGAGCGCGCGTGCAATGCGCCGCATCGCATCGGGCGCAGCGGCGGCGTTATAGGCGAGCGCATGCGGTAGCACGATGGTGTGGGTCTCGGCATGCGGCAGGTTGTAGCTGCCCCCCAGTGTGTGGCACAGCTTGTGATGCAGTGACATACCGACGTTGCCCAGCACCACGCCGCACAACCAGGCGCCGTACAGCGCACCGCTGCGCGCCGCGATATCGGCGGGATCGGCCACGATCGCCGGCAGGCTCTGTGCCAGGGCGCGAATGCCCTCCTCGGCCAGCAGCGACATGATGGGATTGGACTCCTGCGCATACAATCCCTCGGCCGCGTGGGCGATCGCATTGATGCCGCTGGTGACCGACAGCTTCGTCGGCAGGGTCAGCGTCAGCTCGGGGTCGTAGATGACCGTTTGGGGTAGCACACGGCTATCGCGCCCGGTCTTCTTGATGCCGTTCTCGGTGATGCCGTAGATCGGCGTCATCTCGCTGCCGGCATATGTGGTCGGAACGGCAAGGATGGGCAGGGCCGATTCCAGTGCGATGACCTTGCCCAGGCCAGTGGTGGAGCCCCCGCCCACCGCGATGGCGCAGTCGGCCTGCAGTTCCCGGGCGATGTCGCGGGCAGCGCGCGCGGTTTCGATGGGCACGTGCATGACGGCCTGGTCGAAAATCCCGGCACAGCGCGCGCCGATGATGGCCTGCACCACCTCGGCGTTGGCGCGCTGCTCCGGCGTGCACAGGACCAAGGCGCGAATGGCCCCGAGCCGGTCGATTTCGCGTTCCAGGTGACACAGGCTGCCAGCGCCGAATACGACGCGAGGAAGCCGACTGTCGAATTGGAAGTTGGGGACGGAATTCATGACGGTCCTCTTCTTGCCCTGCTCAGCGCGGGTAGTACGGCGGCAGATTGGCGTCGACGTTGACCCACACCGATTTGGCCTGGGTATATTCGCGCATGACCTCGAAGCCCATTTCGCGACCGTAGCCAGACTTGCCAACACCACCGAATGGCGACCCCGGATTGACCCGCTTGTAGCAGTTGATCCAGACCATGCCCGACTTCATCTCACGCGCCATCTTGTGCGCACGGTGCAGTTCTTTGGTCCACAAGCCGCCGCCCAGGCCGTATTCGGTGCCGTTGGCGATGGCCAGCGCCTCTTCATCGGTCTCGAAGGTGGTCATCGCGACGAAGGGCCCGAATACCTCTTCCTGGTTGACCCGGTCGGTCGGCTTGGCCTGGACGACGGTCGGTTCGACGTAGCACCCCTTTGCCAGCGCAGGATCGGCAGGCACTTTGCCCCCCAGGAGGACGCGTCCGCCTTCGGAACGGGCCACGTCCACGTAGGACAGCACGCGGTCACGATGCTGCAGCGAAGTCAGCGGGCCGAGTTCGGTGGTGGGGTCAAGCGGGTCACCGATCTTGATCGATGCCGCGAGCTGGGTGAAACGCTCCATGAATTCTTCGGCAATCGATTTGTGCAGGACCAGCCGCGAGCCGGCGATACAGGCCTGTCCCTGATTGTGGAAGATCGCAAAGGCCGCACCGTTCACCGCGGCCTGCAGGTTGGCGTCGCCGAATACGATGTTGGCGCCCTTGCCGCCCAGTTCCAGCTGGACCTTCTTCAAGTTGCCCGCAGAGGCCTGCACGATGCGGCGCCCGGTGGCGGTCGAACCGGTGAAGGCGATCTTGGTGACATCCTCATGCTCGGCCAGGTACTGGCCGGCGATATGACCCAAGCCCGGCACGATGTTGACCACACCCTCAGGGAAGCCGACTTCGGCCATCAACGCGGCGATGCGCAAGGTCGTCAGCGGGGTCAGTTCGGCTGGCTTCATCACGACGCAGTTTCCTGCAGCGAGCGCCGGCGCCATTTTCCAGCTGGTGAACATGAGTGGAAAATTCCACGGCACCACTTGGCCAACCACGCCGACCGGCTCACGCAACACGTAGTTGAGGAATCCCGCTTCGACCGGAATCACGCTTCCCTCGAGCTTGTCGGCCATGCCGCCGAAATAGCGAAAGGTCACGGCGGTACGCGGGACGTCGAGGTTACGAGTGTCGCGCAGCGGATGACCGGTGTCCATCGACTCCAATCGGGCCAGCTCGTCAGCGTTCGCCTCGATCGCATCGGCCAGCTTCAACAGGAGACGGCCGCGGTCCATCGCCGCCATCCGCGACCAGCGCGGAAATGCCGCCTTGGCTGCAGCAACGGCCTTGTCGATGTCAGCCTGGCCGCCCATCGATACGTTGGCGATCACGGAATTGTCGTGCGGATTCAGTACCGGCAGGGTCGCACCATCTTCGGCAGGAACGAATCTGCCGTTGATGAAAAGTTGGGTTTGCATTAGGACTCCGTATTTGATGCGATGTGCAGGGACGAGTTGTCCCATGGACGGGAAGCATCCCGTCCACCATGGCAAGCCGAGCAGGAATGTGGCTTAGAAGGAAACCGGGTTGACCGGTGAGCGGCCTTCCTGGATGTCGTAGACGACCTGCGGCGAACCGTTTTCCCACACCAGCAGCATGGAACGCTTGGGCGAGAAACCCTGGTGGCGGACATCGGCAGGCATGGCGGCCATGTCGCCCGCCTTCATGACGACGCGGGCGCGCGGTTCGGCAGTGATCTTGTCGCCGCAATCCCAGATGATCTCGTCGGACATCTGGAAGAACCATTCGACGCGGTCGTTGCCGTGCACGATGGGCAGCTTCTGCTCTTCGGTCGTGGGGCACATATAGCTATGCTTGACCACGGAGGTGAACGAGGGATTCCACACCACGTCGGAACGCGACAGGTAGGCGAACAGGTTGAAGGCGTGCACCTCGTTTTCGAAACCCGGCTCGGGATGCAGTTCCGGCGCGTCCTGCGGCACGTCGGCGAAAGCGCGGTTGACCGGATAGCCGCCGGCATCGGTACGCATGGCCAGATCGTCCTTCAAGCCTACGCAACGGTCGGCCAGTTGGCGCACGCGGCGCACGGCGTCCAGGTTGTTGCCATTCTTGCGGCCATAGGGCGAACCGGTTTCCTGAGCGGCCGCGTACGGATCGAAGCCGGCGTTGGTCCAGTCTTCCAGCATGTCCACGAAGGTCACGCGGACTTCCTCGCTGGGGAAATTCTGCAGCAGGTCGACGTTGGACTTCTTGTAGTTGGCGTTGTAGCTGCCGGCGAACACGTCCACCGTCTTGTAGTGGTTGGTGGTGCCGAAGACATGGTCGAAGTTGACCCAGCCGTAGAAGAAGCCCCAGCCCACGTCGCGCATCAGGGCGCGCAGGAAGTCGCCGATGTCCATGGTGTGCGAGGCCGGCTTGCCGCCCGCAGTGGTCCAGCGGATGTGGGCGAAGTATTCGTCACGCTCGAAGGTGAAATCACCGAGGTGGTAGGTCTTGAAACCGAAAACCGGGTCCGGATCGGTGGCCACGGGTTTGTATTTGACGACGGTATCCATGCTATGTCTCCTTGTTGCAATCGTTTATCAAGCGGCCTGACAGATCTCTGCCCACTTCTCGACCGACAGGTCGCCTTTGCAGGTCTGCAGGATGATGACGCCGGGGCGGCTGGCCTGGAACTGGTAGGCGGTATTGGCCGGGATCAGGGCCTGGTGGCCGCGCTTGAGGCGGATCCAACCCATCTTCTGGCCCTGTGGCGCGCCTTGCACCAGCACCGCGCCGTCCTTCTCGGGGTCCTGGATCTGCTGCGCCGGGTCCAGCTTGACGAGGTGGACGTCGACTTCCTTGTCCATGCACAGCGCGAATTCATCGTGCGCACTGGTGTACCAGGGCGAAGCGCCTTCCGCACGCAGCACTTCGAGCACGTAGTTCTGGTTGATGCCGAAGACAACCTTCTCGTACGGCGCCGAATTGTTGGCGATGTCGAAGCAGTTGGAAAATGCATAGTGTTTGACGTCGTCGTTGATGACCTGGACGCCGCCTTTTTCATAGCTCTCGAGCGAGCCGAAGTACGTCTTGTATTCCACGTTAGTCTCCGTTATCACAGCAAAAAAAAATGTTGGTTTATGTTTTACGCGGCCCGATACAGTCTAGTGAAGCGTCCGCGCCAGCAGTAGTCCCCTGGAGCCGACCTGTCCGTTCGCGTTTTCCGAACAAATCAGTCAAGCCTGGTAGTCGAAGCCGTGCCGGGCCTCGCGTAGTGGCGCCACGCGGGTCTTGAGCAGCTGATGCTGCGGATGAGCGTTGTAGGCCTCCAATGCCGCCAGGGACGCGAATTCCGAATACAGCATCACATCGCAACTCGACTCCAGGCCTGCCTGCGCGACCACCGCTTCGAAGCACAGGATGCCGGGCACGATGTCGCTGCAGGCATCCAGCCACGCCTTGACCTGCAATGCATTCTGCGCCCGTGTGGCGCCGTCGGGCCCTTCTTTCAACGTCCACATCACGATGTGCCGGATCACTTTTCCCCCTCCCGCTTGCTGGCCGTGGATGGAGCACAGCCCGGCCGGCATTGCAGCCCGGCCCCTTGGCCAGCACAAGGTTCGGCCAATCCACCGCAGATCATGTTCTGGCTGTGCATGGGTCACCAGGCAAAGGATTGAGGGCGAAATCGAAATCCAGCGTATAGAACGGCGCTGTGAGCAGGCGGCCATCGGGTCCTGGTCCGGCAGGATGGCGGACCCAGTCGGCGATCAGCGACTGCCTCACGCCAAAGACGGCATCCGAATCCAGGTAGTGATCGCCATTGCGGAAGACATGGGTGATCAATGTCTCGTAGCCCTCGGCCTTGATCAGGAAATGGAGATGCGCCGGCCGCCACGGATGCCGGCCAAGGGCAGCGAGCAGCTTGCCAACCGGTCCGTCATGGGGAATCGGATACGAACTGGCGAGAATGCTGCGAAACCGGTAAGCACCATCCGGCCCGGTTCTCAGGGTCGCGCGCGCCCGCGCCTGGTCCATCCCGTCGTACTGGACATCGTAGAAACCATCCTCGTCCGCTTGCCACACCTCAATGCGTGCATTGGCGACCGGTTCACCGCCCAGTCCTCTGACGACGCCGCGCACGAAGCACGGTTCACCGGGAGCGCCGTTGGCGATGTCATCGCCCATCGCATGTTCGGGCGAATTCTCGACATGGAAGGGACCGAACACGGTGGACTCGGTACAGCCCTGCGGCTTGCGGTTGTTCTGCGCCGTCACCAGCATCGACAGGCCCAGCACGTCGGAGAGCAGAATGAATTCCTGCCGCTTGTCGTTGCAGGTCTGTCCCACCTGCGTCAGGAACTGGATGGCCGCCATCAGTTCGTTTTCGCTCAAGCGCACTTCGCGTGCAAAGTCATGCAGGTGGCGCGTCAAAGCGGTCACGATGTCGGCCAGGCGCTGCGGCGCCGTTGCCGCGATCTGTCGGTTGACGAGCTCGGTGATCGAGAATTCGTCGACGTAGCGCGTGTCGTGCTGGCTATGCGCCCCCGACGGGGACAACGCTATGCCTTGCTCCATTGATGTCTCCATAAGCCACTGGCGCTGTTCTTATGATCTATTTGACGGTGGAGTCTAAGCCCGGAAAAAAACCTTGGGTAGCAGGCGAAATCCGACCACATCGTTTGGTCTCTCCGAATAATCGGTGCGCTCGCCCTCCCTGGGCGGGATCAGCTGGACTGCTCGATCAGCGTCCTGGACAACAATCCGTTTTCGGTCAGCGCCCGATCCCAGGGCGGTTCTCCGGCAAACCGGGCCTGCAGGGCCTGGGCGAACACATTGAGCTTGGCGCCTCCGCGGTGACTGCGCGGATAGACGATCGACAGCCAGAACGAAGACAATTGCCAATCAGGAAGAACCAGCCGCAGGTCTCCACGCAAGATGCTCTCCGACGCCACCAGGGTCGGGATGCAGACGATGCCCGCGCCCTCCAGTGCGTACTCTTTCAAGAGGTGGACGCTGTTGCTGCGCAGCGAAGGCTTCAGGTCCAGCACGATCTTTTCGCCGCCCTGGTGGAAGATCCAGCGGTCACGGGTCGGATAGCCTGAATACAGCCCCATCTTGTGCTCATGCAAATCGCGCGGCCCGGTCGGCATGCCGTGGCGCGCAATGTAGTCATCCGATACGCAAAACACCCGGCGTACCGGAAAGATCTTCCTTGCAATCAGCTCTTCCGTACGTGGATGGAAGATCTGCAAGGAACAGTCCACTCCAGCCTTGATGGGATCGACCACAGCGTCGTTGACGAGCAGATCGAGTACGATTTCCTGGTACTGCTCCTGAAAGTCGCGCAGACAGGCCGCCAGGTGGCCAAGGACGAATCCGGGTAACGCGTGAACCTTCAGCTGGCCGGCCAACGTCCCCTTGTGTACCCGCATCTGATCGACCAGTTCATCCGTCTTGCACACGAGATCGCTGCATTCCTCAAAGAACGACTGGCCAATCTCGGACAACCTGACATTGCGGGTATTGCGGTGAAACAACGGTGCGCCGACGTAATCCTCCAACTGCTGCACGCGTGTCGTGATGACCGACTTCGACACACGCATCTGCCGCGCAGCCTCGGCAAAACTCTCCGCCTTCGCGACCGTGACGAAAGCTTCGATCGATAGGAATCTGTCCATCCGTGTCTCCCGGATTATCCCGGCCTGTTTTTTTGTTGATAGAAAGCACTACTGCACCGGGACTCGCCTGTGAGGAAGCGAAAGATTGGCGCGACTACGTTCGAGTCATCCCAAGTGAATGGTGACGGCCCGAGCGTCACGGCAACCGCTCTGTTGCCGAACGTCCCAGGCACGCCACCACCCATTATGGCTTTGAACTCTTTGACAGACCACTGAGAAGACCCAGATCGATGATCACGCCCACGCCCACCGCGAAACCGCTGCGCGACGGGCCGACGGCGGGAAAGATGCGCGCCCTGTTGGGATGCAGGAAGTACTGCACGAAGGCATTGACCAGCACACCGGGAACCATTCCATATTGCGCGTGCACGTCGAAAGCAAAGGTATTTCGGGGAACACTGTCACTGCCCCATCCGGTGACGGTACTGAGCTGCTGCTCATAGAGCGCGCGCCCGCCACTCAAGCGGATATAGCGTATCGTGGAACCGATCAGTGTCATCGGGCTGTTCTCCAGGAAGCCGCCGTACTCGACGCCGCCGAAGGCCTCAAGGGGATAGGACTGACCCGATCCCGGTGTGACGAAAGCGCCTCCGTACAACGCGACGTTGGGACGCGCAGGACCTGGCGAATCCTTCGCCGTCCAGACCACTTTCCTGGCCTGGCCGTAGAAACCTGATGTGCCGCTGCCATGCGTGCGTGCCGTTCCCATGGGGTTGAGCGCCTGACTGGAGCCGTCCACGTTGCTCAGGTCGTCCGTATAGGGGGTCGTGTTGTGATACACCCCCACTTCGGCATTGAGGGGATAGGGCGAGTTGGAAAAATCAGAGGTGTACAACATGTTTGCGACACCGATGAAGCCCGTCCTCGTCCGCGTACTCCAGTTCCATCCCGAGGACTTCGTAAACAGGGCGCTGTTGGCTTCGATGACCGCAAACCCCAGTCGCGTCTGGGGTGATAACTTGTAAGCCAGTCGCGCGCCCCAGACCGATTTGGTGAACCCGGGCACATCGACCGATATCGCTGGCGTGGAGGCCACGCAGCCACTACACATCGTGGGCACCATGAAGTCGTCGTTGATGTTCATGCGCCCGTACTCGAGATGCAGTCGCTTGTCGAACAGCTCATGGGACAGTGTGAATTTGGCGAGATCCGAGTTGACGGTCTGGACGGGAACGAGCGTAAAGGCGGAGCCGGTCTGGGCTACGTAGGAAGACGTATTGTGAGAAGGTGGCTCCCACGCCTGCAGGATATGGAACTGGGTATTGGGAATCCCGATAAGTTTTTCAAGATCAACGTCGGCTGACATAAGCAGTGCGAAATAGTCTGCCCAATTGCCTTTGCTCGTCCCTGTCGAAGGATTGGCCAGCGCTACGTTGGCCATGACCAGGCCGAGATTGATCCCGCGGTCATCCAGGGCATTGCCGATGCCACTGAGCGGACCATTTCTGCGAGCCGGCATGAGGCCCGGCATTGCGCCCGGCGCAGGCTGTTCGCCCACGCTCGGGAGGCCCCGCGTATTCTGCCCGGGGTCTGCACCTGCCGGTACCGCAGTGTTATCGGCGGCGACCATCAAGGGAGTGACCGTCGGACTGTCAAGCCTCAGGACACTACGCTCGCGACCTTGCTCCTTGGATGAATTTTCTGTGTCACTCGATAAGGTACTGGATGGCGATTGCGTACCTGCAGCCATTGCTGCAATCGACGAGAAGGCAAGTGCGATGACTAGCGCCTTGCCAGCGTATTTGAAGCCGGTGAATTGTTGCATGTCTCCTCCTGTAGTTTTTGTGAGGTCCGACTGTTTCGTATTTTTACGCCATGCCTGCTCGCCCCTTCGCCGACTTCACGAAGAATGCCGTTCCAGGCAATTTGGCGTTGTCGCCCCACAGTTCTATTTCGTTAGTGAAACTGCTCAGTGTCGGGACCAGCAAGCGTCCTGACACCCATGCTGCGATGTCGAGCCAACTGCTCAAGGCTCATGACACCGGCCGGCTGGGCGATACCCGCCAATGTCGTGGTACCGCTGTGCCAAACCTCATCCAGATTCGTGATGCCGAACCTGGATGAGGTATCCGGTGATGAGGTGTGTAGCCATGCCTGCTTGATGGGCCGTGGCGCGGATGCAAGAGGCTTGCGCATACCGCGCGCTGAAGACTTTTCCGTCGCTGACCACCGAGGGCATCGAAGCGAAGCGCTATGCAACTGCAAGAATCGGCGGTGCGACCAACGCGGCAACACGATGAATCGCCATTCTGCGATCGGCCATCGGACCCATGCCGCGTCCGATCATCTGGCCTTTGGCGAGCGTCTCTTGCACAGTCGATGTTTCATTGCAGGTCGGCTTGAAAATGATCCGCGCCCTTACGTAAGGCGCACGCCGGTCTCTCCATATTGCTTCACGAGGTCTTGAACCGTCTGCACGATCTCCGCCGGCGAACGGGTGAGATCGATCGCCACCTTGAAGGGCTGCTTGGACGCAAGCCCGGTATCCCAATAGACCTCACAGCGGTTACCGTCCGGATCGAAGAAATAGACGCCGATCGCATTACCATGCGTGACGACCTGTTCAATCTCTGCATCGGCTTCCAGAAGACGCTTGTAGAAGTAGATGACTTCTTCAAGGGTGTTACAGCGGAACGAGACTTGCTGCACCAGCACCTCGCCACGCTTGACAGTGCGGCCTGGAGCCAGCAGCAGCTCATGATGTTCCTCTTCCGGGCGGGAGCTGAAGAAGGTGGCGCCAGACACCGGGTCCATATCGGTAATGGTGAGCTTCAGGACATCGCGATAGAAGGCACGGGATCGATCCATGTCGGTGACGTGAATGCCCACGTGTCCAAGCATGGCAATCTTTTCAGAACTCATAAATTCTCCTTAACTTTTGCGCATCATCATGGTGGAAATATTTTAGAAAATTCATAGTAATCGATTTTTTTTAGTTTATCAATTTCGCTGAACGCCTTATTGTTATTAGCGTTACGCCCAATCAACTAAATTTCATTTAATCGATTACACAAAATCATACCAGACAGTCCCACCCTCGGCTGCAGCAAGCTGATCCAGATCCCGGCTGCAATTGAGACGCCCGCACTCGAGCGCCTGGACGGCAAGCCGATCGCGCCAAGCTATTCGGCAACAATCGACTCCTTCACCATGAGGCAGATCGCCCCGCGAGCCCGGCGGATATGCCCCGTGATCTGCAATGACCCGCCTGTAAGGCGACGCAAGATATCGATTTTCCTCGCCACCCCATCCCAGATGGCGTAAAATTTGCTTGAAATAGAATCAGTCAGGGGGAGATTCCGCACGGCTTGGCGTTGCCGGAACTCTGACTTCCTCAGCAATCGTTTTAGGTGGTGCCATCCATGAAAATCATCGAGCCTGCGCTTCAAAAGGGTCGGGCGCCAGCAAAGGAAAAATCCTCTGCCGCGCGCAGCCTGACGTCGACAGTTTTTCAGCTCTTACGCAGTTCCATTCTTTACGGTCAGCTTGAGCCAGGGCTCAAGTTGAGCGCCGCGCGCCTGGCCACGGAATACAGCGTCAGCCTGAGCGCCATTCGCGAAGCGCTCTCCAGGCTTGCGGCCGAGGGCTTGCTGGATGCCGAGGATCACCGTGGATTCCGGGTGGCAAAGGTATCCAAGGCAGACCTGATGGATCTGACCCAGACGCGCTGCGAAATTGAATGTATTGCCCTGCGCCGCTCGATCGAGAGTGGGGACGCGGCCTGGGAGGCCAGAGTGACCGCGGCATTCCGCGCCCTGCAAGCTTCCGAAGGCAAAGCCCGCCCGTTGGATCAACGCCGTTATGAGCTCCATTCGGATTTCCATCACGCCCTACTGGAAGCGTGTGGCTCGGAATGGCTGTTGCGCCTGCGCGGCATGCTGTTCGAGCGCGCCGAGCGCTATCGCCTCTTGTCAGGCAACTATCCCAAGGTCCGTCGCGAGGTGCATGCGGAACACGAGCAACTCTACGAGGCGGTCATGAAGCGTGATGCAGCCACGGCCACCGCAATACTGACGCAACACACCTTGGAAACCACCAAGGCCCTGCTTCAGATCGAAGATCAAGCGCTTTTTGCCGATGACAAGCCTGTCAAGGGCTCAAAAAAATCCCGCCAGATCAAGCTCGTTGCCGAGGCTGGTCTGTTGAGGAGTTTTTAAGACGCTCTGCGGAGATTCTGCGAGGGTGAAGAACTGGAGAACTGCGTGACTGCAGCGTGCCCAGCAACCCTGGCTCGCGGCAGCCTTGCGCATCCTTCTCCAAACTGCGCAGGATGGCGCTTCCGGGCAAGCCCATGACGCCATCATTTCAGCATGCTGAAATGATGGCGCAGCGATCGCTCAGATCACGATTGCGGAGGGGGTCCCTTTGGGGGAGGAGGCCCAAGAACGATTTCCTCGCTCTTGTCCCGCTTGGTATACATCTCGAAGAGCTTCGCGGCGATCTTGTCCGGATCAACCTCTGTTCCCCGCTTCATCACGCCACCCACATAGATGGTCCCGACGTAGATACCCTTGGCCGCCACTGCTGCGTTCACATTGGCCAGGTAATTGCGCAATCCCGCTGTCGCAATACCGACGTTGGCGAGGAAGGGAATGGGATTCAACGCCGATGCGCCAGCGGTAAACAGCAAAGCGCCCTCCTTGCGCGCCATCATCTCGGGCAAGACGTTGTGGATGGCCGTTATCGCACCGGCGACCAGCACGTCGAACGAATGACGAGCGTTCTCGGCCGTGACATCTGCCGTCGCGCGGTAGTTCTGGAACCCCAACGCCGGGCTGTATTCAAGCACATCGATCGAGCCGAACTCAGCGCGCAGTCCACTTAACGCATCGTTAAGCTCCGATTCCTTGGTCACATCTGCCACACGGGTCTTCACCGATGTGACGCCGGCGCTGGCGAGATCGGCGATCAGCTTGTCCAGGTTTTCCTGCTTGCGCGCGATCAAGCCGACATTGAAACCCTGGGTGCCGAATTCGCGAGCGATCGAAAACCCGCTTGTCGCACCAGCGCCGACGATAACGATTGTTTTAGCCATACCCTTATACCTCCAGTCGTTGGCGCGTCGTTAGAACATGCTGTTGTTGTTATTGGGCTTCTCGGGAACGGGTGTCATCACATCCCAGTGTTCCGCAATCTTGCCATTCTCGATGCGGAAGATATCGATGACCGCGGCGCCGAGATGGTTGGGGTTGAACTTGAAATGATGGTGGACGACAACCAGATCGCCTTCGGCAATAATCCGCTTGATCTCGGTCGAGACGCTCTGGATGCCTTGCTTGAAGGCGGCCCTGACGGCCTCCAGGCCGGTCGGAACCATCGGATTGTGCTGGATATAGTCAGGACGGAAATTCAGCAGGCCGGCATCCACTTCGTGCTCAATGAAGACCTTCTGGAAGAAGTCGCGCACGATCGCCTTATTCTGCTCGAGATTGGAGTTGGTTGACATATGAAATCTCCTAAAAAATTGTAAAGTAACTTCGCCGTTGAAAACCTGGACGCGTCGCCGCGTTGAATGTCTGCCGTTACGCCGCCGGCGCTTCCTGCTTGACCGGATTACGCAACACGCCAATCTCGGCAATCTCGATCTCGACGATATCGCCATCTTTCATGAACAGCGGCGGTTCCTGACGCGCCCCCACACCACCCGGGGTGCCGGTGACGATGACGTCGCCAGGCTCAAGCTCGGTGAAGGTAGAACAATACTCGATGATCTGCGGAATGGATTGAATCATCTCATGGCTCGTCGCGCGCTGGAGCTCGCGGCCATTGACACGCGTGGACAGGTGCAGTTCGGCATTGTCGGCAATCTCGCCGCGCGTGGCCATCCACGGACCGAAGCCGCCGCTGCCCACGAAATTCTTGCCCGGCACCCACTGCGGGGTATGCCGTTGCCAATCACGTACCGAGCCATCATTGTAGGGAGCGTATCCGGCGATATGCTCCCACGATGCTGCCTGAGAGATGCGGCGACCGCGCTTGCCGATGATCACGGCGATCTCGCCTTCGTAGTCGAACCTGGTCGACTCCAGCGGGGCAATCAGCGGCTGGCCGTGACCGACCTGGGAGTTCGCGAATCGTCCGAACACCCACGGCTTTGCCGACAGGTCTTTCCCTGTCTCACTGCGATGCGTCTCGTAGTTGATGCCGATGCAGATGATCTTGGGCGGATTGGGGATGACTGGCAGAAACTCGATTTCATTGAGATCGTAGGTCAGCCCGCCGCGGGATACCGCTTCCTCCAGTTCGACCAACGCGCCAGCTTGCAGCGCCGCCAGCAGATCGGCGTACTTGCCGTTCAGGCTCTTCTTGAGATCAAGTGCCCGACCATCGACCACTGCGCCGAACGTCGCTTCTCCGCCGATGCGGAAACTCAGGAGCTTCATATTTCAGTTACCTCACTTTAGGTTGCAAAAAAATCTGATCATCGTGATGAGCCCGGCGCTCGCACTCACGATGAGCGTGCGGAAATCAGGTCGACGTCGAACTCGATACCACCCCAACATGCTTGGGCTGCCGAGAGGTAGCCCACACGCCAATGATCGCCAACAGGTTCACGGCAACAATGGCGAAAAGTACCGGGATATACGTGTGATGCGCATCAAAATAGGCGCCGGCCAAGATCGCCACGACACATCCACCCACGGTCTGGACGAGCAGCACAATGGCGGTCAGCATCGGGAACAAGGCGGTGCTCCAGTAGTGCCCAAGCATGCCCATCACGCCGACCTGTGCCGCGCCAAAACCTGCGCCCACCACGCCCACAGCGATGTATGCGGCGATCAGGTTGGGCGAATGCAGGTTTGCCAGCGCCACCAATCCCACGGCAAAGACGCCCATGGAAATGATCTGCGCGCGCCGCAAATCCGTGCTCGCTGCCAGCAGGTTGAAGCCCACGTTGCCCACTACCATGGTGGCTGACACCAATGGCATGGCGAAAGCTGCACCCGCGGCGCTGATACCAAGGCTGCGCAAATAGACCTGGCAATGTGCAATCATGAACACTGAGCCGGAGGCAATGGCAAGCATCGAAAAAGCCACGCCCAGCAGCAAAGGGGAGCGCACCACCTTCGACAGCGGCAGTTCCCGTGTCGCCTGCCCCACCTGCTCCTGCTTCTCATCCCACTGGAGTTCGCTGGACTTGGTATCCTCGCCGGTGGGCGCATTGCGCACAAAGAGCAGCGTGGTCAACAGCCCGACGACACCGGCGCCGACGAACACCCACCACCCGGAACGCCAGCCGCCGGGCGACTCGACGGCGGCCCCGATGAGGGCGATGACAGCGAAGCTTGCCACGCCTACCACCGCAAAGAGGACCGAAATCGCGAATGTGCGACGGCGCACGAACCAGGCTGCCACGCCGGCCTGGCAGGGAACAATGCCGCTGAATGCGCTAGTGAGGCCCATCAGCACGCTGAAGGCGACAATCGCCTCCCACGGCTGCGCCGCCACGGTCGCCAACCACGCGCCGCCGACCACCATGGTGAGGCAGCCGACGACAATGCTGTTACGAATGCCAATGCGGGCGATAGCGTTGGCGGCGATGGGACTGAATATGGCAGCAATGGTCATGTTGACGGAGATCAGCAAACCCAGCGTTTGACTATTCCAACCCAGCGCAGTGGCCATATAGGTATTGACCACGCTGGCGCCGTAGATTGGCAAGGACATACTGATGCACATCATGACGGAGAGCGCGCTAAGCACACCCCAACCTCTATATCCGAATAGCTTCAATTTTTGTCTCCGAATGACTAGGCCGGCGTTATAGATCGCCGGCTCCAGGGATTTTCAAGAATGTACGTGTGAACGCAACAGCCTCGATCCCGAGGCGTATTTCGCCCATGTACTCGATCGCATTGCAGACCATCGACCAAACGCGTCGATGGAGCGCTGCCTTGCAACGCCGCGCCAACGCTGCCGTCCACAGAGCTCGCTGGAGCCGATCAGACAGCAGCGCGGCGTTCCATTGCCTGCGATCTACGCTGGCACGCTGGTCGTGTGCCTAGCGCTTGTTGCGAGCACCGCCAACGGCTTCCAGCATCGGAATCGGCAGATCGAAATACGCCTGGCCCACGCCTTCGGCCGCCGTGTCGTACTGTGCAATCGGGTGAGTGCGATAGGTCGCCATATCGCGGAAGTAGCGATTGAGTCGCTGACCTTTCTTGACGGCGGTACTGCCACCCGCGTAGAAGATCTTCTGGATGGACTCTGTGGCCATTTTTCCAGCCTGGGTAGCCATCGAGCTGTCCAGGAAATCTTTCTTCGCCGTGAAGGGGATGCCCGCTTGCCACTGCTGACAGGAGCGTGTGTACTGCCGTGCGAGCTCGATCACCTGCAGTTCGGCTGCGCGGATCTCCATGAACACCTGTCCGACGGTGCGCTGGAATTCTGGCGACTTGTAGCGCTCGTGGAAGGGCGGGTTGATCGTCTTCTTGGTGCGCAAGATCTCTTCGTACTCATCGAGCGCCGCCCAGGCCGCGCCGACCATCGCCGCACTGATCACTGCCGTAAACAGGGAGGTGGTAAGACCGAGATACATGGAATTGTCGTGCAGAGCGGTGCCAAAGGTTCCCTCTGGATTCTCGCCGGCGCGCTGGAAGTCGTAGAACGGTGCCACCATGTTTTCCGGCACGAATACATTGTCGACGACGAAGGTCTGCGATCCGCTGGAACGCAGGCCCAAGGTGACATCGCCACCCCATGAGCCTGGCACGATCTTGAAATCGCCAGCAGGTATGACCGGCACATAGAACTCTGGCGGGCCGGGATTGCCCTCATCGACCAGACGCGCAGTGGGCATGACGTGCGTGGCATAGGGAACTCCGGAACCATAGTCCCACGTACCGTTGACGATGTAGCCATCCTTGACCTTACGAATCGTGCCGTTCGTCGGAGCGCGCAAGGGCGCGATGGCCACACCGTTGTTACGCCCGAAGATCTCTTTTTGGGCGGCTTCGTCGTAGTGCGACGCCAGCATGATCACGTGCACTGCCGGGAAGGCCCAGCACCAGGCCGCACTTGGATCGCTGCGCGCCATCTCGATGGTCGCCCTGATCAGCGTTTCCGGATCGAACTCGTGGCCGCCATAGCGACGTGGCTGCACCACGCCATAGGCGCCGAACGACTTCAAGGCTTCGTGCACCTCATGGGTATAGGCGCCGGCCTCGTCAGCCTGCTCCTGCTGCGCACGGATCAATGGCCGAAGGGCAACGATCTTGTCGATGAATTGCTCTGCCGTCAGCCCGGGCGCTGGATTGTGAATCTCGGGAAAGGCGGTGGACTTCGACCGTGTGCCCGTTGCGATAACGCTTGTACTCATTGCTCCTCCATCCGCCGCGCGAAGCGGCGTCGTCCTGATTTTTTATAAAAAGCGGCGATCTTCAGACGCCGCGCCGACCATCAAAAAAACATTAGCAAGTGCGCGGCGGAGACCTCATCGCATCCAGAGACCACGCCATCTTCGGCGCGGGCGCCAGAGCGATCCGCATGCTGCGCACTCAAGCTCGGGAGAAGCTGACGACCTGCTTTGCCATGAGCGCGATCTGCTCCCCGGTGCGCGCCGAGAAGCCGAACTCGCCCGGCTCAGCAACGGGCTCGGCCGAATTGATCGCCACGCCCACCGGCGTGGGCCAGCCTCGCAGCGCGTGCACGATGGTGCGCAGTGCAGTCAGCGTCGCCGCCGCTCCCTGCCAGCCGGCCCCGGTCGCTACGCAGCCGACTGCGCGTCCATCAAGATAGGGACGCGTATCCTTGTTCATCTCTTCGAGATAATCGAGCGCGTTTTTCACCAGGCCGGAAACACCGCCGTGATATCCGGGTGAACCGATAATGACGCCGTCGGCCTCACGCATGACCTGCACCAGGCGCTCGGCTGCGGGGATGGGTTCGCGCCGCTCCGGGCTGAAATTGGGAAGATCGATCTCTGATCCAGAGAGCAGCAAGGTCCTCGCTCCCATGTCCTCGGCGACCTTCAACGCCATGCGCAAAGCGCGCTCCGTGGACGAATTGGCGCGAATGGTTCCGCCAATACCTACGATGAATGGCACCTGCTTTGATCCTGCAACGTTTGCTGACATTTACCTTGTCTCCTTCCAACGATAGAACTGACACGCTTTGACAGATGTCAGCGTTGGCATGCGCATCGACTGCCTTTATATTAATCGATTATTCTAATATTATCGATTCTTTTAACGCTGTCACCTATGGAATAACCAAGCTCTAACGCCCTCAACTTGGGCGATAGGATCGGGGCGTCAGCTTGAAACCGGCACAGCCATCGAATGGATCGCCGATTTCCCGCTGCCCTGCCCGATCCAGAACCTGGTCCCAATTGAGATGGACGTTGTGGGACTGCAGTTCATGATCAGTGTAGCCAGCGGTCCGTCCATACCAGAGTTCAAAGACGTTGCCGCCCTCCGAGCCGATGCACTTTCCCGATGCGGGACAGCTGACATGCGCAAGCGCGCCAACCGTAGGGGAAACGAAATCCGGACTGAGCTTGGCCAGGATCTCCGGCGAGGGCTTTGCCTGCTCTGCACTCATGGTCGTCCAGGCGACCGTGGCCGCGCCCGGCGCCAGGGCGTTGACCTTGACGCCGATGTCTGCGCCTTCGATCGCCAGATTGCGCGTCAGGCCCATGATGCCGCCCTTGGAAGCGCCATAGACCGAGGCGTAGCGCGCACCGAGCAGCGATCCCGACACTGTATTGACGATGCGCCCGTAGCCGGCCTGCTTCATGTGCGGCCAGACCGCTCGGCACATCCAGATCGTGCCCATCAGATGGGTATCGAGAATCTTGTGGATGTCGGTGGCGGACAATTCTTCGAACAGGGCGAACTCGACGACACCCGCGTTGTTGACCAGGATGTCGACCTTGCCGTAAGCATCCAGGGCGGTCTGCACAATGGCATTGGCGCCCTCTTCGGTCGCAACGCTATGGGTGTCGGCGACAGCCTGGCCGCCGAGTTCACAGATTTCCCGCACCACCGCATCGGCGCGGGCGCCTACCATGCCGCGCCCGTCCGGCCCGACGCCGAGGTCATTGACAACAACTTTTGCGCCTCTGGCGGCGAGATACTTGGCGTGTGCGCGACCTAAGCCTGGATTGCCGCCGGCTCCGGTCACAATCGCCACCTGGCCTTCAAATCGTAAGTCATTCATGATCGTCTCAATTATGTTTTCATGGTTATACGTAACTCTTCGGAAGCCACGTTGCGACTAATAATCGATTCTTTTTTATGCGATGTCAACATTTACTTCATGCCGCAGTGCCGCAACTTCAAGCTATCCTGCAGCCTGGGATCGAGGTCGCTCACCACCCACACTGCACAGCATTATCTTCCCGACTTATCCCTCACCATCCGGCCATGGTGCTGCACTTGCACACGTCCCTCACCTGACGGAAATCGGCCAGAGCTACGCTCAGGCAGCCAGCGGGTTCCGCCCATGTCTTTTCAAGATCATTCAAGATCATGCGCGGTTCGTCGACATCCACACTGCTTGCAATAATCGATTCTTTTATGATCCATGTCAACACATACTTCATCAGACGGTGTCGGCGGGCTCGCCGATACCGCAGTCCGGCATCGCAGTTTGCACGGAAATCCTCTGCGGATCTTTGTTCAGCCCGACCTTTCTTTGCTTATACGGCCATGTCGGCGCACCCGTACACCGCCCTCCGGCCCCCACAGAAAGTCAGCCACATCCACATGCGCGCAGCCGGTAGGCGTCGTCCAATGACGCAGCGCCTCGCTGACCATTGGAAATGCCAACGATGACCAATCAATTTCCTGCGGGGATACCAGCCTCACTGCGAGGGATTCTTCTCCCGCCATGAGCTGCGGCGCGGTCAAGTCGGCGGAAAACAGCACGTACACCTCGGAGAACATGGGCAGGTCGTAGACTGCCAACAAACGCAGATTGGTCACGATCGCCCCGGCCTCTTCGCGGGTCTCCCGAATGGCAGCCTCTTGCAAGGTTTCGCCGACCTCCACATAGCCCGCCGGAATGGTCCACATGCCACGATAAGGATCGATCGCGCGCTGGCACAGCAGGATGCGGCCCTCATGGGTCGCCACGCAGCCAGCAACCATGCTGTGCCTTGCATAGTGGACTGTTCCGCAGTTCTGGCAGATGTGCCGCAGCCCGATATCACCGTAGGGCATGCTCATCCGCACCTGGTCTGACCCGCATTCACTGCAGAACTTCATACGTTCCTCGACGCACGGATCATCGTGGCCAGTGCTGCCACGCCAAGCGGAAAACCCCTATGGACTTCACAATGATGGGCGCTGGATATCCCGCACAAGTACCGGGAAATGTGTTTGAGAATTTGCCGGTGCACAGCATCGCTGCGCTCGAATGATTCCATATGGCACAAGCTGTCCCACATGCTGACTGTAAAGAATCTCCCGGTATCCGTCCGTGAACGCGCGAGCCAGCGCATCTGCAGCCCCGGCGCTGTGTGTGTTTCCACATGAAGCTCGTATGCATTCTGGAAATCGGCCCACATGCCGGGATGAACCTGTCCTTCGGTCAGCCGCACGAAAACCGGTAGGTGGCGACTTTCACTTCGGCAGCTGTCATCTTCGCACCCGGCGACCATCCCATCAGGTGCAACCCAGGTCGAGCGGATTTCGCAAGCATGACAATCGAGCTCCTCAGGCAAATAATTTTCCAACAATCGATTAGATACGGCTGCAAGACCGCAATCGGCTGCCTGCGGCTCGGATGTCCAGAGCTCCACCACATAGTCCACTTGCTGGCTATCAAGGTCACTCAGAAACCAGCGGCTCAGTGCTCCGTCAACACCTTGCATGTCCGGCGCCGCTGCATGCATCCCGCGCTCGAACTGCTGCCCCGTCCCTTGCCTGGCAAGCCTGCGGACAACACGCATCAACATGTGACGACCCGCAGGCATGCGCCAGCGCAGCGAGTCAAACGCCAGTTCCCCTCCACTCCGCTCTTCAATTCGGCCACCCTTTTTCATCTCCATGCAATCGCACGACGAGCGGCCTTTTTCCATCTCGGGACCGTCGTATCACTAAATTTCTTGACTGAAAATAATCGATTGTTATAATTTTGCATTCCACGTCGAATTTGTCAAGGATGGGTACGCGCATGCAACTGAGTCACATTGGAATCTTTGTCCAGGATTTTGAGCGGATGCTCGAGTTCTATCGGGACACCTTAGGCTTCGTGGTCACCGATATAGAAAGAAGCGACGAGCGGCACATTGTGTTCCTGACGACCGATCCAGCGATCCACCATCAGCTCGTGCTGGTGAAGGGGCGTCCCACAGATGTCACGTCGCGCAGGTTTGTCAATCAGATCGCCTTTGCCGTCGATGATCTGCCGGCGCTCAAAAGTGCGTACGCCAGACTCGTGAAGTCGGACGCCACAGAACTCGATCCCATTACGCATGGCACCACCTGGTCCGTGTATTTCCGGGATCCCGAGGACAATCGCGCCGAAGTCTATTGCGACACACCCTGGTACATCACGCAGCCGCACCGCACACCGATTGATCTGACCCAGGCCGAAGACGTTCTCTATGCACAGACGGAGGCGCTGGTGCGTACTCAACCTGGATTCAAGTCGCGCAAGCAGTTCGACGCGGAAGTAGAGCTGCTTCTGCGCCGCAACTAGTCGTTTCCCTACAGGAAAATGAAATGAGCGCCTCATCGCTGTCATTTCGCATCGATCCCAGCGAGATCACCTTCGTCGGCCATGACCTCAGCCGACCTGAGTGCATCCTGGCCGAACACGACGGTACGCTGTGGATTTCCGACGATCGGGGCGGCGTCACTCGGCGCGACCCCAGCGGCACACAGCAAGTGATGGGGTCCATCCGTGGCACCCCCAACGGGCTGGCCATGACTTCGTCGCTCGATTTGCTGGTGGCGGACATCGAGAACGGTATCGTCTACCGCCTTGACCGCGAGGGGCGGCATGAGATTGTGCTTGATCGCCTGGACAATCAAGCGTTAGGGTCCGTGAATTTCGTCTATGTGGACGTCCGTGGAGTAACCTGGATCACCGTTTCCACTCGCACCCAGCCGCGCAAAGAGGCCATTGCGCGTCCCATCCCCGACGGCTACGTGTTGCGGCTCGATGCCGGTGGCCCGCATGTGGTGGCAGCAGGTCTCTGCTTTCCCAACGAGATGCGCATCGATCGGCACTATCGCTATGCATACGTCGCCGAATCCGCGCGTGGCCGGGTGCTGAGAATGCCGCTATTGCCGGATGGCACGCTGGGACCGCAGGAAGTATTCGGACCCGCCCAACTGTTCGAGGGGGCCATCGTCGACGGCATCGCTTTCGATGCGCTGGACGGTCTCTGGGTCACCGAGGTGACCCGAAACGCAATCTACCGCATCGCTGCGGATGGTTCTTGTGAGTGTCTGATCGAAGATCCCGACGGCAAGGTCCTGCTGTTCCCTGCCAGTGTGACCTTTGCCGGGGATGATCTAAGGACGGTGCTGGTCGGCTCCATCAAGGCAGGACATCTGGCCTGCTTGCGCAGCCCCATCCCAGGAACGCCCCTTGCTCACTGGCAGCGGGACGCCGTGTCCATTGCATCCGCTTCGCAATGAACGCGTCCAGCGGGCAAAACTCAGCCCGCGGTGCGTCTAGAAGCGTGCTGCCGGGATAGGAAGGCCTGGCACCTCGACGCGGGTCCTGAAAACGGTGCCGCCTCTCGATTCGACTTCGCTGTTGTTTGCCGTCACCACGTAAAGGTCCGTCAGCTCAGCGCCTCCGAACGCCAGGCTGGTCACGAACGTGGACGGCACCTTGATCCTGCGATCAATACCGCCCTCCGGCGTGAGCCGCACGATTTCTCCACGGCCCTTTGCGATCGCCACCCACACCCCGCCCTCGACGTCTACCGCCAAGCCATCAGGCAGTTCGTCGTCGGCGAAGCGGTGGAAGACACGACGGTCGCTCACATCGCGATCGGCGTTGACGTCATAGACCCACACTGCGTGCGTCATGGTATCGCTCTGGTAGAGCCTCTTCCTGTCCGGACTGAAGCCGATTCCATTGGGAACCATCACACCTTCGTAGAGCAGCTTCGCCTCCCCCGACGGGGAGACGCGAAACAGCTTGCCTGGCGGGGGCTTTTGCCGCGATGGATCAAAGGTATTGATGTCGAAGCCCATTGCGCCGATGAAGACGCTGCCATCGTCGTCCACGGTGAAGTCGTTGAAGCCGGGAATCGGCGATCCGTTCCATCGGCTGAAGATATCCCGCACGCCACCCGCCTCGTCGACCAGGGCCAGCGTCGTTCCCGACACCAGGACCCCGTTCTGGCTCAGGGCGATACCTCCCACCCAGGTGCGATCCAGAAGGCGCTTGACTTGACCATCCGGATCCCTTCGATAGACCCCGGTCTTTGAGCAGCTGAAGTACAGCCGGTTCTTTGCATCCGTGCGCGGGCCTTCCACCAGCTCGTAGCCGTACGTCAACGTTTCGAAAGTCATCTTCAATCTCCTACATAAAGTCGGGCTCTGCCTCCAGCGGCAGGGCGATACACGCCAGGCCCGCGTAGTAGGCAACGAGCAAGGTCAACGCTGTCTGTTCTTGAACCGTGAACCAGGTGGCCAGCTTGGCGAAGGTCTGCGCCTTCACATTGACGTCGCGGGCACTCTCCTGCGCAAAGCTCAGCACGGCCCGTTCCAGTTCCGAGAACTCGGGCGCCGTCCGGAACGCGTGCCGTTGGCGCAACTTGTGTTCGGGCTCGCCCAGCGTCAGCGCCAGCTGACAGTGCCGCGCCGCCATGTTCGAGGCGCCGATGGCTTCCAGCACAGTCATGGCGACCAGTTCGCGCAGGCCTGGCTGGATGCCGCAGCGTGAAACGACACCGGCGCCAAAACCGAAATAGGCATGCGCGAGCTCCGGTGCATTGCCCATGGCGCCAAACAAAGGCCCGGAGAGATCTTCGCCCACAGCTTCCAGCTGGGCGCTGACCGCCGGGAGAAGCTCGGTTGCCACCGCGATTGGTTGATGGGGAACCCGACTCATGATGTTGGCCCTTCCGCCTCGATGCCGAAGGCCCCGAGGATTCTTACCACGGAATTGTAGAAGCCCACCTGCAAGGCCAGCTCGACGATGACGTCATCACTGAACGCCTTGCGCAAGGCGTCAAAGGTCGGGGGCGACACCTGGCCCTTCAGGCTGACTTCCGCAGCGTAGCGAATCACAGCCCGCTCGGTAGTGTTATAGACCGCCGAGCTCTCGAACAACGAGAGCTGCTGCAGTTGCTCCGGTCGCACCCCTTCCTTCAAGGCAAAGCGCGAGTGCGCCTGGACCTCGTAGGAACTGTGGGTCACATGGCCAACCATCACGATCGCCAATTCACGAAGCCGTGGATCGAGCTTCGTACCGAAGCGCAACGCATTCGATATCGGCATGTAAGCCCGCAGCAACGCCGGTGCATTGGCGATGGCGCGATGTATCCCGGACGGCCCCACCTTGCGCACCCGCTCGTAATCGTCATAGATGTCGCGATCAGACTCTGCCAGGTCCTCGCGAGACAGGATAGGAACACGAGGCATCAGCAGTCCCCCTGGTGTGGATGCGTAGACTGCCTGGCCTCGTCGATCATCCGCAAGGCATCCTCCTCCAACAGCAGCCGCGCGCCGCACAGCGCCGCTGTGGCGTCGCTCACCGCCTGCACATAGGCGTCCCGGCTGGGATAGCGCTCTTCGATGGACGGTCGCGGATCAGCGTTTGCCAATCGTTCGGCCTTGGTTGCGGCGAAGGGGAAGAAGGATCCGCGCACACTGGCGAGCTGGCCGGGTGCATAGCCGTCCCGGCGGATGTTCCAGCCGGTGTAGGTCCCCACCGGCACCGAGACCGCTGGCAGCCGGATACCGGCCTGGTCGTTGCCGTCAGCGTCGGTGCTGGGCACCAGGGGCAGGTAGCGCCGAGCGCCTGTTTCCTTGGGCGGAAGGGTCGAATCATCCCAGCTGGCAAGCTCGTTACCGGAACGGGGCACGGTGCAGTCCGGAATGGCGGGAAACGCCTGGACAAGCTGCTCGATGGAAACGAGTGTTCCGTCAGCGACCCTTGGAACGCGACTGTCCGGCGGTGCGACATTCCGCGTCACCCATTCTTCAAGGGCAACCAGGAGGGCGCGATGCAACGGCGTGTCGTTGAGCGGATTGATCGGGTAACGGCAGATCGGCGTGGCGCGGGCTGCTGGTCCTCCGTGTTGTACCGAGGCGTACAGGTACACGCGTACCGACTCCGGAATGTCGATGGCAACCCCGTCCTCATCGCTCGTCACCAGCGCGGCGCGTGCCTGCCAGTATTCCGAGGAGCTGTCCGTGTGCATGATCTTCGGGCAAGTCTGGCTGGCGGTACAGGCGCGCAATATTCCGTCGACTCGATCAGAATCGGACTTGGACTTGGACTTGGGATCAGGACGCGCTGCGTAGGAGAACGGAAACTGGTCACCCGGGTAGGAGTGATCCTCATGCTGCCGGGAAAAGCGGCCAGGCTGTCCGAATACGGCATTGACGAAGCTCTTGCGAGAACCCGGCGCATCGATGAACAGACCATCGAAGACGCGCTGCCCTGTCACGTCCCCGTTGAAGTCCTGCCACAGGAAGTCACGCAGCACCCGGCCGGACTGCGAGGTGCCGAAGCCCAGGACGTGGTCGATCATCGGCATTCCAGCGGCGTCGCGCAGTGGATTGGCCGCACCGCCGGAACGAAGCGAGGAAACGAAGTCGCGGATCGCGGCCAATCCCAGCCCCATGACCACGGGGTCCTTGGCCTCATAAATGAATTCGAAGATCGCTCCGCCATCAAAGCCATCCGGGACGCGGATCTCGATCTGCCACTGGGACAGAAAGCACCAGTGCATCGCATCCAGACGCCGCGCAGTCTCGCCGTTGTTACGACGGACAGTCAGAGTGGCTTGGTTCTGATCCAGGGTGTGGGCGGGATAGGTGAGCGTCCCGACCAGAGGATTTTGCAGGCTGTCAAAGACAAACTCTTCACGGCTGTAGCCCACGAAAGGCTTACCTTCCGACTGGGCCACCGGAAAGCCGGTGCATAACAACTCGGTACTGGTTCGGAGATCCCCCTGCCACCCACTCCACGCCATGGTATAGCCGCGACGCATGAGGAAGCCGTTGCCGGCCGCATCCGGGCCAAGCAGGTTGGTCGAACGCGGCACGTCGTTGAAGGCCGTGAGCGCCTTCTGCTCACCTCGGTTGAGGACGTCGTACAGCAAGATGCGATTGGCCGATGACATCTGCACCGGCTTCAGGATCACGACATCGCTCCAGTATTCGACGTAACCCTCTACATTGCGCGGCGCCAGGTCAAGCAATGCGACCGCTGCATTGCTTGGATGACTTGGGTCGAGTTTGCCGAAGACGCGGCCACGCAGCCACTCGTATGCGCCGGCATCGCCGAACCGCTGGCCATCAAACGCGCTTTCCCTCTGGGTGATCTCCAAGCGCACCGTTGCTGCCTCGGCTGCCATCCGATCCGCGCCTGGAATCCAGGTACGCGGCTCGTTCACGTCGCTGGACCTCATCGGGCGCCGACAACTTCGAGGCGGCGCGCAGCTTGTCCGAAGCTTGGCATCACGCAATCGGCGAAGCGGTTGATGGAATCCAGCGATTCCGCAGCACTGAGGCTGCCGAAGGTAAAGTTGAGCATCAGGTAGTTACAGCCCGAGCGCTCCACCTGCGCGTTGAGGATGTCGCTCACCTGCGCGCCAGTGCCGACAATCATCACCCCAGCCTCGCGCGCCTTGTCGAACGGGACGACGACCTTGTTGTCGGTCAGGCCATAGTAACTGTAGAGCTTGTTGATGTTTTCCAGGAATACAGCGTAATGCTGGCGCGCTGTCTCGACCGCCTGGGCCTCGTCGTCGCCCACGTAGACGAATCGCTGGACGGCAAGCTTGGGCTCGGTGATGTGCGGCTGCAGGTCATCGGCGCTCTTCCAGTACTTGTCACGGGTTTCCCAATACTTGTCGATCGCCCGCTTGTTCATTTCGACCGGTCCGTTGGTGCAGATGTTCAGGCCGCGCTTGGCGGCATAGATGACCGAGCTTTCCTTGACCGCGCCATACCAGAGGCCTGGATAGGGCTTCTGCACTGGGCGCATGTCGGCCACCGGCACGCCGTCAAAGCGGAAATGCGTTCCCTTGTGCTTGAGCTGGTCGACCGTGAAGCCCTTGAGAATCACATCCAGTGCTTCCTCGAAGATCTCGGTCGACTGCAGTGTCGGAATATTGTAGTAGGCGTGCTCGTAGGGATGCACACCGCGCCCGATACCGAACTCGAAACGCCCGTCCGACATATTGTCGAGCATGCAGATTTCCAGCATCAGGCGCAGGGGGTTGTAGAACGGTAGCAGGAACACCATAGGCCCCAGGCGAATGCGCGAAGTATGGCTTGCCAGCGACGCCAGGAACAAGGCTGGCGACGGGACCACGCCCAACGGGGTGCAGTGATGCTCAGCCAGGTGGTAGCCCCAAAAGCCTAGTGATTCCGCGTGCTTCACGAAGGCAATGCGCTCGCGGTACAGGTCACCGATATTGGCACTGCCACTGCTCTTTTCGATGTGGTCGAATATGCCGATCTCGAAGGATCGTCCGATTTGGTTCGTCATGGTTACCCCTCACGTGTTTTAAAGAATCGATTTTTAGTTTGTATTTTAATCGATTGTTTGTCAACACCTATGTGTCGTGTATCGTGATTTTTGCCGATATCGTTACTGAGGTAATCAGGACAGCGTTGGTCAAGGAGCGCAGCTGCATATCTTCAGCTGCAGATGACCTCCTTGTTTCTGCGAGGCGTCGGCGCGACACATTGCCTCGACCTTCCAGCGCTGTGGCGAATGCATGTTGTGAAAGGCTGAGCGTCTGAAAGGCTAAGCGTCTGCGGGCCGAAAGGCCGGGTGGGCTGGCTGTGCGTTCAGCCATCGCATGCACCCAGCCTAGTGTGGAGAGCGCACAAGGTTTGACAAATAATCGATTATTTATTAATCTCGAAATCGATTCATTAGCGCGCACCAGGTAGACCACCTGTGCGGTCGTTCAAACCTACACACAGGATCGATCCATGAGCCAACTAGTTGCAGCATCTCCATATGCTTCCCGTCGCGTCGCTTTCGTGCAGTCGTGCTGGCACAAGGAGATCGTCGATCAATGCCGCATCGCATTTCTCGAGGAACTGGCCAAAGCCGGCATCAGCGCGGCGGACTGTGACTTCTTCGAAGTGCCGGGTGCGTTCGAAATTCCGCTGCACGCCAAGCTGCTCGCCAAGAGCGGCAACTATGCGGCCGTCGCCTGCGCCGGCCTGGTGGTCGATGGCGGCATCTACCGGCACGATTTCGTCGCACAGGCGGTGATTTCCGGTTTGATGCAGGTACAGCTCGAGACCGAAGTGGTTGTGCTGTCTGCGGTGCTGACTCCGCATCATTTCCATGCCGGGAGCGAGCACTTCAATTTCTTCCACGAACACTTCCTCGTGAAAGGCCGGGAACTCGCCCAAGCCTGCTTGGGCACAGTGGGCAAAGTCGCCGCCTTGAAGGGCGAGTCCGACAGCGTGACGCTCAAGCAAGCCGCCTGACGCTGCCTGCGGGAGGGTGCTGGTGACTAGAACCCAGAGGGGCCGTACGGGTCGCAACCCACTGGCTGAGCTGAGCCGCCTGCCCCTTCTCCCCCCGCAATGACTACCCGGCTTCGATTCAGAGTTGTACTGCGCCTCGGGGCGAGGCCGGCGCCGTATTTGCCGTGACGTACAAGGCAATGACCAGACAGATGGCATAGATACTTGCAGCGAGCCATCCGACCACGCGGAAGTTGTTACCGCTCACGATCAGTGCGGACATCACTGGCCCCAGCCCTTGGCCGACGAAGACGGCAGCATTTGCCAGGCTGGTGAGACGTCCGGTCGGATCGAATTCGGCTGACAGGGCAAACAGGTAGGTCAGTCCAAAGAACCACACCGCCATGACCAACGCAGCTGCGGCCGCATAGACCAGTTGTGTCTGACCATGGACGATGGCCAGCGAAGCGACGATGGAGCCGGCAAAACCTATCACCTGTGCCGACATATGTCCCAGGCGCTTGCCCAACATGCCCGCTACCGCCGCGCCAGCTGCGCCGGCCAAGGTGCTCAGCCCGAGAATGGCACCGATCACTGGACCCGGCAGGCCGATGGAGACACCGATACGCTCCTGGTAGACCCAAAGCACGCCATGCCCGGCAAACAACAGGCCGAACAAGACCAGCAACAAGGTGGTTCGCAGATTGAGCGGCGGCGCCACCATAGGCTGTGCACTGCGCGCCACGCCTGGTCGACGCGGAATCAGACGCGTCATTGCCAAGGCAGGCAAGACCATCAGGGGGAAGCTCAGGAATACCGCGCCCACGCCAGCGGCCGAGATGAGCAAGGGAGCAGCGCCAATCGACACCGCGCCCCACAGCAACAGCATGATGTTGGTGGCCGCATAGGTCCGATCCTTGTTGCGGCGCTGCGCACTGGTGGCGTAGACCACGGTTTGCGCCACACCGCCGCCGAAACCCGCCACTGCACGTGAGGCGCAGAGCAGCCAGTAAGCGCCATGCAAGGCACTGAGCGCGCTGCCACCGGCCAGCAGCAGCAAGCCGCCCTGACAGAGGCGACGCCGATCCCAATGATTGACCACCAGTGCCGAGCTGCCGCAGCCGATCGCCATGGCGATCAGTTCTGCACCGAACAACATGCCCATCTTCTGCAGGCTCAAGCCCCAGTGATCGACCAGCGCGCCGCCCAGCACAGGTTGCATCTGCAGCGTACCCACGCCGATCATCATCAGGAAACCCAAGAGGCCCAGCGTCTTGCCGCTGTCGACGTTGTGGCTATCCTCTTTCTTGTATTGCAGGCTCATTATGTTCTCCTGTGGTGGCCCGGATCAGAATTCGTAGGCATAGCGCGCCTGCAAGATCAGGCTGTTGCGGGTGCGGTTGCGCACGTGGCTTTCGGTGTAGCTGTTGATCCACAATACATCGTGCTTGTCGCCGCGATGGATGGTGAACATCGCGCCCAGGCCCACGCCCAGCACTTGTTCCCGCGAACCGGCCATGTCCGCCCCATTGGTCTTGCTGTCGGTGAGCTGCTTGAAGTAGTAGCTGTTCAGGCCCAGGCGCACATCGCGCACTACCTCATAGGAAGTGGAAAGGTTGATCCAGGCGGCCTGTCCGGCCTGCGTGTCGCGCACAGTCTGCCCCTGATAGGCCAAAGGGGCGCTTCCGGCCGGCTGGGTGTTCTTGAAGTTGTAGAGATAGTGCAGACGCCAGCTGATTTCCCAGCGCGGCGTTGGCAGTAGCGTCGCGGCCCAGAAGGGATTGAGCGAGTAATAGCCAGCCCCTTGGTTGAGGTCGTTGCTGCGGTCGTAGCGTCCCGTCGGCAGCAGGAAAGAGAACTCCAGGCGCTGGGAGTAAAGCGGCCCGGTCGCTCCCATCACGGGATCGAATTGCAGGGATGGGCTGATGGTCAGATCGCCCACGCTGGTCCCGCCACCGGCCAGGGTCGCGCCAGGCTGACCAAAGCGCCCATCCAGGGAAACCACTGGTAGCAGGGCGTTCAGGCCCAGCGTGGCATCGCCGATCCGGATGGGCGAGGTATAGGAAAGATGGTTGATCAGGGTGAGGACATCGATGCGTGGATCCTTGAAAGCGGCCGCGTCACGTCCACTGCCATCCTTGATGGCGTTGCCTTGGGCATAACGCAGTGCAGGCAGATAGGTCCAGCCGGGTCCGGAACGTGAAAAGCCGTCCATGAAGCTGGTCTCGCCCAGGTTGATGCCCTGTGGTTGCGATACCGTGGGCGGCATGCCGTTGACCTGCGCCAGCGCATGATCAGCGCCGAAGAGCAGACTGACACCGATCACGGCGGTAGGGATGAAATGACGGAAGGTATGGAAAGCGCGGCGCTTTCCCGATGGGACTTGCATGGTTGTCTCCGGAATGAGGCGATCTGCGAATCGCTGTCTTGTTATGGTGAAACCTGAAACCGCTTTGCAATCGCCATCAGGGCGGTGTTGTCAAGCGATCTGATCAAGCTCAGGACAAGTGTAGAAGCAATGCCTGGGCCGCTCTTTTTCCTGAGCGACGTACTCTTTGTTCAAAGTGACCTGTGCAAAGGTAGCGTCACTGCAAGGAAAGACGCCGACAAGAAAACGGCCCGCCAAAGCGGGCCGTAGCGGGCCATATCGTTCAGACGGCGCGGCGCAGGATCGTTCAGCAGCGGGCAGCCACCCTGCACTCGCGAGGACTGAGGCCATAGGCCTGCTTGAAGGCATGACTGAAGTGGGCCGCATTGCTGAAGCCCCAGCGGAAAGCGATTTCGGTGATGGTGCAGCCGGCCTGCTCGCTATCCTGCAAATCCCTGAGGCTCTGCGCCAGCCGCCGCTGCCACAGGTACTGGGCCACCGTCATGCCGGTCTCGTCGCTGAACATGCGGTGGATCTGGCGGCTGGAATAGCCGAATGCCTCGGCAATGCGTGCGACGGTGAGGTGCTCGTCGCTGAGGTGTTCATCGATGAATTGCACGATGCGCTGACGCAGCCCCATGGCTGCGCCGCCTGGATTTTCGCTACTGGCTTCCAGCGCCGAGACCACCAGCTGCAGGATGCTGTTGGCGACCACATTGCCCGTGCGCAAGGGCATGGCATGGCATTCACGGAAGGCACTGCTGATCTGTTCGCGCACCATGCGCTCGATGCCGGTGCGGCCAAAGCTGCGTGCGGCAAGCTGGCCCAGCTCGGTGAGCAGGAGCGGCTCGGCCGAGCGCGGATGCAGCAAGACCAGGTGCTCGCTCTCCCCTTCACTGGCGATGGAAAAGGCGTGTGAGGTATCGTAGAGACTCCAGTCACCAGGACGCAAGACATCCTGTCGCTGGCCCTGGCGAAACACGCTGGTGCCGCGTGTCTGCAGGACGATCATGGCCGCACCCGGTGTGTCCTGGGTCTGTGCGGGCTGGCGCACATAGCGGCAGGCATCGTTGCGCACCCGGCACAGGCTGGCCTCGCCCAGGTCGCCGTATTCGATGCAGCCGCGAAAACCCAGCGAATCGCCCGGACTGAAGCTGATGCCCGAAGCGGCCAGGTCATCCGGGTCACGGGCGACATAGGTGCTGAGCCAGGCTTTCCAGACCTGACTACGGTGGGCTTGTGCGATGTCGTCGGTAAGGACGACGGCCAGTCTCGACATGCTGATCTCCTTGGCGACTTCACGACGCAGCTCAGATGCATTGCGCTTATTGTTGCCTGCCGCTTCGATAGACGGCAGGTCCTTGCCGCAAGTCAGGCGCTTGCGCGCACGCTCTCGTCCCCGCCGATGCCCTGCATGCCGGCGGCGATATCCCGGCTACCGGTGGCCAGCACGCTGGCCAGGATGGGAATGTGCTCCTGCGCGGCACTGCCCGGCAGAACGAAACTGAGACTGCCAATGGGCTGGCGCGTGTCACCCAGCAGCGCCACGGCGATGCCGATGCGATCCGGATCGATCTCGCCGAAAGACACCGCATACCCGGTCTTGCGCAATTGCGACTGCTGGCTGCGGAACTGCTCCCAGGAGTCGGCCAGGCCACTGCTGCGCAATTGATCCTGGTGACGTTCGTAGAGCCGCTTGAGACGGCGCGTCGGCTCATGCGCCAGGATGATGCGCGAGGTCGCGCCGAAAAACAGCGGCATGGGCCGGCCGCGCTCGTAGCTGATCAGCGATTGCGGCCCCTTGGTATGCACCTGATGGATGCACAGCACGGTATCGGCAAAGGCGCGGCAGAGCAGCACCACCGAGCCGTCAGGGGCATAGCCGGCCAAGCGGTTCATCACCGGGCGGGCGCTCAGCAGCAGTGGGTCGGTCAACTGGATCTGGCGATCCAGCTGCAGGATGGCCGGGCCAAGGATGTAGTAGCCGCCTCCGCTCGCAGCCACCAGGCCGACCTCTTCCAGCGCCAGCACGTAGCGATAGGCGGTGCTCATGGAAACGTCCAGGGTGCGGGCGATCTGCTCCACGGTCCAGGCTGGTGTCTCCAGCGTAAACAGCCGTAGCACGCTTAACGATCGGTCGGTTGCCATGAGTTTCCTGTCGGTATTTGCGGGCCAGCGCTCAGGTACGGATCCAGGCACGGCCCCACGAATTGAGGGTGTATTCATTGTGGGGCCAGACGCCGGGCGCGGCGTCGGCGGCCACACGATCGATCTCTGCCGAGATTTCCAGGCGATTGCCATCCGGATCGGTGACCATGAAGAACAGGTTGTTTCCTGGTCCATGCCGGCCCGGCCCGAAGAAGATGGGAATTCTCAGGCGCGCAAAGCGATCACCCCAGTCGCGAATGTTATTCCATTCATCAGTCTCGTAGCAATGGTGATCCCATTCGTTGCGCGATCCGCGGAAGAAGGCCAGCGAATGATGCTCGTCGTCCGAGCGAAGGAAGACCACCATGACCTGGCCGCTGTCTTCGTTGATGACTTCGTCAGAAATGGTGAAGCCGACCTGTTCAGTGTAGAAGCGCACCACCTCATCGAGCTGGGTGGTCTGGAAGACGGTGTGCTGCAGGCGAGCAGGCAGGGCATCGGCATGGCGCGCCACGCGCGCCAGCCCGTAGACGGTCTCCCGCCCCTGAGGATCGGCAATGCTGAAGGCGCCGGCGTGCAACAGAGGATCATCGATGGCTTGCATGGCCACACCATTGCGCGCCAGTCGTGCGGCCAGGATGTCCAGGGCCGCCGCATCGCGCAGCGCATAGGCCGGATACGCCAGACCGGCGGGGCCAGCCGAGATCACGACGGCACGACTGCCGCCGCGCAAGACGTGGCGTTCTTGCTCGAGGCTGGCGTGCAGATCCATGTGCTGACCGTAGAATCGGGCCAGTGCGTCCGGAGCCGGGCTGGTGATGTGCAGGTGGTGCAGTTGGGCTGGACTTTGCGATTGCATGCTCATGTCGGTTTTCCTCATTCGGTTCAGGCAGCGGGACGGGCCAGGGAGCTTGCCCGGGTCATGCCGTCGGTGCGGCCGATGGCGGCCGCCGACGTCGCGTGCAGGCCGAATCTGTCGATGCAGGCCTGGGCGAAAACGGCTTCCTGGGCGTCGGAAAAACTGCCAGCGACGTAGCGATCCGGACGTACCAGCACGATGGATGGCCCAAATGACTTGAAGAAGCTTTGGGCTTGATCCTCCACATCCACGCACTGCACCACACCCGCGACGGCGGCGCTCGCCGCGGCGTCGCGCGGCACAATGGCAATGCGGCGCGCGCCCAGGGCATCCCACAAGGGCTGCTGCAAGCCGGCCAGCTTCTGTGCGGCCTGCGTACCGAAGGCCAGTAGCGCATAGGTGGTGCCAACCACATCGTCGAGCCGTACGATACTGCCGTCGGCCGCCTGCAGCCTGGGCTGCGGACTCATGCTGCCCACCAGTGCCTGGGCGGCCGCCCTGCCCTGCCTGACCAGCAAGCCATGCTGATAGCGCGGCTTGGGCTTGAATTTCATCTGCAGGAAATAGTCGCGCAGCGGCGGCAAATGCGCCACCAGGCGGAAGAAGCCGCTGATGGCGGCGGCATGCCAGCGGCTGCGCGGCGCCATCACTTCACCCAGATTCAGGGCCAGCTTGATCAAGGCCCAGGCATGCGGACGGCGCTCGGATTCATAGGAATCCAGGGCGGCGTCGGGCAGGCGTCCAGCGATCACCTCGGCCAGTTTCCAGCCCAGGTTGTGGGCGTCACGAATGCCGCTGTTCATGCCCTGGCCCGCATAGGGCGGCGTCAGGTGGGCGGCGTCCCCGGCCAGGAAGACGTTGCCGATGCGCCAGCGTTCGGCCATGCGCGCGTGGAAGGTATAGACCACCTTGCGCACGATGGTGGTGGGCTTGTCGCCCCGGAAGGGCCGCAGGAATTCACTGATGCACTCGTCCTGCAGCATCGCCTCGGCGTCCTCATGGGGATGGATCATCACCTCGAAACGCCGCGTGCGGTGCGGCCCCGGCACTTCCACGATGGGACGTCGGGCATCGCAGTAGACACGGGTCTGCCAGAAGGGATCATCATCGTTCTCGGTATCGAGCACGATCCAGCGCGACTTGAAGGTAGCGCCCGACATGGGGATGTCGAGCAAGGTGCGCACCGGGCTGCGGCCGCCGTCGCAGGCGACCAGATAGCGCGCGCTGACCTTCAACGGCTGGCCGGCGACGTCCCGGATCAGCGCCTGCACCTGTCCGTCCGCCTGGCTGAAGGATTCCAGTTCGTGTCCGAAGCGCATGTCCAGCGCTGCGAAACGCTGCGCCCCCTGGCGCAGGGTGGCCTCGAAGAGCGGCTGGCGAAAGGCGTTGCGGCGCGGGAAACCGTACTCGCTGCGGGTCGGCTCGACCTTGCCGAAACAGTAGCCGCCGGGACGGGTGAAATAATGCACACCATATCCCAGCACCACATCCTTCAAGACCTGCTGGTCCAGCCCGATGAACTGCATGGTGCGCAAGGATTCATCATCGATGGAGACCGCGCGCGGCTCGGCCACGGTCGATGGCTTGCGATCGATGATGAGGGTGCGGATGCCGGCCTGGCCCAGAATATTGGCCAGCGTGAGGCCGGTCGGGCCAGCCCCGACGATGAGGATATCGACGCTGTGCGTCTGTTGCTCTGTCATTGGTGTCTCTCTCTTCCGAAGCACCCTGCCCGCCGCAATGTCTTCACCGTGCAGGCAGGATGATGCGATCAGCGGCTCAGGCTTCCTGGGCGATCGGATTGACCAGCTTGCCAAGGCCGGAGATTTCTACCTCGACCACATCACCGGGCTTCATCCACAGTGGCGGCTCGCGGAAGGCGCCCACGCCACCGGTGGTGCCGGTGATGATGACGTCGCCCGGATGGAGTTCGGTGAAAGTGCTGCAGTATTCGATCAACGCCGGAATGGGGAAGATCAGGTCATCGGTGCGGGCCTCCTGCACGACCGCGCCATTGAGCCGGGTCACCAGGCTCAGCTGCGAGGGATCGCCCGCTTCATCGGGCGTGACCAGCCAGGGGCCGAAGCCGCCGGTTTGCGGGAAGTTCTTGCCGGGGATGAACTGGATGGTGTGCTTTTGCCAGTCGCGCACGCTGCCATCGTTGTAGCAGGCGTAGCCGGCCACGTAGTCCAGGGCCTCGGCGGCCTTGACGTGACGCGCCTTGCGGCCGATGACCACGGCCAGTTCCCCTTCGAAATCGAGCTTGTCCGATGCATGCGGACGGATGATGGGCTGCAGGTGACCGGTCTGGGAATCGGCAAAGCGGGCAAAGATCATCGGGTGCTTGGGCAGTTCGCGCCCGGTTTCCTTGACGTGCGAAAGATAGTTGATGCCCACGCACAGGATCTTTTCTGGATCGGGAATGACCGGCAGGAATTGCACCTCGGCAAGCGCCAGTGCGCGACCCTGTTCGGCATCCTGCTGCGCACGCGTCGCACCGCCCTGGGCCAGATACTGCTTCAGGCTTCCGGCGCCGGCGTGGCCCAGGTCAATCACCTGCTCGCCCGTGACGAGGCCGAAACTGTCCCTGCCCTGATGGCGAAAACTCGCGAATTTCATGTCATCTCCTGTGCTGTTCGAGGCCCCGATCATAATCCCGTCAGCGCGAAGAAGCAAACTAAATTCTCAAAATAAGATAAATTTTATCTTTATTAACTATCAAAAACCCTAAATAAGATATTTATACATTTCTCTATTCCTCACGTCCGTGGGTGCTTGCGGCGTCTCCAAACAGCTGCGCGATGACTTTGCGCAGCCATTTGAGGCCAGGGTCATTGGCGTAGCGCCCATGCCAGTGCTGCATGACGCGATAAGGTTCCAGCCGGAAGGGCAACTCCACCAGCCGCACCGGGTTGTGCTGGGAAACGATGCGCCCAAAGCGTTCCGGCACCAGGGCCAGGTAATCGGAATCGATGATGCTGGAGACCACGCCCAGGTAGTTGGGAATGCGCAGGCCCACCTTGCGCTGGATGCCCAGCTCTTCCTCGATCTTGCGGTCGATCAGATGATGGCCACTGCCCTGGGTGGAGATGACCAGATGCCGCTCCCGCTCGAAATCGCGCAGCGACATGCGGCCTCTGCGGATGCGCGGATGATCGCGGCTGACCATGCAGATGAAGCGTTCGGTAAACAGGGCCTGCTGGTAGAAACCCGCATCAAGACCGCTGATATAGCCCAGCGCCAGGTCGATATGCCCGGCTTCCAGGTCCTTGCTGGTGCGCTCGGACACATAGCTGAGCTCCATGCGGATGGCCGGCGCGGAGTGCTTCAGATGCGCCAGCAGCCGGGGAATGATGACGCGCTGGCCGATATCGGTGATGCACAGGCGGAACAGCCGGTCCGAGTGCACCGGATCGAAGCTCACGCGATGCTGCAAGGTCGAGGTCAGGGTGCTCAGCGCCAGCCGCATCGGACCCACGATCTGCTCGGCAAGGGGGGTGGGAAGCATGCCGCTGGAGGTACGGGAAAACAGCGGATCGCCGTAGTGCTCGCGCAGCTTGGCCAGCGCCATGCTGACCGCTGGCTGCCCCAGATCCAGGCTGGCAGCGGCTTGAGAGATGCTCTGCGTCTTGTAGATCTCGAGAAAGATGCGCAGCTGCCGGAGGTCGAGGTTGTCCATGGGCTTTATCAATATTGCTGATGAAAAGTATCAGCATGGGCATATTGATTGATAAAAGTCAAACTCCTAGACTGCATCGCGATGTCCGCCGCATTTGCTGCAGGCCATCGGTCGCCCGCACTGCCTCCTTGCTTCTCAGGCAGCGCTGCCGGCGAAAGCACAACAACGACAATCACGACAAGAAGAGGAAGAGACACATGCAATCCGCTACCCCCATCCAGGTCAGCGAGGTCATCGACGCGCGCCCTGTCGGCATGGTGCAATGGAGCGCCATCGGTACCTGCATCCTGATCGCCGTGCTGGACGGTTTCGATACCCAGACCATCGGCATGCTGGCCCCGGCCATGTCCCGCGAACTAGGCATTCCGATGGCCAGCTTCGGGCCCATCTTCAGTGCCGGTCTGCTGGGCATGCTGGTGGGGGCGATGATCCTGGGGCCGCTGGCCGATCGCTTTGGCCGCAAGACCATGGTGATCACCGCCACCCTGGCCTTTGGCAGCATGTCGCTGCTTACCGCTGCGGCGGCCACCCATGATGACCTGCTGCTCTTGCGCTTTCTGACCGGCATCGGCCTGGGCGGCGCCCTGCCCAATGCACTGGCGCTGGCCTCCGAGTATTCACCACGTCGCCATGCCCGCGTGATCGTCGCCACACTCATGTGCGGTATGCCGCTGGGGGCGGTGCTGGGTGGCATCGTCACTTCGCTGCTGCTGCCCTCGCATGGCTGGCACGCGGTGTTCATCGTCGGCGGCGCGCTGCCCATCGCGGTGGCGCTGTTTGCGCTGGCCTTCATGCCGGAGTCGGCGCGGTTTCTGCTGGTGCGCGGCAAACACCGCGCCCGCCTGCAGGCGCTGATGCGCCGCATCGCCCCGGAGCTGGGCGCCGATCAGGACCTGGCCGCACCGCCGCCACAGGCGCCGGGCGTGCCGGTGGCCGAGCTGTTTCGCCAGGGCCGCTGGAAGGACACGGTATTGCTGTGGATCCCTTACTTCATGAACCTGGTGGTGCTGTATTTCATCGTCAGCTGGATGCCGGCCGTGCTCATGGGAGCGCATCATCCGGTGAGTGTAGGCATTACCGCCATCTCTTGCTTCAGTGCCGGCGGCGTCCTGGGCAGCCTGTTGCAAGGCTGGCTGATGAATGCGCTGGGCGTGCGTCGCACCCTGGTGCTGGAACTGGCGCTGTACGCCTTGCTGGCCCTGGCGCTGGCCACCTGGCCGCAGTCGGAATGGAACGTGATCGTGGTCAGCAGCCTGATGGGTGTAGTGATCCAGGGCGCACAAGCGGGGCTCAATGTGCTGGCCACGGAAATCTATCCGACCGCCATGCGCGCCACCGGCGTCGGGTTCGCGCTCGGCATCGGTCGTATCGGATCGATTTGCGGACCGCTGGCCGGCAGCCTGATGCTGGGTTGGCAGATGGACGTGAAGCACATTTTCCTGATGGGTATCACCCCGGCGGTGATCGCCGCATTGGCCATCGTCTTCAATCGCCGAGCCGAAACGCCCTGCACTGACTGACGCACTGCGGCAGATGACCGGTTGAAATCGCGGCGGACAGGTGCGAACTGGTCCGCCGCTTCGCTATGGACCTCAGTCAGAAGACCAGTTGCCATGCAGGGACATGCGCATGCGCAAGGGGATCTGGACCCGCGCCACCGGTCCGGCAGACAGATCGTGCGTATCCAGGATCACCAACTCGGTCGCGCCGCTGCGCAAGTCGTTGAGCAGGCTCAGCAAGAAGCCGTCGCCCTCGGGCGCATCGGCGCTACGCGGCACGAAGACCGGTTCCTGGAAGCAGTGCGCATCGCCGGCATACCAGGTGCGGGTCTCGCCGGTGCGCACGTTGACGTGGGCCAGCTGGTTGAAGAACTGGAACGGCGGCGCGCCCAGCGCAGCGGCATCGAATGGCAGCGTCGGGTCGAAGGCCAGCATGAAGCCATGCTGGTAGGGACGGCCGCTGTAGCGTTCGTCGCAGCGTGGAAACTCGCAGGGGAACTGGGTCAGCGGTTCGGGCATGACCTGGTCGTTGTCGGCATCCAGATCAAAGGTCCAGCGCGCCAGGCCGGATTTGAGTGTCTCCGGGGAAGGCACGAAACCATCGGCCTGAGGGAAGAAATAGAACACGTTGCCGCTGGTGACGGGCATGTCCAGTATCAGCTTGCGACCCAGCTCATAGGCATTGAGCGTATGCCCCTGGAAGCCGTCCGCCGGACCGTAGAACCAGCGCACATCAGCGGCATCGCCGGCGCGCGGCAGGATACCAAACAGTTGCGGCAGATCGGGCTGCCATTGGAAATGCTGTCCTCCGCGCTTCATCCTCTCCACATCCACGGTCAGGGGGATGATGGGGAAGATCACGTAATTTTCGGTCACGGCGAAATCATGGATCATGGCCGCATAAGGCGCCTGGAACCAGGTTTCCCGAATGAGCTTGCCGGCTGCATCGATCTCGTAATAGGCGATATCGGGTGTGCCATCGCCCTTGGCCTCATAGGCGAAGCACAGCATGCTCCCGCTCTGGGGGCAGATCTTGGGATGGGCGGTGAAGGTCGCCGACTTCACCTGGCCGTGGAAGTCCCAGAGCCCGCGGGTTTCCAGCGTCACCGGATCCATGGCGTAGGGCAAGCTGTCTTCCTTCAACGCCAGCAGTACCCCGGCATGTTTGATCACGGTGGTATTGGCGGTGGTGTTGTCGCTGGCCGCCTCGGGTGCGTTGGTGTAGATGTTGCGATAGATGCCATTGAGCGAGCGTCCGGCCTGGCGCTGCGCCTTGAGCCGCTCGGTCTGGACGTAGCGGCGGGTCAGGCTCACCTGCCCCTGGCCGAAGCGAAAGGCACTGACCATGCCGTCGCCGTTGAAGAAGATGTCCTGGCCCAGCATCGGCGGATAGGCCGGATCGGGCGCGACCTGGTAGAAGCAGCCCTGAAGCTGCGCGGGTAATTGGCCGACGACTTCCAGCGCTTGCACGCTGGCTTCGACTCGGCTGGGGCGATACATCCCCTGGAACTCAGGGGTGGCGGGATATTGCATGGACATGATCTGGCTTCCTGATGAAGAGAGGAGGAGGAACTTCAGTGCTGGCCCGACAGCGGCGACTGGATGCTGACCCAGTGTTCGGTCGTCATCTCGGCGACGATCCAGTCACTGTTGAAGCGACCGATGCCACTGTTTTTCTCGCCGCCGAACATGTTGTTGGGATCGTCGCAAGGGGAGATGGCATTGACGTGCGTCATGCCCGCTTCGACACCCTGCGCAAAACGCACGCCGCGCGCCTCATCACGGGTAAAGACGCAGCTCGACAAACCGAATTCGGTCTGGTTGGCCAGGCGCAGCGCCTCGGCCTCATCGGCAGCCTTGATCAGCGGCGCAATGGGAGCAAACTGCTCGGCCTGGGCCAGCGGCGAATCATTGGCCACGTCCACGAAGACCTGCGGCGGCAACACCAGCCCCTGGGCCTGACCGCCCAGCACCTGGCGCTGACCGGCGTGACGGGCAGCCTCCAGACGTCCCTGCGCCGCTTCCAGCTGGCGCTGGTTGATCAGCGGGCCAATCAGGGTGTCGGGGTCATGGGGATTGCCACACTTGAGCGCCTTGGCTTTCTCGACGAAGGCGTCGACGAAGCGCGGATAGAGGCTGGCGTCGACGATGATGCGATTGCTGCTCATGCAGATCTGCCCCTGGTGCAGGAAGCGACCAAGGATGGCGCCATCGACCGCGCGCTCCAGATCGGCATCGTCCAGCACCACGCAGGGCGCGTTGCCGCCCAGTTCCAATCCGACGCGCTTGATGGTCGGCCCGGTCATGGCCAGCGCACCGATGTGGCGGCCGACCCGGGTAGAGCCGGTAAAGGAAATGAACTTGGGCGTGGGGTGCAGCGTGAAGGCATCGCCGATCTCACTGACTGCGCCGATGACGACGTTGAGCAGCCCGGGCGGCAAGCCGGCCTCTTCATAGATCTTGGCCAGCAGCAAGCCGCCCGTGACCGGCGTGTCGTCAGCCGGCTTGACCACCACCGCATTGCCCACGGCCAATGCCGGTGCAATGGAACGGTTCGACAGATGCATCGGCCAGTTCCACGGACTGATGACCCCGACCACGCCCAGCGGCCGCCGATAGACCCGACTTTCGCGGCCGGCAATATCGATGGGCAGGATGCGACCGTGCACGCGTGCGGGCATGGCGGTAGCGGCCAGCATGCCCGACTTGACAGCAGCCCACTCGATCTCGGCCTTGATACGGGTGCTGCCGGATTCGCGGATCAGCCAGTCCACGATCTCGGCGTGGCGCTGGTCCATGATGGCGGCGGCCCGCAGGAACAGGGCCGCCCGCTCCGACGGCAGCACCGCCGCCCATGCCTGCTGCGCCTGGGCGGCGGCAGCATAGGCAGCATCGAGGTCGCCCAGGGAAGCCTGGCGGATCTCGGTCAGCAATTGCCCGGTATAGGGATCATGGTCTTGCAGCAGGCTGGCGGCAGCTCCCTCACGCCACTGCCCGTCGATATATTGGCCGGTAAAGCCTTGCCGGTAGTGCGGCAATGTTTCGTTGTCTTTCACGGTGGTCTCCTTGATTGTCATGCGCCGGGGAGGCGAAAGAGTCCGCGCCGGACCGTTGCCGCACGCGAACCGGATAGCGCGGGCAGCCAGGAACGATCAGGCTTCCGCTTAATAATGAACGATGTCGTTCATTTAAAAAGATGGTAGCACAGCCCATGATAAAATGTACGAATACGTTCAGATATAAGAAAAGGATCTATCGCGATGCGGGTCAAGACCGTGGAACAGCGCCATGAATTCATCAATGCCGCAGGCCATCTGTTCATTCAGCAAGGGTATGCCGCCGTGACCATGGAGGCCATTGCGGCGGAAGCGGGCAAGTCCAAGGTCACGCTGTACAACTATTTTTCGAGCAAGGAAGAATTGTTCGAGGCCTTCGTCGTGCAGGCCGGTGCGGGTGCGGTAGAAGAGCTGACCAAGGTCTACGTGGAAGCGGACAGCGCCCGGGATATCTTGCAGCGCCTTGGCCTGGCGCTGCTGCGTCTGGTGTCGCGGCCGGATGTGATTGCCTTGGACCGGCTCATCATCGGTGAAGCCAGGCGCTATCCGGAGTTGGCGCGCATCTTCTTCGAGAACGGCCCCAAGCGCACCGTTGCGGCCCTCGCGGAGGTGATAGCGCGTTGCATGGACAGCGGCAAGATCGACGCCCGCAATGCCGAGCTGGCCGCCCTCCACTTCAAGGCCATCTGCGCGGGCGACCTGATCGAGAATCTGATGTGGGGCACCATCGCTCAACCCACGAAAGAGAAATTGAAGAAGATTTCTGACAATGCAGTGAAGGTCTTTTTGGATGGCTATCGTATTCGGCGAATGCGGCGTTGACGCAAACGTGCTGGATCTACAATTAAGGAATTAAGGCATTACCTAAAGTTACCCGTACACAAGTTGTGCGGTCATCCTGATTTGTCCGACAAAGAAGGGAAGGACTGAATCGGACGTATCTATGAAATCGAAAATCTCCACTTCAGACCGACGCTAATTCTTGGGCACGGTCACGATGACCAAGCATTTTGGCTATCGGCTATACTCCAGCGGCGAAATAGCGGCGGACCTGCGACAAGCATCTGACGGAATTACTCCGCTATAGGAAATCTGAAAACTAAGGAAAATGATGGGCAAGGTGGATATGAATCTTGGTCGCACTTTCAAGACAGCCCTTGGCGGCGTGTGTGCGCGAATGGCTGGATCTATGATGCTACGAGGAACCGCAGACGGATTTACTTGGATCTGGTTTTCTGGAGGACTTGTACTTGTACCAGCTTTGTCAGGGCAAGTTGCGTCCGGTCGGGCAGATCTCTACTTACCTGATGCTCATCGGTTTTTTAGCTCTCCCCGAACTGCCCCATAGCACTTTTGCAAGGTGGAGCGTATTGCTAGCGTCGGTCATGAAGGGCTGATGCACTCATCGACATCTGGGCCGTCAAAAACCAAGCTGGCCACCACCACCGACAGCAACAGCACCGACAGGTCGATGTTGCGCTAGCACGGCCACGTTCAGCATGGCTAGGGCCGCATAGATCCACCACGCCAGCTGCACCCCGAAGATGTCGAAGATGGTGGCCGACATCACCCCGCCGAACATGCCAGAAAGGCCGATATATAGGATATTGTAAGCGAACCTGGCCTGCACCCGCCCACGCCGCCGGCCATTCCACCCAGGCCGGCGCTGGAGAAGGCATAGAGCCGCCGCCATTGGTGACGTGGCGCGCCATGGTGGTGTAACCCACGGAGAAGGCCAGCAACAGTATCAGCAAGGTGGGCGTGCCGCACCGTTGCCCAGCATGATGCCGATGGGAAAAACGCCAGGGATGACGCTCAGCGGACTGGCAGCAGAGACCACAAAGAAGATGATGAAACCCACGCCCAGAGCGTTCTTCCTCAATGCATCTCTTCTTCGTCTGGGGTGCTGCAAGCAAGCTGGCTCATCGGCCCCTTGCCTAATTAGATGTAGTTGCGTTTCACCATTTTAGCCCCCCCTAAAGGGCAGCCATAGCAAAGTCCTACGTGCCCGATGGGCAACGTAAGGTGTATGGATATTTTAGTGAGTTGCCTTTTTTCTGTTTAGCCCAAATCGGCAGAGCGGTAAATCGCAGTTGGTGTGAACCCGTCGGGTCGGACCAGGATTAATCGAAAAACTAAGCCACGTGACCACCCTCCGTCGCCCCTCTCATCTAACATAAAGATTTTGCAGAACACCCGGGCTATAAATGCCCACAGAGAAGGTCGCGGTATTTACTACCAAATCACAAAGTCCCCAATTCAAGATACAGATCTGCAGCGACATGGGTCATCCAGCACGCAGGGAACGATGATGTCGACTTCCTTAGTAGCGCCATAGCCAATTAGCGCAATTTTGCCGCTGCTTCCGTAGGCATTGACTGTTGAATTAAGTTGAAATCTGACCCAATGGGGGCGCGGCGTAAAACTTGGACTGGTTTATGCCGCACCCCGGCGGATCAGGATCCAATGCAAATCACACTAAAGCGCATACGGACATGCTGTACTATGTTGCAAATACCTGACAGTCTAGCCACATTGAGATTTGCCGGTATTTTTGGCGGTATGTCATACAGCTTATCTCAAAAAAGCCAAGCCCCATAAGGGATTTTGGCGATTTTTCGATTCCGGCTCCCGCACCAACAGAAACGGAACGCGCACCCACATGGGTGCGTTTTTCTTTTGCTGGCTTCATTCTCCTCGAATACAAGAGTCAACGCTCCTGCTCTCGCTCCTTCAAGGTCGGCTGCTTGATCTGACCATCGCCCCCTCTTTCAATAAAACTCCCGGCGCGTTCCGAGGTGCCAAACAGATGCTGCTGGATCCGTGCCTTGACAATGTCTCGCTCCTTTGCGCTTAACCCATGTTGCGCCAGCTTCGCCTCTATTGCCTCGTTAAGGATCCTGACCGTTGCCGCATCAGGCTCTGTCCCTGGAGCTCCTCTTAACTGAGAATGCTCCCGCGATTCACGGACGATGTCACCGAAAACACCTTCCATCATATTTATCTCGCCTTGAAAGCTGGCTCGCGCAGCCGAATTCCAGCGGTCTTTCCCAACTTTGGTGTAATCGACCTCATAGCCAGCACTCTTCGCCAATTGAGAAATAAACTCACGGGTACTTCTCCCATTACCCTCCCGGAAAGGATGCAACGCGTTGATTTCCGCAAAGTGGTGGGAAAGCCGTTTGACAAACTGAGGCTTTTCCAAATTCTGAAGAAAATTCTCTTTCTTCAGCTCGCCGAAAATCCATCCCCCATAGCTCTCAATGAGATGAGTGCGGGCAAAGGCGGAGCCTTCCTTTGAAATATTGACCGTGCGGATCTTTCCGGCCCAATCGTAGACATCCTGAAAAAGATGGTGATGGATATCTTGCAGATGCTTGAGGTCGAAGCCTCGCTGGATCGGAGTACGATCAATCTCCAGCGCGCGATTGAGGGTTTTGCGGTACTCGAACTGACGGAGTTTTTCCGCATCACGGATACCAGCCTTGTTACGCAAAACGTCCACGTCAGGATAGCTGTAAGGGTCGCGCGCATTCATTCCTTCTCCTGATATCCTTTGACACCAAATGCCAAGTCAACCCTGTGATCCACCTCAGCCATTGTCATGCGTCCCTGAATATAAGCTTCGAGCAAATCAAGATAGATTTGATCGGGCACGAAACCTTCGATGGCCCAACTTGCCAATAACTGCTCCACTCTGAGCCGCCTTTCCTCTTTTGGATCTTTCATAAGTCGTCTTTCTTTGATTGACCTGGTAATTGCGACTAACACTGCAATCGTTTGTCGGCATGGATTTCATTTGCTTGATGATCCCGGGACACGTTCCATCTTGTCAACGAAGGATACCCATGAGCGGCATTTAGCCCCGATTTCTCGAAAATGTGGCTGATTTTCTCGACAGGCCACTCAGATGAACTCTCTCTTCGGATGCGGCCAACATTTTCCTCCGCGACCGTATCATTTTTTTTATCCAGGCTATATAATCGCCCCCTCTCCGAAAAAAGACATTTCGGAGAGGATTCAAAAAACCCGGCCAGAATGGTTTTTTGAATGAAAGACGAGAACCGGCAACAGCGATCCACATCGCCCGGACTGCAACGAATACATCTGAAAATGGCTCTCGCATGCGAGGGCCTTTTTTATGGCCTGCAGTTTTGCAAATAATTTGCGCAACCGCTCCCAAAGCCCCGTCCCCACAGGAAACTTATCCCCGATTTGTGTGCATAAACCTGTGGATAAGCGATTTCCTCGCAACGCTAGCGCCGGTCCCGCCTGCCCTCCCAATAAACCGCACAAAAAATAAGCAGCAACCGCGCAAAAACCTACTTGCCCGACCTTGTCGAAATGGCATCGCGCAGGGCTTGCGCCAGGGTCGCGGCAGCCGGCTTCAACACCCTGCCCTTCAAGGTGATCAAGCCCATGGCGCGGCTCAACACGGGGCTGGTCACAGGGCGCGCCACGATGCCCTTGTAGGGCGCATTGCGGATGGCCAGCTCCGGCAACAAGGCCACCCCCAGCCCGACGGCGACCAGGCTGATGGCGCCGGCCACGTGATTGGTCTCGTACTGGATCACCGGGCGCTGCGGCACGCGCGAGAAGGCGTTGTCGATCAGGCTGCGGTTGCCGCTACTGGAAGAGACCGAGACCAGCTTCTCGCCCGCCAGTGACTTCCAGTTCAGGCTGGTGTGCGCGGCCAGCGGATGGTGCGTCGGCATGACCGCCAGATAGCGCTCGCGCGTGAGTTCGGCAAAGTCGATCTCGGCTTCCTGCGCACCGATGAAATTGACGCCAAAGTCGGCCTCGCCCTTGCGTACGCTCTCCAGTACATCGGCCGCACTCTCGTCGATGATGCGCACGCGCACGTTGGCGTGGCTGCGCGCGTAACGCTTCAAGACCTGCGGCAACAGATTATTGGCCACCGAAGGGACGCAAGCCACGGTGACGTGCTCGCGCCGCTGCGCCATGCGCTGCTCGACACTCTTGACGGCCAGCTCCAGCTCTTCCATCACGGCCTGGGCATGGACCAGGAAGAGCTCGCCAGCGGGGGTGAGCGAGACGCGCCGGGTGGTGCGGTCGAACAGGCGCTCCTGCAGGGCCTGCTCCAGGTTCTCGATGCGGCGGCTCAGCGCCGGCTGGGTGATGAACAAACCCTCGGCCGCAGCGCGAAAGCTTGACTGGCGGGCGACGGCGATGAAGGCCTGCAATTCGGCGGTCTCGATATTGATGCGCATTATTTATCAATCCTTAGATTAAATGCATTTAACTTTTCAAAGGATACTCCGCAAACTGCCGTGTTTTAAACCGAAAAACGATACCGACCAATAGGAGATCCTCATGAAAAGCCTTCTGTCCTCCAAGTCCCTGCAGCGCAGTGTTCTCGCCCTGCTCATCGGCGCCACCAGCGCGCTGGCCGCAGCGGCCGACATCCACGTGGTCAGCTCGGGCGGCTTTGCCGCTGCCTACAAGACGCTGGCGCCGGAATTCGAAAAGAAGACCGGCCACAAGCTCATCTCCGGCTGGGGCCCGTCCATGGGTGAAACGCCGCAAGCCATTCCCAATCGCCTGCAACGCGGGGAGCACATCGATGTGGTGATCATGGTCGGCGATTCGCTGGACAAGCTGGTGGCCGCAGGCAAGGTTTCCAAGACCGAGCACAAGCTGCTGGCGCTCTCGCGCATTGGCCTGGCCGTCAAGGCCGGCGCGCCGCGCCCGGATATCTCTACCCTCGACGCCTTCAAGCGCACCCTGCTCACGGCCCACTCGGTGGTCTATTCGGATAGCGCCAGCGGCGTGTTCCTCTCCACCAAGCTGTTCAAGCGCCTGGGCATCGACCAGCAGATGGCCTACAAGGGCAGCATGATCCCGGCCGAGCCGGTGGGTCAGGTGGTGGCGCGCGGTGATGCCGAGATCGGCCTGCAGCAGATCTCCGAGCTCAAGCCGGTCAAGGGCATCGACATCATCGGCCCCATTCCCGAAGAAGCCCAGCAACTGACGCCGTTCTCCGCCGGCGTGGTGGTCGGCACGCACGAAGCCGAAGCGGCCAAGGAACTGCTGCACTTCCTGGCCTCGCCTGAGGCACAGGCGGCGATCAAGGCTTCTGGACTCGATCCCGCGCCGCGCTGAGCACGGGTCCAGGCAAAGAGAGAACGAGAGAGACTGACATGACCACAACCACTACAAACGCCAAACACTCCAAGCTGTCCACGGTCCTGCGGGTCACCAGCGGCAATTTCCTGGAGATGTTCGACTTCTTCCTGTACGGCTTCTACGCCAGCTACATCGCCAAGACCTTCTTCCCGTCGGACAACGAGTTCGTTTCGCTGATCCTGACCTTCGGCACCTTTGGTGCGGGCTTCCTGATGCGTCCGCTGGGCGCCATCATCCTGGGCAGCTACATCGATCGCGTGGGCCGTCGCCAGGGCCTGATCGTGACGCTGGCCATCATGGCCATCGGCACGGTGTTGATCGCCTTCGTGCCCGGCTATGCCACCATCGGCGTGGCCGCGCCGATCCTGGTGCTGACCGGACGATTGCTGCAGGGCTTTTCGGCGGGGGTCGAGCTGGGTGGCGTGTCAGTCTATCTCGCCGAAATGGCCACGCCCGGCAACAAGGGCTTTTACGTGAGCTGGCAATCGGCCAGCCAGCAGGCGGCCATCATGGCCTCTGCCCTGATCGGCTATCTGGTCAGCCAATCCCTGTCGCCGGTGCAGATCAGCAACTGGGGCTGGCGCATTCCCTTCTTCATCGGCTGCATGATCGTGCCGGCCATCTTCATCATCCGCCGCTCGCTGCAGGAAACCGAAGAATTCCTGGCGCGCAAGCGTCATCCCAGCTTCGGCGAAATCATGACCTCCATCGCGCAGAACTGGAAGATCGTGGCGGCCGGGATGATGATGGTGGTGATGACCACCGTGTCGTTCTACCTGATCACGGTCTACACGCCGACCTTCGGCAAGAACGTGCTCAAGCTGTCGGCCTCGGACAGCCTCATCGTGACCTTCTGCGTGGGCCTGTCCAACTTCTGCTGGCTGCCCATCATGGGCGCGCTGTCCGACCGCGTGGGACGTCGTCCGGTACTGGTGGCCTTTACGCTCTTGACCTTGTTGACGGCCTATCCGGTGATGTCCTGGCTGGTCTCCGACATCAGCTTCAAGAACCTGTTGATCACCGAACTGTGGCTGTCCTTCCTCTATGCCAGCTATAACGGCGCGGCGGTGGTGGCGCTCACCGAGGTGATGCCGGCGCATGTGCGCACGGTCGGTTTCTCGCTGGCCTACAGCCTGGCCACCGCCATCTTCGGCGGCTTCACGCCGCTGGTCTCGACCTGGCTGATCGAAACCTCCGGCGACAAGGCTGCACCGGGCTACTGGATGAGCTTTGCCGCCGTCTGCGGCCTGCTTGCCACGCTGGTGCTGTATCGCGGCAAGAGCGCAGCCGCCACGGTCAGTCCGACCGCCTGACTCCACGCCTCCGGCGCCACCTGCGGCAGCCGGAGCCCTCTCCCATCCACCCAGCCGCCGCGCCTGATCCTGTCAGGATTGCGCTGCGGCTGCAGCGACCCCCTCTTCCCCCGCCGACGCCGCACGCCCCCCCTTGCTTTCCCCTTCCCGCCCCCCCTCCTGCACAGCGGGCCAGCCGCTCGACACAAAAAATAATCACGTCGTGATGGATCTTTTTCGGACGAGCCTGATCAATAACGTTACAACTCCAGTGCAAAACGTTTGAAAACAAGAAAATACTTGTACAAACCACATGCATTTAGAGGAAATAGCGAAACGAGTTGGCATAAAACCATCTCTGTATCGCTTATATACGGGAAAAATTAGAAATCGCGCAGGGCAGCACAACTCATCTACAGGGGAATTTCCATGAACAAACTGAAGGTATCCACCCGCCTGGCGCTAGGATTTGCCAGTGTCGTCGTTCTGCTGGTCATCATCTCGCTGGTCGGACTGTGGGGTATGGCCACGGTCAAGGGCAATTTGTCCGACATCGTCGCCAACAACCAGCAAGGCGGCTTGGCAGACGTCATGAACAACAGTGTGCGCATCCGCGCGCTGGCCATCCGCAATATCGCGCTATTCCAGGAGCCGGCGCTGATCGCCCGCGAAATCGAACGCATCAAGGTGCAGGAAAAGGCTTATCAGGACGCCAGCCAAAAACTCGGCAAGATGTTCGAGCAACCCGATACCACACGAAGGGAAAAGGAATTATTCGACCTGATCGCGCAAAACGCGGCCGACACCGAGCCCCTGATGAACCAGGCCCTCGCCCTGGCGCAGCAGGACAAGACCGCCGAACTGACCAGCCTGCTGAGCCAGAAGATCCGTCCGGTCCAGGCCAAGTGGCTGGACAACCTGGATGAACTGGGCCGTTTCGAGGATGAACTCAACAGCCAGGCTTCCGCCGCAGCCGACACCACCTACCGAAGCATCCTCACGACTACCTGGGCGCTGGTGGCCGGTTCGGTGCTGCTGGCCGTGGCTGCCGCTTTCCTGATCGTGCGCAGCGTGCTGCGCCAACTGGGCGGCGAACCCGCGCAGGCCCAGGAACTAGCCGCCCAGATCGCCCAGGGCAACCTGGCGGTGAACATCCCCCTGGCCAAGGGGGACCAGCAGAGCCTGATGGCGTCGCTGGAGAACATGCGCGCCCAGTTGACCAGCATCGTCGACGGCATCAAGCACTCAGCGGAGTCGATCTCCACCGCCGCCAGCCAGATCGCGGTCGGCAACCTGGATCTGTCGCGCCGGACCGAAGAACAGGCGGCTTCCCTGGAAGAGACCGCTTCCAGCATGGAAGAGATCACCTCCACGGTCGAGCAAAACACCCAGAACGCCGGCCAGGGCCACCAGCTGGCGCGCTCGGCCTCCTTGCATGCGCAAAAGGGCGGTGAAGTGGTCGAGCGCGTGGTCGGCACCATGAAGGATATTTCCCAGAGCGCCTACAAGATCACCGAGATCATCGCCACCGTGGAGGGCATCGCCTTCCAGACCAATATCCTGGCTCTCAATGCCGCCGTCGAAGCGGCCCGCGCCGGAGAACAGGGCCGCGGATTCGCCGTGGTGGCAACCGAGGTGCGCTCGCTGGCCCAGCGCAGCGCCTCCTCCGCCAAGGAGATCCGGGGCCTGATCGAATCCTCGGTGCAGCATGTGGAAGCGGGCCAGAAGCTGGTCGATGAGGCTGGCCAGACCATGGACGAGGTCGTGCGCTCGATCCAGCAGGTCAATGACCTGATGAGCGAAATCACGGCCGCCTCCAACGAGCAGAGCTCGGGAATCAGCCAGATCAACATCGCCATCTCGCAGATGGATGAAGTGACCCAGCAGAATGCGGCGCTGGTCGAAGAATCGGCCAGTGCAGCGCAATCGATGGCGCAGCAGGCCAACAGCCTGCGCGATGCAGTCGCGGTATTCCGGATCGAACAGCCGCAGCCTGCCGTGGCCTACCCGCGAGAACAGGTGATCCATCCGACGATGGGATTGCTCAGCGCAGCCTGAGCCCCCTGCCCGCTCCCGCCCACACTCCCGGCATCGCCGCCCGCCTCTGCTGCTACGCAGCCTGGCGAGCTTTTTCTTTCAGGCGCGCCATGTTCATGCCGATGGCGACTACCACGGCAGAAGCGCTCCAGCACCAGAAGGCTGGATGGCGCGCGAATTGCTGATCGGGTGTGAAGGGTATCCACATCGTGTCCAATGCCACCAGGACAAAGAAGACAGAGGTCGCGGGCCGGGTCAGCAACTTGTCGCCCAAGGCAATGAAGAGGGAGGCAATCAGGCTCAAGTTGACGACGCTGTAGAACGACATTGCCAGGCCCAGCCAACTGGGCTTGTCGAACAGGAAAAACGGCATCATCAACGAATAGATGAAGGCCAGCGCGCCAGGCTCGTCGCCCAGCACAGGCAGCACCAGCGAGAGCATGAACAAGCCCCAGCCGGCCATGATGACGCGGCGGGCGACCTTCAGGTGGGGAGCTGTGTCCGGCTTGGCCGGGTTGACGATGAGGTCGGCAAGAGACTTGGACATGGACTTTCCTGCTTGAACGTAATGGAGCGAGAAGTGAAGGCAAACGCACACGGACGATGCCGCCCCCCAAAAGACAAACGGCGAACCCGAAGGTTCGCCGCCTGCCTTGCTGCCGCCGGGGGCAGGAAGCCTTACTTCTTGCGCTGTGGCGGCAAGTCGGTGCAATGACCTTCCGCCACTTCGGCGGCCATGCCCAGCGACTCACCCAGGGTCGGGTGCGGGTGGATGGTCTTGCCGATATCGACGGCGTCCGCGCCCATCTCGATGGCCAGCGCCACTTCGCCGATCATGTCGCCTGCGTGCGTACCGACGATGCCGCCACCGATGATGCGATGGGTCTCGGCATCAAAGAGCAGCTTGGTGAAGCCTTCCGAACGGCCATTGGCCACGGCGCGGCCGGAAGCGGCCCACGGGAAGTGACCCTTCTCGATCTTGATGCCACGGGCCTTGGCTTCGTCTTCGGTCACGCCGACCCATGCCACTTCCGGATCGGTGTAGGCCACCGAGGGGATCACGCTGGCATCGAAGAAGCTCTTCTCGCCGGCAATCGCTTCAGCGGCCACGTGGCCTTCGTGCACCGCCTTGTGCGCCAGCATGGGCTGGCCCACCAGATCGCCGATGGCGAAGATGTGCGGCACGTTGGTGCGCATCTGCTTGTCCACGGCGATGAAGCCGCGATCCGAGACGATCACGCCCGCCTTGTCGGCCGACAGCTTCTTGCCGTTGGGGCTACGGCCCACGGCCACCAGCACCAGGTCGTACAGTTGCGGCTCGGGTGCAGTCGCACCAGCCTCAGCGGCTTCGAAGCTCACCTTGATGCCTTCCGGCAGGGCTTCCACGGCCACGGTCTTGGTCTTGACCATGACGTTGTCGAAGCGCTTCTCGTTGAACTTCTGCCAGACCTTGACCATGTCGCGGTCCGCGCCTTGCATCAGGCCATCCATCATCTCGACCACGTCGATGCGTGCGCCCAGGGTGGAATAGACGGTGGCCATTTCCAGGCCGATGATGCCGCCGCCGATGACCAGCATGCGCTTGGGCACCTGGCGCAGTTCCAGCGCGCCGGTCGAATCGACGATGCGCGGATCCTGTGGCACGAAGGGCAGGTTCACCACGGACGAACCGGCCGCAATGATGGCGTTCTTGAACTGCACGACCTTCTTGCTGCCATCCGCTGCAGTGACTTCGATGTGGTTGGGGCCGGCGAACTGGCCGTTACCATTGACCACCTGCACCTTGCGGGCCTTGGCCATGCCGGCCAGGCCACCGGTCATGGTGCCGATGACCTTGTCCTTGTAGGCGCGCAGCTTGTCGATGTCGATCTCGGGCTTGCCGAAGGTCACGCCGTGCGAGGCCATGGCGGCGGTCTCGTCGATCACGGCCGCCACGTGCAGCAGCGCCTTGGAAGGGATGCAGCCGACGTTGAGGCAGACGCCACCCAGGGTCGCATCGCGCTCGACGATGACGGTATTGAGGCCCAGGTCGGCCGCGCGGAAGGCAGCCGAGTAACCGCCAGGACCACCACCGAGCACCATCACGTCGCACTGCACGTCGGCGCTGCCGCCGAAGCTGGCAGCGGCCGGTGCAGCCACCGGTGCGGCGGGCGCAGCAGCAGGCGCGGCAGCCGGAGCGGGTGCTGCGGCCGGTGCCGGTGCGGCAGCAGCTTCACCAGCGGCTTCCACCATCAGCAGCAGAGAGCCTTCGGCGACCTTGTCACCGACCTTGACCTTCACTTCCTTGACCACGCCGGCCTGGCTGGACGGGATTTCCATGCTGGCCTTGTCGGATTCGACGGTGATCAGCGACTGATCCACCTTGATGGTGTCGCCGACCTTGACCATCACCTCGATGACTTCGACTTCCTTGAAATCCCCGATATCGGGGACCTTGACTTCAGAGAGACTCATTGTCCTGACTCCGTAATGTTCGGTGGTGGCTTAGAGGAGCGACTTGCGCAGATCGCCCAGCACGTCGGCCAGATAAGCCGAGAAACGTGCGCCCATGGCGCCGTCGATGACGCGGTGGTCATAGGACAGCGAAGTCGGCAGCATCAGGCGCGGCACGAACTGCTTGCCATCCCACACCGGCTTGGTGATCGACTTGGACAGGCCCAGGATGGCCACTTCCGGCGCATTGATGATGGGCGTGAAGGCGGTACCGCCAATGCCACCCAGCGAGGAGATGGTGAAGGTCGCGCCTTGCATGTCGGCCGGCTTCAGCTTGCCGTCGCGGGCCTGAGCGGACAGTTCGCCCATTTCGGTAGCGATCTGGCCGATGCTCTTCTGGTCGGCGTTCTTGATGACCGGCACCACCAGGCCATTCGGGGTATCGGCGGCAAAGCCGATGTTGTAGTACTTCTTCAGGATCAGGTTCTCGCCCTTCTCGTCCAGGGACGCATTGAAGGCCGGGAATTTCTTCAGGGCCGAGACGCTGGCCTTGATGACGAAGGCCAGCATGGTCAGCTTGACCGGCGACTTGGCCTTGGCGAAGGCGTCGTTGGAGGTCTTGCGGAATTCTTCCAGCTCGGTCACGTCGGCTTCGTCGAACTGCGTCACGTGGGGAATCATGACCCAGTTGCGATGCAGGTTGGGGCCGCTGATCTTCTTGATGCGCGACAGCGGTTGCAGTTCGGTTTCACCGAACTTGCTGAAGTCCAGCGACGGCCACGGCAGCAGGTTCATGCCCGAGCCGCTGCCATTGGTCGCCGGTGCGGAAGCGGCCACCGAGGTGGAGCCGGCCATGACGCCCTTGACGAAGTTCTGCACGTCCAATTGCAGGATGCGGCCCTTGGGACCGGTAGCCGGCACGCGCGACAGATCCACGCCCAGTTCGCGTGCGAACTTGCGCACGGAAGGCGAAGCGTGGGCCTTGCCGCCGGTGCTGGTGGCCGAAGCGGTAGCGATGGCGGGCACGGCAGCAGCGGCCGGCGCGGGTGCTGCAGCGGGAGCCGGTGCAGCTGCCGGAGCGGCTGCAGGCGCAGCGGCGGCGGCAGGAGCAGCGGCAGCAGCCGGTGCGCCGCCAGCAGCTTCGATGGTGGCGATGATGCTGCCCTTGGCGACCTTGTCACCCAGCTTGACCTTCAGCTCCTTGATGACGCCGGCGTGGCTGGAGGGGATCTCCATGCTGGCCTTGTCGGATTCCACGGTCAGCAGGGATTGCTCGGCCTTGACGGTGTCACCCACCTTGACCATGACTTCGATGACTTCCACTTCCTTGAAGTCGCCGATGTCGGGGACTTCGATCTCGACGGTGCCGCCGGCAGCAGCTGCCGGTGCAGCAGCAGGGGCCGGCGCCGGGGCCGAAGCCTGAGCGGCTGCGGGCGCAGCGGCGGCGGCTTGCGGTGCGGCGGCAGGCGCGGCAGCAGCGCCCTCGCCTTCGACGATCACCAGCAGCGAACCTTCGGCGACCTTGTCGCCGACCTTGACCTTGATTTCCTTGACCACGCCAGCCTGGCTGGACGGGATTTCCATGCTGGCCTTGTCGGATTCAACCGTGATCAGCGACTGGTCGACCTTGATCGTATCGCCGACCTTGACCATCACCTCAATGACTTCGACTTCCTTGAAATCGCCGATGTCCGGGACTTTTACTTCGACTTGACTCATCTGATGCGCTCCGTTGTTCTGTTCCCAGGCGCTGGGCCGGGAGAAGTATTCGCTTAGGGCAGGTGCTGCCTGAGCAGCGGACCTCCCCCGTTGGGGTGGCTTTCCAGACACGACACATCCCCGCGATCAGCAGGCTGAGGCGGGGATGGTCGGTCAGGCAGTCCTTACAGGGTCACCGGGTTGGGCTTGTTCGGATCGATGCCGTACTTGGCGATGGCTTGCGCCACCACTTCCGGCTTGATCTTGCCTTCATCGGCCAGCGACTTCAGGGCGGCCACGGTCACGAAGTAACGGTTCACTTCGAAGAACTCACGCAGCTTGGCGCGGGTGTCCGAACGGCCATAGCCGTCGGTGCCCAGCACCTTGTAGGAGCGGCCCTTCGGCACGAAGGCGCGGACCTGCTCGGCGTAGGTGCGCATGTAGTCGGTGGAGACCACGATCGGGCCTTCGCTGCCTTCCAGCGATTGCTCGAAGTAGCTCTTCTTCGGAGCCTCGGCCGGGTGCAGCATGTTCCAACGTTCCACGTCCTGGCCATCACGGGCCAGCAGGGTGAAGGACGGTGCGGACCAGACGTCGGCGTCGACCTTCCAGTCATCGCGCAGCAGGTCGGCCGCAGCGATGACTTCGCGCAGGATGGTGCCCGAACCCAGCAGTTGCACGCGCAGCTTGTTTTGCTTGCCGCCTTCGTTCAACAGGTACAGGCCCTTGATGATGCCCTCTTCCTGGCCCGGCTTGATGCCAGGGTGGCCGTAGTTCTCGTTCATCACGGTGATGTAGTAGAACACGTCTTCCTGGTTGGCCACCATGCGGCGCAGGCCGTCATGGATGATCACGGCGACTTCGTGGGCGAAGGTCGGGTCGTAGGGGATGCAGTTCGGGATCGCCGAAGCGAACACGTGGCTGTGGCCGTCTTCGTGCTGCAGGCCTTCACCGTTCAAGGTGGTACGGCCGGCGGTACCGCCGATCAGGAAGCCGCGAGCGCGCATGTCACCGGCTGCCCACGCCAGGTCGCCAATACGCTGCAGACCGAACATGGAGTAGTAGGTGTAGAACGGAATCATCACGCGGTTGTTGGTCGAGTACGAGGTCGCCGCAGCGATCCACGAGCTCATGCCGCCCGCTTCGTTGATGCCTTCCTGCAGGATCTGGCCGGCCTTGTCTTCGCGGTAGTACATCACCTGGTCCTTGTCGACCGGTTCGTACAACTGGCCGACCTGGCTGAAGATGCCGATCTGGCGGAACAGGCCTTCCATACCGAAGGTACGGGACTCGTCGACCATGATGGGCACCACGCGTTGGCCCAGGTTGGGGTCGCGCAGCAACGCGGTCAGCACGCGCGAATAGGCGGCGGTAGTGGAGATCTCACGGCCTTCGGCAGTGGGTTCCAGCATGGCCTGGAAGGCCGACAGTTCCGGCACCGGCAGCTTTTCGTCGGCGTGGACGCGGCGCTGCGGCAGGTAGCCACCCAGGGCCTTGCGGCGCTCGTGCAGGTATTGCATTTCCGGCGTGTCGTCGGACGGCTTGAAGAACGGGATGTTGGGCAGTTCAGCGTCCGAGATCGGCAGCTGGAAGCGGTCGCGCATGGCGCGGATGGCTTCGTCGTCCAGTTTCTTGGTGTTGTGCGCGGTGTTGCGCGCTTCGCCAGCCTTGCCGAAACCATAGCCCTTGATGGACTTGGCCAGGATCACGGTCGGCTGGTCCTTGGATTCCTGGGCGACCTTGAAGGCAGCATAGATCTTGTGCGGGTCGTGGCCGCCACGGGTCAGGCGCCAGATGTCGTCGTCCGACATCTTTGAGACCATTTCCAGCAGCTTGGGATGCTTGCCGAAGAAGTGCTTGCGCACGAAGGCGCCGTCCTTGGCCTTGTAGTTCTGGTACTCGCCGTCGACGGTTTCCATCATCACCTTCTGCAGGATGCCGTCCTTGTCCTTGGCCAGCAGCTCGTCCCAGCCGCTGCCCCAGATGACCTTGACCACGTTCCAGCCGGCGCCGCGGAAGTCGGACTCCAGTTCCTGGATGATCTTGCCGTTGCCGCGCACCGGGCCGTCCAGGCGTTGCAGGTTGCAGTTGACCACGATGACCAGATTGTTCAGCTTTTCACGGCCGGCCATGCCGATGGCGCCCATCGATTCCGGTTCGTCCATTTCACCGTCGCCACAGAAGGCCCAGACCTTGCGGTTGTCGGTCTTGGCGATACCGCGGGCGTGCAGGTACTTCAGGAAGCGCGCCTGGTAGATCGCCATCAAGGGGCCCAGGCCCATCGAGACGGTCGGGAACTGCCAGAATTCCGGCATCAGCTTGGGGTGTGGGTAAGACGACAGACCATGGCCATCGGCTTCGCGGCGGAAGTGGATCAGCTGGTCTTCGCTCAGGCGGCCTTCCAGGAAGGCGCGCGCGTAGATACCGGGCGAGGAGTGGCCCTGGATGTACAGCAGGTCGCCGCCGTGGTCTTCGGTCGGGGCGTGCCAGAAGTGGTTGAAGCCGATGCCCAGCATGTTGGCCAGCGACGCGAAGGAAGACAGGTGACCACCCAGGTCGCCATCCACACGGTTGGCCTTGACCACCATGGCCATGGCGTTCCAGCGCATCCACGAGCGCAGGCGCTCTTCATATTCCAGGTTGCCCGGGCAGTGCTCGCCCTGATCGGCGGGAATGGTGTTGACGTAGGCGGTATTGCTGGAGAAGGGGATGTGGGCGCCACGACGGCGGGCCAGATCGACCATGCGTTCCATCAGGTAGTGGGCGCGATCCGGGCCTTCCTTTTCGATCACGGCTTCGAGGGCGTCGAGCCACTCCTGGGTTTCCATCACATCGGGATCGTTGGCGGCCTGCGCCAGAACTTGATCGATTTGGGCTGACATGTCATGTCTCCTGGTTGTTGAGAGATCCGTCTGGTCGGATAAACCAGGCGGGTCGGTCGGGTCATTCGGTACGCGATGCCGCCGGCAGGTGATGCAGGAAAACCCATCATATTGCCTGCGCTGCAACCCCTTCCCGGCCCTTGGGGCAAGGTGTTGGAGGCGGAACAGGCTTAAATGTACGGTCTTCCAGCCGTGTGGACGACGAATTTTATCAGGGAATTTTCAATTTTCAAATTACGATAATCGATTTCATAATGCGGAAATATGCTGCAAAGCGGCATAAACAGGGGCTTTCCGGGCCTCGTATTTTTACGATATCACTGCTGGAATGGCGCTTTCTTGAGTTGTTTGCAATGCCGCAAAGAGGTCTGAAAGCGCCCTGAAGCCGCTCTATGGGACGACAACGTGAAATATATTTCACATATAAAAGAAGCAATAAAGCAGCCAGAAAGGGCCTGACGGCCGCCGCTGCCGGCGCACCTGCAGAACAGCTTCTAGCTTTTATATAGAACAGTGGGTGGATAGAGGAACCGGCCCGCAATGGCCGGCCCTCATCAGATCAGATGGCGATATTGCCCAGAGTACTGGCACGGTAGGCCGCAACGAAGGTGTCGAAGTCACCTTCCTGGGTGCGCTCGATGGCGCGCTGGGCGTCCAGGGAGGCCTGGGCGATGGCCACGAAGTCGGCCGTGGTGGCCGCCGGCAGCGGGCGGGCCATCAGTTCGGCGGCCTGCCGCTGGCTGCTGGCCAGGGTGTAGTCGGCGAAGGAATTGCCGCTAGCGCGAATCTCGCGCAGCACCCGCGCCGACGGCGTGCTGTCGGGCTCGGCCAGCTTGGCGCGCTGGGCCTGCAGGCTGTCGCGGTGCTGGCTGCCGCCGCGCTGGCGATCCAGCAGGTCGGCCACCGGCGCCATGCGCTCCAGCAACTGCTCGCCCCACTCCTTCAAGCCGATGGCCGCGCCCTTGAAATGCAATTGCAGTCCCGGACGACGGCCTTCCTTGACGGTGGCCAGGAAGTTGGCGCGATTCTCGGCGCCCTCCTCGTCCGACGTCAGGCAGCTCGATTCCAACGCCAGGAAGTGCAGGAACACATCCAGGAAACGCGCTGCCTCCAGGCCGATGCCCAAGGGGTTGAAGGGATCGATGTCCATGCAGCGCACTTCCACATACTGGACGCCGCGCGCCGAGAGCGCCTGCACCGGGCGCTCGCCACTGTTGATGACGCGCTTGGGGCGGATGGACGAGTAGAACTCGTTTTCGATCTGCAGGATATTGGTATTGATCTGCACCCATTGACCATCGCGCTTGGTGCCAATGGCTTCATAGGGCGGATAGGGCTCGCTGACCGCATGCGAGAGGCTGCGGATATAGGCCGGCAGGTTGTTGTAGTGTGGCGTGATATTGGCCTGGGCGTGATTCTGGTAGCCCAGGTCGCTCATGCGCAGGCTGGTGCCGTAGGGGAGATAGAGGGTGTCTTCGGAGAGCGTTTCCAGCTGGTGCGGACGGCCGCGCAGGAAATTGGTCGCGACGGCCGGCGAAGCGCCGAACAGGTACATCAGCAGCCAGCTATAGCGGCGGAAGTTGCGGATCAGCGCAATATAGCGCTCGGACTGGTAATCGCGGCGCGACAGCGAGAGGTCCACACTGTCATCCCCCTCGCGCAGCACTTCCCACAGGTCTTCACTGAGCGAGAAGTTGTAATGGATGCCGGCAATGCATTGCATGGTGCGCCCGTAGCGCAAGGCCAGGCCGCGCCGGTAGACGTGCTTCAACATGCCGATATGTGAATTACCGTACCAGGCGATGGGAATCTCGTCTTCCGGCGGCAGCACGCAGGGCATGGAAGCATTCCACAGGAACTCGCCCTCCAGCTTGGCATAGGCAAAGCGGTGGATCTCGTCCAGGCGCTGCAGGGCGTCGGCAATGTCGGGCATGGCCGGGGTGATGAATTCGAGCAGCGCCTCGGAGTAGTCAGTGGTGATGAGCTCGTTGGTCAGCGCCGAACCCAGCGCCGGCGGATGCGATGTGCGAGCCAGATGGCCTTGGGCATCCACGCGCAGCGTCTCCCGTTCGATACCGCGCAAGCCCTGCCCCAGCAACGCCAGATGTTGCGGCTGGGAAAGCTGTTGCAGGCGGCGGTTCAGGAGATCGGTCATGCGGTAATCCTTGTTCAATCGGGGGCTGGCTTGCTTGGTTGCGGGAGCATAACCGAAATTGGAAATTCCCGTCGTGCGCTGCCCCAAAGCCAGAGGGTGACATAAACGACGACATTCGTTTTCAAATCGACAACGCCAATACCGGAGTGCGCATTTCGTCGCTCCTGCCGGCTGGCTTTATAATCACGGGTTCCGGCGCTTCGCGCCCCAGCCGCCCCGGCCCGCCGGGAGCCTCCTTTCTATTCCTGCCTTAGCTTATCTGCCATGCCTGCTCAACTGATCGACGGAAACCTGCTCTCCCAACAACTGCGTGCCGAAGTCGCCAAGCGCGCCGCCGCCCTCACCGCCCAGGGCAAGCAACCTGGCCTGGCCGTGATCCTGGTGGGCGACAGCCCGGCTTCCCAGGTCTATGTGCGCAACAAGGTCAAGGCCTGCCAGGACAATGGCCTGCATTCCGTCCTGGAAAAGTATGAAGCCTCGCTGACGGAAGCCGAGCTGCTGGCCCGCATCGACGCCCTCAACCAGGATCCCAAGATCAACGGCATCCTCGTGCAGCTGCCGCTGCCGGCCCATATCGACGCCCACAAGGTGATCGAAGCCATCGCCCCGGAAAAGGACGTGGACGGTTTCCACGTCAGCAACGCCGGCCTGCTGATGACCGGCCAGCCGCTGTTCCGCCCCTGCACCCCTTATGGCGTCATGAAGATGCTGGAATCCATCGACTACCCGGTGCGCGGCGCCAATGCGGTGGTGGTGGGAGCGTCGAACATCGTCGGCAAGCCGCAGGCGATGTTGCTCTTGCAAGCCGGCGCCACCGTCACTATCTGTAACTCCAAGACCCGTGACCTCGGCCATCACACCCGCCAGGCCGACATCCTGGTGGTGGCCACCGGCAAGCGCAACATCGTCACCGCCGACATGGTCAAGCCTGGCGCCGTCGTCATCGACGTCGGCATGAACCGCGATGACAACGGCAAGCTGTGCGGCGACGTCGATTTCGCCAATGCGAAGGAAGTCGCCGGCTGGATCACCCCGGTGCCGGGTGGCGTGGGTCCGATGACCATCACCATGCTGCTGGTCAATACCATCGAAGCCGCCGAACGCAGCTGATCGGCCTTCACTTAGCGCAATACCCTCCGGCAGCCTGGCTGCCGGATGTTTTCAGAGAAACGAGAGCCCATGACCACCACCGACATCGCCGCCAATCCCCTGCTCGATTTCTCGGGCTACGCCCAGTTCGACGCCATCCAGCCCGAGCACGTCACCCCGGCGCTGGACAAGCTGCTGGCCGACGCCAGCCGCCTGGTGACCGAACTGGAAGCGCCGATGGCCGAAGTCACCTGGGACAATTTCGTCGAACCGCTGGAGTCAGCCACCGAAAAGCTGGGCCGCGCCTGGAGCGTGGTCGGCCACCTGAACTCGGTCATGGACACCCCGGCCCTGCGCGCCACCTACAACGAGAACCAGCCGCGCCTGGTGGAATTCTGGACCTCGCTGGGCCAGAACCTGGCGCTGTTCGAGAAGTACAAGGCGCTGCAGGCCAGCCCGGCCTTCGCTTCCCTGTCGGCGGCGCGCCGCAAGGTGGTGGACAATGCCGTGCGCGACTTCCGCCTGTCCGGCGCCGAACTGGCCGAGGACCAGAAGGAACGCTTCGCCGAGATCCAGGAAAAGCAGGCCATGCTGACCACCCGCTTCTCCGAGAACGTGCTGGACGCCACCAATGACTTCGCCCTCTTCGTCGAAGACGAGGCCGAACTGTCGGGCCTGCCGGCCGATGTGAAGCAAGCGGCACGCGCCGCCGCCGAGAAGGATGGCAAGCCCGGCTACAAGTTCACGCTGCACTTCCCCTCTTACTTCCCCGTTCTGCAATATGCAGATAATCGCGCGCTGCGCGAAAAGATCTACCGCGCCAACGCCACCAAGGCCTCCGAGCTGGGCGTCAAGCCCGAATGGGACAACAGCGGCAACATCGACCAGATCCTGCAACTGCGCAAGGAAGAAGCGCAACTGCTGGGCTATGCCAACTTCGCCGAAGTCTCGCTGGTGGCCAAGATGGCCAAGTCGCCCAGCGAAGTGATCGCCTTCCTGGAAGACTTGGGCCAGCGCGCCCGCCCCTTCGGCCAGAAGGATTATGAAGAACTGAAGACCTTCGCCCGCGAAAAGCTGGGCCTGGATGAGCTCAAGGCCTGGGACAGCACCTACGCCTCCGAAAAGCTGCGCGAGCAACGCTACGCCTTCTCGGAACAGGAAGTGAAGCAATATTTCCCCGAGCCCAAGGTGGTCGGCGGCCTGTTCCAGGTGGCGCAGCAACTGTTCGGCGTACAGATCAAGCCCGATAGCGCCCCGGTCTGGCACAAGGATGTGAAGTTCTTCCGCATCGAACGCGAGGGCCAGCTGGTGGGCCAGTTCTATCTGGACCTGTATGCCCGCTCCGGCAAGCGTGGCGGCGCCTGGATGGATGACGCCCGCGCCCGCCGCCTGACCGCGCAAGGCGTGCAAACCCCGATCGCCTACCTGGTCTGCAACTTCACCGAACCCGCCGTGGTCGATGGCGTGACCAAGCCGGCCCTGTTCACCCATGACGAAGTCATCACGCTCTTCCACGAATTCGGCCATGGCCTGCACCACATGCTCACGCAAGTGGATGAAGTGGGCGTGTCCGGCATTTCCGGCGTGGAATGGGATGCGGTGGAACTGCCCTCGCAGTTCATGGAAAACTTCTGCTGGGAATGGGATGTACTGCAGCAGTTGACCTCACATGCCGACACCGGCGAGCCGCTGCCGCGTGCGCTGTATGACAAGATGATCGCCGCCAAGAACTTCCAGTCCGGCCTGCAGATGCTGCGCCAGGTGGAGTTCTCGCTGTTCGACATGCTGATCCACCACGAGTATGAAGTGGGTGGCAACCAGACCGTGCAGCAACTGCTCGACAGCGTGCGCGACCGCGTCGCCGTGATCCGTCCGCCCGAATTCAACCGCTTCCAGCATTCGTTCTCGCACATCTTCGCGGGCGGTTACGCGGCCGGTTATTACAGCTACAAGTGGGCCGAAGTGCTGTCAGCTGACGCCTACAGCGCCTTCGAAGAGGCGGCTGCCGGCAGCGGCAACGTGATCTCGCTGGAAACCGGCCGCCGCTTCCAGCAGGAAATCCTGGCCGTGGGCGGCTCCCGTCCGGCCATCGAGTCCTTCAAGGCCTTCCGTGGCCGCGAACCCAGCATCGATGCGCTGTTGCGGCATAGCGGCATGGCGGCTTAAGCCTCTGGCCAGCTTGTCCGCTAACCGCTAAGGATGGCCCGCCTGCGTGCGGGCCTTTTTTTCATCCAGGCGCTCAATGAGCAGCAGATTGCGCGCCTGGAGCAGGCCTAGCGCTGGGGCGCGGGCGGATCCACATATCCTTCATCGATGCTCGCCCCCTTCAAGCGCCACTCCTTTTCCGCCTGCTGCCGTTGCGCCTGCAACTCCTTGAGAGTGGCGGGAAGCAGCTCTTTCCAGCGATCCCGGTCCTTGGGAGCCACGTAGGTGCGGAAATGCTGGTTTTCACTCATCAAGGTATAGGTCAGCAGATAAGCGCCCGGCTTGTCAGGATCGCGCAGGCTGGCTTCCCTCTTGAAGGCGACCGAGAGGTAGGCGTGATCAGCATAAAAGGTCCATCTGGAAAGGTCTTCCAGTTGCATCCACTCCGCCAGGGTGGGCTCGTAGTCCGGGTCGAGGCTGCTGGCCGAGGAGCTCTTGAGCACGTATTCGAGCCGCTGCCTGCCCCGTATGCGCGGATCATCACGATCGATGAAGGGAGTCCAGCCAGCCTTGCGAATACCTTGCAAAAGCGCGAAGAACTTCTGGCGCGCCTCATCATGACCGATCAGGTCAGGGCCGGTGATACCAGCGAATATCTCGTATTGCACCAGCCCCTCAGCCGGCGCGCCGGTTTCCTCCACACCTTGCAGGCCCAGGACATAGGGGATGGTGAACTGGAATTTCCCGGGCTGAATCGTCACGGATCCAGGCGACTGCTGCGCCCATTGTGCGGTGTAGAAATTGACGCCCGGCCCCTGCTTGACGACCTTGATCTGATCACCGTGCTCACGTAGCAGTTTTTCGGGAGAGGCATTGATGGAAACGACAAGAGAAGACATGGGAGCGTGTTCCTGATGAGAGGGGCTGCAAGCCGAAAGCAAGACGGTGAAAGCCGCGCGGACGAAGATTGATTTCATTTATCAGAAAGGCTGCATATAGGCAGGATCGAGTTCTAGTCCGTCATCGGACAAGTTGACCCAACCCGCAATGGTATGCAGCTCCTTTTCCATATAAGCGGTCTGCGTTTGCATGAGATGGTGAAACTTGCTTGCTGCGGCAGAAATCCAGAACATCCGGCTCTTCAAGTTTTCCAGGACAGTGTCGTCAGGCGCGACCGATTTGAGCAAGGCATCCTTGGTATCGCAAGCATGGTTGAAAACCAGTTGCAGATCAGGACTGGCCCACTGAATGAGCATGCAACGCTGACGTCGAACCCACTTGGCGAAATCGGGATCCGCGTAAATCAGCGGCTGCAGGATCACGCCCTGCTCATGGTCGGCAATGGCCTGCAAATTGGCCATCTGAATTGGCGGCCGTTTGGAGACATTCTTCTGGCCCTCGAACTCACTCGTCTTCTGGAATGCGACCTTGATGTAGGTGCAATCGCTCATGTTATTGATCTTGGGAAGCGCTTCATCTTTCCACGGGTAGAAATTCATCTGCTCCTGCACCGGCTTCAAATACTTCGCCGCGTTGCGTTGATTGACGCACAAATCGAAGCTCTGCCGGTATTTATTGTAGTAATAGTGCCAACCACTGATGTCATAAAACAGCCAGAGATTACCCTTGCCCAGGCCCTGAAAGACCGTTTGCAGCGTCTCTACCCGCAGCATGTCCAGCGAACAGGCCACGGTCTTGCTGGCGAACGCACCCAATGCCATCCAATAGTGACGGCCTTTGAAGTCGGGATTGCCGCCATCTTCGGTTTCCAGATAAAACCGCGCATAGGTCGCTGCGATCCGCTTGGCCCGCGTGCTGTAGGCCTGCAAGATTTTTCCGCTCCCCTTCCCCTTCTGTTCGCACAAGCGGATGGTGCTGAATTGTTGCACGATGGACCACATATCATTGCAATCGCATGCGACTTCCGTGCAGGATTTCTCCGTCGTGTTGGTTGGTGCTACCGTCTTGACCAGGTCACCCATGTGAGACGCCTTTTATATGATGTGCGCGCTCCCGAACCGAGGGCGCATGATGAGATCGCAGTTCACTGCGGCCCTGTCAGGCGACATTGGCCGGCATTTTCCTTGTAGTCGTATGCATCGCATTCTTGGCGGGCCCGCGATCTGCGAAAGACCGCTGCAGTGAAGAAAAGTTCTTGAAATGTGAGAGAGAGATGTTGCATCTTTGTCAATGCAGCACCAAGCTTTTGTTTGTCGCCCGCAGATGGCATGCGGCAGCGCCAGCCACTATACTGGCGGCATGACCCGAATCGACTTTCACAGCAACGTCCCGCAAAAGATCACCTACGTCTGCCGCCTGGTGCGCAAGGCGCGCGCCACCGGCGTCAATATCGTCGTGCGCAGCCCCGATCCCGCCCAGTTGCAGCAGCTGGACCAGGCACTCTGGAGCTTTTCCGAGCAGGACTTCCTGCCCCACGTCATGGCCAAGGACCCGCTGGCCGCCCAGACCGCCATCATCCTCACCAGCGACGACGCTGCCGAATTGCCGCATCACCAGCTGCTGATCAACCTGGGGACGGACACTCCGGCCCATTTTGCCCGCTTCGAGCGCATGCTGGAAATCATCTCCGCCGACGATACCGACAAGGCCGCAGGCCGTGACCGCTATCGTTTCTACAAGGAACGCGGCTATCCGCTGACGCACCATGTGGCCGCCTGAGCGACCTGAGCCCGCCTGCCACGCATTGCCATGAATCAAGACGACAACAGCATCCCCCTCCTGACCGAGGTCATCCCGCTGGCCCCGGCCGCGCCTGCACACGCCCCGGCGCGCGCGCCCGACTACGCGCCCCCGGCCCGTCCCGGCGCCTTCCACACCCAGCCGGCGGCCACCAGCTACCAGGCCACTCCACCCGGCGCACCCATCGTCGCGCCGCTGCCGGTGACGCCTGCGGCGGAGCAATACCGCCAATGGGAACAGGAAATCCGCGAAAACGTCCTGCAAAGCCTGCTTGAACAGGTCGATACCGTCCTGCAGCAACAACTGCAGGACCAGATGGCGCTGGTGCTGGACAATCTCTCCACGGTGCTGACGCAGCGCATCAAGGACAGCCTGCATGAAGCCCTGGCCGAAACCGTCACCCGCGCCGTCGCCGAAGAGATGGCGCGCTTCGCATCCACAAAAAACTAAATCAGATGCCATTTTTCTTTTCTTTTTGAATAAAAATCGGCCGATCGCTTTTCATCGAATAAAAAAACAAGCCAGTATTGATTACATTGGCAATCCCGCTTTTCTTACAATGCATGCATCGTTCGCATTCCTCCAAGGCCATGCGAACATCCGAAAAACACCAGCAGGTTCATGCAAAACCGGGAGAGTGAGATGAAAGTGATCGTATTGGGCGCAGGCATTATCGGAACCGCTTCGGCCTGGTTCCTGAAGAAGCAGGGCTACGACGTCACCGTCATCGACCGCCAGCCCGGCGCGGCACAGGAAACCAGCTTCGCCAACGGCTGCCAGATCTCGGTGTCGCACGCCGAACCCTGGGCCAACCCGGCAGCGCCCATGAAGGTCCTGAAGTGGCTGGGCAAGGAAGACGCTCCGCTGCTGTATCGCTTCCGTCCCGAATGGCTGCAATGGAAGTGGGCCGTGGCCTTCCTGCGTGAATGCACCGCCGCCCGCACCGACGAGAACATCCGCAACATCGTCGCCCTGTGCGAATACAGCCGCCAGACCCTGCAAGCCGTGCGCGCCGAGACCGGCATCCAGTACGACCACCTGACCCGCGGCATCCTGCACTTCTATACCGAAGAAAAGGAATTCCAGGATTCCCTGCCCGCCGCCAAGCTCATGCGCGACCTGGGCTGCCCACGTGAATCCATCGGCGCCGATGAAGTCGTGCGCATCGAACCGGCGCTGGCGTCGATTCGCAACAAGATCGTCGGCGGCGACTTCACCGCCACCGATGAATCGGGCGATGTCTTCAAGCTCACCACGGGCCTGGCCAAGAAGAGCGAAGAAGCCGGTGTCGAATTCCGCTACTCCACCAGCATCACCCGCTTGATCACCGAAGGCGCCGGCGCCTCCGCCCGCGTGACCGGCGTGGAAGTCATCAACCCGGACGGCCGCCATGAAGTCCTGAAGGCCGATACCTTCGTGGTCGCCATGGGTAGCTTCTCCCAGCAACTGGTCAAGCCGCTGGGCATCGACCTGCTGCTCTATCCAGGCAAGGGCTATTCGGCCACCTACCAGATCACCAACCCCGACGCAGCTCCCACCGTCTCGCTCACCGACGACGGCTACAAGCTGGTGGTCTCGCGCCTGGGCGACCGCCTGCGCGTGGCCGGCACCTGCGAACTGAACGGCTATACCCGCGAACTGAACACCACCCGCTGCGAAGCCATCACCCGCCGTACCCGTGAACTGTTCCCAGATGGCTGCGACTACGAGAACCCGACCTACTGGACCGGCCTGCGTCCGCTGACCCCGTCCAATGTTCCCTACGTGGGCAAGACCAAGTTCGCCAACCTGTACCTCAATACCGGCCACGGCACCCTGGGCTGGACCATGGGTTGCGGCTCGGGCCGCGCCATTGCCGAGATCGTCGCCGGCCACGTGCCGGAGATCGACTTCGCCTTCACCGGCCTGCCGCGCTGGAACCGGGCGCGCCAGGTCGTGACCCAGGCGGCCTGATCACCCTATTGCCGCACCTTGCCGCAACACCGACGGACCGGGATTTCCCGGTCCGTTTTCTTTTGGGCGTTTGATATGGGTCAGGGCAGGATGAATATGTATCTTCATTCATATAGAAGCCATCCGGTAGCTTACAAATGCTCACATCCCCTTGGTGTAGAATCCCCGCTTGCTCTGCGCGAACGCCGGTACGGCCGGTTCCCGCAGCCCCCGGGAATAGGACTCAACAGCCTGCATCTTGCGCCTTGCGGCTGCCTTTGCCGTTGATCTTTCCCCAATCGACTCCATCTGGGCGGATATCCGCCCGTGCTTTTCCTTCACCTGGAAGAGCCGGCAACATCAAGAGGACCATGCAATGAAGTGGGCGATCGTTTCCATCTATCTGTTTTCCATCCTGTTCATCCACTTCCGTGGACGCGTCAGGCTGCCCTTCCTGCGCCAGTTCTTCGACCATTCGTCGATCATGTCGCCCATCAACCTGTTCATGTACGCGTTTTCCCGCGTGCCAGCGGTTCCCTATCCTGCCGTGAAGGAATTCAAGGACCTGGCCATCATCGACCAGAACTGGGAAGTCATCCGCGACGAAGCCGTGGCCCTGCGCGAAATGGCCAAGATCAAGGCGGCGGAAAAGAATGACGACGCTGGCTTCAACTCCTTCTTCAAGGCCGGCTGGAAACGCTTCTACCTGAAGTGGTACAACGCCAGCCATCCCTCGGCCGAGAAGTTCTGCCCCAAGACGGTGGAAATCCTCAAGGGCATTCCCTGCGTGAAGGCGGCCATGTTCGCCGAACTGGCCCCGGGCGGCACCCTCAATCCGCACCGCGACCCCTTCGCCGGCTCGCTGCGCTACCACCTGGGCCTGGTCACCCCCAATGACGATCGCTGCTTCATCGAGGTCGATGGTCAGCGTTACAGCTGGCGCGATGGCCAGAGCGTGGTGTTCGACGAGACCTTCATCCACTGGGCGCAGAACGGCGCCGAGAGCAACCGCATCATCCTCTTCTGCGACGTCGAGCGTCCGCTGCGCTACCGCTGGGCCGAAGCGATCAATGGCTTCCTGGGCCGCACCATGATGACCGCTGCCGCCTCCCCCAATGAAACCGGCGACCAGACCGGCCGCGTCAACAAGCTGTTCCGCTTCGTCTGGCTGGCTGGGCAATATCGCCGCCGCTTCAAGAACTGGAACAAGACCGTCTACAAGCTCACCAAGTTCGGCCTCATCATCGCCGTGGCCCTGCTGATCATCTACGCATGAAGGCGCGCGTGACGATCCGCTGCGGCTCGTCACGCAATGATCAGATAGCGGCAAATCGCCGCAAATAGTGGAAATGATATAAAACAAATCGCCGGTGCAAGCCGGCGATTTTTTTATAAGTATTCGCAACGGGCCATCCACACCCCTTACGCAGCCCATGAGAATGGAAAGCGCCATTCTGATAGCAGGCAAGCTGCGTCAAAGCCAATACAGGCGCGGCGATGCAGCCCATGGCGAAATTCCGGGTGCAAACGGACAGTCACGACACCAGCAAATACGCACGTAATCGAAAATCACGTTAACTAAATATTTCCACATGGAAACCAAAGTGATTTTTTCGGCACCTGTTTGCAGAAACTGCTTCTTCCTTGCATATGCCAGCGTGTAAAATCCTTGTGCTTCGCTGCCCGGACCATGGCGTGATTCTTGCATTGGTTCCGACATTGTCTCAATGGCGAAGTACGCAAGACGAGTACCGACCATACATACAACAATGGGCTCATGCAGGACATCGACGACGAGATGAAAGAACCGCTGCTCAAGCATCTGGTAGAGATCACGGCCCACCGGGAACATTCCCGCCTGGCCATCTCGGTCGTCTCTGCGCTGTACCAGCTCACTGACGTGAAGACCATTCGCATGCTGGATATCTTCACCATGCGCGACGAGCATTACGTGCAGGAGAAGATGGTCATCCGCGACGGCACCCTGCATACCATCGACGAGCATACCGTTGATGATCCCAAGGAATTGCTGAGCGCCTACCCGGCCATGGTGGCCTGCATCCGCAACCATCTCAACGAATACCTGGAAGCCACGCCGGACGGCCTGCATGTACTGTGGCTGCCGGTCTGGCTACATGGCAAGATGAACTCCTGCCTGGAGATCCGCAGCCAGCAGCCGTTCGCGCCGCAGATGATGGATGTGATCCATGGCATCTTCCACGTCTTCTGCAATTACCAGAGCCTGCTGGACTACAGCGAGCGCGATGCGCTCACGGGCCTGTTCAACCGCAAGACCTTCGACGAGCAGTTCACCCGCTACGCCTTTGCCATTGCCCCGCACGAAGCGCATTCGATGGAGCAGGACGAGCGCCGCCACGACAGCGTCGAAGCCCAGGACGACGAGCCCAAGGGTCACTGGCTGGCGGTGGTGGACATCGACCACTTCAAGCAGGTCAACGATCGCTACGGCCATCTCTATGGCGATGAAGTGCTGATCCTGGTGGCCAACATCCTGCGCGCCTCTTTCCGCAGCCATGACCGCATCTTCCGTTTCGGCGGCGAGGAATTCGTGATCCTGCTGCGCTCGACCACGCTCTCGGACGCCCGCAAGATCTTCGACCGTTTCCGCCAGAACGTGCAGGAATACGATTTCCCGCAGGTCGGCAAGGTGACGGTGAGCCTGGGCTTCGTGGGCATCGCCCGCGAAACGCCGGTGGTGATCCTGGGGCATGCCGACCAGGCGCTGTACCACGCCAAGAAGACCGGTCGCAACCGCATCTGCTACTACCAGGAACTGGTCAACTCGGGCGTGCTGCGCTCGGGTATCGCCACCAACGACACGGTGGAATTCTTCTAATCCCGCTTGCCGGGCATGCTGGACGGGGCCGCGCATGCGGCTTTTTTTGCGTCGCGCCCCCATGACGTTTCCACGTATCTCCTGGCTCTTCCCCCTCCGCCATAGCGGGCCACTGCCCCTACGCCAGCTCATGCAGGAGATGCATCCATTCATGTTTTAAAAGCATGAGACAGCGCTGTCGCGCTTTCGTATGATCGCCTTCGTTCGATGCCATCCGCACGAATCACTCCGCCCGATCCGCTCGGGAAAGACGACCATAACAACGAGCGCGATGCGCGTAGCGGCCATCCATAGCACACCAGGAGACTTATAAAAATGCAGCAGGCACAATTCAAGAAAATCGGCGCTGTGATGATCCTCTCGCTGGCCTGCGCCTTCTCGGCGCAAGCACAGGACAAGAAGCCCAACGTCGTCGTCATCGGCACTGGCGGCACCATCGCTGGCGCCGGTGCATCCAGCGTCAATACCGCCGCCTATCAATCGGCTGTGGTGCCGGTGGACAAGATCATCGCTGCCGTGCCCGAGATCAGCAAGATCGCCAACGTGCGCGGCGAACAGATCTTCCAGATCGGCAGCGAAAGCTTCAACGACGAACGCCTGATCAAGCTGGGCAAGCGCGTCTCCGAACTGTTGAAGCAGAGCGACGTGGACGGCATCGTCATCACCCACGGCACCGACACCATCGAAGAGACGGCCTATTTCCTGAACCTGGTGTTGAAGAGCGACAAGCCGGTGGTGGTGGTCGGCTCCATGCGCCCGGGCACCGCGCTGGGCGCGGATGGCGCGCTGAACCTGTATGACGCCGTGCTGGTGGCGGGCAGCAAGGAAGCCGCTGGCAAGGGCACCCTGGTGGTGATGAATGACGAGATCCATTCCGGCCGCGACGTCACCAAGAGCAATACCTTCAAGGTCGAGACCTTCCGTTCGCCCTATGGCCCGCTGGGCTATGTGGTGGAAAACAAGCTGAGCTTCTACCGCCTGCCGGCACGTCCGCACACCACGCAGACCGAGTTCGACATCGACAAGATCAGCAGCCTGCCGCGCGTGGACATCGTCTACAACTACGGCAACGTCAGCCGCACCGCCTATGACGCCTTCGTGGCTGCGGGCGCCAAGGCCATCATCCATGACGGCACCGGCAACGGCAGCGTGGCCGAGCAGATCGTGCCGGTGCTGCAGGAAGTGCGCAGCAAGGGCGTGCAGGTGATCCGCGCCTCGCGCACCGGCAGCGGCGTGGTCATCCGCAATGGCGAACAGCCCGATGACAAGTTCGACTGGGTCGTGACCGACGACCAGAATGCCCAGAAAGCGCGCATCCTGGCTGAACTGGCGCTGACCAGGACCAATGATCCCAAGGAACTGCAAAAGATCATGTGGAAGTATTGATCGTATTGATCGTATTGATCGTATTGATCATATTGATCATCTTGATCTCTACATGCATCGCAGAGAGAGTTTGCGTTGTTGTTGCACGACCGGGTTCACCCGGTCCCCTCTTGGCCCCGCTTCGGCGGGGCTTTTTTCATCCTGGCCAATCGGTGAAGCAAGCGGTTTCGGAAAATGCGCCGCGCCCCTGCGTGGAAACTCTCCGGATAGGCCTCAAGACAGCGAGGGTTCACGCAACTCCGGGATCAAGCGGATCGGCACCGACTTGGCCGCCGGCACCTTGCTGCCGCGCGCATGGTGGAACAAGGGAATGAGCCGGTTCAGTTCGGGGAAGTAACCCATCACGCAGCCCACCGGGATATCGAAGGGCTCCACCCGCAGATGCGGGACACGGCGCTCTACGCCATCGTCGCTGACCGTTTCGGCACACACGAAGTCGCCCGCCGCCAGCCCGTGCTGTTGCAGGTCGCGCAGGTTCATCAACAACACGCGCCGCGTTCCCCAGACGCCACGGAAGCGGTCATCCAGGCTGTAGACGGTGGTGTTGAACTGGCTGTCGCCGCGCGTGGTCATCAGGCGCAGGACGTCGGGAGCGTCACCGGGCATGTCCGGATCAGGATCGAAGCCATCGGGCGTCATGAAATTGGCGCGGCCATTGGGCGTCTTCCATTGTCGCTCGCGCGCCGCCAGGGGCCGGGCGAAGCCGCCTGGATGCCACATGCGTGCATTGAAGTCGCGGAAGATGTCGGGATAGGTAGCCTCAATGGCGTCGCGGATGCGGGCGTAATCGCCCACCCAGCCGTCCCAGTCCACCTGCGCATTGAAGGGCAAGAGCCGCTTGGCCAGCTCGGCCACGATGGCCGGTTCCGACAGCAGGTGCGGCGAAGCTGGCTCGGCCCGTCCGCGTGAGCCGTGCATGCAGCCGGTGCTGTCTTCCACCGAGACGGCCTGCTCGCCGCCGCGCTGGCGATCGATCTCGATGCGGCCCAGGCAAGGCAGCACATAGGAGGTCTGGCCGTGGATCACGCAGCTGCGGTTGAAGTGCGTCACCACCTGCACCGTCAGCGGCAGATTGCGCCAGGCTGGTTCCATCACGCCATGATCGGGAATGGCCCGCACGAAATTGCCGCCCAGCATGAAGAAGGCCGACAGCTCGCCATCACGGATCTTTTCGCAGGCCTCGACGGTATTGAGGCCCTTCTCCATCGGCGGCTCGAAATGATAGAGCCCGCGCAGCTTGTCATTGGGCACCAGTTCAGGCTTTTCGGTGATGCCCACGGTGCGCTGCCCCTGCACGTTGGAATGGCCGCGGATCGGGCAGATGCCCGCGCCCGGCTTGCCGATGTTGCCACGCATGAGCAGGAGGTTGGTCAGCATGTGGATGGTGCGCACGGCTTCACGATGCTGGGTCACGCCCATCCCATACATCAGCATGGCGCGCTCGGCCCCCGCATAGGTATCGGCGGCCAGCTCCAGCTCGGCGCGGGAGACGCCGGCATGGCGCTCGAGCTCGTCCCAGGGCGCCGCGCGCGCGGCCTCGGCGAACTGCTCGAAGCCGCTGGTGTGTTCTTCGATGAAGGCCAGGTCCAGCAGGCGCGGCGAGCCTTCCTGGCGCGCCTTGTCATCCCGTTCGAGAATGCGCTTGGCCATGCCGATGGCCGCTGCGCTATCGCCGCCGATCTTGATCTGCAGGTACTGGGTGCTGATGTCGGTGTGCGCCGGCGTGACCATTTCCTTGGGCGATTGCGGATTGACGAAGCGCTCCAGTCCACGCTCGCGCAGGGGATTGAAGGTGATCACCGGCACGCCGCGCTTGCGCACCTCTTCCAGCGGATGCAGCATGCGCGGCGCATTGGTGCCGGTGTTGTGGCCGAAGAAGAGGATGCAGTCAGTCTGCCCGAAATCGTCCAGCGTGACGGTGCCCACCGGCACGCCGATGGTCTGGGGCAGCGCCACGGAGGTGGATTCGTGACACATGTTGGAACTGTCGGGCAAGTTGTTGGTGCCATACATGCGCGCCATGAGCTGGTAGAGGTAGGAGGTTTCCAGCGAGGCGCGGCCCGAGGCGTAGAACACCACCTTCTTGGGATCCATGGCGCGCAGCTGCGCGGCGATATCATCGAAGGCCTCGCTCCAGCTGACGGGCAGGTAGCGGTCGCTGGCGGCGTCGTACTTCATCGGCTCGGTGACGCGGCCGCTGGACTCCAGTTCGAGGTCATTCCAGGACTCCATCTCGGTCACGGTGTGCTGCGCAAAGAAGGCGGGCGTGGCGCGCTTGCGGGTGATTTCCCAGGCGGTGGCCTTGGCGCCGTTCTCGCAGAATTCGAACAGATGCGGATCGGCCGGCTTGGCCCAGGAACAGCTGACACAGGCAAAGCCCTCGGGCTTGTTCTGATGCATCAGGATGCGCGTGCCGCTGGCGATGACGTGCTCCTGTTGCAAGATAGCCCCCAGCGCCTTGACCGAACCCCAGCCACCGGCGGCGTTGTTGTATTCGTCAAAGGTGGCGTCTTCGGGAATGTCCTTGGTTTTCATGTCGCATCTCCGTGCTGGCTGAATCATGGATGGGCAATTGGCGCGGCGCATTCTGGCGTGCGTCCGGGATGCTCATGGTGAATTCTTCCAGGGCGGATGGCTGTAGGCCGCTGGCGCATTTACGGGCACAGCGCGTCCTACACACTACACACGCAGCGGCGTCAAGCTCAGCGCTGGCCCTCGCTGGCGCGCACCACCTGCTGGGCTTGCTGCACGCTGACGTGATGATCTTCCACCGTAGTGACCAGCTTCTGGCGCAAGGCGCGCGAACCGAAATTGTTGGCGTAGATCCAGGTGAATTCCGCGCCCAGCAGGAATATCTGCGCCGAATAATAGATCCACAGCAACAGCAGCGCGAATGAGCCGGCCGCACCGAAACCGGAGGTCATCCCGGTGCTGCCGAGATACAGGCCGATCAGGTACTTGCCGATGATGAACAGCACCGTGGTGGCCACCGCGCCTATCCAGACGTCGCGCCAGGACAGGGTGACGCGCGGCATGAATTTGTAGATCATCGAAAATAACGTGGAAAACACCACGAAGGACAACACGAAATTAAGCAGTTGCAACACCAGCTGCCAGCCCTCGAACCAGCCGCCCCACCAGCGCCCCAGCGCTGCCAGGGCGGCGCTGACCACCAGCGAGATGATCAGCAGAAAGCCCAGCCCCAGGATCAGGCCGAAGGACAGCAGACGGGTGCGCGCCAGCTGCCACACGCCACTCTTGCGCTTGACCGCAGGGATGCGCCAGATGCGGTCCAGCGCGCTCTGCAATTCGGAAAACACGGCAGTCGCACCAATGACCAAGGTCACCACTGAAATGCCGGCGGCGATCATGCCCTCGCGCGGCTGGCTCACCGACTTGAGCAAGCCCTGGATGGCGAAGGCGCCCTCGGTGCCGACGATATCGCGGATCTGGTTGACGATCTCGCCCTGGGCGGCGTCGTGGCCGAAGAGCATGCCCGCCACGGCGATGGCGATCACCAGCATGGGGGCGATGGAAAAGATGGTGTAGTAGGCGATGGCCGCTCCCATGCTGGGAGCGAAGTCATCCAGCCAGGCGTTGATGGCGGCCATCGTCAACTGCCAGGCCTGCTGGGGGCGCGAGCCCCCACTGATCATCTTGACCTCGGCAGCGGGGTCCAGATAGTCCGAAGGCGCAGGCTCCAGCCTCGCCTTGACGATGTCCATGCGCGCCGGGGCGTCGGGAGAAGACTCGGCGAGCTCCCTGGCCTTGGCCTGCTCAAGCTTGGCGCGCGCCGTACCACGACGCCAGGCGGCCACCAGCGGCAGCAGCAGCGTGACCAGCCGCAGCGCGCGCTCCAGCCCTGAATGCAGAGGCGGCTGGGCGGTCGTCTGTGTGGCAGGCCGCACCTGCGCGGGCGGCACAACTAAGCACGCCGACTTGCGCTGGCGGCGTTTGCGCCCCAGCCATATTCCTACCCCGGCGCTGAGCAAGGTACCGGCCACCAGGGCGGCTGCATCCTGGGGGGCTGTGCCCTTGGTAGAGGCGGTGGAAGAAAGGTCGCGGACGTCGTCGGAAGAGCTGCTCATGGAGGCCTCTGCTTGGCGCATTGTTATGGCGATGTGACCCGCGCTTGCGAATGATTGTTCCGCCTTTGCGCAACCGCTTCAGCCTTGTAGGACGCCGCTGTCAGCGGCATGGCCAGCCGCCGGGAGCCGACGGAAAAGACGCGCCCATGGTATAAAGGACTTCTTTGGACGACATGCCGCCGCGCATGAACCAGAGCGGTTTGCACCGGTCTGTCCTGCTACTCCCCCGCCGCCGCGCCCGCCTTGCCTGTCAGGACAAGGCCGCGCGGCCTCCCCGCAACCTGACCAACAAGGATCGCACATGTATAAGGACGTACAGCTTTTCATCAATGGCGAATGGACCGCCAGCGCCTCGGGCCGCACCATCGACGTGATCAACCCGGCCACCGAAGAAGTGATCGGCAAGATCGCCCATGCCGACCGTGCCGATCTGGACCGCGCATTGGAAGCGGCCAGCAAGGGTTTCGAGACCTGGCGCAAGATGTCGGCCTTCGAGCGCTCCAAGATCATGCGCCGCGCCGCCGACCTGCTGCGCGAGCGCGCAGATGAAGTGGCGCACCTGATGACCATGGAACAAGGCAAGCCGCTGGCCGAAGCGAAGATGGAAACCCTGGGCGCGGCCGACACCATCGACTGGTTCGCCGAGGAAGCCCGCCGCACCTATGGCCGCCTGGTGCCGGCGCGCGTGCCGGGCGCCTACCAGATGGTGATCAAGGAGCCGGTCGGCCCGGTGGCGGCCTTCACCCCTTGGAACTTCCCGCTCAATCAGGTGGTGCGCAAGCTCTCCGCTGCGCTGGCGGCAGGCTGCTCCATCATCGTCAAGGCCCCGGAAGAAACCCCGGCCTCGCCCGCTGAACTGATCCGCGCCTATGCCGATGCAGGCGTGCCGGCGGGTGTAATCAACCTGGTCTATGGCGTGCCGGCCGAGATTTCGGAATACCTGATCCCGCATCCGGTGATCAAGAAGATTTCCTTTACCGGTTCCACCCCGGTGGGCAAGCAGCTGGCCGCGCTGGCGGGGCAGCACATGAAACGCGCCACCATGGAACTGGGCGGCCACGCCCCGGCGATGGTGTTCGACGACGCCGATGTGGATGTCGCCGCCAAGATGCTGGCCACGGCCAAGTTCCGCAACGCCGGTCAGGTGTGCGTCTCGCCGACCCGCTTCCTGGTGCAGAAGGGTGTCTTCAATGCCTTCGTCGACAAGTTCGTCACCTATGCCGAACAGCTGAAGGTGGGCAATGGCCTGGAAGCCGGCATCACCATGGGTCCGGTGGCCAACAAGCGCCGTATCCCGGCGCTGGAGGCGCTCATCGACGACGCCGTCTCGCAGGGCGCGCAACTGCGCACCGGTGGCAAGCGCATTGGTAACAGGGGTTACTTCTTCCAGCCCACCGTACTGACCAATCTGCCGCTGCAGGCCCGCGCGATGAATGAAGAGCCCTTCGGTCCGCTGGCGCTGATCAATTCCTTCGAGACCCTGGATGAGGTGATCACCGAAGCCAACCGCCTGCCCTACGGCCTGGCCGCCTACGCCTTCGCCAAGTCGGCGCAGACCAAGCACGCCCTGGCCGCACGCGTGGAAAGCGGCATGCTGACCATCAACCACCTGGGCCTGGCGCTGCCGGAACTGCCCTTCGGCGGCATCAAGGACAGCGGCTACGGTTCCGAAGGCGGCACCGAGGCCATTGAGGCTTACATCAACACCAAGCTGGTGACTCAGCTGGATGTGTGATGACATAAGTTGATGGGCTGATCGCCCTGCGCGATCAAAAAAAATCGGCGGGCCTGCAAGGGTCCGCCGATTTTTATTTCACCGCCCGTTCGGACTGAGTAGGTAGATTCAGCCTATTCTTCAACACCACCCGAGGGCGGTACCAGGATATCGCGGCTGCCATTGCGCGACATGGCCGAGAGCACGCCTGCGGTTTCCATCTGCTCCACCAGCCGTGCAGCGCGGTTGTAGCCGATGCGCAATTGCCGCTGCACCGACGAGATCGAGGCCCGCCGCGTCTTGAGCACGAAGGCCACGGCTTCGTCGTAGAGCGGGTCGGCTTCGGGATCGCCGCCCTCGCCGTTGGCGAACATGTCGGCCTGGGCCGTGTCTTCGGTGATGGGCGGCGCCAGAATTTCTTCGATGTAGCGCGGTTCGCCGAAGGACTTCAGGTATTCCACCACGCGATGCACTTCCTCGTCGGAGACAAAGGCGCCGTGCACCCGCTGCGGGTAGCCCGAGCCGGGTGGCAGGAACAGCATGTCGCCATGGCCCAGCAGCGATTCCGCGCCCATCTGGTCCAGCACCGTGCGCGAGTCGATCTTGGAGGAAACCTGGAAGGCTACGCGGGTCGGGATGTTGGCCTTGATCAGGCCGGTGATCACATCCACCGAAGGGCGCTGCGTCGCCAGGATCAGGTGGATGCCGGCTGCGCGCGCCTTCTGCGCCAGGCGGGCGATGAGCTCTTCGACCTTCTTGCCGACCACCATCATCAGGTCGGCCAGTTCGTCGATGACGATGACGATGGTGGGCAGCTTTTCCAGCGGTTCCGGCGCGTCCGGGGTCAGGCTGAAGGGATTGGGAATTTTTTCGCCACGGGCGGCGGCTTCGTCCAGCTTCTGGTTGTAGCCCGCCAGGTTGCGCACGCCCAGCTTGGACATCTTCTTGTAGCGGCGCTCCATCTCGTCCACGGCCCAGTTCAGCGCATGGGCGGCCTCGCGCATGTCGGTCACCACCGGCGCCAGCAGGTGCGGAATGCCCTCGTAGATGGACAGTTCCAGCATCTTGGGGTCGATCATGATCAGGCGCACTTCCTCGGGCGTGGCCTTGTAGAGCAGCGAGAGGATCATGGCGTTGATGGCCACCGACTTGCCCGAGCCGGTGGTGCCGGCCACCAGCATGTGCGGTGCGCGCGCCAGGTCGGTCACCACGGGTGTGCCGGTGATGTCCTTGCCCATGGCAATGGTGAGATGGGAAGCCGACTTGCGATACGCCGGCGAATGCACGATCTCGGACAGCTTGATCATCTGCCGGCGCGCATTGGGCAACTCCAGGCCCATGCAGGTCTTGCCGGGGATGGTCTCGACCACGCGGATGGAGGTCAGGCCCAGCGCCCGCGAGAGGTCCTTCATCAGGTTCACCACCTGGGCCCCGCGCACACCCTGGGCCGGTTCGACCTCGAAGCGGGTGATCACCGGACCGGCCTCGGCGCCCAGCACCGTCACCGGCACCTTGAATTCCTTGAGCCGCTGCTCGATCAGGCGGCCGGTTTCCTGCAATTGCTCGGTATCGACTTCAATGCGCGATTCGGGGACTTCATCCAGCAAGTCCAGCGAAGGCAGCGGAATCTCCACGCGCGGCTCATCCACATAGTCGGGATAGGCCATGGAGACCGGCGCTGGCTCGGGTGCGGTGGGCGCATCCGGCATGCGCACCGTGAAACCCGGCTGTGCAGCCACGGGCTCGACCGGCGCTGACGGTTCGGGATCGGGCAGCATGTCGAACCACGGCGCCTGGAATGTCTGCTGCGCCCCCGCAGCGGGGGTGAGCGGCGCAAAGGGAGTGAGGGGCTCCTGCAAGTCTGAGTGCTCCGGCGGCACCGATGGCTTGATGGGCTCGGCGGGGACTGCGGGGACAGCTGCCTCCCATGGCAGCGTCGGCGCGGGCGCCTCCATCTGCGGGGGGACGCTATCGGGCGAGGGAGTCGGCGCCACCGCTTCGGTCGGCAACGATGGCGATGGCGGGGGCACCATGGCCGTCGCCGCCAGGGGCGGCATGGCGGGCTGGGCCGCTGCGGGAGCGCTGCTCTCTTGCAAGGAGCGCATCAAGCGGGTGGGAATGACATCGGCGCGCTCAACGGGGCTGGCCGCGCCAGGCGCGGCGGGGCTGGCTGGCGCGGGGCGGCCTACGCTGCTGATGCGCATGCCGCGCGTTGCCGGAGCAGGCGCAGGGCTGGCCGCAGGCACTCCGCCGGGCTGCGCGGGACGGGCGATCGAAGGCGGAATCGGCCGGGGTGCGGCGGCCGCAGGCGGGACCGCGCGCGCCAGGCTCACATCAGCGGCTGCGCTGGCGGCCTGGATGGCGCGGCTGGCGGCGGCGCGGGCCAGCATGGCTTCGGTCGGACGCAAGGTTTCGAAGGCGGCCCATTCGGATTCCGGACGCGGCTTGGCGGGCTGCGCACCGGGCTTCAAGGCTGGCCATTTGCCGCGCTGGCTGCCATTGCCGGTCAGGGCCGACAGCGGCACCTGCCAATCCTCGCGCGGCGCGCTGTCCGGCGTGCGCTCTGCGGCGGGTGACAAGCGCGCCGGGCGTGGACGCGGCTCGAAGGGCGAGGCTGGCGCGCGCGCCGCGGGACGGGCCACCGGGCGGGCCGGTGCACGGCGCTCGGCGCCCGTCGGAAAACTGGAGCGCAGGCTGCTCATGCGCACGCGCTCGCTTTCGATGCTGCCGCGACGGGGCGGCCCCAGATCCAGTTCGGGATGATGGTCTTCGCGATCTTCACTGCGGGCGCGACCGAACAAGGCGCTCAGCAGCCATTTCAGGCCCAGCGCCAGCAAGACCAGCATCACGGCCACGGCCAGGCCACGGCTGATGCGTGCTCCCAGGGCGTCCAGCAGTGCGCCCCCCATCAGGGCAGCGCCCGGACCGTCGTCACCGCTGCCCAGTTGCGCGCGGATGAGCGCTTCGATCGCCCCGCTGGCGGCCAGCAGCAAGAGGCTGCCGCACCACAGGCGGATCGCACCGCGGCCCCCGAAGACCGACTTGCGGCCGAGCGCGCGCGCTACCGTGCGCAGCAGCAGCGGCAGCAGCCAGAGGACCGACCAGCCAAACCATTTGACGAAAATCATGCTACTCCCGACTTCACCGGCCTGGCATGTCGCCAGCCGGCCTTGTGTATCCTTTTACGACGGCGTCGGCACGACGCCACAGCCTGGCAGTGTAAACCAATCCACTCCATTGCCAGGGTTCAACAAGCCACCCTTTGGTACAGGCCCGTTCCAGCGCCCCTCATTCAGCGTCCATGGCAATGGCAATCCCGGACATGGTCATTGATCACCCCCACGCCCTGCAGATAGGCATAGATGATGGTGGAACCGACGAACTTGAAGCCACGCCGCGCCAGATCCTTGGAAATGGCGTCCGACAGCGGCGTCTTGGCCGGACACTCGGCCAGGCTGGACCAGCGGTTGACGATGGGCTGACCATCGACATGCGCCCACAGATAGGCATCCAGCCCGCCGATCTCTTCGCACAGTTTGAGATAGGCACGTGCATTGCCAATGGTGGCGGCGACCTTCAGGCGGTTGCGCACGATGCCTGGATCGGCCAGCAGTTGCGCCACCTTGCGCTCGTCATAGCCGGCGATCTTCTCGGCGTCCCAGCCGTCGAAGGCGGCGCGATAGCTCTCGCGCTTGTTGAGCACGGTCTCCCAGGAAAGTCCGGCCTGCGCCCCTTCCAGGTTGAGCATCTCGAAGAGCCGGGTCTCGTCGTGACAGGGCACGCCCCATTCGTGGTCGTGATAGTCGATGTAGCGTGGATTGGCAAGATTGACCCAGCCACAGCGGGTAAGCGTTTGCGTCATGTGTTCTCTTCTTCGATGAAGGGCTCAGACCGGCCACAGCGGCGCTTCGTCCATCAGGGCGATCTGTTCGCGCAGTTCCAGGATGCGGTCTTGCCAGTAACGTTGGGTATTGAACCAGGGAAAGGCGGCCGGGAAGGCCGGATCGTCCCAGCGCCGCGCCAGCCAGGCCGAATAGTGGATCAGCCGCAGGGTGCGCAGGGCTTCGATCAGGTAGAGCTCGCGCGGTTCGAACTCGCAGAAGCTTTCATAGCCGGCCAGCAGGTCGGCCAGTTGCCCGACCATCTCGCGGCGCTCGCCCGAGAGCAGCATCCACAGGTCTTGCACGGCCGGGCCGCTGCGGCTGTCGTCGAAATCGACGAAATGCGGGCCGGCATCGGTCCACAATACATTGCCGACGTGGCAATCGCCGTGCAGGCGCAAGGTACGGATCTGGCCAGCGCGTTCGTAGCAGCGCTGCACCCCGGCCAGCGCCTGCTCGACCGTGGTACGCCAGGCAGTGGCCACATCCATGGGAATGAAGTCATGCGCCAGCAGCCAGTCACGTGGTTCTTCGCCGAAACTGGCCTGATCCAGCGCGGGACGATGGACAAAGGGCTGGCGCAGGCCGACCGCATGGATGCGGCCGATGAAGCGGCCCAGGCGCTCCAGCGTGTCGGCGTCGTCCAGCTCCGGCGCGCGACCGCCATGGCGGCGGAATACCGCGAAGCGAAAACCCCCATGACGATGCAGGGTGCGGCCATTTTCCAGCCTCATCGCCGGCACGACCGGCACCTCATCATCCGCCAACTCCTGCGAAAAGGCGTGTTCTTCGAGGATCTGCTCATCCGTCCAGCGCAAGGGGCGATAGAACTTGGCCACCAGCGGCGGCCCCTCTTCCATCCCGACCTGGTAGACCCGGTTCTCATAGCTGTTGAGCGCCAGCAGGCGGCCATCGCCATACAGGCCCTGGGCCGCGAGAGCGTCCAGCACGGTATCGGGCGAGAGGGTGGCAAAGGACGTGGCGTCGGGCTGGTCGGGGGCGGCGGATTGATTCATCCGTCTATTGTACTGTCCGGCAAGCCAAGGCCGCACGACAATCCCCCCTGTCCCGCCAACAATGCTCGCGCCCCCGGCCCAATGCCTTTACACTCCTGCCTTTAGCATCAGTCATTGGAACCATCATGCATCTCGACCAGCCCCTTTCCGACGCCGAATTCGACGAACTCGACGATTTTCTTCTCTCCGATCGCTGCGCCGACGATGTGATGACCATGGACACCCTGCACGGCTACCTGACGGCCCTGGCCATCGGTCCGCAGGAAGTGCTGATGGCCGAATGGCTGCCACGCGTCTGGGGCAGCCGTCCGGAAGACACGCCCAAGTTCAAGAATGGCAAGGAAGCTGAACGTATCACCAGCCTGATTGCGCGCAGCATGAACGAAATCGCCATCACCTTCGAGGTCGCGCCCAAGGAATATGAACCGCTCTTCTGCGAGCGCGAGCATGAAGGCAAACCCCTGCTGGACGCCGAGGCCTGGGCCTGGGGCTTCTGGGAAGGCATCCAGCTGCGCGCCGAGCAGTGGGATGAAATCTTCCACTCCAACCTGGCGCCGCTGATGCGGCCGATCTACCTGCTCGGTTCGGAAGAGCTGGAAGAGGAAGAGACCAAGCTCATCGACGATCCCATCAAGACCCACAAGCTGGCCATCGAGATCGAGGCGGCCATTCCGCATATCCACCGTTACTGGGCGCCCAAGCGCAAGTCGGCGGTGGAACAGGTGCAGCGCGACGCACCCAAGACCGGTCGCAACGACCCCTGCCCTTGCGGCAGCGGCAAGAAGTACAAGAAGTGCTGCGGGGCAGATAGCGATACGGAAGAGTGATTTTCCTTGCTGCAACGAAAAGGCGCGCCATTGCATTCAACGGGCGCGCCTTTTGGTTTGCGTCACGTCACCGGACGCTGATGCAGACTCACTCCTTGATGAAGTGCTCGCGGTAGTACTTCAGTTCTTCGATCGATTCGAGGATGTCGGCCAGGGCGGTGTGCATCTGGCGCTTCTTGAAACCGGTGGCGATTTCGGGCTTCCAGCGCTTGCACAGTTCCTTGAGGGTGGACACATCCAGGTTGCGATAGTGGAAGAATTCTTCCAGCTTGGGCATGCCGCGCACCATGAAGCGGCGATCCTGGCAAATGGAATTGCCGCACATGGGCGACTTGCCGGCCGGGACGTATTGCTTCAGGAATTCGATGATCTGCTTTTCGGCATCGGCTTCGGTGACGGTCGAGGCCTTGACGCGGTCGATCAGGCCGGAGCGGCCGTGGGTGCCCTTGTTCCAGGCGTCCATGCCGTCCAGCAGCTCGTCGGACTGATGGATGGCCAGCACCGGGCCTTCGCCCAGCACGTTGAGTTCGGCATCGGTAACCACCACGGCGACTTCGATGATGCGGTCCTTGTCGGGATCCAGGCCGGTCATTTCCATGTCCACCCAGATCAGGTTCATTTCATTGGGGCGGACAGGCGCGACGGGGGCTTGTGACATAATTCTTCCTTATTGACGTAATGGGGATGGCTCCCCTCTACTGCTTGGTTCCATTGCTGGGTGCGCTCGCCCGGCACTGGCCGGGCGGCGTGGCTGGCGATTGCCGCCACGCACTTTCGCCATTTTCGCACAGGGTACGCATGTCTTCACTTTCGTTTTCGGTTTTGTTCGTCACCTTCCTGGCCATCAGCCTGGGAGTACGCTTCTGGCTGGCCTCGCGGCATATCCGCCACGTGCTGGCGCATCGCGCCGCCGTGCCGGTCGAGTTCGCTGAAAAAATCCCCCTGTCGGCCCACCAGAAGGCGGCCGACTACACGGTCGCGCGCACCAAGTTCGGCCTGGTGACGCTGCTGGTCAATGCGGCGGTGCTGATCGGCTTTACCCTGCTGGGCGGCCTGCAAGCCCTCTCCAGCCTGCTGCTGGGCTGGACCGGCGGCCCCGGCATGCTGTACCAGATCGCGCTGGTGGCCGGCTTCGGCCTCATTTCGGGAGCGGTCGACCTGCCCTTCGACTATTACCGCCAGTTCAGGCTGGAAGCAGGTTTCGGCTTCAACAAGATGAGCCGCGCGCTGTTCTTCAGCGACATGATCAAGCAGACCTTGCTGGGCGCGGTGATCGGCCTGCCGTTGCTGTGGGTGGTGCTGGCGCTGATGGACAAGGCCGGTGCCCTTTGGTGGTTCTATACCTGGATCGTGCTGTGCGTGTTCCAGTTGCTGATGCTGGTGATCTATCCCAGCTTCATTGCACCGCTGTTCAACAAGTTCACTGCGCTGGAAGACGACAGCCTGCGCAGCCGCATCGAGGGCCTGATGCAGCGCGTCGGCTTTGCCTCCAAGGGCTTGTTCGTGATGGATGGCTCCAAGCGCAGCGCGCATGGCAACGCCTACTTCTCCGGCTTCGGCTCGGGCAAGCGCATCGTCTTCTTCGACACCCTGCTGGCGCGCCTGGCCCCGCATGAGATCGAGGCGGTGCTGGCCCACGAACTGGGCCACTTCAAGCTCAAGCACATCGTCAAGCGTGTGGTAGTGATGTTCGCCATGTCGCTGGCCTTCCTGGCCTTGCTGGGCTACCTGAAGCAGCAGGCCTGGTTCTACACCGGCCTGGGCGTGGAACCGCTGCTGATGGGCAGCAATGATGCGATGGCGCTGATCCTCTTCATGCTGGTGCTGCCGATCTTCACCTTCCTGCTCTCGCCCTTGTCCTCGCTGTCTTCGCGCAAGCACGAGTTCGAGGCCGACGCCTTCGCTGCGCAGCATACCGATGCGCAGGACCTGGTGTCGGCACTGGTCAAGCTCTACGAGGACAATGCTTCCACCCTCACGCCCGACCCGCTGCACTCGGCCTTCTACGATTCGCACCCGCCGGCCTCGCTGCGCATCCGGCGTCTGCATGGCGCGCTGGCGGCATCGGCGGGCCAACACTGACACCGCAAGCACTCAACATCGAACATCGTCAGGCCGGTAGCGCATGCGCGCCGGCCTTCAGGAGAACTCCATGAGCATCACCGCATCCACCCTCGCTGCAGCCCACTGCATCCAACCCATCGACGCACTGGACGATAGCGCCATCGCCGCCCACCTGGCCGCCCTGCCCGACTGGCAGATCGAGGCCGGCAAGCTGGTGCGCAGCTTCGCCTTCAACAACTATTACGAGACCCTGGCCTTTGTGAACGCGATCGCCTGGATGATCCACGCCGAAGACCATCATCCCGAGCTGGGCGTGAGCTACAACCGCTGCGCGGTGAAGTTCGACACCCACAGCGTCAACGCGGGACGCGGTGGCCTGTCGGCCAATGACTTCGTCTGTGCGGCCAAGGTGGACGCCCTCTTCGCCCAGCGCGCCCACGCCTGATGGGGGGCCGCAAGCAAGCCGCTGCGCGCCAGCGCAGCAGGTCCGATGCCATCGAACCGGGCCTGGTCATTGCCGCTCATGGCCGCCACTACCTGGTCCAGGCCGGCGAAGAAAAACTGCATTGCGTCACCCGGGGCAAGAAGAGCGACGTCGCCGTGGGCGACCGCATCCGCCTGGCCCGCACCTCGGCCGACCAGGGCGTGATCGAATCCATCGATGAACGCAAGACCCTGCTGTACCGCTCAGACCAGTACAAGTCCAAGCTGCTGGCCGCCAACGTGGACCAGCTCTTCATCGTGGTGGCGACCGAACCCAGCTTTACCGATGACCTGGTCTCGCGCGCCCTGGTGGCGGCCGAATCGGCCGGGGTCGCGGCGCACCTGATCCTGAACAAGACCGACATCACCGACGCTCTGCCCAAGACCCGCGAGCGGCTGCAGGTGTATGCCCGCCTGGGTTATCCGGTGCATGAAGTCTCGGCCATCGCCCATCCGGAGCAAACCCGCGCGACCTTCCTGCCGCTGCTGGAAGGCAAGAGCACCATCCTGATCGGCCAGTCGGGCATGGGCAAGTCGTCCATCATCAACCTGATCATCCCCGACGCCGACATCGCTACCCGCGAGATCTCGGCGGCGCTCGATACCGGCAAGCACACCACCACCTTCACCCGGCTCTACCAGATGGAGGGCGAGGCCAGCATTATCGATTCGCCGGGCTTCCAGGAGTTCGGCCTGTACCAGCTCTCGGAGGGCATGCTGGAACGCGCCTTCCGCGACTTCACGCCCTACCTGGGCAAGTGCCGCTTCTACAACTGCCATCACCTCAACGAGCCCGGCTGCGCCGTCCTGGAAGCGGTGCAGGCCGGCGAGATCGCGGGATTACGGCACCAGCTCTATGCGCAGCTGGTCCATGAGTCCTCGCAGACGCTGTACTGATCCGTTAGCGATCCCTTCAGAACTTGTAGGCCGCCGTGAGCAACAGTGCGCGCGGCGCACCGGGCCGCACCTGGGATAGCCCGGTGGCGCTTTCGTAGTAGCGGCGATTGGCCAGGTTGGTGACGGCCAGGGTGACTTCGGCCTCGTGGAGGCGATAGCCCATCTTGCCATCCCAGCGCGTATAGGCCGGCAGTTCGAGCAAATTGTCGCGGTCCGCATAGCGCGCTCCCTCGACCGTGAGGCCAAGCTCGGCGAACCAGCCCAGGGTGGGGGCATAGCTGAGGAACAGACTGCCACCCCGGCCCGATACGCCCGATGCCCGCTTGCCGACGAACTTCGGTTCGGCCTGCACGATCTTCGCGCTCTGGATGGCCCAGCCGGCCCGCACGAACCAGGACGCGGCGAGCTCCCCTTCCACGCTCAGTTCGATGCCGCGATTGCGTTCCAGGCCGCTTTGCTCAAAGAAGCCCGGGCGCACGGGGTCGGCCACGTTGCGGTTGTACAGCTCCAGCTGGAACCAGGCCAGGGTGGTGCTGAGACGACGGTCCAGCCATTCGCTCTTGATCCCGGCTTCCACCTGGCGGCTGAACTGCGGCTTGAGATCATTGAAATTGCCACGGGCGTCGGGCGTGATGCCGATGACGTCACCCCCGACCGGCGCAAAGTTCTTGCTCCAGGACAGATAGGCATGCTGGCCCGGCAAGGCTTCCCACACCACGCCGATGCGCGGGCTCAGGGCATGGGCCGTGCGCTCGCTGCGCAAGCCGTTGCGGCGGTTGCGCGAATCGACGTCGAAGCGATCCCAGCGCAAGCCGGCCAGCATCTTCCAGTGCGTGGCCAAGGAGATCTGGTCCTGCGCATAGAGGCCCAGGTTGGAAGCCTTGTGGTAATTCATCTGGAAAGGCGTCGTCGGGTCGTCGCCATTGCGGGTATTTTCCGGCGTCACCGCCGAGACTGCCGGAGCAGCGACCGACCACAGGCGCGGCTCGCGCTTTTGCCAGCCATGTTCAAGCCCGATCAGCAGATCATGCGCACCCAACTGGCCGAGCAATTCCAGATTGTTCTGCACGCTGCGCTGCTGGAGGTTCTGCTGGAAGCGGGTACGCTCTACGCGATCCAGGTTCAGTGGCGCGCTCTGGTAGGCCTGGGTGACAAAGGTGTTATCGAAGTTGCTGTTGAGGTCCATCAGGGCGAGCGCATGACGCAGGGTCCAGTCCTGCGAAAGCGCCCGCGTGAGCGTAGAGCGCAGGCTCATGTGGATATCGCGGATGACGTCGCGTCCGGCGGCGCCGAAGAATTGTTCATGCCCGGCGGTCGGCAGCGCGTAGGCGGTGGGCTTGCCGTTGGCCGTGGCAATGACGCGACCGGGAATGCCGCGATCCGGCACCCTTTCATATTCGTCGTATTCAGCCTGCAGCAGCCAGCTGTCGCGTCCGGACTCCCACTTCAGGGCCGGCGCAAAGTACTGGCGCGTGCCGTTGACGGCATCGCGGAAGCTGCCCGCATGTTCGCGCCCGGTATTGATGCGCAAGGCCCACTGCGGCGCCAGTGGCCGGTTCCAGTCCAGCGCCGCGCCCAACAGCCCGGCGCTGCCCAGGCTGAGCGTGGCCTGACTGGTGACGTCCTGGCCGGGCTGTTTGCTGATGCGATTGATCACGCCCCCGCCGCTGCCGCGCCCGTAGAGCACGGAAGCCGGCCCTCGCAGCACTTCCACCCGCTCGATGTTGCCCAGGCCCCGCACGTATTGCGGATCATCCCGCATGCCATCGAGCAAGAGATCGTTGGCGCTGGAAAAGCCGCGAATGCGGAAGGCATCGAAACGGGTATCGGAGATATTGGAAATACCCGGCACGCCCAGGAGAGCCCCGGCCAGCGTGCGCGCGCCATAGACGCTGACCTGCTCCACGCTCACGCTCTGGATGCTCTGCGGCACCTCCATGGGATCGGCGGCGCTCCTTGTCGCCGTACCGACCCGGCCTGCGCGAGGATCATGGGACCTGCGCTGGTCGCGCACCTCCACCACTGGCAGGGATGACTGTCCGGAGGACTCGCCCTCATTGCCGCCCTCGCGCTCGGCTGCGCAGGCCGGCAGGGTCAGGAAGGCCACACACACGGCGGCGGGAAGCCGGTGGATGCGGGCAAAGGGAATCGGGAATTGCATCTTGAACATGGCAGCCACTCAAGGAAAGTTGAAAGGCCGTCAATTCTATGCATACCAATGAAAACGATTATCGTTTACTTTCTGACTTTTGCTGACATCTTGGAACTGCTTCCTGTTTCTCGCAAACCATTCATGGTTTCTGCGAAAGTCTTCTATTTTCTTCCCTGATGAATTCGAAGCGCTGCATTTTCCAGGGCTGCCTGATCTGCGCAAGCGCCTGCACGCTCAATGCCCAGGCGCGGGTTTCCCGGAGGCAAGTACGCCGGGTATCTTTTTGGGCCGAATCCCTTATAATCTAAGGAGTTAACGACTATCGGCGGCAGGCGCCACACTGGCCGCCGTTTTTATTTATGGCAATCAAACACTACCTTCAGTTTTCCGACTTTACGCTTGATGAATACGAGTACGTGATCGAACGTTCCCGTGTGATCAAACGTAAGTTCAAGAATTACGAGCCCCATCACACGCTGGCCGATCGTACCCTGGTGATGGTGTTCGAAAAGAACTCGACCCGCACCCGCCTCTCCTTCGAAGCCGGTATGCACCAGATGGGCGGCGCGGCGATCTACCTCAACACCCGCGACAGCCAGCTTGGCCGTGGCGAGCCGGTGGAAGATGCGGCGCAGGTGATGTCGCGCATGTGCGACGTCATCATGATCCGCACCTACGGCCAGGAGATCATCGAGCGCTTTGCCAAGCATTCGCGCGTGCCCGTCATCAACGGTCTGACCAACGAGCAGCATCCCTGCCAGGTGCTGGCCGATGTGTTCACCTACATCGAAGATCGCGGCAGCATCCAGGGCAAGATCGTGGCCTGGGTCGGTGACGCCAACAACATGCTCTATTCGTGGCTGCAGGCGGCCGAGGTGTTCGGCTTCCACGTCAACGTCTCCACCCCCAAGGGTTACGACATCGATCCGGCCCAGGTCTCGCCGGGCAACAAGCACTACACCTTCTTCGCCGATCCGGCTGATGCCTGCCAGGATGCCGATCTGGTCACCACCGACGTGTGGACCAGCATGGGCTTCGAGGCCGAGAACAATGCCCGCCTGAAGGCCTTCGATGGCTGGATCGTGGACCCGGCCAAGATGGCGCGCGCCAAGAAGGATGCGCTCTTCATGCACTGCCTGCCCGCACACCGTGGCGAGGAAGTGGCCGCCGAAGTGATCGACGGCCCGCAATCGGTGGTCTGGGAAGAGGCGGAAAACCGCCTGCACGTGCAGAAGGCCCTGCTCGAATATCTGGTGCACGGCCGCTTCGATTAAGCCGCCCTGCTGCCCATTCCCCCAGCGCAAGAATCACGCTTAACACTTCACTTCATCGCAACGTCAAGATCATGTCCAACATCCTGCAATCCGTCCCGGTCAATCAAAAAGTCGGCATCGCCTTCTCCGGCGGCCTCGATACCAGCGCCGCGCTGACCTGGATGCGCCAGAAGGGCGCCATCCCCTACGCCTACACCGCCAACCTGGGCCAGCCGGATGAGCCGGACTATGACGCCATCCCCAAGAAGGCCATGCAATACGGTGCCGAACTGGCGCGCCTGATCGACTGCCGTGAACAACTGGCCAACGAAGGCATCGCTGCCCTGCAAAGCGGCGCTTTCCACATCTCCACCGCCGGCATCACCTACTTCAACACCACCCCGCTGGGCCGCGCCGTGACCGGCACCATGCTGGTGTCGGCCATGCGTGAAGACAACGTCGACATCTGGGGCGACGGCAGCACCTACAAGGGCAACGACATCGAGCGTTTCTATCGCTACGGCCTGCTGGTGAACCCCAACCTGAAGATCTACAAGCCCTGGCTGGACAGCACCTTCATCGATGAACTGGGCGGCCGCAAGGAAATGTCCGAGTTCATGATCAAGTCCGGCTTCGACTACAAGATGTCGGTGGAAAAGGCCTACTCGACCGATTCCAACATGCTGGGCGCAACCCACGAAGCCAAGGACCTGGAATTCCTCAACAGCGGCATCAAGATCGTGCAGCCCATCATGGGCGTGGCGTTCTGGCGTGATGACGTGGAAGTGAAGGCCGAGACGGTCACCGTACGCTTTGAAGAAGGCCGTCCGGTGGCGCTCAACGGCAAGAGCTTCGCCAGCATGACCGAGCTGATCCTGGAAGCCAACCGCATCGGTGGCCGCCATGGCCTGGGCATGAGCGACCAGATCGAGAACCGCATCATCGAAGCCAAGAGCCGCGGCATCTACGAAGCCCCGGGCCTGGCCCTGCTGTTCATCGCCTACGAGCGCCTGGTCACGGGCATCCACAACGAAGACACCATCGAACAATACCGCGACAACGGCCGCAAGCTGGGCCGCCTGCTGTATCAGGGCCGCTGGTTCGATTCGCAGGCCATCATGCTGCGCGAGACCGCCCAGCGCTGGGTGGCGCGCGCCATCACCGGCGAAGTCACGGTGGAACTGCGTCGCGGCAATGACTACTCGATCCTCAACACCGAGTCGCCCAACCTGACCTACCACCCGGAACGTCTGACCATGGAAAAGGGCGAAGGCAGCTTCTCGGCCATCGACCGCATCGGCCAGTTGACCATGCGCAACCTGGACATCGCCGACACCCGCCAGAAGCTGTCGATCTACCAGAACACCGGCCTGCTGGATTCCAGCACTGCGGTGTCGCTGCCGCTCTTGGGCAAGGACGAGAAGTAATCTCCGCCTGATTCATATTCACCGTTTAATGGAAGCGATTCGATGAGCACCCAATTCGACAACGTCACCGTCCTGAAAAAGGGCAATGTCTACTTCGACGGCAAGTGTGTCTCGCACACCGTGCTGTTTGCCGATGGCACCAAGAAGACCCTGGGCGTGATCCTGCCCGCCAGCCTGACCTTCAATACCGGCGCGCCGGAAATCATGGAAATCAACGGCGGCAGCTGCCGCGTGCGTCTGAAGGGTGAAGAAGCCTGGAATACCTACGCCGCAGGCACCACCTTCAGCGTGCCGAGCAACTCCAGCTTCGACATCGAAGTCACCGAGACCCTGGACTACGTCTGCCACTTCGGCTGATCGCAGTCTTGCCTGAACGAAAAAGCCGTCCAGTATCGCTACTGGACGGCTTTTTCATATCTTGATGTTTTGCCCTTGGGTCGCGTTCAGATGAAGACCGGCTCGGGCTCCAGCTGCACCCCGAATTTTTCCTTCACATCCTCCTGGATGGCCTGGGCCAGCCTGGCCACCTCGGCGCCGGTGGCGCCACCGCGATTGACCAGCACCAATGCCTGTTTCTCGTACACGCCGGCGCGCCCCATGGTCTTGCCCTTCCAGCCGCTGCGGTCGATCAGCCAGCCGGCGGCCAGCTTGTAGTGCCCTTCATCGACGCGATAGCTGACCAGGTCGGCATATTGCGCCCGCAAGGTATCGCGCAGACGGGCCGGCACGATGGGGTTCTTGAAGAAGCTGCCAGCGTTGCCGATCTGCGCAGGATCGGGCAGCTTGCGGGTGCGGATAGTGATGACGGCTTCGGCGATGTCGCGTGGGCCGGGTTCGGTCACGCCACGCTCCTGCAGCGCCTGCGCCACGTCGGCGTAGTTGGCATTGGCTTGCCAGCGCTTGGGCAGGGCAAAGCTGACCTCCAGCACCACGGCGCGGTCGCGCAGCGCCTGCTTGAAGACGCTGTCGCGATAACCGAAGCGGCAGGCGTCGCGGTCCAGCGTGAGGATCTCGCCGGTAGCGAGATCGAAGGCGCGCAGGCTGTGGAAGCGGTCCTTGACCTCGATGCCGTAGGCGCCGATGTTCTGGATCGGCGCGGCGCCGACGCTGCCAGGGATCAGCGACAGATTTTCCAGTCCACCCAGGCCTTGCGCCAACGTCCATTGCACGAAGCCATGCCAGTTCTCGCCGGCAGCGGCGCAGACATAGATGAAATCCTCATCCTCGCCGGTGATGGTCATGCCCCGGCCCTGCATGTGCAGCACCAGCCCTGGGAAATCCTGCGTCAGCAACAGGTTGCTGCCGCCGCCCAGCACCAGGCGCGGCAAGGCCATCAGGGCGGCGTCCTGGCGCAGGGCGTGCAGGGTGTCGGCGCCCTGGACGGGCAGATAGGCATGGGCCTGCGCCTGGATGCCGAAGGTATTGAGGTCGGCCAGGGAAACGGCGTACTGGAGGGGAAGTGAAGACGTGGTCATAGGGCTGGGATTATATCGCCCCGCTGCGGCAAATCCGCTGTCAGCGGATCGGCGATGGCGGCCACGCCCCCTCTCCGCTAAAATCACGGGTCAGACGCCGGCCTTCGCCGGCTGCAAGAACATAAGGAACAAGCCATGCCCTCATTCGATACCGTCTGCGAAGCCAACCTGGTGGAAGTCAAGAACGCCGTGGACCAGGCCAACAAGGAAATCTCCACCCGCTTCGACTTCAAGGGCACCGACGCCCGCGTCGAGCAAAAGGAGCGCGAACTGACCGCCTACGCCGACTCCGACTTCCAGTTGAGCCAGGTGCGCGACGTGCTGACCAACAAGATGACCAAGCGCAACGTCGACGTGCGCTTCCTGGACGAAGGCAAGATCGAGAAGATCGGCGGTGACAAGGTCAAGCAGGTCATCAAGGTGAAGAACGGCATCGAGAGCGACGATGCCAAGAAGATCGTGCGCGTCATCAAGGACAGCAAGATGAAGGTGCAAGCCAGCATCCAGGGCGACGCCGTGCGCATCACCGGCGCCAAGCGCGACGACCTGCAGGCGGCCATCGCCCTGCTGCGCAAGGAGATCAAGGATATTCCGCTGGAATTCAACAACTTCCGCGACTGATTTCCTGCTGCGCAGTCCACAAAAAACGCCGGCAATTGCCGGCGTTCTTCATTGTCCTACTCCGCTATCTACTGAGCATCAGGCGGCGTCGCGCTCATCGCCCACCAGGCGGCGCTGCTTGACCGAATCAGCCAGGCCTTGCAGCACTTGCAGGCTTTCTTCCCAGTTGATGCAGCCATCGGTGACGGACTGGCCATAGGTCAGTTCCTTGCCCGGCACCAGATCCTGGCGGCCGGCGACCAGGTGCGATTCCACCATCACGCCGACGATACGGGTATCACCACCGGCGATCTGGCGACCGATGTCGGCGCAGACCGGAATCTGGTTTTCCGGCTTCTTGGAGCTGTTGGCGTGCGAGGCGTCGATCATCAGGCGCGCCGCCAGGCCGCTCTTGGCGATGTCCTGGCAGGCCGCTTCCACGCTGGGCGCATCATAGTTGGGCTGCTTGCCGCCGCGCAGGATGATATGGCAGTCCTCATTGCCGGCGGTGGAGACGATGGCCGAGTGGCCGCCCTTGGTCACCGACAGGAAGTGATGCGGCTGCGAGGCGGCCTTGATAGCGTCCACGGCGATCTTGACGTTGCCATCGGTGCCATTCTTGAAGCCCACCGGGCAGGACAGGCCGGAAGCCAGCTCACGGTGCACCTGCGACTCGGTGGTGCGAGCGCCGATGGCGCCCCAACTGATCAGGTCGGCGATGTATTGCGGGCTGATCACATCCAGGAACTCGGTGCCAGCCGGCAGGCCCAGCTCGTTGATGTTGAGCAGCAACTCACGGGCCGCGCGCAGGCCGTCGTTGATGCGGAAGCTGTTGTCCATGTACGGGTCGTTGATCAGACCCTTCCAGCCCACCGTGGTGCGCGGCTTTTCGAAGTAGACGCGCATGACGATTTCCAGCTCGTTCTTGTGACGCTCGCGCTCCACCACCAGGCGACGCGCATATTCCATGGCCGCCTTGGTGTCGTGGATGGAGCAAGGGCCGATGACGACCATCAGGCGGTCATCCTGGCCATGCAGGATGCGGTGCAGCGCGGTGCGAGCTTCAGCCGTGGTGCGCTCGACCTTTTCGGTGCAGGCGAATTCGCGGATGAGATGCGAGGGGGGGACCAGTTCTTTCATTTCTCGGATGCGAAGATCGTCAGTGCGCGGCATTTTTTTCTCCTGGTGTGCTGCAATTATTCAGCTGGAAATTTGACCAAAAAAAAACCGCCATCACTGGCGGTTTTTTAGGAAATCGGTTTTGTCTTTTTACGAACGCTTACCGCTTTTCACCGCCGTGGGGCTGGAATAGCTAAAGTAAAAATAAAAGTAAGCGCGGGTGAAGGACATGTCTGGCGTCAATCGTTTAAGTGAAGCAGGCATTCATAGTGCTACAAATCCAGACCTTTGGCAAGCAAACCGAAAAAAATGAAATGGTGCAGTGCATACGCAATTTTTATGCGTCAACGACCATAAAAAATAACTTTTTATATCACCAACACAAAAATTATCCGATAAAACACAATAATAATTCAAGCCAAATGCAAGCCATGCACGCCTGGGCGGGGGCGTATGAGCGTGGCTATCCTGCAAAAAAACAGCTTTCTTGATCTGGCCACGCCCTTCTCCTCCCTCGAAAACGCCGTCACGGACGAAAAAAAACCGCCAGAATCCCTCCGGCGGTTTTCATCATGCTGGCAGCGCAGCAACGCCGCAGGATCTGGATCAGGCGGTCCCGCCCACGGTCACGCCATCCAGACGCAAGGTCGGCTGACCCACGCCCACCGGCACGCTCTGCCCTTCCTTGCCGCACACGCCCACACCCGAATCCAGGCGCATGTCGTTGCCGATCATGGAAACGCGGTTCAACACGTCCGGACCATTGCCGATCAGGGTAGCGCCCTTGACCGGATAGGTGATCTTGCCATCCTCGATCATGTAGGCCTCGCTGGCCGAGAAGACGAACTTGCCGTTGGTGATATCCACCTGGCCGCCACCGAAGTTGACCGCATACAGGCCATTCTTGACCGACGCCAGGATCTCGGCCGGGTCCTTGTCGCCACCCAGCATGTAGGTATTGGTCATGCGCGGCATGGGCAGGTGCGCAAAGGATTCGCGGCGGGCGTTGCCGGTGACGTCCATCTTCATCAGGCGGGCATTCATGGTGTCCTGGATGTAGCCCTTCAGGATGCCGTCTTCGATGAGGGTGGTGCACTGGGTCGGGTTGCCCTCGTCGTCGATGTTGAGCGAACCGCGACGGTCGGCGATGGTGCCGTCATCGACCACGGTCACGCCCTTGGCCGCGACGCGCTCGCCGATGCGACCGGAGAAGGTGGACGAACCCTTGCGGTTGAAGTCCCCTTCCAGGCCGTGGCCGATGGCTTCGTGCAGCAGGATGCCGGGCCAGCCGGGGCCGAGCACGACGGTCATCGGACCGGCTGGGGCCGGGCGCGATTCCAGGTTCACCAGCGCCGTCGCCACGGCTTCGGAAGCATATTGTTCCAGCAGCACGTCGGAGAAATAGCCATAGTCGTAACGGCCACCGCCGCCGCTGCTGCCCATCTCGCGACGGCCATTCTGCTCGGCAATCACCGTCACCGACACGCGTACCAGCGGACGGATGTCCGCAGCCAATACGCCATCGGCACGCGCCACCAGCACCACATCGTATTCGCCGGACAGGCTGGCCATGACCTGCTTGACACGCGGGTCCTTGGCGCGGGCGATGCGCTCCACGCGCTCCAGCAACTGCACCTTGGCGGTGGCGTCCAGCGAGGTCAGCGGATCATGCGGCAGATACAGCGCGCGACCGCCGCCAGGGATCATCGCACCGGCCACCTTGATCTTGCCGCTGCCCTGGCGGGCGATGGTGCGGGTCGCCGCCGCTGCGTCCATCAGGGCCGATTCGGAAATCTCGTCGGAATAGGAAAATGCAGTCTTGTCGCCCGACACGGCGCGTACACCCACGCCCTGGTCGATGGAAAAGCTGCCGGTCTTGACGATGCCTTCTTCCAGGCTCCAGCCCTCGCTCTTGGTGAACTGGAAGTAGAGGTCGGCGTAATCCACCTTGTGCGTGAACATGCTGCCCAGGGCCTTGAGCAGCTTGGATTCGTCCAGGCCGAAGGGAGTCAGCAGCACGTCACGCGCCACTTGCAGGGCGCCCATGTTGGGTTCAAATAATTTCATAGCGTCTTGTCGGAAGGCAAAAAGGTCAAAGCTTGCGATGGCGGAGTGCCGGCAAACTTTCTCGAACGTATTGTAGACGATGGGGATCAATGTCGCCGATCACAAGCCCTTCCCCTTCCGGCAGGACCGAAACGACCTCGCCCCAGGGATCGACCAGCATGCTGTGGCCCCAGGTCCGGCGGCCATTGACGTGCTCGCCGCCCTGGGCCGACGCCAGCACGTAGCACTGGTTCTCGATGGCGCGGGCGCGCAACAGCAATTCCCAGTGGGCGCGGCCAGTGGTGTAGGTGAAAGCAGCGGGCATGACGATGAGCGCACACTCGCCCATGGCGCGGTACAGCTCGGGAAAGCGCAGGTCATAGCAGACCGACAGGCCGACCCGCCCGAAAGGCGCTTCGAAGCTCTGCACTTCGTGACCGTACTCGATGGTACGGGCTTCATCGTAGTTTTCTTCGCCGCGCACGAAGTTGAACAGATGGATCTTGTCATAACGCGCCACGCGCTGACCCTGCGGCCCATAGACCAGCGAAGTATTGAGCACCTTGTCCGGATTGCCGGCCTTCAGCGGCAGCGTGCCGCCCACCAGCCACAGGCCATGCTGGCGCGCCAGGCTGGCCATGAATTCCTGGATCGGGCCGACACCATCGGTTTCAGCGTGGGCCAGCTTGTCGCGTTCGTGGCGGCCCATGATGGGCCAGTATTCGGGCAGCAGCACCAGTTGCGCCCCCTGCTGGGCGGCAGCGGCCACCAGACGGGTCGCGCTGGCGAAGTTCTGCGCTACCTCGGGGGTGGAGACCATCTGGATGGCCGCCACCTTGATTGCCTGCGTCATGTCTTGCCTCTCATTGCATTGGGAGATGAACGATGCCCACAGTATCGCGCATTCGAGGCCAGCCTGCCGCCGGCACAAGCAATACGCTCACGCGCCGCTATTGATGACCGGGCCGATGTTCTGCGGGTTGGAGGGACGGCGCCCTGCCGGGGCCGTCGGCGCTGTAGCCGGAGCGGCCGGCGCAGCGGGAGCCGCCGGCGCGGGCATGGCAGGCAGGCCCTGCCCGCGCCCCTGCTCCAGCAGCTCGCGCGCACGCTGACCGTCCACCGGCGTGACCTGGCCTTGCTTGACGACGATAGGATCGCTCCAGGAACCGCTGACCTTGTACTCGAAGCTGAGGGATTTCATCACCGGATTACGCAGGAACAGCTGCGCCAGCAGCGTGCTCACGCCGACTACCGGATTGACCGCCATGGCCACCACCGAGGCTGTGCCCAGGTTGATCTCGGGAATCACCACCACATGCAGGTCCTGGGTCTCGCGCGCAATGTCGGCCGAACCGCTCATGAGCACCGAGGCGGTCACGCCCGTCATCTTCAGGTTGTCGGTAGTGGCGATGCCCTTGTTGATGCTGGCCGTGCCGGCAACGGTATCGAAGGCGAAGCCTTCCGAGAAGACATCGCGGAAGTCCAGCGTCAGGCGACGCGGCAAGGCTTGCAGGTTGAGCACGCCCAACAGCTTGGCCGCCCCCGGATCGACCTTGAGGAATTGCCCGGCATGCACATCCATGTGGACCTGCCCGGCCAGGCTGGCCATGTCCATGGCGTAGGGCGGCGCCTTCCAACTGAGATCGCCATCGAGCTTGCCCTTGCCGCCGCGCACCGTACCGGGATAGCCGAAGCGCTCCAGCAGCTTGCCGGCGTCCTCGATGTCCAGCGCATAGGTGAAGTTGGAAGTATGGTTGCTGCCAAAGCTCATCCAGTTGCCGGCGGCGCGGAACTGGGCGTCAGGGTTGGCCAGCAGCAAGCGGCTGATACGCCATTCCCGGCCCACCGAGGTGACCATGTTGCTGGCGTCGAGCTCCAGTCGGCCCAGCTTCTTGCCGCCCAGCTCGAACTGTTCGGCACGAATGTCCAGGGCGGGCATCTGTACGTTGTCGTCTTCAGCGGCAACCGTCGCGGCGCCATTTTCGGCGGTCGGCGCCGGCTTTGGAATGACCAGCGAGGATAGGCGCGCCGTCACCTTGCCCGGGCCGCGCGCTGCGCCTGGCTCGTCCCAGGTAACGGTGCCGGCGACCTGTTGCGACTCCACATTGATCTGCCAGCTATTGCGCCGATGGGCAGCTTCCAGGATCAGCTTGTTGAGCTTCTTGCCCTTGAGGCTGAGTTCACCCACCCGCGCCGAGACCTGATCCGGCTCCAGATACTGTGCCACGTCGCCGCTGCCAAGGCGAGTGGAAGCGGCCGGCGCATCCTCTGCAGCCACCCGGCCGGCCAGTTCGTTCTTCAGGCTCAGCCAAGGGTCCACCTCCAGACTGTCGGCAGCCAGCGCCAGCTTCAGGCCGGCAGACGGCGACGGCGCGGGCTGGTTCCAGCCGATGCCGCCGCTGGTCACCCGCCAAGCAGCTCCCGTAGCTGCCACCCGCTCGCGCACATAGCGTGAAGCAATGTTGCTCCCCAACGCCACCTTCAGCTCCTCGCGTTCGATCAGGGGATCGGCCGAGGCCAGCGGCAGCAGTTCGAAGCGTAGAGGCAGGCTCTCCTGCGCACTCTTGCGCAAGGGCACGGGCAGATCGACGCCCAGCCCGGCCAGGCTGGATTCGACCACCACCTCGGGCTGATGCTGGCGCACCAGCACGGTGGCGTTGTAACGGGTCGTGCCGGACAGGCGCGCCAGCAGGCGCTGCAGCGATGGATCGGGATATTGCTTGCGCAGCATGTCGACGTTGATGGCGCCCTCCAGCCGCATCTGGCTGCTGCCGTCCTTCTGGGTGCCGCCACTGATGGCCAGCGCATCGCCCAGGAACTGGCCCCGCACGCCATTGAGGGTGAAACCGTGTTCATTGAACTCGACCTTGCCATTGGTGCGATAGAGCACCGGCAGGTCCGGCAGCAGGTCCACATCATTGTTGGCGAAATGGAAGGCGCCCTGCGCACGGGTGTCGATGGCGTGATGCAGCGGCATCTGGAACTTCAGGTCCAGCCTGGCCTCGCCGGTGGCGCTGCTGCGCTCCATGATGTTGCCGGTCCAGCGCGCCACCGGACTCTGGTTCACGTACCGCAGGAACACCGCCATCGGTGCGCTGGCCACGCCCTCGATCTCCAGCTCGGCCTCATGCGAATCGACATCGGCCACCCGCGCCGTCACCGGCCCCAGCTTCGCACCCAGGGTGCGGGCGCTGTCGGCCTTGATCTCGAGGCGGGTGCGATCGATGCTCAGGTGACCCCGCCCCTCTTCCAGCAAAGGCCATTCCGGCTCCTTGCCGTCGCGACCCAGATGACCGGGCGTGTAGTTCAGCTTGAGGCCCTCGAAATCGCCGCTGAGCTGGAACTGGCCCTTGGGCTTGTCGCCCGGCTTGGCCGTATGGAAGGGAAAATCGGCCAACGCGCCCTTGAGGGTGAATTGCACATCGCGCAGGCTGCCATCGACCAGTCCATCGGTGAGCCAGTGCCGCAAGGGTTCGCTCAGGTGGCTCGGCAGGTAGCGGCGGATCGCCTTCACATCGAAGCGGCTCAGTTCGCCGTGCAGGTCCACACTGCCCGCCGACTTGCCCTGCAAGGGCTGCACATGCCGCCCCGAGAGACTGCCGGCCACGCCGGGCTGGGCAAACTGCAGCTGCTCCAGGTCCACCTGCAGGGTCTGGTCCTTCAGGTACTGCCAGCGCGCCTGCATCTTGAGGCTGTCGAAAGGCATGCTGGACTCGACGAACTGTTCGGCCGGCATCTCGATAGCGAGATCCTGCGAGTCCAGCTTGACCGACCCGCCCTTCTCGGTGGCGTCGATCTCGCCGTCGATATTGCTGAAGCCGGGGAAACCCGCCCACTGCGCCCGCACCTGCTGGGCGGCATTGCGGCGCGGCTCCACATGCGCCGGCAGGCCCTTGAGTCCCAGACCGGAAAAGCGACCCTGGACGCGGTAGGAAGCCAGTTCGGGATAGGTTCCCTGCCATTGCACGGTGAAGTCGCGCAGCTCGCCGCGCGGCGCCAGGTCATCCAGCAGCTTGCGCTGGGAAGGCGCCAGCGGCAGCCGCGTGGCCAGTTGCGACAGGGTCTGCAGGTTCAGGTAGGTGGCCTTGACGCTGGTGCGCTCGGCCTTCAGGGGCGTGCCTGGCTCATAGCTTTCGGAAATCGAGGTCGGCGGCAGCACGAAACCGTCCGGCGTCTCGATCGAAAAATCGGTCAGGGTCACCTGATGGCCATTGGCGCCGAAGGTGGGAATGCCGTCCTCGGGAGTGGCTCCCAGGCTTTCACTGGCCGAGATGCGGCCATTGACGCGCTTCAGCGACAACGGCTCCAGCTGGCGCGAGAGCTGCGCATTGAAATCGTTCAGGGCCAGATCGGCGGTGAAATTGGCCACCTTGGCATGGTCCAGCGCCAGCCAGGCCCGCACCGAGCCGGTGCCGCTCTGGATGGCGATGGGATAGTCGAAATAGGCGCGCCAGACCGACAGGTCGGTGCGCCGCAGGTCGGCATAGAGCGTTCCCTTCCAGCGCACGATGTCGGAACTGCGGGCAAACGCCGGATGGCTGAAGTCGGCGCGCACGTCCAGCGGGGCGGCATAAGACACCGGTGGGATGGCGCGCAGCGAGAGACGATGGCGCAGCCAGCGGTTGTGCAGCACCAGGTTGACGTCTTCCAGCACCAGTTCCGGCGCCTTGCGCAATTCATCATCCCAGCGCAGCTTGCTATGGCGGATCACGATTTCGCGCTGCGACAGCAGCCAGTCCAGCGAACTGCCATCGCCCCCGGTAGGCACCGGGATACCCGCCACGAAGAGCTTGCCGTCGCCATCACGCCGGATCGCCAGGTCCGCGCCTTCGATGCTCAGGTTTTCCAGCCGCAGGCTGGCCACCAGCACGCTGCTCCAGGACAGCGTGGTCGAGACCTGCGGCAAGGTCAGCGCGGGCTCGCCCTGCTGGTCATGTACGGTGATGTTGGTCAGCGAGAGCTGCGGGCGCAGGCCCCGCCAGGAAGCGTTGATGACGTCGATACTGACGGCGCGACCGATCTGGGCCGACACCAGGCGTTCGATCTGCGGTTTGTAATGGCCGATCTCGGGCAGCACGGCGTAGCGCAGCACCAGAAACAGCGCGCAGAAGATGAAGTAGCCCGCCAGCAGCAGCTTGACGGTAAAGCCCAGCAGATGATGGCTGGCCCGGTTCAGGCGGAAGTAGCTGCCCCGCGCGACGCGCCAGCACAGAGCCCAGCGGCCAGGCTTGTGTGCAGCGTTATCGTATTCTTCGGACATCAGGATGCAATGGCAGCTCGGGATTCAAAGATTTCTGGCAATACGGCAGTTCAGGCAGATGAAGCGATGACATGATCGCATGGAAAACATGGCCATGCCATCTGCGCAATGCCCTTCCTGGGTGCAAAATGGCCGATAAATTGAAAAATGAAGGATAGAATCCCCTCTCTGGCCCATCCGTCAGGCCCATGTCAGCCCTGTCCCAGCCCTGTCCAATTATCGACGCAGTGCAACATGACTGAAGCGACATGGCCACCGGTTTTCCTTCTTTTACACTTTGTTGCGGAGCTTTCCAGACGCTTATGCCGGTCTTCTCGCCTGCCCATCACCGCTCCCTCGTCGAGGCCTCGTCCTCGCGCTACTACACCCGCTGGACCCAGGCCGACCCGGCCCGCCCTGCCCTGGTGGCCGCCGCGGCCGCCGCCGGTGCGCTTGACCGTGCCTTCCTGCAGCAGCGCCTGGAGCACGACCTGGCCAACGGCCTGAGCCTGCCAGCGGCCATGCGCCGGCTGCGCAACCTGGTCATCTGCACCCTGATCACGCGCGACCTCGATGGCCGTGGCGACCTCAACGAGGTCGTCACCACCATGACCGGCTTTGCCGACTTCGCCGTGCAGACCCACCTGGCGGCGCTGATGCAGGAACAGACCGCGCTCTATGGTCTGCCCATCGGCGAGGAATCAGGACGACCGCAGGAAATGATCGTGCTGGGCATGGGCAAGCTGGGCGGGGGCGAACTCAATGTCTCCTCGGACATCGACCTCATCTTCGTCTATCCCGAAGACGGCGATACCCGCGCCGACGCCGGCCAGAAATCGCTGTCCAACCATGAATTCTTCGTACGGCTGGGCAAGAAGCTCATCGGTGCGCTGGCCGAGATCACCGAAGACGGCTTCACCTTCCGGGTCGACATGGCGCTGCGCCCCAATGGCAACTCCGGCCCGCTGGTGGCCAGTTTCAACATGGTGGAGGAATACCTGGTGCGCCAGGGCCGCGAATGGGAACGCTATGCCTGGACCAAGGCGCGCGCCCTGACCGGCACGCCGGAAGACATCGCCACGCTGGAAGCGATCAGCCGCCCCTTCATCTTCCGCCGCTATCTCGACTACGGCTCCATCGACGCACTGCGCTCCATGCATGGCCAGATCCGCGCCGAGGTCAAGCGCCAGGAAGCCCTGCACCCGGACCGCAGCAACAACGTCAAGCTGGGCCGTGGCGGCATTCGCGAGATCGAGTTCACCAGCCAGGTATTCCAACTGATCCGGGGCGGGCGCGATCCCGAGCTGCGCGACCGCTCCACCCGCACCACCCTGCGCACCCTGGCCGCCAAGGACCTGCTCGCGCCCGACGTGGTGGAACAGTTGCTGCACGCCTACACCTTCCTGCGCAATCTCGAACACCGCCTGCAATACCTGGAAGACGCCCAGACCCACACCCTGCCCGTCAATCCCGACGACCTGCTGCTGGTGGCCCGGATGATGGGCTATGAGGAGCCGGCTGCGCTGCTGCACGAACTGGAGCGCCAGCGCGCCATCGTCGCCACCCAGTTCGACGCCATCTTCGCCGACAAGCAATCCGAGAGCGACAGCGACGGCCCCAGCGTGAGTGTGAGCGATAACGACAACCTCGAAGGACTGGCCGACGCCCTGCAGCTGGTCGGCTTCCCCGAGGCCGACATCGCCGACGGTGCGCGGCGGCTGCACCTGACCTGGCAATCCCCACGCATGCAAAGCCTGCCCGAGGCCAGCCGCAACCGCCTCAATACCGTCATCAACACCAGCCTGCCGCTGCTGGCGGCACTGCACTACGACCAGTTGCCGGCGCTGGGACGACTGCTCGACCTGCTTGAAGCGATTGCCCGCCGCGCCGCCTACCTGGCGCTGCTGACCGAGTATCCCTATGCCCTGCAACGCCTGGTGCGCATGATCGGCGCCAGCGGCTGGGCCGCGACCTACCTCACGCGCCACCCGCTGCTGCTGGACGAACTGCTGGACGACCGCAATCTCAAGGCGGCCTCCGACTGGACCGCCTTCGCCGAGAACTGCCGCCGTCAACTGGCCACCGCCGAGGGCGATACCGAACGCCAGCTCGACATCCTGCGCGAGTTGCACCATGCCGAGCAGTTCCGCCTCCTGGCGCAAGACCTGGAAGGCGACCTGTCGGTGGAAAAACTGGCCGACGAACTCTCCGCCCTGGCCGATGTGCTGGTGCAAGTCACCATCGAAGCAGTCTGGCAGACCATTGCCCAGCGCCATCGCGAGGTGCCGCAGTTCGCGGTGATCGCCTATGGCAAGCTGGGCGGCAAGGAACTAGGCTATGCCTCCGACCTGGACGTGGTCTTCCTCTACGACGATGAAGACCAGGACGCCCCCGGCCTCTACGCCAAGCTGGCGCAGCGCTTCATCACCTGGATGACCAGCCACACCCCGGCCGGCACGCTGTTCGACATCGACATCGCCCTGCGTCCGGACGGCGCCAGCGGCCTGTTGGTGTCGCCCTTGTCTTCCTTCGAGAAATACCAGCTCAATGCGGCCTGGATCTGGGAACACCAGGCGCTCACGCGGGCGCGCTTCTGCGCGGGAGATACGGCCATCGGCGAGCGCTTTGAAGCGCTGCGCGAACGGGTGCTGCGCCAGCCGCGCGATGCGGCCAGGCTGGAAGAAGAAGTCTTGTCGATGCGACGGCGCATGCGCGAGGCCCATCCCAACCGCAGCACCATGTTCGACCTCAAGCACGATGAGGGCGGCATGATCGACATCGAATTCATGGTGCAATACCTGGTCCTGCGCCATGCCAGCGACCATCCCCAGCTCACCGGCGACATCGGCAATATCGCCCTGCTCAAGCTGGCCGGACAACTGGGCCTGATCGACGCGCTGCTGGCCGACGAGGCCGCCAATGCCTATCGCCTCTTCCGCAAGCTGCAGCACCAGATCCGCCTGCAGGGTTCAGAACGCGCCCATATCGATGCGATCCGGGTGGAGCATGAGCGGGCGTGCGTGATCCGGCTGTGGCAGCAGGTCTTCGGCTGACCCTGGGCCGGCCCGGCGCCAGGCGCCGGTGAACGAAAAACGGGATGCGCCTGCCGGTGCATCCCGTTTTTTCATGTCCAGCGCTGAGCCAACAGCGATGTCGCCTTACTGCTGCGGCTTGACCGCCACCAGATTGATAAGCGTTTCTTCGCGCTCGGCGCGGGGCTTGATGCCGAAGACGCGCTCCAGGATGCCCAGGTCTTCCCGGCTCCACCACAGGTAGGGATAGGAGATCGACTGCGGCGCCACCTCGAAACCAGCGCTGCGGACCAGGGCCAGGTATTCTCCGGCGGTCTTCTGCACCTCCATCGGATGGCGGAACAGCAACCGGATGATCCACGAATGGATATAGCGCTTGGTCGACTCAGCAAACAGCAGGATGCCGCCCGGCTTGAGGACGCGGTAGAACTCGCGGATCGCCTCTTCCTGGTCGATCAGGTGATGGAAGGTCTGGTGGCAGAACAGCAGGTCCACGCTATTGTCCTCCAGCCGCATGCGCGAGCTGGAACACTGGATGAATTCGGCGCGCAGGCCCTCAGCCTCGGTCTCGCTGCGGGCAGCGGCGATCATGGCCGGATCGATGTCCATGCCGATCAGGCGCTGCGGGGCAAAGCGCTGGTGCAGCTTCTTGAGGGAACGGCCCCAGCCGCAGCCCACATCGGCGACCACAGGATAGCTGCTGCGGCGCGCAGGAATGAGACGCTCCAGATCCAGCATGGCGCGCTCCAGCACGTGCAGGGTCCAGGTCGGCGTGCGCAGGAACCAGAGACCGAAGGCGGTCTCGGGGACGTGCTCCGGCATGGCCGGAGGCATGGGCGAAGAATGTGATGTCATGTCGTTGTGCTTGTTGTACTGGCTGGACGCCGCGGCAGAATCGGCTGGCGTCGGGCTGACCGGCGGTTTCCCCCTGCCGGTTGATGGAAAAATGCCCCGCAAGCGAAGCATCGCAAGCGGGGCATCAGATGTTACCGGCTGGCAAACAGGACTGCAACCGTCCTGCGCGTTTATCCCAGCTCAATATTTGGGCGGCGTCTTCTCATCGCGGCTGGCGCGGCGGTCGCTGCCGCTGTCGCGTGAGGACGAGCTCTCGCGGTCGCGCGAACGGGCGCTGTCGCGGCTGGAATCGCGTTCGCGGGCGCGGTTGCTGCGATCGCTGTCCTTGCTGCCCTTGGCATCTTTGCTGTCCTTGCCATCCTTGCTGTCCTTGCCATCCTTGCCCTTGGCGTCGTCCTTGGCGGCATCAGCCGGCGCAGCGGGCGCCGTGACCGTCTGGATGCCCTTGGCGGCCATGTATTCGTGCATGTCCTTCCAGCCGGCGAAGATACCCGCCTTCAGGGCGTCGGGATTGCGCTGGTAGCAGTCTTCCAGGCTCTGGCCGGCCTGGCGGCAGCCCGCGCCAAGCGCGATGCCCTCGGCCTTGGCCTCTTCCGGGGTCTGCTTGGGCTTGGAAAAGCTGCTGATGTAGTCGCACGCAGACAGCGAAAAGCTGACGGCGGAAATCAGGGCCAGGTTGGCCAACAGGCGACGGGCCTGGGATGAGCTTGCTGACATGCGTTCCCTCGTTGGGTCGGTTGCTCTTGTTGTTGACGGGCCATGCGGCCCATGGCGGCAAATGGACAAAAGGCCATTGCAAGCGACGCTCGCAACAGCCTTCTGATCCTTTTGCAGGCTGATCCATCTATTTTCACCGCGGCAAGCAGGCTTGCATACGAGGAAAAGAAGCCGAAACAGCCCTGAAATTGACGCTCCCGACCGAGGAACCCCGGCCGGTGCGCCAGAACACGCGTCTTACTTGGCGTTGGCCAGGGCGACGGTGGTGTCCAGCATGCGGTTGGAGAAGCCCCACTCGTTGTCGTACCAGGACGACACCTTCACCAGGCGGCCGGAGACCTTGGTCAGGGTGGCGTCGAAGTTGGACGATGCCGGGTTGTGGTTGAAGTCCACCGAGACCAGCGGGTCGGTGTTGTAGGTCAGGATGCCCTTGAGCGGACCGGATTCGGAAGCGGCCTTCAGGATGGCATTGACTTCATCCACGGTGGTGTCGCGCGAGGCCACGAAGGACAGGTCGACGATGGACACGTTGATCGTCGGCACGCGGATGGCGTAGCCGTCCAGCTTGCCGTTCAGTTCCGGCAGCACCAGGCCGACGGCGGCAGCCGCGCCGGTCTTGGTCGGGATCATGGACTGGGTGGCCGAACGGGCGCGGCGCAGGTCTTCGTGGTACACGTCGGTCAGCACCTGGTCATTGGTGTAGGCGTGGACGGTGGTCATCAGGCCGTTTTCCAGACCGATCTTGTCATGCAGCGGCTGCACCAGCGGCGCCAGGCAGTTAGTGGTGCAAGAGGCGTTGGAGATGACGGTGTCGGAAGCCTTGAGCACGCCGTGGTTGACGCCGAAGACGACGGTCGCATCCACGTCCTTGCCGCCCGGCGCCGAGATGATCACCTTCTTGGCGCCGCCCTTGATGTGGGCGCTGGCCTTTTCCTTGGTGGTGAAGAAGCCGGTGCATTCCAGCACCACGTCCACACCCAGCTCGCCCCAGGGCAGCTCGGCGGGGTTGCGCTGGGCCAGCACCTTGATGCGGTCGCCGTTGACGACGATGGAGTCGCCATCCACGGTCACGGTGCCGGGGAACTTGCCGTGGGCGGTGTCGTACTGGGTCAGGTGGGCATTGGTCTTCGGGTCGCCCAGGTCGTTGATGGCAACGATCTCGATGTCGTGCTTCTTGCCGCCTTCGTAGTGGGCGCGCAGGATATTGCGGCCGATGCGGCCATAACCGTTGATTGCAACACGAATTGCCATGCTCTTCTCCTTAAGTAGTAAAAATCAATGCAAACCGGTAGTCGGGAAAGCGACCTGTCCGTCAGCTTGCACCCCGTGGGCGCCGCCAGGCGGACATGAATCCTTCTTTTCCGGCCTTTTTGTTCAGTTGTTCTTGCCGTCGCTGCCTGCCCTGCTCATCTTGCCGATCGATCCCATAGCGGGCACACCCGGCGCTCACCCGCTCAGGAGTGAAGCTTGCGCCAGACGAAACCAGTCTCGTCGAGTTCACTGCCATCATCCCAGGTGAACGTTTGTTCATAAAGCCTTTCGGCCCCGAGTGACTCGAAAAATTCCCCTGCGCCTTCATTCTTGCTCAAGACCCAGGCCATCAGGCCGGTCGCACCGGCGCTGATGAGGGTGGCGGCGACGTTGGCCAGCAGGCGCTTGCCGATTCCCTTGCGCTGCTCATCGGGCAGCACGCAGATGGCGGTCAGCTCGGCGTCGCAGCCAAAGCGCGACTCGGCCAGGGTCATGCCGGAAGCAAAGCCGATGATCTCGCCGCCGCTCTCGGCCACAAAGGTGCAGGCAGCATCCGAGGACGCTTCCAGCACCTGCTCCCACAGCTTGACGCTTTCCTCGGGCTTCAAGTGATCGAGGTAGCTGTCGGGCACCAGGCCGCGATAGCTGGCGCGCCAGGCATCGATACGCACGCCAGCGATGGAGGCCGCGTCGCCCTTCTTGGCGCGACGGAACAGGACTTCTTCAGTCATGGACGGCGCACTGCTCAAGCCAGCACTGCCTTGGCCTTGGCCACCACGTTCTCGACGGTGAAGCCGAAGTGCTTGAACAGCACGCCAGCCGGGGCCGATTCACCGAAGGTATCGATGCCGACCACGGCGCCTTCCAGGCCGACGTACTTGTGCCAGAAGGCGGTCACGCCGGCTTCGATGGCCACGCGCGGCACGCCGCGGGTCAGCACGGAAGCCTTGTAGGCTGCATCCTGGCGGTCGAACACGTCGGTCGAGGGCATCGACACCACGCGCACGGCGATGCCTTCGGCGGTCAGCGCATCAGCGGCCTTGGTGGCCAGTTCGATTTCGGAGCCGGTCGCCATCAGGATGACCTTGGCGTTGGGCGCATCGCGCAGCACGTAGCCGCCACGGGCGATGTCCTTGACCTGGGCGTCGGTGCGCTCCTGGAACGGCAGGTTCTGGCGCGAGAAGATCAGGGTGCTGGGGCCATCGTGACGCTTGATGGACTCGGCCCAGGCCACCGCGGTTTCGGTGGTGTCGCAGGGACGCCAGTTGTCCAGGTTGGGGATCAGGCGCAGGCTGGAGACGTGTTCCACCGACTGGTGGGTGGGGCCGTCTTCGCCCAGACCGATGGAGTCGTGGGTGAACACGAACAGTGCACGGATCTTCATCAGCGCGGCCATGCGCAGGGCATTGCGGCTGTAGTCCGAGAAGGTCAGGAAGGTGGCGCCGAAGGGCAGGTAGCCGCCATGCAGGGCGATGCCGTTCATGATGGCGCTCATGCCGAATTCACGCACACCGTAGTTGATGTGGTTGCCGCGCTGGTCGGCGCGCACGGCCACCGATTCCTTCCAGTTGGTCAGGTTCGAGCCGGTCAGGTCGGCCGAGCCGCCCAGGAATTCCGGCAGCGCCTGCGCGTAAGCCTGGATGGCGTTCTGGCTGGCCTTGCGGGTGGCGATGGTTTCCTTCTTTTCCAGCGTGGAATTGATGTAGGCGGTCACGGTCGATTCGAACGCAGCCGGCAGCTCGCCCTTGAGGCGACGCAGCAGTTCAGCGGCTTCGGTCGGGTATTGGGCGGCGTAGCTGTCGAAGGTCTGCTTCCAGTTCGCTTCGAAGTCGGCACCGGTGGCCTTGGCGTCCCAGGCGGAATAAACATCCGCCGGGATTTCGAACGGAGCGGAAGTCCAGCCCAGCGCTTCGCGCACGGCGGCGATTTCCTTGTCGCCCAGGGCGGCGCCGTGGACCTTGTCGGTTCCGGCCAGGTTGGGCGAACCCTTGCCGATGACGGTACGGCAGCAGATCAGGGTCGGCTTGTCGGCCAGCTTGGCCTGGTGGATCGCGGCGCTGACGGCCTCGACGTTGTGGCCGTCCACGGCCGGGATGACGTTCCAGCCGTAGGCTTCGAAGCGCTTCGGGGTGTCGTCCTT